>BNJV01002681.1_pt1 | contig 362933 bp, 444 predicted proteins | sample 8540591 | NCBI WGS metagenome assembly BNJV01 (sample SAMD00202457, study PRJDB9452) | human saliva metagenome | host: Homo sapiens | reverse complement strand
TCTCGATAACTACGGTCACCAACAACTTCTACGCTAAACTGGCCGTCCTCATATTCTAGGATGGTCACACTACCATTATCCAGGCCATGCGGATGCATGCCATTGATCAGATACACAATGGTCCCAATCGTCATTCCATGACTCACAACGAGAGCATTGCCCCCACCGTGTTCTTCCATTTCTTTGGCAATCGACTCGAAGCCTTCCCTGATACGAGCACTGAGTTTTTCCCAACCTTCAGCCCAACCAGCAGTATCAACCTCTACCAAACCTTCTGCCAGCTCAGCATAGGATAACTGATGAACATGATCCACCTTGAAAACACGAGGAATGACCCCCATGAAGAGGTCCCCATCATAGGCCCCATCAAAACTACCAAAGCACCACTCACGGATTCGCTTATCCATACGGTAAGGGATTTTTCCTTGTAAGCCCAGTTCTTCTAGGATAATTCCCATGGTCTGAATCGTACGCCCTGAATCACTGGAATAAGCGCGATCAAACCGCAAACCAGACTCTCTCAGGCCAATTCCCAATTCATGGATTCCCAACTCACCTTCTGCAGTCAAAGGCGTATCACTCCATCCTTGAGCACGTCCAATCGTGTTAAACATGGTTTTCCCATGACGGACCAAGTACAATCTTACTTTAGACATTTTCTATCCTCCATTTTCTTCTATTATATCATGGATCAAAGAAATATTCGGCTTTCAAAAGCAAAGCCCGCTCTCCTAATTTTGCCACAAGAAAAGCTACCCTCACGGTAGCTTCCCTAGGAGATTATTATGAAAAAGTTTAGGATTTCTATTAAATAAAGTTAGGAGGTCTTTATTTAATGATTATAGTATACACAGTCATCCTTAAACTCAACTTAAAATTCTCTCTTTTTTTATTAATTTTTTTAAAAACTATGGATTGGTGCTGGGATTTGTCCTCCACGAGAGATGAAATCAACAGACGAAGCCCCATTGACCTTCATAACTGGTGCAGTTCCTAATAGGCCACCAAACTCAATCATATCGCCTTCTTTTCCTTTTGGAATGATACGAACAGCTGTTGTCTTCATGTTAATGACACCAATTGCAGCTTCATCTGCAATCATAGCCGCAATTGTTTCAGCAGGTGTATCCTCCGGAATGGCAATCATATCCAAACCAACAGAACAGATAGCCGTCATAGCTTCTAGTTTTTCCAAATTAAGAGAGCCATTTTGCACTGCAGCAATCATCCCCTCATCCTCGGAAACAGGAATAAAGGCACCAGACAAACCCCCAACTTGGTTGCAGGCCATCACTCCACCCTTCTTAACTTGGTCGTTCAAGAGTGCCAAGGCAGCCGTCGTCCCGTGTGTTCCAACCGTTTCTAGCCCCATTTCTTCAAGGACACGTGCAACAGAATCTCCAACCGCAGGAGTTGGCGCCAAACTCAAGTCCACAATACCAAACTCCACACCCAGTCTCTCACTAGCCATCTGACCAACCAATTGACCGATACGAGTGATTTTAAAGGCAGTTTTCTTAACTGTTTCGGCTACTACATCAAAGCTCTGTCCACGAACTTTTTCCAAGGCACGTTTCACCACACCAGGACCAGAAACCCCGACGTTGATGATAACATCAGCTTCCCCAACACCATGGAAGGCACCCGCCATAAACGGATTGTCCTCAACAGCATTAGCAAACACAACCAATTTGGCTGCCCCCATATCAGATAAATTAGCCGTTTCCTTGATAACACGTCCCATATCTGCCACAGCTGTCATATTAATACCAGACTTAGTTGAGCCGATATTGACTGACGAGCAGACCTTATCCGTTTCAGCCAAAGCGCGAGGAATAGAATTGATAAGAATCTCATCTCCCTTTTGATAACCTTTTTGTACCAAGGCAGAGAATCCACCAATAAGTCCACTCCAATCTCTTTCGCAGCCTTATCAAGCGCTTTTGCCAGAACCACATAGTCTGTTGCATCTGTAGCTGCTCCAATCAGAGAAATAGGAGTCACCGATACACGCTTATTAACGATAGGAATTCCTAACTCAGCTGCAATTTCATCGCCAATAGCCACTAAATTAGCTGCCTTGGTCGTAATCTTTTGATAAATTTTCTCCGCAGCACGATTGATATCTGGATCGATACAGTCCAATAAGGAAATCCCCATGGTAATGGTTCTAATATCGAAGTTTTGCTCCTCAATCATGGCGATTGTTTCAGTAACTTGTCTAATATCCATGATAACCTCCTAGATATTATACATAGCTTCGAAAATCGCTGCACTCTGAATATTGATTTTCACATTCAAAGTTTGCCCAAAAGTTTCAAACTCATTTCGCAGATAAGTAAAATCCTGCTTTTTATCACTAGAGACGACAGCCATCATTGTGAAATATTCATCCAAGACAGTTTGAGAGATATCGTCAATATTCAAACCCAATTCTGCAATTTTACCAGAAACACCTGCAACAATTCCAGATTTATCTTTACCAACAACAGTTATAATCGCTTTCATAAGTAAACTCCAATTCTTCTTAAAATAAGGAACCTGAACATTAAACAGGATTCTTTTCAAATAGTATAGCATAATTCTAACTAAAATACTCAAAAACGCCTGCTTACGAAGTTGTTCTTAAGCAAAAAACAATTTCGTAAACAAGCGTCTACTATCCCAACTTATGATGAGTGTTCCCGCTAGGACCGAAATCCTAGCGGTAGACCAGAGCTAGACTAAGAGCACAAGACTCCATCATCATAACACTCAACAAAATTGATGATTTTATACTAATTCGATGATCGCCATTGGCGCTGCATCACCACGACGTGGTTCAGTTTTAAGGATACGAGTGTATCCACCGTTACGTTCAGCATAACGAGGTGCGATTTCTGAGAACAATTTTTGAAGTGCTGTAGTAGAAGTGTACTTATCAGTTGCTTCATCATAGTTTTCAGATGCGATTTCATTACGTACGAAAGCAGCTGCTTGACGACGTGCATGCAAATCACCACGTTTACCTAGAGTAATCATTTTTTCAACAGTTTTACGGATTTCTTTAGCACGAGCTTCAGTTGTCACGATTGATTCGTTGATCAAAAGGTCAGTTGTCAAATCGCGAAGCATTGCTTTACGTTGTGAGCTAGTGCGTCCTAGTTTACGGTAAGCCATGTATTCCTCCTTTATTTATCTTTTAATCCAAGACCCAAATCAATGAGTTTGAGTTTCACTTCTTCCAAACTCTTGCGTCCAAGATTTCGTACTTTCATCATCTCTGCTTCAGATTTTTCTGTCAAATCATGCACAGTATTGATACCGGCACGTTTCAAACAGTTGTATGAACGCACAGACAAGTCCAGTTCCTCAATCGTACGATCCAAAATACGATCGTCAGATTCAGTATCAGCTTCTTTCATCACTTCAGTTGACTTAGCAATCTCAGTAAGATTTGTAAACAAATCAAGATGTTCTGTCAAAATACGTGCTGAAAGCCCTAAAGCATCTTCTGGAATAATTGTTCCATTTGTCAAGATTTCAAGGGTTAATTTGTCAAATCCATCATTGCTACCTACACGAGCAGGTTCCACTTGATAGTTGACTTTTGTAACTGGTGTATAAATAGAATCTACAGCAAGTGTTCCAACTGGTGCATTATCCTTTTTATTTTCATCAGCAGGTACATATCCACGACCACTGTTAACAGTCATAGTCGCTTTTAGAGAAGAACCTTCACCGATTGTAAAGAGATAATGATCTGGATTTACAATTTCAATATCGCTATCTGTCAAAATGTCACCAGCTGTTACTTCAGCAGGACCTTCAACATCCAGTTCGATGATTTTTTCGTCTTCAACGTACGATTTCACTGCAATTCCTTTAATGTTCAGAATGATTTGCATCACGTCTTCACGAACACCTGGAACTGTGTCAAACTCATGTAACACACCATCAATGTTGATAGATGTCACAGCTGCTCCTGGTAGAGAAGCTAGAAGTACACGACGAAGAGAGTTACCAAGAGTTGTACCGTAGCCACGTTCAAGTGGTTCGATTACAAACTTGCCATAATCTTTATTTTCATCAATTTTTTTGTTATATTTGGTTTTTCAAACTCGATCATTTAGTTACTCCCTCTTAAACGAAAAAGCAGTGTAATGCGATGATTATACACGGCGACGTTTTTGGAGGACGAGCACCATTGTGTGGCACTGGAGTCACATCACGAATTGCTGTTACTTCAAGACCAGCGGCAGCAAGCGCACGAATAGCTGACTCACGACCAGAACCTGGACCTTTTACAGTAACTTCAACTGATTTAAGACCGTGTTCTTGTGCAGATTTAGCAGCAGCTTCAGAAGCCATTTGAGCAGCGAATGGTGTAGATTTACGAGAACCTTTGAAACCAAGAGCACCAGCTGATGACCAAGCAATTGCATTACCATGCACATCAGTAATCATAACAATAGTGTTATTAAATGTAGCGTGAATATGAGCAATACCAGATTCGATATTCTTTTTTTCACACGACGTTTACGTGTTGGTTTAGCCAAGACTTTTACCTCCTATATTATTTTTTTCTTACCAGCAATCGCAACAGCTTTACCTTTACGAGTGCGAGCGTTGTTTTTAGTGTTTTGTCCACGGACAGGAAGTCCACGACGGTGACGGATACCACGGTATGAACCGATTTCCATCAAACGTTTGATGTTCAAGTTTACTTCACGACGAAGGTCACCTTCAACTTTGATTGCATCCACTTCACGACGGATAGCATCTTCTTGATCTGATGTCAGATCACGTACACGAACATCTTCTGAGATTCCAGCAGCAGCCAAAAATTTTTCTTAGATGTTGCAAGTCCGATACCATAAACATAAGTCAATGAGATTACTACGCGTTTGTCATTTGGAATGTCAACTCCAGCAATACGAGCCATGTTTTCTCCTTTCTATCTTATCCTTGACGTTGTTTGTGTTTTTGGATTTGCTGGGCAAATTACCATAACACGACCATTACGACGAATAACTTTACAGTATTCGCAAATTGGTTTGACCGATGGTCTTACTTTCATTTCTTATCCCTCCAAGTTTTTTTCGATTATTTAAAGCGGTAAGTGATACGTCCACGTGTCAAGTCATATGGACTCATTTCGACAGTAACACGATCTCCCGCTAAAAATACGAATATAGTTTTTTTACGAATTTTACCAGAAACTGTTGCTAAAAATCTGATGTCCATTTTCAAGTTCAACCGTAAACATTGCATTCGGCATTGTATCAACTACTTTGCCTTCAACTTCAATCACATCGTCTTTTTGCCACGCAAAAGCACCTCCATAAATTTCGATTCGATGCCTCTAGACACAGAGACAACAATTATAAGTCAGACTATCTCAGTATAACATTTGTAGCGATTTTTTTGCAAGTGTGAAAAAAACGCTTTATTTCAAATTTGTCAATACTTTTTCGATATCTGAGAAGACATCATTGATATCTTGATTACCTTCGATGTCATGAACCAAACCTTTTGGCACGGTAGTGAGCAATGATTGGTTCCCCTTGAGCAATATTCACATCCAAACGACGTTTTGACTGTCTCAGGCTTATCATCTTCACGTTGGTAGTAATCTTCTTCTTTATAGTCAACTGGTGGGTTAAAGACCTTGTGGAAAGTTTCTCCAGTTTACGCGGTGGATGATACGGCCACTCAAACGTTCCAAGAGGCTGTCTGGATTCACTTCGATGTTGATAACACCTTCCAGTTCGATGCCAAGTTCAGCCAATGTTTTGTCCAAAGGCATGAGCTTGTTCGATTGTACGTGGGTAACCATCCAACAAGAATCCTGTTTCTTTAATATCATCTTGTGAAAGACGTTCTTTTACGATTCCATTAGTAACTTCGTCAGGAACTAATTCACCCTTGTCAATATATGACTTAGCAAGAACACCCATTTCAGTTTGATTTGCCATTGCAGCACGGAACATATCACCTGTTGAGATATGTGCAACATGGAATTGTTCTACGATTTTTGCTGCTTGAGTTCCCTTACCTGCACCAGGTAAGCCCATAATCAAAAGATTCATGATTTGATCTCCTTATTTTATTTTTAAATAGAAGCAAAAATTCTTTTCACCCCTATTTAAAAACAAAATAGAAGAGGGGAGACCAAACTCTCACTAATGTTAGAGTTAAACCTCCACTCCCTCAGCATTTACTGACTCAGCAAATACTTTTATTCTGTTCTGTCCATGAAACCAACATACTTACGTTTCAATAGGTAACCTTCCAATTGTTTGATTCCTTCAATACCTGTAGAGATAATGATCAAAAGACTGGTTCCTCCAAAAGCAACTGCTTCTGAAAGTCCGAAAACATCTTTTGCTACGATCGGTAAAATAGAAATCACACCAAGGAAGAGAGAACCAACAGTTGCAAGACGACGAAGAAGTTTAGACATATATTCTTCTGTACCTTTACCAGGACGAACTCCGTGGATATAGGCACCGCTCTTTTGTAGGTTTTCTGCCGCTTTTTCAGGATTAATCTGTACAAACGTATAGAAGAATGTAAAGAGAATAATCAACAAAGCATACATAGCAATACCAGTTGGTGAAGTTGTTGCCAGCATTTCTTGTGCTGTTCTTACCCAAGCCCAATCATGACCTGTAGCGCTCAAAAACTGAAGAATAGCCGCAGGCGCTGCAGTAATCGAACTTGCGAAGATAACAGGGATAACTCCAGCAGGGTTTACCTTCAATGGAAGGTAAGAGCTAGATGGAGCACCTTGTGCAACCTTAGTATATTGGATTGGAATTTTGTATTCTGCTTGTTGAACATAAGTTGTAAAGTAAATGATCAACAATACAGTAATAATCAAAATGATTACGAAAATGATAGATGAGTTGATACGGCTACTTGGGACATTCACAAAGTAGTCCACATAGATGCCCTGAATCATCTCTGGAATTGAGGCAACAATCCCGGCAAAGATAATCATAGAAACACCATTTCCGTATCCCTATCTGTAATTTGCTCACCTAACCAAGTCACAATCATGCTACCAGCTGTTAAGATGATACCAATCATGATAAAGACTTGTGGAGTAAGAGCTGTTTTCAACAATTGAGCTCCAGCCAAAGTATTAAAACCAGCTGTAATCCCGATAGATTGCACAAAGGCTAAAACAAGAGCAATATAACGAGTAGCTTGATTCAATTTTCTTCGACCTACTTCCCCTTGTTTACCCCACTCTACAAACTTGGGTAAAATATCCATTTGCAAGAGTTGGACAACGATAGAGGCCGTAATGTAGGGACTAACACCAAGAGCAAAAACTGAGAAGTTTTTCATGGCATTCCCTGACACCAAGCTCAACATGTTTAAGAAGGATAATCCACTTAAAGCATTCAAGCTATTGGCATTCACACCAGGAACTGTAATACTAGTTCCGATACGAAAGACCAAAACGATAAAAATTGTAAATAAAATTTTTGATCGAACCTGCTTGACTTTAAGAGCTTCTCTTAATAATTTAAAAAACATAGGTCACCTCTCTTAGATGACTTCTACTGAACCACCTTTAGCAGTGATAGCTTCTTCAGCTGATTTAGAGAATTTAGCTGCTTTCACAGTCAATTTCTTAGTCAACTCACCGTTACCAAGAATTTTAATACCTGATTTTTCAGCTTTAACAATTCCTGCTTCGATAAGAACAACTGGAGTTACTTCAGCACCATCTTCAAAGACGTTCAATTGGTCAAGGTTCACAATTGCGTATTCTTTAGCGTTGATGTTAGTGAATCCACGTTTTGGAAGACGACGGAACAATGGAGTTTGTCCACCTTCAAAACCAAGGCGAACTCCGCCACCGCTACGAGCTTTTTGACCTTTTTGACCACGACCAGATGTTTTACCGTTACCTGATGAAGTACCACGACCAACGCGGTTACGTACTTTACGAGAACCTTCTGCAGGTTTCAATTCATGAAGTTTCATTTTTATTTTCTCCTCTTTTGTAAAATGCTAGCGCCGATAAGGGAGAAAAGGTTGTCTCCCCCATCAACTCGCCTATACGACGTCATCATAGATGACTATATCTAGTTTTAGGGGATGGTATAGTGCACATCCCCTAAAAATTCATTAGTTTACTTCTTCAACTGTTACCAAGTGAGATACTGCTGTGATCATACCACGGATAGCAGCGTTATCTTCTTTAATAACAGAGCTGTTCAATTTGCCAAGTCCAAGTGCTACAACAGTTTTACGTTGTGATGGAATGCGTCCGATTGGAGACTTAGTCAAAGTAATTTTAATTTGAGCCATTTTATCCCCTTTCTTATGCCAAATCAGAAACTGAAATACCACGAAGGGCAGCAACTTCTTCAGCGCGTTTCAATTGTTTCAAACCTTCAACAGTTGCACGAACAATGTTGATTGGAGTGTTAGAACCAAGTGATTTAGATGTAATATCTGCCACACCTGCCAATTCCACAACGGCACGAACTGCACCACCAGCGGCAACTCCAGAACCTTCTACAGCAGGTTTCAACAATACTTTAGCTCCACCGAATTCTGAAAGAACTTCGTGTGGGATTGTTGTTCCAACCATAGGAACTTCGATCAAGTTTTTCTTAGCATCATCTACTGCTTTACGGATTGCTTCTGGAACTTCTTGAGCTTTACCAGTACCAAATCCTACGCGACCGTTGTGGTCACCAACAACAACAAGAGCTGCGAAACGAAGACGACGTCCACCTTTAACAACTTTTGTAACACGGTTGACAGCAACTACGCGTTCTTCTAATTCAACTGCATTGTCTTTAAATGCCATTTTCTAGTGTCCTCCTATTAGAATTTCAATCCGTTTTCACGAGCTGCATCAGCCAAAGCTTTCACACGTCCGTGATATAGATATCCACCGCGGTCGAACACCACTTCTGAAATACCTTTAGCGTTTGCACGTTCTGCAACGAGTTTACCGACAGCAACGGCTTGTTCAGTTTTAGTTCCTTTTGAAACTTCTTTGTCAAGAGTTGAAGCACTTGCGAGCGTTACACCCGCTACGTCATCAATCACTTGAGCGTAGATGCCTGTATTAGAACGGAATACGTTCAAACGTGGGCGATCAGCAGTTCCAGAGAGTTTTCCGCGAACGCGACGGTGGCGTTTTTGGCGGAGTTTGTTTTTATCTGGTTTTGAAATCACAGTTTTCACCTCTTTAGTTTTAAATCGTGTGCTATGCACAAAGTTGGAAAATAGGTTGGTGGTTGAAAATCAACCACTCAACATTATTTACCTGTTTTACCTTCTTTACGGCGAACAAATTCACCAACGTAACGGATACCTTTACCTTTATATGGTTCTGGTGAACGAAGGCTACGTACGTAAGCAGCTGTTTGACCAACTACTTCTTTTGAAATTCCGCTAACAACGATTGTTGTTGGGTTTGGAAGTTCAAAAGTAATTCCTTCTGGAGCTTCAACTTCGTCTGGATGAGATTTACCAACAGCCAAAACAAGTTTAGATCCTTGAAGTTGTGCACGGTAACCAACCCCGCGCATTTCAAGTTCTTTCTTGAATCCTTCTGATACACCAACAACCATGTTGTTCAAAAGGGCACGAGTAGTTCCGTGGATAGTTTTCATTTCTTTTGAATCGTTTGGACGGTGAAGAGTTACTTCAGTACCTTCCACACGGATTTCAATATCTTTTGAGAACTCACGAGTAAGTTCTCCTTTAGGTCCTTTTACAGTTACAACGTTGTCATTGTTAGTGATTTCAACACCAGCAGGCAACACGATAACTTTATTACCAATACGTGACATGTTTATTTTCTCCTGTTAAATTGTCAGGCCAGAACGGCCAGTTTTCACGGGGTTAAATCGATTTCTCGATTTAAAGGAACATTTAGGTTTCAATTTCGAAGTGAATCTAGGCATCGTCTCGCAGGCGTAACTTTGGGTTAGGCAAGAGACGATAACGAAGAGTCACAAAGAAATTGGGAGCTAAATATTACCAAACGTAAGCGATAACCTCACCACCAACATTCTTTTGGCGTGCTTCTTTATCAGTAAGCAAACCTTCAGAAGTTGAAAGGATAGCAATTCCAAGTCCGTTAAGAACTTTTGGAAGGTCTTCACGTTTTTTGTAGACACGAAGTCCTGGTTTAGAAACACGTTTCAAGTTAGTGATAACTTTTTCACCGTTTGGTCCGTATTTAAGGAATACACGGATGATGCCTTGTTTGTCATCTTCGATGATTTCAACGTTTTTTACAAAACCTTCGCGTTTAAGGATTTCAGCAATCCCTTTTTTGATGTTTGATGCAGGTACTTCAAGTACTTCGTGTTTCGCTTGGTTAGCGTTACGAATACGAGTTAGGAAGTCTGCGATTGGGTCAGTCATAACCATTTTATTTTTCTCCTCTTACTAGTAGTTTGCAAGTTGCACTTGCTAGTTAATACATGATACAAAGAGCGTAACAGCAAAAGCAAAAATAGGCAATTTGATGCAGGAGCGATGCTCCAAAGAAAATTGGTCTTTTTTGCCAAAGCTGTAGCTCGTGTTCAAATTGGCAAGCCCAACTGAACCCGGGCTAAACTCTGTGTGAAAAAGATAAACTTTCCTAGAAACTTCAGTTTCTTCGTCAAGTTTCCTATTTTCACTTAGAGTTTTGACGCCCTTGATATCTTAAATTACCAAGATGCTTTTGTTACACCAGGAATTTGTCCTTTGTAAGCTAATTCACGGAAGCAAACACGGCAAAGTTTAAATTTGCGGTAAACTGAATGTGGACGACCACATTTTTCACAACGAGTATAAGCTTGAGTAGAGAACTTCGCTGGACGTTTGTTCTTAGCAATCATTGATTTTTTAGCCATTAGATTTACCTCCTATATTATTTTGCAAAAGGCATTCCAAGGCCTGTAAGCAATGCACGTGACTCTTCGTCAGTGTTAGCAGTTGTTACGATAACGATGTCAAGACCACGAGTTTTGTCAACGTCATCGAAGTTGATTTCTGGGAAGATCAATTGTTCTTTCACACCAAGTGTGTAGTTTCCGCGTCCATCAAATGATTTTGTTGGAACACCGTGGAAGTCACGTACACGTGGAAGTGAAACTGAAACCAATTTATCCAAGAATTCGTACATACGTTCACCACGAAGGGTAACTTTTGCACCGATCGCAACACCTTCACGAAGACGGAAGCCGGCGATTGATTTTTTAGCTTTAGTGATAAGTGGTTTTTGACCTGAGATAAGCGCCAATTCTTCAGCAGCTTTTTCAAGGCTTTTAGCGTTTGATACAGCTTCACCAACACCCATGTTCAAAACGATCTTATCTACTTTAGGCACAGCCATCACTGATGAGTAGTTGAATTGTTCTGTCAAAGCAGGAACTACTTCATTAAGATATTTTTCTTTTAAACGATTTGCCATTATACTTCTCCTTTCCTTCGTGATTAATCAAGCACTTCGCCTGATTTTTTGTTGTAGCGAACTTTTTTACCGTCTACAAATTTGTAACCAACACGACCAGCTACACCATTTTTGTCCAAAACTTGAACGTTTGATACGTGGATAGCTGCTTCTTTCTCGATGATACCACCTTGAGGAAGCTCGTTAGTTGGACGTTGATGTTTCTTAACGATGTTAACACCTTCAACGATAACTTTGTTTACTTTTGGAAGGGCAGTAAGGACAACAGCTTCTGTTCCCTTATCTTTACCAGCGATTACGCGAACTTTGTCGCCTTTTTTTACAAACATTAGGTTTCTCCTTGATTTTTCTTACGCCCATAAGGGCACCCTGGAGGTAAATCCAGGGGACTAGTTTGTTTCTAAAAATTAAAGTACTTCTGGAGCAAGTGACACGATCTTCATGAAGCCACCTTCACGCAATTCACGTGCAACTGGGCCAAAGATACGTGTTCCGCGAGGAGTTTTGTCTTCACGGATGATAACTGCTGCGTTTTCGTCAAATTTGATGTATGAACCATCAGCACGACGAGCACCTGATTTAGTACGAACGATAACAGCTTTTACAACGTCACCTTTTTAACCGCACCACCAGGAGTAGCTTGTTTTACAGATGCCACAATAACATCACCGATGTTTGCAAATTTACGTCCTGAACCACCAAGAACTTTGATAGTCAAGATTTCGCGAGCACCGCTGTTGTCTGCGACTTTCAAACGAGTTTCTGTTTGAATCATTTCAGTTTTCTCCTTTCAGGTTTGATTAGATGATGACCGCTTCTTCAACAACTTCTACAAGACGGAAACGTTTTGTAGCTGAAAGCGGACGAGTTTCCATGATACGTACGATATCGCCTTCTTTGGCAACATTGTTTTCATCATGAGCTTTGTATTTTTTAGAGTAGTTAATACGTTTACCATAGACTGGGTGGTTACGTTTTGTTTCAACTACAACTGTGATTGTCTTGTCCATTTTGTCAGATACAACACGTCCAACAAGAACTTTACGATTATTGCGTTCCATTGAAATTTCTCCTTCCCTAGTCTATTATTTCGCTTCAGATTGAACTGTTTTGATACGAGCGATTTGTTTTTTAACTTCTTTCAAGCGAGCTGTTTGTTCCAATTGACCAGTAGCAGCTTGGAAACGAAGTTCAAACAATTCTTTTTTCAATTCGTTTTCGCGCTTCGCGAGTTCTTCTTGAGAAAGACCACGAAGTTCTTTAACAAATTCTTTTACTTCATTAAGTTTCATGCCTTCTCCTTATTCTGCTTCACGTTTTACGAATTTACATTTAACTGGCAATTTGTGGCTAGCAAGACGAAGCGCTTCGCGAGCGATCTCTTCAGATACACCAGCAATTTCGAACATCACTTTACCACGTTTAACTGGTGCTACCCAACCTTCAGGTGCCCCTTTACCAGATCCCATACGCACACCGATAGCTTTAGCAGTGTATGATTTGTGTGGGAAGATTTTAATCCAAACTTTACCACCACGTTTCATGTAACGAGTCATGGCGATACGAGCAGCTTCGATTTGGCGGTTAGTGATCCAGTGGCTAGTTGTAGCTTGAAGACCGTATTCACCGAATGCTACTTCTTTTCCACCTTTTGCTTCACCGCGCATTTTTCCACGGAATTCACGACGGTGTTTAACACGTTTAGGTACTAACATTGGTTATTTACCTCCTTTAGTGTTTTTGCGAGCTGGAAGAACTTCACCACGGTAGATCCATACTTTAACACCAAGTTTACCGTATGTAGTATCTGCTTCTTCCCAAGCGTAATCGATATCTGCACGAAGCGTGTGAAGTGGAACAGTTCCTTCAGAGTATCCTTCAGCACGGGCGATATCTGCACCGTTCAAACGACCTGATACTTGAGTTTTGATTCCTTTAGCTCCAGCACGCATTGCACGTTGGATTGCTTGTTTTTGTGCACGACGGAAAGCAACACGTTGCTCCAATTGACGAGCAATTCCTTCACCTACAAGGTGAGCATCCAAATCAGGTTGTTTGATTTCGATGATGTTGATGTGTACTTGTTTTCCAGTCAATTTGTTAAGTTTTGCACGGAGTGCATCAACGTTAGCACCACCTTTACCGATAACCATACCTGGTTTAGCAGTGTGAAGTGAAACGTTAACTTTGTTTACTGCGCGTTCGATTTCGATAGTTGAAACTGCTGCGTCAGCAAGTTCTTTTTGAACGAATTTACGGATTGCAAGATCTTCATGAAGGTAATCCGCGTATTCTTTCAGCATACCATTTGGCATCCCAATCACGGATGATGCCGACACGCATACCAATTGGATGTACTTTTTGACCCACGATTTTACCTCCTTATTTTTCTGCAACAGCTACAGTGATGTGAGCTGTACGTTTGTTGATTGGTGAAGCTGAACCTTTCGCACGTGGACGGAAACGTTTCATAGTTGGTCCTTCGTTTGCGAATGCTTCAGATACTACCAAGTTAGCTTTATCCAAACCAAAGTTGTTTTCAGCGTTAGCTACAGCTGAATTCAAAACTTTCAAGATAATTTCAGCAGCTTTGTTTGGAGTGAATGTCAAGATTGCGATTGCATCGGCTACGCTTTTACCACGGATGTTATCAAGAACAAGACGTGATTTACGAGGTGAAACACGTACTGTACGAGCCATTGCTTTAGCTGAAGTAATTTCTGCCATTTATGTTCTCCTTATTTTCTACGTGTTTTCTTGTCGTCTGCAGCGTGACCTTTGTAAGTACGAGTTGGTGCAAATTCACCAAGTTTGTGACCTACCATGTCTTCTTGGATGTAAACAGGTACGTGTTTACGTCCGTCATAAACTGCGATAGTGTAACCAATGAAACTTGGGAAGATCGTTGAACGACGTGACCAAGTTTTAATAACTTTTTTCTTTTCGTCGTTAGCTTGAGCTTCAACTTTTTTCATCAAATGCTCATCGACGAAAGGTCCTTTTTTAAGACTGCGTCCCATTTTTATATTTTCTCCTTTAAATGTTGTACCACAGCGGCTTGCGCTCACATGGAGCGCTACCGAGCTGGCGGATTTACTAGTTGCTTAAGCAACTAGTTTAATATTATTTCTCGTTGCGACGACGAACGATAAGTTTGTCAGATTTCGCTTTCTTGTTACGAGTTTTAAGACCAAGAGCAGGTTTGCCCCATGGAGTAGATGGTGCTTTACGACCAACTGGTGCTTTACCTTCACCACCACCGTGTGGGTGATCGTTAGGGTTCATTACAGAACCACGAACTGTTGGGCGGATACCTTTCCAACGGCTACGTCCTGCTTTACCAAGGTTTACAAGTCCATGTTGTTCGTTTCCGACAACACCAACTGTAGCACGGCAAGTTCCAAGAATCATACGAACTTCACCTGATTGAAGACGAACAAGAACGTATTTACCTTCTTGACCCAATACTTGAGCAGATGCACCAGCAGCACGTACCAATTCACCACCACGACCTGGTTTCAACTCGATGTTGTGGATCAAAGTACCAACTGGGATGTTAGCAAGTGGAAGAGCGTTTCCGACTTTGATATCTGCTTCTGGACCTGAAACGATACGTTGACCTACTTCAAGACCTTTTGGAGCGATGATGTATGCTTTCACACCGTCAGTGTAGTGTACAAGAGCGATGTTTGCAGAACGGTTTGGATCGTACTCGATTGTTTTAACAACTGCTTCAACGTTGTCTTTGTTACGTTTGAAGTCAACCAAACGGTAGAAACGTTTGTGTCCACCACCTTGGTGACGAACTGTGATACGACCGTTGTTGTTACGACCAGCCTTGCTCTTCAATGCAACAAGCAATGATTTTTCAGGAGTGCTTGTTGTGATTTCAGCGAAATCCAAAGAAGTCATATTACGGCGACCGTTTGTTGTTGGTTTATAAACACGAATTCCCACGATATTTCCTCCTTAGATTATTCAGCTTCAGCAGCAAACAACTCGATTGCTTTAGAATCAGCTGTAAGTGTGATGATAGCTTTTTTAGTTTTGTTAGTAAAACCAGTGTAACGTCCAACACGTTTAGCTTTTGGTTTTACGTTGATTGTGTTAACGTTGGCAACTTTAACACCTTCGAAAGCAGCTTCAACAGCTTGCTTGATCAAAAGTTTGTGTGCACGAGTGTCAACTTCAAATACATATTTACCTGCTTCAAGTTGAGCCATTGAGCTTTCAGTGATTACAGGTTTTTGATAACATCATACAAATTCATTATGCAAGAACCTCCTCAATTTTAGAGATAGCTGCTTGTGTGACAAGAAGTTTGTCGCTATTTGCGATGTCAAGAACACTTGCAGTTGTAGCAGTTGCAACTTTCACGTTTGGAAGGTTACGAGCTGAAAGAGCTGCGAATTCATTTCCTTCTTCAAGGATAACAAGAACTTTAGAATCGATGCTCAATGCTGCAAGAACTTTTGCAAATTCAGCAGTTTTTGGAGCTGTAAATGAAAGAGCGTCTACAGCTACGAATTTGTTTTCAGCAACTTTTTCAGAATAAACTGATTTAAGAGCTAGGCGACGAACTTTTTGTGGAAGTTTGTAGCCATATGAACGTGGAGTTGGTCCGAAGACAACACCACCACCACGCCATTGTGGTGAGCGGATAGAACCTTGACGAGCACGTCCAGTTCCTTTTTGACGCCATGGTTTGCGTCCACCACCTGATACTGCAGAGCGGTTTTTAACAGCATGTGTTCCTTGGCGAAGGCTTGCGCGTTGGCTGATGATCACATCAAACACAACTGATTCATTTGGTTCAATACCAAATACTGCATCGTTAAGAACAACTTGGCCAGCTTCTTTACCAGTTTGGTCAAATAATGTTACGTTTGCCATTGTGACTGATTTCCCCTTTCTTTATTATTTACCAGCTTTAACTGCTGATTTGATAGTGATAAGAGATTTCTTAGCACCTGGTACGTTACCTTTGATAAGGATAACGTTCTTTTCTGGAACAACTTGTACAACTTCAAGGTTTTGAATTGTTACGCGGTCACCACCCATACGTCCTGCAAGGTTTTTACCTTTGAATACGCGGTTAGGTGCAACAGGTCCCATAGAACCTGGACGACGGTGGTAACGAGAACCGTGAGCCATTGGTCCACGTGATTGTCCGTGGCGTTTGATAACACCTTGGAAACCTTTACCTTTAGAAGTACCAGTTACGTCAACAACGTCTCCGGCTGCGAATGTTTCAACTGTGATTTCAGCACCAACTTCCAAGCCTTCAACGTTTTTGAATTCACGAATGAAGCGCTTAGGAGCCGTGTTAGCTTTCGCTACATGTCCTTTAGCAGGTTTGTTGCTCAATACTTCGCGTTTGTCATCGAAACCAACTTGGATAGCGTTGTATCCGTCTGTTTCAACAGTTTTAACTTGAAGAACAACGTTTGGAGTTGCTTCAATAACTGTTACAGGGATCAATTCGCCAGCTTCAGTGAAGATTTGAGTCATTCCCACTTTTTTCCCTAAGATTCCTTTTGTCATGAGAAAATAGTTCCTTTTCTATATTTTTTATTCAAAAAGTTTTTAACGAGCGTTTTTTATGCTCAAGTCTAAGATACAAAGGGCGTCAAACTCAAAGTGAAAATAGGAAACTGACGCAGTGTCTAGCAGACACTAGGAAGTTTATCTTTTTCACACCGAGTTTAGCCCGTGTTCAATTAGATTGAAACACCAGCCTCTGCTCTTTTATATTTTAGATTAAAGTTTGATTTCTACGTTTACACCACTTGGAAGATCCAATTTCATCAACGCATCAACTGTTTTTTGAGTTGGGTTAACGATATCGATCAAACGTTTGTGTGTACGCATTTCAAATTGTTCGCGAGAGTCTTTGTATTTGTGAGTCGCACGAATGATTGTGTAGAGGCTACGTTCAGTTGGAAGTGGGATTGGACCCGCAACTTGTGCACCTGTACGAGTAGCTGATTCTACGATTTTTGCAGCCGCTGTGTCAAGCGTACGGTGTTCGTAAGCTTTCAAACGGATACGGATTTTTTTATTTGCCATCTTTTTCTCCTTTTCGTCTATTTAAGATAATAGGCTAGCTCCACAAGAAAACCGACGCGGTGTTGCGTGGCAATGCAACCGAGCGTGTCGCAACCTCTTGCATCAATGCTAAAGCTGTAATTTACAGCACCATAATAGAATAACACAAAGCCCCTGCGATTGCAAGGGATTTGTTGCTGTTTTTTAAATTTTTAACATGAAAATGTTTTCCTTTTTGGCAGGTCGTTTATTTAAGTACTTTATAGAAGAAAGTTACTCTCTCTTCACCTGTTCATAGCTTTCTTTTCCATCATTGAGCTTGTCCCAAATCACTACTTGCCCACTTTTGAGTGATTTTTGCACATCGATAATTCGTTGATTGGACGAACCTCGAAACTGGAGCATGAGATTTCTCTTAGTTCGGTCATATCTTCCATCAACAAGAATGTCAATCAGCGACAAGAGTTCCAATTTATCTGGAGTTTCCAACATCATTTCTTCCCAAGTGTAGCCCGTCCAGGACCAGATGTCTTTATCTGGCAATTCCTTCCGAATGCGCTTAACGAGTGGCAAAAGAATCCCAGTATTGAGAAAAGGCTCCCCTCCCAGCAAAGTCAAGCCTTGAACATAAGGTTGAGCGAGATCTGCCATGATCTGTTCTTCTAATTCTGCTGTATAGGGAATGCCAGCATTGAAAGACCAAGTAGCAACATTATAACATCCCTCGCAGTGAAACATGCAGCCTGATACATAGAGGGAGTTCCGCACACCTTCTCCATCTACAAAGTTAAAGGCCTTGTAGTCAATGATACGGCCTTGACTGAGTTCCTCGCTTTCCATTCTTGTGGTTTTGGATTATTCATTCGCTACCTCTATCCAATAACGCTCCACACCATTACGAACATCCTCAAGGAGCCCACCATTTACTAAAATGACTGCTCTGCTAGCAGGATTATTTACGCTACAGGTCACAAGAGTTCTCTTGATGTTCTTTCCCTTAGCAACTTGCAAGCCCTGACGGAGAGTTTCCTTAGCATAACCCTTGCCTCTTTCTGATGGACGAATGGAGTAGCCAATGTGGCCAGCATAATTCAGTAACCCCTCATTCAGTCTCAATCGCAGATTCAAAAATCCTAGAGCACGACCTACATCATCAAATGATACAAGTTGAATAGAAGGAACACGATTTTCAGGCAAGTTTATTCCCATCTCTTTTTTCATATTTGTTTCCAACCACTCTTCATACACAAAGTTCTCTGTATCCCAAAATCCTCCATCATGGGCTGATTGACTCTTTTCAAACTCTGCCATCATCTCTAAAACTGTTTCTTTATCTGCTAATCTTGGTCTGCGTAGTTCCATCCTTTTACCTCCCACTATGAGAAAAGCGAGAGCTGACTCTCATACTCTTCGAAAATCTCTTCAAACCACGTCAGCGTCGCCTTACCGTAGATATATGTAACTGACTTCGTCAGTCTTATCTACAACCTCAAAGCAGTGCTTTGAGCAACCTGCGGCTAGCTTCCTAGTTTGCTCTTTGATTTTCATTGAGTATCACTTTTATTTTTTCTTATTCTTGTTTAAAAATTGTTCTCTGAGATTGAGCAAGCGTTCTTTTTTACCAGCTCCACCTTTAGAGTGTTTCTCGTGATAACGAGTCACTTGTGCGCGACCCTTATCGTCTAATTGATATTTCCCCATCTCATTTCTTTCTAATTTGTTACTTGATGGCCAGCTATTTTAATCGTTGAGCCATTCATATGTTTGACACGCGCAGCGATTTCCTTGTGACGCCCATTGACCATAGGTCTCGCTTGAGGATTGCCTAAATAGCCACAAGTCCGTTTAACAACGTCTACTGTTTTAGGGTCGCTATTTCCACAGTTTGGACAAGCAAATCCTCTTTCAGTTGGTTCAAAATCCCCTTCAAAGTCACACTTGTAGCAACGGTCAATTGGAGTATTGGTCCCCAGATAACCCACACGATCATAGGCATAGTCCCAGACAGCTTCCAAGGCCTTTGGATTTTGCTGGAGGACTGGGTACTCACAATAATGGATGAAACCACCTGACGCACCTGCTTCCGGATAGACTTTCTCAAAGTCTAATTTTTCAAACGGTGTTGGATTTTTACGAACATCATAGTGGAAAGAGTTGGTGTAGTATTCTTTATCTGTAATATCCGGAATAGAGCCGAACTTTCTGTATCTAGTCGACAGAAACGATCTGTCAAACTTTCAGATGGTGTTGAGTAGATAGAGAAATGGTAGCCATATTGGTCAGACCACTCTTCCACCCGGCGTTTCATATCACGAATGATATCCAGCGTGAATTCCTTGGCGTCTGGATTGTGTTCCCAGCTATTTCCAAAGAAGACAGTTGCCACTTCGTATAAACCGATGTAACCCAGCGAAACGGTTGCACGACGATTCTTAAAGAGCTGGTCAACACTTTCTTCTTTACCTAGACGATGACCAAAAGCACCGTATTGATAAAGGATAGGAGCATTGGCTGGTGTCGCCTCTTTAGTGCGTTCGACACGATAAACCAGAGCATCTTCAGCGATATTCATACGCTCGTTGAAGATTTCCCAGAACTTATTCATGTCGCCCTCAGACTCGAGGGCGATGCGAGGAAGATTGACCGTCACAACTCCTAGATTCATCCGACCCGAATTGACTTCTACACCATTCTCATCCTTCCAGCCTTGGAGGAAGGAGCGACAACCCATAGGAACCTTGAAAGAACCTGTCAACTCAACAATCTTATCATAGGACAAAACATCTGGGTACATCCGTTTGGTTGCACACTCTAGAGCCAACTGCTTGATGTCGTAGTTGGGTGTCCCTTCCTCTAAGTTGAGTCCTCTTTTAAGCGTAAAGATGAGCTTAGGGAAGATGGCTGTGCGGTGTTCTGAACCAAGTCCCTTGATTCGGATGTTCAAGATAGCTTTTTGAATTTCTCGTTCAAAACGACTAGTACCTAGACCAAAACCTAGTGAAGTAAAGGGTGTTTGGCCATTTGAAGTGAAGAGAGTATTGATTTCATACTCAAGAGATTGCATAGCATCATAGATGTCTTTTTGCGTTTTCTTCCAGGCATAATCTTCCCGTTTTTCAGGCAAGACCCATTCTTCTGCATCTTTGAGATGTTTTTGATAGTTCTTCTCTGCATAAGGCGCCAAAACTTCATCGATACGGTCAGCTGAACAGCCACCGTACTGGCTAGAAGCAACGTTGGCGATGATTTGGGAAATCTGAGCTGTCGCAGTCTGGATAGACTTGGGACTTTCTACCTCTGCATTTCCAATCTTAAAACCATTTTCCAACATACCTTTAAAATCAATCAAACAGCAGTTGGTCATAGGTGTATAGGGACTGTAGTCCAAATCGTGATAGTGGATATCCCCTTTTTGATGGGCATTGGCTACGTGCTTAGGAAGCATTTGCAGTCCGATTGACTTCCCAACAATGCCTGCTGTCAAATCACGCTGGGTATTAAAGACATCGCTGTCTTTATTAGCATTTTCATTGACAACTGCTTGATCTTTGTTGAGAAGCTTATGGATACTAAAGTTAATATCTGTCGCTTTTGAGCGCTCAAAATCCCTTTGTGTTCGATAAGTGATATACTCTTCAGCCAGCGCATATTCTTTGGCTTCAAGCAGTTCATGTTCTACGATATTTTGGATTTCGTAAATCTTAACTCCCTTTGGAAAGCGACTATGAATTTCTGTGACAATTCGCTCGGTCAGAGCATTTAGGCGCTTTTCAACCAAGGGTGTCACATCCATAACCTTGTCAGCTGCCTTGTGGAGAGCCTTGTCAATCTTGTCCACATCAAATACAACACGTCTCCCATCTCGTTTCTCGACGAAGAGAGTTGGCAAAATTGTAATTTTTTCTTCTAGTGCAATCATATGCATGCTCTTTTCTAAAATGTTCTTTCTAAAATGTATTATACCACTCTAAAAAGAAAAATCAATATCTTGTGTTAAAAATCCTAAAATTTTTAAAAATACACAAGATATTGATTTAGTTATTTGATTTTATAGACTTTGAATTCCGAGTAATCTGTCTTTACTGGTTGGTAATTTTCTTTCAAGATTGTTTCCACTTCAGACCAGACTGCTACCTTATCGTTCACCACAATCACCTTAGGTTGTTTTTCTTTCAAATCATTGAGTAGCTTATTCCGATTTTCCTCAGTTGCTGTATAGTGCAACGGGGACAAAATAGCCGATGGCGACAAGCGCTCACTCTTACGATAAAGAGTTGCAGTATCATCCCATGCATAGATAGCATCTTCCGTACTTGTCTCCTCTTTCACCAAATTAGCAAGACGATCACGTTCTTGATAAGGTACTGGATAAAGGACAAACCTCATCAAAAAGGAATAGCCAAAAGATATAACAAAGTTAAAATCGGTAGGTAAAGATTTCCTTTAGTATAGCGATGCCAGAGACTAACAGGCTCTTCTCTGCGTCTTCTTCTAACGCTACGACCACTCTGTTGCCCCTTGATATTGGACACTAAAAGCAGAAGAAAGACAGGAAAAATGAGCATCAAACGCGAGGCATGTAGGGGATCCTGTGTAAAGAAAATCACTACCAAACCTAAAATTAGGAACAAACTCGCAGGCACTGAGATGACATATAGTTTAGAGGATTTAGATTGAAAGAGACCTAAAAAGACAAAAACCAAAACTCCTATGCCAAGAGCCAACAACCCATAAAACAAAACATTTTCTAACAATGCCGAAACAGAAGTCAAACGAATGGAATGAATTGGATACAAAATTCCACTAATCGCATCCTCAAAACTTCCTGTTGCAACACTATAGTAGGCAGTTGGATAAAAGACCAGTGAAAAACCTAAAGCCACTGCAATAAACTGATAAAATCCATGTGCAAAACGTCTATGCCCAAGGTTAAAGACCAACAAACCTAAACTCACTACAGCAATAAACAGGAGCGATGCCAAGGGAGCAAAGAAAAATCCGCCCGCCAAAGCCAGCCCAATCCGTACAAATCCCTTATCATGGCTTGGATTGCTTAGGTAAGCCGCAACTAAACTAAAGGCCGCGAACAAGAAAGGAAGCGCTAAAAGAGTCGCATATCCTCCACCAAAAGCAAGACCTGTAACCAGCATGTAAAAAATAGTCACCAGTTGTCCAGCTTGGTCTCCTTGCTCTGTCAAGGTGTCCGCCGATTTAAAGAGGAAAAATCCGCCTGCTACCAAGGCTAACCACTCAAAAATGGCAAAGAAAAATCCGCCCTGAGTCACGTAAGTCAGCAAATAATAAAGCAAACCTTGACTTCCATAATAGTCGCTGTAAATCTTCCCTGTCTGATGAAGAGCCCAACCTGCATAAAAATCCTGCACTTCCTGTGCACTCATTAAATCGAGTAATAGCGGTACTCCTAGAGTTATCCCCGTTACAAGTGTACTCCATAGTAAAATTTTCACCAAAGGAAGACGACTTGATTCACGATGATGCGATTCTTGTTCGATTTGGTATTCTAGAGGTTCACGATTCTCCTGATGAACTTCTTCTACTCTACCATACACACTCATATCGTTTCTCCTATTCAATTTATCTGTCTTAGTATATCAAAAAGTCCTAGGATTGTCAGCTTGCGATGGGTGTTTGAGTGATTTTTGCATAGTTTCACAAAGGTTTCAATTTCCCGAAAGCGGTGTAAATGTGTCTGTTTAAATGTTATGATATAATCCAATTCTTTCTGAGTCAGCATCGTCCCTCCCTATATCTTCTTATTCGTAAAAGACAAGAAAAATAGGACTGGTTTGTGTCCTCAGTCCTAGATTTCTTATAAGATAGGGGCAAATAACTGGGCAATTTCCTTAATCAATTTTTGGTACCAGCTATTTTTTATCGTATGAGCAAAAATTTCTTGCGATACTGAAAAAATCTCCTCAAAATCTTTTTGAATCTCAGTGATTGATTCTGTTTTATATAGCAAGACTGCATTTTCATAGTGGTGAAGCAAACTTCTATAATCTAAGTTAATGGTTCCAACTGCAGCAAAGTCCTTATCCACTAGGATTTGTTTACTGTGGATAAAGCCTGGACTATACTCAAAAATCCTTACTCCTGCTGACAACAAATCCGGATAGGCCCCTCTTGTGATGAGTTGGATTAATTTCTTATCTGGAATGAAAGGAGTCACGATGCGGACATCGACACCCCTCATGGCCGCATTTTTAATACTCTCTGTTAAGTCATAGTCAATAATCAAATAGGGCGTTGTGATATAGACTGAATCAGTGGCCTGATTAATCAAACTTTGATAGACTTTTTTCCCTACCTGGGTACGGAAGATGGGCTTGGGTCCACTACCGTAAGGAATGCAGAGACCTTGGCCAGAACAAGGCTGATTTTCCAAGTGATACTGATCAAAATCGCTGATTTCCCCACGATTGATGTACCAAGTCATCAAAAAGAGACGGGTGAGAGCCTTGACACCAGGGCCATCTAAGCGAATCCCACTGTCCTTCCAGTAGCCAAAGCGTTCTACATGGTTGATGTACTCATCAGCTAAGTTAATACCTCCTGTATAAGCTACCTGACCATCTATGACAAGGATTTTCCGATGGTCCCGATTGTTGTAAGCCACCGTCAAGCGAGGAACCACCTTGTTAAATTTATGGGCTTCAATTCCTCGACTACGAAGTTGAATAGTATAGTCTCCAGGTAAAGTCGCCATACAGCCTATATCATCATAGAGCATCTTGACCTCTACACCCTGAGCTGCCTTTTGCTCTAGTATTTCTAGTATGCTATTCCACATCAAACCTTCTTCGACAATATAATACTCTAGAAAGATAAACTTTTCAGCTTTCTTGAGGTCTTCCAACATATATTGCCACATGCTTTCACCCGAAGAAAAGAATTGTGAGTCTGTTCGATCATAGACATCGGCGTTACTATCCATACTTAACAAAGATTTGATAACTCCGTAAGCCGCCTTATCATCTTCCTTCAATTTCTGGCGGAGAGCTTTACTGTTATCCTCCCGAAAATGCATAGAACCAAGTTTGTCCAACTGTTTGATTTCTTTTTTGGACAATCGCCTTTCACCAAACATCAGATAGAGCAAAGGACCAATAACAGGAACAAAAGTTACCACTAACCACATCACCTTGCTTTCAGGCGCCATGGAACGATTGACAATCGCTACGATAGTCGCCATACTCATAAAGATTAAGAGAATAACCCAAAGAATAGGGGCCATACGCCCTAAATAAAGAAAGAGACCAAAAACAAGACACAGTTCAAGTAGCATAATCGAAAGACTAAAGCCATACTTGGACATCAATAATTGAAATTTTCTATATTTCATATCCCCTCCTTGATAGTTTGAATGATAAAAACAGGTAATTAATACTAGTATAACGCAGGTATTCGGTAGAAGGCAAGTATTTATAATCATTTTTCTGAGCAAAAGCAAAAGAGACCGAAAATTCCAGTCTCCTCCTAGTCTATTTTGATAAAACGATGCAATCAAACGCTTCTCTATCCATATCGTCGATAATCATCTGGTTGCCATTGATTGCATAAATCTTGACATCATCACCAATAATCATGCGTTGATTAGCAGCGTCAAAGCTAACCTGCTTGATTTCTTGTTCCCCGTCAGTTTCTACCTGAGTCCAGGTGCCAGTTGTTTCAGTTACCACTAAAATGATGCGGTCTCCTTCGTCCTGACCAGTATAAGTTCCATCAATATTAGTTGGTTGAGCCTCGGGCGCATTTTGTGAAGAACTTGTCGTTACCTGGTTTGTATTTTCTGTGGAAGATGAAGCAGCAGATTGTGATTGCTGAGTTTGTTGTGTTTGCGGTTGAGCTGCTGGTTGTTGAACCTGTTGAACTCTTTGTGAACAAGCTACTAAGAGACTAAGACTTGCTAGAGAGGTCAATTTATCTGCTCATGCCCCAGTATGTTGCTCCGTACTTCTGAGATAAAATAGAGAGACCCTGTAATGAATAACAAGTCCTTGGTATCGGCTCTTTCTTCAAAACTGCTGATAAATTCTCGGTAAGAGGGAATTACATGGTAACCTGTTACATCTGTCTCATCCAGAGAACCTTGATAGTCAAAACCAGTCACCTTGAGTTCCACCTGAGGCAAATTCTCAGTCAGATAAGCCAACATCCCTTGATAATCCTTCCGTTTCAAGGCTCCAAATAGGATTCGAGGACGATATCCTTCCTGCTCTTTTTCTTTGACAAACTCCACCAGGCGAGTCAAGGCAGGGAGGTTATGGGCACCGTCCAAGTATATCTGCGGACGAATACGCTCCAAACGCCCAGCCCAATGGGTCTTCTCCAAAGCCTGTCTTACAACCTGCTCATCAACAGCTTCCTTTCTTTCTCCCATAAAAAGAAGAAACGTTTGTAGCGCCAAGGCCGCATTTTCCTGCTGATAAGCTCCTTCTAAACCTATTTTCAACTGTGAAAGGTTACCCAAAGAGCTTGAAAAATCCCCATTCAGCATTGAAAAATCCTGACCTGCCTGGTAAAGGTCAACAGCTAAAGAGGCTGCTTTTTTCTGACAGACAAGTCTAGCTTCTGAAGGCAACTTAGCAATCACTGCCTTTTTACCAGCCTTGAAAATACCAGCTTTCTGCTCTGCAATTGCTGCTATACTGTCACCCAGAGTCTCCTGATGGTCAAGTCCGATGGAGGTGATGACAGCAAGCTCTCCAGTTACCACATTAGTCGTGTCAAGTAAGCCGCCAATTCCCACTTCTAGTAAAACCAAATCCACCTCTTGCTCCCTAAAATAAAGAAAAGCAATCAAGGTCAGCAATTCAAAAAAGGACAACTGGTCATGGGTTTGCAGAAGCGTTTTCTCCATCTCCTTGACCTGCTCAGCCAAACGGATGAAGTCTGCGTCAGCTATTAGTTGCCCATTAATGCAGATTCGGTCATTGATAGAGACGATATGAGGGGAGGTAAAGGTCGCAACTTTTTTGCCATGCCCCATAAATAACTCCCTCATAAAAGCAATGGTAGATCCTTTTCCATTAGTCCCGGTTACATGGATAATAGGATAAGACTTCTCGGGATTCCCCAATAAATCCACCGCTTGTTGCATTCGGCCCAAACCTGATCGAAAATTCAAACCAATCCGACTATGGAGCCATTCTTCTACTTCAAACATATACATCTCCTTGACAAAAGTCTAATCAATTATCTCGCAAAATTCTGTAGATAACAAAAAATGAGGTCAGGATTTTCGTCCCAACCTCTTACCTGGTTAGCTAATAACTAGCTACTATGAATATTAACTTGGGCTAAAAACATCCACTGGATGTGCCAACTCTTCCAATTTCTAGGAGTTGGAGTGATACAGTCTCCCAGACTTACTTACGGTCTTTATTTTTAGCGTAAGGCTAAAAACGTCCCCCGGACTTACCAGTTCTCTCTTATTTAAAGGAACTGGGGTAAAAACATCCACTGGATATGCCTGCGTTTCTATTTTCTAGCGCAGGGCTAAACACGTCCACTGGACGTTCCAACTCTTCCAATTTCTAGGAGTTGGGGTGATACAGTCTCCCAGACTGTATCACTCCTCCATAAAGCTGTTGAAGACTTCTTCAATCATGTTCCATTCGTCTTCTGAGTCTTCTGGGATTGGTTGCAATTCGCCTTCTGTTCCATCTTCGTTTTCGATGAATGAGTAAGCTTGGATTTCAACTTGTCCGTCTTCATCTTCTTCTGCGTTAACTGGTACTAGAAGAACATAGTTTTTACCAAATTCTTCTTTTCCGTCAATGGTCAAAAGGATTTCAAACAAGGTTTCGTTTCCTTGTTCATCTACTAGTGTGATTAGTTCACGTTCTTCGTGGTCGTGGTTATGATCGTGTGACATAGCCTCTCCTTTGTATTAAAATTTTCTATCTAAATAATTTTGTAAAATCAGCTGAGCTGCTAACTTATCAATGACTTTCTTACGCTTGTTGCGACTGATATCTGCTTGTTCAATCAACATGCGCTCTGCGGCAACTGTTGTCAAGCGTTCATCTTGATAGTCTACTGGTAAACCAAAAAGCTCTTCCAGCTTTGCTCCGTAGGCTTGACTAGCTTCCACGCGCGGTCCGCTTGTATTGTTCATGTTTTTAGGCAAGCCCACTACAAATCGTTCCACCTTGTAAGTATCAACCAACTCCTTAACACGGTCAAAACCAAATTGGCCTTGTTCCTCATTGATTTGGATGATTTCAAGCCCTTGAGCTGTAAAACCGAGCGGATCGCTAATAGCCACCCCTACCGTTTTTGAACCGACGTCCAATCCCATAATTCTCATAGGTTATAGATCGACTCCTTGTCCTTTAAGGTAGTAGCGGACCAATTCCTCAACGATTTCATCACGCTCATACTTACGGATTTGATTTCGTGCATTATTATAACGAGGAACGTAGGCAGGATCTCCACTCAATACGTAACCTACGATTTGGTTAATTGGGTTGTAGCCCTTATCGTTCAACGAAGCATAGACATCAGTCAAAGTTTCGCTAATTTCTTTTTTATTGGAATCGTCCAATTTAAAACGTACTGTTTCTTCAGTAAATCCCATTCTAACACCCTCTTTCCTTAGAATAGTACCATTATAGCATAATTCCTTACGTTCTACAAATCAGGCAGTCTATTTATTTGGATTTTCTATTGTTCTGTCGCGCCATTTGCCAATCTGTCTGAAATATATTTGCTTGGTTCATTCTTCAAGAGATTTTCTAAACCAATATTCTTCAGATATTCTAACTGAGAAGCCTTCTTGACATCCAGAACTTGAAAATCAAAACTAGTCGTTGTTTGAAGTTCTGTTGCACTTAACAGCTTGGTTTCAAGCTTAAATCCTGCTAATTTACGAGCTTCTATGATCGATTCATCTTTCTCTTCCGCCTCAAGAAGAGCTTTTTGGGTTTCTTCCACTCCATGTTGGTCAATATAAGTCTTCAACTCATCAGAGACTGGACGTTTTTGTTGGATAGTTAGACTCAAAAAAGTCTTGTCTTTGTATGTAATGGTTTGGGTTTGCTGGCTACCATCATCTGACTTTGGCAAAACCAAAGTCTTGGTTACAACTGTATTCTTCTCAGCATTCTCAATAACTGGCAATGCCGACTGAAGCGTATCCTTTTCTGTTTTTGTAGCTGTTCCAGTTTCTTTTTTCTGTCCACAACCAACCAGGACAAAAAGGAAAGCAAGACTAACAAGAATTATTTTTTTCATTTCCTTCTTCTTTCTTTGAAATTAAAATAGAATAAGACTGGGAGTTGCTCCCAGCCTTGATGTTTATAGAGCTGCACGCAAACGTGCTTCTGCATTTTCTACATTACGGACAGAGCGTGGTAGGAAGGCACGAATATCGTCTTCCTTATAGCCAACTTGCAAACGTTTTTCATCTACAAGGATTGGGCTCTTTAAAATTCTCGGTGTTTCCATAATCAGATTGAGGACTTCGTTGACACTCAAATCTTCAATATCCACTCCAAGGGCTTTGGCATAGCGATTTTTAGACGAAACGATGCTGGCTATTCCATTATCTGTTTTTGTCAGAATATCCAGTAATTCTTCTCTCGTAATTCCTTCTTTACCAAGGTTTTGTTCTTTATAACTTAACTGGTGGGCATTGAGCCAGGTTTTTGCTTTTTTACAGCTAGTACAACTTGAGACTGTATAAATTTTAATCATGTACCTACCCCTTTCGCTACATGTTACTATCAGTTTAGTCTATTATACCATAAAAAACATCCGACTTGCGACCTATTTTTAAATTTTTTTGACTTTTTTCGTCATTTTCGTACTTTTTTCTTGACAAAATAAAATTTACAGCCATTCTTTATATTTCTTGATATAGATTTTTTTCACAATTGTCACGCTAATCATGTACAAAATGATGATGAAAAGCAAAAAGATGAAATAGATCGGCTTCAAAGGAGTTAGATGAAGAAGGCTAGCTAGTGGACTGTAGGGAAGGAAGGTCACAAAGGCTGCAGCCAATAAGGTTGTCACAAGGACTAGCCAAGCTGGACGACTTTGTAAAAAAGGAATTTTGGCTGAACGCAACATATGAATAACCATAGTCTGTGACCACATGGACTCGATAAACCAACCTGTCTGAAACAAGACAATAAATCCTACGGCAGACTCCGCTCCATGGACATAGGCTTGACCTGTCGTCATGGGTACAATGATAAAATAGAGCAAACTGAAGGTCAAAATATCAAAGGCAGAAGAGATAGGTCCCATCCAAATCATGAAACGTGTGATAGACTTAGCTTCCCAGGTATGTGGATTTCTCAAAAAATCTTTGTCCACCTTGTCAAAAGGCAAGGCAATACAAGACAAATCATAGACTAGATTTAGAATAATCAGATGGACTGGTGCCATCGGTAGAAAAGGTAAAAAGATCCCAGAAACCAAAAGGGATAAGATATTCCCAAAATTAGAACTCACTGTCATTTTGATATATTTGGTCATATTGGCATAGACCTTACGACCCTCTACGAGTCCTTTTTCAAGAACCATAAGATCCTTATCAAGTAGGATAACATCAGCTGTTTCTTTGGCAATATCTACTGCTGTATCAACAGAAATCCCCACATCTGCAACTTTCATAGAAGGAGCATCATTGATCCCATCTCCCATATAGCCTACAGCATGACCATTAGCCTTAAATTGTAAAATGATTCGTGCTTTTTGGTCAGGAGAAAGTTTGGCAAAGACTGTTACCTCCTCCACGGCTTGAGCCAATTCTTGATCACTCATCTGATCAATTTCAGATCCTAACAGCATCTGATTGATATCCAAACCAACCTTTTCACAGACTGCTTGGGTAACTTTTTCGTTGTCTCCCGTCAAAATCTTTGTTTGAACCCCATGTTCTAACAGTGCCTTAATTGCTGGTGCTGCAGATGGTTTAGGAGGATCTAGGAAGGCTAAATAACCAGTTAGAATCATATCCCCTTCATCATCAACTGTATAGGCATGATCTTCCCTCAAACCTGACTTATAGGCCACTCCCAAGACACGCAAACCTTGTTGATTTAGCTGTTTGACTTCTGCTAAGATTTCTTCTCTAATAGCATCTGTCAAGGGAGTAATCATTCCATGGTATTCCGCATGACTGGAAATCGTCAACATTTCCTCAAGGGCTCCCTTAGTTACCAAACTAACAACCTCGTGTTCATCCTTAACGATAACACTCATCCGTCTACGTTCAAAATCAAAGGGAAGCTCATCTATTTTTTGAAAGGTTTTATCCAGATTTTGCAAGAGGGCGTGTTCTTTTGCTTCCTTTTCAGTCCGTTTTATGATGGCTCTGTCCATCAAATTTTTCAAGCCAGTTTGAAAATAGGAATTGAGATAGGCCCGTCTCAAGACGGTCAAATCCAAGTGTCCGTGGATGTCCAAGGGATATTCAAGGACAATTTCGTCTTGGGTTAGAGTCCCTGTCTTATCTGTACACAAAATATCAATCGCCCCTAAGTCCTGTATGGCATTGAGTTTCTTGATAACCACTTTTTCCTTGGCCATAATGATGGAGCCTTTTGCTAGACTGGCCGTGATAATCATAGGAAGCATCTCAGGTGTCAATCCAACACCAACACTCAAAGCAAATACGCCAGCTTCCAGCCAGTCACCATCTGTTAAACCATTGGACAAGAAAACAATGGGCACCATGACCAGCATCAAACGAATCAAGAGCCACGAAATACTATTCATCTCCCGCTCAAACGAAGTGGGCTCATCATAGGTATTTAGAGTCTGCTCAATAACTCCCATCATGGTAGCATCACCAACTGCCAAAACCACGGCCTTAGCACTACCAGACAAGACATTAGTTCCCATAAATGCCAAGGATTCAGCTTCAAGAAGGCTATCAGATTGTTGGTCTGTTGCCTTGGTCAAGGACAATTTTTCAACTGCATCACTTTCTCCTGTCAAGCCCGACTGTTGTACAAAGAAATCGCGCGACTCAAATAAAAGAAGATCTGCTGGAATCATGTCTCCAGCGCTTAATTTAACCACGTCACCCACTACCAAATCATCGATAGGTACTTCTTGGATTTCTCCTTGACGAATGACAGTCGCTGTGTTGACAATCATTTTTGATAGATTGGTCGCAGCCTTATCACTACGGAGTTCTTGGACAAAGCGTATGCCACCAGAAATGAGGACTAGGACAACGATGATAATGGAAGTTGTCGGATCTTCTTGACCTGGTTTTGCCAACCAGACATTGGTCACCAAGGAAATCACGGCGATGACCAGCAAGATGATTGTAAAAGGATTGATAATGGATTCGTAAATCTTTTTGAGGATACTGTCTTCTTGACCCTTTGTGATGGTATTTTCGCCATATAGGTCACGATTTTTCTCCACCTGCTCCTCAGTCAAGCCTGTTAGACTTGTCTTATAAAAAGATAGAGTTTCGTTTAAAGATGTATGAATAGCTGTTGCTAATCTTTCTTTTGTAGTTTTCATTGGTTTCTCCTATCTGTATGAATGATGTGTTTCATACACAGAGACCAATCACTTTATAAGGGCAGAACGACACAAATCAGCGATTGGCTGTGTATGTGCGGTTCCGGATGATCGTCAATTTGCATCGTCTATCTCCTTTCTTTGATTTAAACAGTAGAAAATCCTACCATCAAAAAATGGCAGGATCAAAAAACTAATTATCTGTTTTTTCGTTCAAGCTTTAACTCCATAGGGCAATGTAATGAGCTTAGTCTTGGCCTTCGCGACCAGGACTGTTGACCAACGAGTAGTGTCTCCACTGCTTTGCGGTAGTCATCCGTATCCCTATGGTAGCCTCACCTACCGTTTTCGTTTTTCAGTATAAACCTTTAAAATTTAAAAGTCAATCATTTGAGTTGTTTAACTCTTAAATAACTATCAACTCTTTTGGAGCAAGGGTCAATAATTCACAACCTGTCTCTGTAATCAGGATATCATCCTCGATACGAACGCCATATTTGCCTTCGATATAGATACCTGGCTCATCTGTCAATGCCATACCTGCCTTAATAGTTTCTGTAGAAGTCTGGCTAAAGTATGGTTCCTCATGGATATCCAGTCCAATACCGTGTCCAATACCGTGGGTAAAGTAGTCGCCATAGCCTGCCTCGATGATAATATCACGAGGGATTTGTCAAAGTCACGGAAACCTAATCCTGCCTTAGCCTGGTCAATCAAGGCTTGGTTGGCTTTCAAAACCGTATTGTAAATCTCTGCTTGCTCGTCGCTAACATGCCCTAGATAGATAGTCCGTGTCATATCACTGACATAGTGGTCGTAAAGGCAACCGAAGTCCATTGTAATGGCTTCTCCTAGCTCCACTGGTTTGTGCATAGGATGGGCATGAGGTTTGGAAGAGTTGATACCACTAGCTAGAATCGTATCAAAAGATAAGCCAGATGCTCCCAACTCACGCATACGGAAGTCAAGGAAGTTGGCAATCTCAATTTCAGTCTTTCCTGGCTTAATAAAGTCAAGCGCGTCGCGGAAAGCTTGGTCTGAGATAGAACAAGCCTTGCGAATCGCTGCAATCTCCGCTTCATCCTTAATCATTCGAAGACCTTCAACAAACTGAGTCTGTGGAAGCAAGTCAATTCCTTCAAAGGTTGCCTGCATACGGTGATAATAAGACACCGAAATCTCATCCTCAAAACCGATTCGAGATAAGCCCATGTCCTTGACAATTCCTGCAATGACAGCCAATTCATCACGGTCTGCTACAATCTCAAAACCACTGGTTTCTTGCTTAGCTGCAATAATATAGCGAGAATCCGTCACCAAGACCTGACGGTCACGGCTGATGAAGACTGTTCCATTTGAACCCCAAAAACCAGTCAAATAATAGACATTTTTAAGGTTGTTGATGATAATTCCATCTAGTTCTTTTTCTTGCATTTTAGCTAGAAATGCTTGTACACGTTTATTCATGTTTTAATTTTCCTTTCAAATAGTGTCCTGTGTAGCTAGCTTCGTTGGCCGCTACTTCTTCTGGAGTTCCTGTTGCGATGATGGTTCCACCACCGACACCACCTTCAGGTCCCAAGTCAATAATATGGTCTGCCGTCTTAATAACATCTAGATTGTGCTCAATAACGAGGACTGTATTGCCATCGTCAACAAAGCGAGCCAAGACTTTAAGTAAGCGAGCGATATCCTCTGTATGGAGTCCTGTCGTCGGCTCATCCAAAATGTAGAAAGATTTCCTGTCGAGCGTTTGTGGAGTTCACTAGCCAGTTTCATACGCTGGGCTTCTCCCCCAGAAAGGGTGGTAGCTGGTTGCCCTAGCGTTACATATCCCAGTCCCACATCCTTGATGGTCTGAAGTTTACGTTGAATTTTCGGAATATGTTGGAAGAATTCCACCGCATCGTTGACAGTCATATCCAAGACCTGCGAGATATTTTTTTCCTTGTAGTGGACTTCTAGGGTTTCACTGTTGTAGCGGGTTCCGTGGCAAACTTCACAAGCCACGTAAACATCTGGCAAGAAGTGCATCTCAATCTTGATAATCCCGTCACCTGAGCAGGCTTCACAACGACCACCCTTGACATTGAAACTGAAACGACCCTTCTTGTAGCCTCGAATCTTGGCTTCGTTTGTCTGGGCAAAAAGGTCACGTATATCGTCAAAAACTCCTGTATAGGTAGCAGGGTTAGACCTTGGCGTTCGTCCGATAGGGCTCTGGTCAATGTCAATCAATCGGTCTACATGCTCAATCCCTGTAATCGTTTTAAACTTACCAGGTTTGTCTGAATTACGGTTGAGCTTCTGGGCAATAGCTTTTTTGAGAATGCTATTGATTAAGGTCGATTTCCCTGAACCTGATACCCCTGTCACTGCGATGAATTTTCCTAGTGGAAAGCGAGCTGTGACATTTTGCAGGTTGTTCTCACGCGCTCCCGCCACCTCGATAAACGACCATTTCCTACACGGCGCTCTGTTGGCACTGGAATGGCACGTTTGCCTGACAAGTACTGACCTGTGATAGACTTACTGTTGCGAGCCACCTGTTTGGGCGTACCTGCCGCAACAATCTCCCCACCAAAAACACCTGCACCGGGACCAACGTCAATCAGATAATCAGCTTCGCGCATGGTATCTTCGTCGTGTTCTACTACGATGAGGGTATTTCCTAAGTCGCGCATCTTTTTGAGACTGGCAATCAAGCGGTCATTGTCCCTCTGATGAAGACCAATTGACGGCTCATCTAGGATATAAAGGACGCCAGATAGGTTGGAACCAATCTGGGTCGCCAAGCGAATACGCTGACTTTCCCCACCTGAAAGGGTTCCTGCCGAACGAGACAGGGTCAGATAGTTAAGACCCACGTTATTAAGGAAGGTCAAACGATCCTTGATTTCCTTGTGAATAGGACGAGCAATGATGGCTTCATTTTCAGACAGAGTCAACTTGTTCACCAATTCCAAGTGGTCAGCGATAGACAGGTCTGAAATTTCTCCGATATGTGGTCCTTGCTCACCACCCACACGGACAGACAGGGCCTGGTCATTGAGACGGTAACCACGACAAGTTCCGCAGGTCAACTCATTCATGTAGAGGCGCATCTGGGTGCGAGTGTAGTCACTATTAGTTTCATGGTAGCGACGTTTGATATTATTAACAACTCCCTCAAAAGGAATATCGATATCACGCACACCGCCAAATTCATTCTCATAGTGGAAATGGAATTCCTTGCCATCTGATCCATAAAGAATCAAGTTCTTATCCTCTTCTGACAAGTCCTCAAAAGGCTTATCCATATCCACTCCAAAAGCTGTCATAGCCTGCTCTAGCATGTTTGGATAGTAGTTGGATGAGATAGGATTCCAAGGAGCCAAGGCTCCCTCACGTAAGGTTTTGCTAGCATCTGGCACTACCAAATCTGTATCCACCTCCAGCTTGATGCCCAAGCCGTCACACTCACTACAAGAGCCAAAAGGTGCATTGAAAGAGAAGAGGCGTGGCTCTAACTCTGGGACAGTAAAACCACAAACTGGGCAGGCGTAATGCTCAGAGAAGAGCAACTCAGAGTCGTCCATGGTGTCGATAATCACATAACCTTCTGCGATACGAAGGGCAGCCTCAATAGAATCAAAGAGGCGACTACGAATACCCTCCTTGATAACAATACGGTCAACCACGACATCAATATTGTGTTGCTTGCTCTTAGACAAGTCTGGCACTTCGGTCACATCATAGACTTCCCCATCCACACGGACACGAACATACCCATCTTTCTGAATCTTTTCAATGACACTCTTGTGCTGTCCTTTTTTCTTGCGGATGACAGGGGCTAAGATTTGCAGACGTTGGCGTTCTGGCAACTCCAAAACCTTATCCACAATTTGCTCCACAGAAGAAGCCTTGATAGCTCCATGCCCGTTGATACAGTAAGGCGTCCCCACACGTGCGTAGAGGAGACGCAGATAGTCATTGATTTCAGTCGTGGTTCCAACCGTCGAGCGAGGGTTTTTACTAGTCGTTTTCTGGTCGATAGAAATAGCTGGGCTGAGACCATCAATAGCATCTACATCAGGCTTCTCCATATTCCCCAAGAATTGACGAGCGTAGGCTGACAAACTCTCCACATAGCGACGTTGTCCCTCCGCATAGAGGGTATCAAAGGCCAGACTGGATTTCCCTGAACCTGACAAACCAGTCACTACAACCAGCTTGTCTCGTGGAATTTCCACATCAATATTTTTTAAATTATGGGCACGCGCCCCATGAATGACAATTTTATCTTGCATCTTTGTTCTTTCTAGTCCATTATTGCTTACCATTATACCAAAAAAAGTGAGATTCTATTACCCAAAAGGCCGATTTTGTAGTATAATAGTACGGTGTGAAAAAATCTGAAATGAGAAAGGATAAGGGATATGAAACAAGTTTTTCTCTCTACAACAACTGAATTTAAAGAGATCGATACGCTTGAACCGGGTACTTGGATCAATCTCGTCAATCCGACTCAAAATGAATCACTCGAAATCGCCAACGCCTTCGATATTGATATTGCTGACCTTCGGGCACCGCTCGATGCGGAAGAAATGTCTCGTATTACCATTGAAGACGAATATACCCTGATTATCGTAGACGTGCCGGTCACAGAGGAAAGAAATAACCGCACCTACTACGTAACCATCCCGCTTGGTATTATCATCACCGAGGAAACCATTATCACTACGTGTTTGGAACCATTACCAGTCCTCGATGTCTTTATCAACCGTCGTTTGCGTAATTTCTATACCTTCATGCGCTCGCGTTTTATCTTCCAGATTCTTTATCGCAATGCAGAGCTTTACCTAACAGCCCTTCGTTCAATTGACCGCAAGAGTGAACAAATCGAAAGTCAACTGCATCAATCAACTCGTAATGAAGAATTGATTGAGCTCATGGAATTGGAAAAAACCATCGTCTATTTCAAGGCCTCCCTCAAAACAAATGAGCGCGTGATTAAGAAATTGACCAGCTCAACCAGCAATATCAAGAAATACCTTGAGGACGAAGACCTGCTTGAAGATACCCTGATTGAAACCCAACAGGCCATCGAGATGGCAGACATTTATGGAAACGTCTTACATTCTATGACAGAGACCTTCGCCTCTATCATTTCCAACAACCAGAACAACATCATGAAAACCTTGGCCCTTGTGACCATCGTTATGTCCATCCCAACCATGGTCTTTTCTGCCTACGGGATGAACTTTAAGGATAATGAAATCCCCCTAAACGGAGAGCCAAATGCCTTCTGGTTAATCGTCTTTATCGCCTTTGCTATGAGTGTCTCGCTCACTCTCTATCTCATCCATAAAAAATGGTTCTAAGAGGAGTTCCTATGTCTCAGATTGATCTACAAAAATTAACAAAGAAAAACCAAGAGTTTGTCCACATCGCTACCCAACAATTCATCAAAGATGGAAAAACAGACGCTGAAATCAAGGCTATTTTTGAGGAAGTTATTCCCCAAATCCTTGAGGAGCAAGCCAAGGGTACGACTGCTCGTTCCCTCTATGGCGCACCGACCCATTGGGCTCATAGTTTCACTGTCAAGGAACAATATGAAAAAGAGCATCCAAAAGAAAATGATGATCCAAAACTCATGATTATGGACTCAGCTCTTTTCATCACTAGCCTCTTTGCCCTCGTCAGCGCCCTCACAACCTTCTTCTCAGCAGATCAAGCTTTCGGCTATGGATTGATTACCCTCCTCTTAGTTGGACTGGTTGGTGGATTTGCCTTCTACTTGATGTACTACTTTGTTTACCAATATTATGGACCAGATATGGACCGCAGTCAACGTCCGCCTTTCTGGAAATCTGTACTAGTTATCCTAGCTTCTATGTTCCTTTGGTTGCTTGTCTTCTTTGCAACAAGCTTCCTACCAGCTAGCCTTAACCCCGTACTCGCTCCATTGCCACTGGCTATTATCGGAGCAGTCCTCCTAGCCCTTCGCTTCTATCTCAAGAAACGCTTGAATATCCGTAGCGCAAGTGCAGGACCAACACGCTATTAAGAAGAATGATGAAAGCAACTGCAGGTGCGGTTGCTTTTTTACTACTTTCTTGATTTAAAAGCATTTTTCTGAAATCCCACATAGCTTCCTCTTATATTTTGTGATAAAATAGGCTCAATCTATTTCTAGGGGGATAAAATATGATTTCTACTATTGGTATTGTTAGTTTATCTAGTGGCATTATCGGAGAGGACTTTGTCAAACACGAAGTGGACTTGGGCATCCAACGTCTCAAGGACCTGGGACTCAATCCTATCTTTTTGCCCCATTCGCTAAATGGATTAGACTTTATCAAGGACCATCCTGAAGCGCGTGCAGAGGATTTGATTCATGCCTTTTCTGATGATAGCATCGACATGATCCTATGTGCCATCGGTGGAGACGACACCTACCGTTTGTTACCCTATCTTTTTGAAAATAACCAACTACCGAAAGTTATCAAACAAAAGATTTTTCTTGGCTTCTCGGATACAACCATGAACCATCTCATGTTACATAAACTAGGAATCAAGACTTTTTATGGTCAATCCTTTTTAGCAGACATTTGTGAATTAGACAAAGAAATGCTAGCCTATAGCCTTCACTACTTTAAAGAATTGATTGAGACTGGAAGAATCTCAGAAATCCGCCCTAGTGACGTTTGGTATGATGAAAGGACTGACTTCAGTCCTAAGGCTCTGGGGACACCTCGTGTCAGTCATGCAAATACCGGTTTTGAGTTGTTGCAAGGAAATGCACAGTTCGAGGGAAAAATCCTCGGTGGTTGCCTCGAATCCCTCTACGATATCTTTGACAACTCTCGATACACAGATAGCACGGAGCTCTGTCAAAAATACAAACTTTTCCCTGATTTGTCAGACTGGAAAGGAAAAATACTCTTACTAGAAACAAGCGAAGAAAAGCCTGAGCTGGAAGACTTTAAAAATATGTTGCGGACTTTAAAAGACACTGGTATATTCGAGGTCATCAGTGGACTCTTGGTCGGAAAACCTATGGATGAAACTTTCTATGACGACTATAAAGAGGCACTATTGGATATTATTGACAGCAATATCCCAATTGTCTATAATCTGAATGTCGGCCACGCAACTCCAAGAGCCATTGTTCCCTTCGGAGTTCACGCCTATGTAGATGCACAGGAACAAGTCATTCGCTTTGACTATAACAAAAAATAAATAGTTTCTCTATTTTTGTGCTTTTGTATTCGTTTTCGTTACAATTTGTATCTGAATTTATTGCATTTCGCTAATTTCTATGATATCCTTTTGAAGGAGGTGTATATGACAAAACAAAAAATTAATCGAATCGTAGGTTCTATTGGTGCCTTTATTGGAATTATAGTATTTATTGCCTACATACCTCAAATTATCGCTAATTTACAGGGAAATAAAGCTCAACCATTTCAACCTTTATCAGCTGCTATATCTTGCTTAATCTGGGTTATTTATGGATGGACAAAGGAACCTAAGAAGGATTGGATACTAATCATTCCAAATTCAGCTGGTGTTATTTTAGGTGGAATCACTTTTTTGACTTCACTCTAACAAATCTAATAGTATATATAAAAAGCTGGGAAAAATTTCTCAGCTTTTTTCTATATTCTCAGATATGCTAGTTACCTGTACACACTAATTCCTGCTTTTCCATTCACAATCATTCTCGTGGTCATCAACTAGTCCTGCAGCCTGTAGAAAAGACAAGACAGCGACTGGGCCTGTGAACTTGAAGCCTCGTTTTTTGAGATCTTTGGCTAATTTCTCAGACAAAGGTGTTTTAGCTGGGGCTTGGCGGTAATCGGGAACATTGTTAACGATCGTTTTCCCCTCAACAAAAGACCAAAGATAGGCATCAAAAGAGCCATATTCTTCCTGTAGTCGTAGAAAGGCTTGGGCGTTAGCGCGTGTAGCAAAAATCTTGGCTCTATTTCGGATGATGGCTGGATTCTCCAGCAAGTCTTCCAGTTCGGTGTCGGTCATCTCTGCGACTGCGTGAATTTGATAGCCATAAAATGCTTCTCGGAAAGCCTGGCGTTTGTTGAGTACCGTTTCCCAAGACAGGCCTGCCTGATAGGTTTCCATACACAATAACTCAAACAATGCTTGGTCATCATGGAGAGGTTGGCCCCACTCCTCATCATGATAGGCAATGTAGAGCGGATTGGTCATCTTGACCCACGAACAACGTTTTGTCATGCTCTGCTCCTATTTGACCAACATCTTAAGGGCCGACTTGATATAGTTCTCAGCTGTATCTGTCGTTCCTTCGAAGAATTTCTTGATTTTCTTGAGTTCGGTCGCCTTGTAGCCCAGTGCCAACATGGCTTCCATAGCTTCTTCCAGTTCTTGGTTTTCAGCGCTAACTTGCACTGCCACCTTGGCAGGAAGGTCATCTCCTGCAACTACTACCTTGCCTTCCAAGTCCAGCACCATCTGCTGGGCTGTTTTCTTGCCAATTTTAGGGAACTTTGTCAAATAGGTGATGTTCTTGGTTTCGATGGCTTGAACCAAGCCAGCATTGTCATCAGCAGCGATAATAGCAAGAGCTGATACAGGGCCAATCCCAGATACCGAAATCAGACTGAGAAAGAGCTTTTTCTCTTCTTCTGAGCGAAATCCATAAAGTAGATGGGCGTCCTCACGTACAACTTGATGCACATAAATTTGAGCTTCTTGGTTAACCTGACCTGAATAAGCATAAGGATTGGCCACATGCAGGATATAACCAATACCGTTGGTTTCAAGGACAATGTATTTGGCAGTGATTTTGGTAATGATTCCTTTTAAATATTCGTACATAGTTTTCCTTTTAGTTTAATATTTCCCCAACTCACGGAGACTGGTGTGATTTTCCTGAATGCGTCGGAACATCTTTTCCATATCCGACTTGGTAAAATGCACCAAAACAGGACGCCCGTGGGGACAGTTATAGGGATTGTCACATTGAGAAAGCTGATAGAGGAGTTGTCTGGCTGAATGATCATCGATACGATGGTTGGCCTTGATAGACCGCTTGCAGGACATCATGATAGCCAGCTCTGCTCGATATTTCTTGATAGAAACTTCCTTGGTTAAAAGGAGCATGTCGCACATCTCATAGATGCCTGATTCAATCTCTTCTTCTGCCATCCAAATAGGATGTTCACGTAAGATAAATTGATTTTCTCCGTACTCTGCTAGAAAGACCCCAACTTCCTCCAAAAGTGCCATTCTTTCCTTGAGACGCAGGGCATCATCCGCTGGAAATTCAAAGATATAGGGCACTAGGAGTTGCTGCTGACTTTGGTCAACATCACCAATGCTTTCACGGTACTCCTCGTACTTAACCCGTTCCTGAGCTGCGTGCTGATCTATGATGTAGAGCCCATCTCGTCCCTGTGCAAAGAGATAGGTTCCATGCATTTGCCCGAAAAATTCCAACTCTGGAAAGCTTGATGATTCTTCTCGCTCTAGTTTGTCATAAGCCTTATCAAGACTAACTAAATCTAACTCTGGGTGATCTAGCTGGTCGTAGTTAGCAGGTTTTCTCTCTGCAAAATGCAGTTTTGCTGGCTTGGTCAATTGATCCAAGGTTTCCTTGGCAAATAAAGTTAAATCCTGTCCTTCATCAGTCAATTCAACCTGATAATCAGCCACCTCAGCTTGACTAGGTCTTGTCGGCTCTGTTTGCTCATAGTAGAGCGTATTTTCTTTGAGTGGAAGAATGGTTTGCTCCACCTTTTCACGATTGCGCACAGTCGATTTGGCAAGATTTTCTAAGGCATCTGGTATCAAGGTTTGTTCCTTGAGGCTATTGGAAATAGCTTCTGAAACCAAGGCCATCAGTTCTTTTTCCTTGGAAATCCGCACCTCTTGCTTGGTTGGATGCACATTGACATCCGCTAGATAAGGGTCAATATGGATATGAATGACAGCCAGTGGAAAACGCCCCACCATGAGCTTACTGCCATAACCGTCAAGAATAGCACGATTGAGTAAAAAGTTCTTGATATAACGGCCATTGATGAAGAGGCTGATATAATTGCGGTTAGCACGAGTCAACTCAGGCAAGGACACAAAACCTGAAATTTCGAAATCAAGGTCAGAGTTCTCAATTTCAATCATCTTCTTTGCACTCGCCAAACCGTAAATCCCTGCGATAGCTTGGCGCAGGTGACCAGTCCCTGCTGTCCGCGTCATTTCCTTGCCATCACTGATCAAACTAAAAGAAATCTCAGGATGGGCCAAGCCCAGACGGTTGACAATATCAATGATATGAGACAACTCCGCCTGCTGGCTCTTCATATACTTGAGGCGGGCAGGCGTGTTGAAAAAGAGGTCCTCCACACAAACCTTGGTTCCCACAGGACTAGTCGCTGGGATGACTTCCTCAACTTCACCCCCACGCGCGACTAGCTTAGTTCCGTGACTTGCACCATCCACAGCAGTCAACAGAGTCAGTACACTGACAGACGCGATAGAGGGCAGGGCTTCACCACGAAAACCAAGTGTCCGAATTCGAAAGAGGTCTGCTTGATTTTTTATCTTACTGGTCGCATGACGACGCAGGGCCAACTCCACCTCATCGTGGACAATTCCATGACCATTATCTGTGATTTGAATCTTCTTGAGACCAGCTTCCTCAATCTCAATGATAATCTGACTAGAGCCCGCGTCAATAGCATTTTCTACCAGCTCCTTAACAACACTAGCTGGACGCTCAATGACCTCTCCAGCCGCGATCTGGTTTGCCAGCACCTCTGGCAATTCAATAATATGAGACATCTTTCAGCCCCTTTCCGTATCTATTTTCCTAGAAATTGATTAGTGCTATTATACCATATTTCAGATAGGACAGAAAACCAAGCACCACATAGGAGCCAAATCCCTCCACATAGACAAAGTCCCTTGCAAGGGGGCATAAAATAGTTGTATACTCAATAAAAATCAAAGAGCAAACTAGAAAGCTAGGCGCAGACAGTACTTTAGTACGGCAAGACGACGCTGACGTGGTTTGAAGAGTAAGTTATAGTTGCTTAGTTTAAAATAAGCAACTATAAAAGAAACAGTTATATGTTTGGGATAAACAAAAAACCGAGATTGCCTCAGTTTTCATAGTGTTAGCATGATTTTGTTAAGAATTTCCACTTTATTAGAATAATCATTAATAAGAGCCAGTATGACCCCTAAGCAATTTTCAATGATATTCGGTGATTGATTTAGATTACCAAGTAAATTTTTACTATTTTGTAATTCTTCACGAAGCTTCTCTCTTACAAAAATTCTATTTTTCCTGTGTAATTAAATGCACACATCATAATGCTCATTCCAGCATAACCATGGCAAAGATATGAATCATCATATTTCCAACTTCCACTGCTATCAAATATCTCTAATAATTCATTATACAATTAGCTACTTATCTCTTGTTCAACTGGCAGTGAATATAAAAGTCTTCTTTTAATACATCTCGTTCTCTCAAAATCAATTTTAAAAAATCAAAAGCCCACTCTGTAGAAATATCTGTTATCTTTTCTACACTCTTTGATTCACATTTCAGATTTTCTTCTATCGCACCATGAGAAAATTCTCCTACTCCTACATATCCAAACGTGAAGAATGTTGAGGGGCGTGTACAAAATCTAATAAAATAATTTTCTAAAGTTCGTAATAGTCTTCTCTTATTTTTCTCTGATTTTTCTCTGATTTTTTATAAAAATTTGATAACTCCATAAAAATAGTTCGATTACAAAGTAAAATTGCTTCTTGAAGTAAAATGTTTTTCCAAATATACTCATAGCAGCTATCTACCTTATCAAATTTTAGCGAGTAATATTCCTTTAAAGCTGCACTATTACCCATTTTATCTCTATAAACATATTGAGGTAGTATTTCTTTTTTCATAAATTTTTCCTAAGTCTATTGTAATATTTTTACATCTAAGTAATCATTCCTTCTTCAAGAGTTATTACTTCATCAAACATTGAGATGAAATTATCTGATGGTTCGTGAGCAATACAAATAACCATTTTCCCTTGCACTGAGGCGACTAATTCTTCAATACGCAATCTATTTTCTTTATCTAGAGACGATGTAACCTCGTCCAAAAGTAAAATTTCCTTATTCGCAAGTAGAGATCTAGCAAAATCTAGTCTCCTCTCTTGTCCCCCAGACAACTTATTTTTGATGCTATCCTCTAAATTAATATTTTCTAAGCTTACCTTCTGTAACACTTGATGAACTAGACTTTTATCATAATCTTTATACATTGTCAAATTATCAATAGCTGGTTTATCAAAAATAAAGGTTTTCTGCTCCACGTAAGCAACTGACGAGTAATCTAACTTAATACTAGTTAAATTCTGTCCATTAACTAAGATGTTTCCATTAATATTAAAACCATCTGGTATCAAACCTATTAATGAATTCAAAAGCGTACTTTTCCCACTACCACTTTTTCCAACAATGAGATATTTTTTATCTACCTTAAATGTTAAATTTATATTTTGTAATATATTTTGCTCCCCACCAGATATTCCAAAATCAACAAGCTCAATTGTATTAATTTTTACATTTTTCATATTAGCGGTATCCGCTGGTACTCGATTTATAGTTGCAACCAGATTATTAACCAATTTTTTTGAAGATAATATATCAGTATAGCTATGTTTCATATTAGTAATTGGATAAGTAATATACATAACTAATTGACGAAGTCCAATAAATTCTCCTAGAGAAAGTCTTCCCTTGAGTACAAAAAATCCTCCAACTACCCAAGCTCCCTGATTTACAACCATTGTAATTGCGTATGATATTGCCTCTATTGAGTTTGCCTTTTTGTAATAAGCTACATTAGATTGTCCTAACTGCTTACTTTTTGAATTCACAATATCAGTGAAAGGGTTTACTGCATTAAATAGTTTTACTGTCTTTAAACCAGAGTAAAAATCTGATACCACATTAAAATAATTTTCTTTTGATTTTACACTTACATCTCTTGCATTTTGTAAAGAATTTTGAGTTAACAACGGATAAAAAAGAGGAAGTAAACTCAAAACGACCATTATGATAGTATATGACGGTTGTACAAACAAAGATATGACTGAGGCAAAAATAAAAACTAAAATATCATTAGTTATACTAATAATTTGCTCTAAATATTGTTTTTCTAAGACTTCTAATTCATTAGTATAGGTTGAAATATGCATTTCAGGATTACTACGATAAACATCAATCAATGGTTTTCTTCCGTTACTATCAGTCAAATCACTTCGTATATCATGTAAAATTTTTTGAATTAATTTCTGATTTGAAACTTCAACACAGTACTCCATTGCAGAATCAAAAACTATGTAGACTAGCAACAACACTACATATAAGATGAATGTTTTTGAATTAACATTTGAAATAGAATCAATAATGCCTTCTAGCACAAAAGCCAAGCTCAGTACAGAAATTGCTCCAATAATATTTACTATTAAGAATTGACCTACTAAAAAGGGATTTTGATAAAAATATTTTTTCATTCGAGACTCTTTTATAACTTCTTTAATTAATTAACCTAATAAAAATCAGGAGCGATAATGATTATCCCCCCTGACTCAACAAAATGCACTTTAACATGCACGCTGACTTGGCTGATTTCTTCCCATCAAGATAGCAGCTACATCAATGTCGTCAACATCAATAGAAATATCTTCTTGTTTTAAAGTAAGCTCTGTATTTTCCATAGCTATTCTTCCATAAATAGATTTAAGATTTTTATCCGGTGAGGAGAAATCTTATCAAACCTCATAATGTCGTTATAGATTAGTCTGAATAGTTAGAGAGCTTTCCCATTCGCAGGACCAGGATCAATCCCTCTAGCCATCTTATGAACTTGAGATGTTCTCGCAATTCCTAACAGAATCAAGCCAATAGCTAATACAGCAACTATTTTCTTAAACAAACTTCTCATATACCTCTTTTTTTTTCTTTCATTTATTTTATCACTTCAAAATTAGCTCGTCAAGCAATTTTATAACGTTTTTTTATTTTTTTTTATTTAATGCTTTTTTGTATCTAAATTGAGTTTAAAAAAGGATGCTCACTTGAACACCGTAGTTATTATTCTGTTATATCTGCAATGTAATGCTCAACTTTCAAAGCCATTGACATGCTTTCCTCTAATTTGTAAAGGAAATGAGCTGTCTCAAAATATTCTTTCACCGAACTTTTAGAAGAAAAATTTTCACTTACGTTTCCCATCAATAAGTACAAATCAGCCAAAAGATAATTCGTTCTGTAAGCCTTACATTGTTTTATAGTAGCTGTAATTTTAGTAATAGCTTCTTCAATATTTTTCTGTAACCATAGATAACGACAAACGTTGTAGTTAAACTTAATAGATAGTTCTAACTCTTCGATTGTACTCAAATTGAGTTGATTTACTTGATACTCTAGTTTTTCACGAATTTTATTGAAACGACCTAAATCTCCAATATCATAATAAAAATTGAATAGGGTGTTTGAAACTTGGAGATAGTTCAAATCAGATACACTTAACTGTGATAATACCCCCTCTAATCGTACAATCGCATCTTCTTTCTGTCCGTAAAAATAAAAATCTATCAGAGATTTTATCCACTCCATGTAGATTTTATCTGCTAAAGATAGGCGGTGAGCTTTTACATTCTCCAATTCATATATATATTTCAATGATTCATAATTACGATTTGTGATAAAAGTCTGTGCTAATTTCTTAAACTCTGATAACTCATCAACTTCCTCTACAACCTGCTCATCAAAAAAGTAGTCCATACTGACTTTTAACTTCTTAGCAAGGGCATGCAGGAAATCTGCTCCAGGGGTAAACTCTCCGCTCTCTAATCGACTGATTTGCCCCTGTTTACAGATACCTTCAGCTAGTTCTCGCTGAGACATTTTTAATTCTTTCCGTCTATTTTTTAATCTTGTTGCTAATAGTGTGCCCACGTTTGCATTTTCCTCTTCTATTTGATTTCAGTTTTAATTGTAACATGATTAAATCTAAAATCCAAATAAATGATTCGAAAGATACAAATTGTAAATAAAATCTATTTTTGTAATTCATCGTCAACCTATTTACTTTCCATTTCTTCATTCAAACGCTTTATAAACTCATCCAACTTCAACGCCACTTTTCATACCTATCACTTTCTAATTCCAACTGTTCCCCTAGTTCTTTCAGCCCCTTTCCGTATCTATTTTCCTAGAAATTGATTAGTGCTATTATACCATATTTCAGATAGGACAGAAAAGCAAGCACCACATAGGAGCCAAATCCCTCCACATAGACAAAGCCCCTTGCAAGGGGCTGGAAAATAGTGTTTAATAAAGGTGTACAAGAAGTGATCACAATTTTGTATGAAAAACAAGGAGAGAAATTTATGAAAGTAGAACTACAGATTAGTGAAACTTACGAAGAGGAAAAGCTGATTGTTCAAGCACCTCAGCCGACAGATAAAGTCCAGAAAGTCATCGAATTTGCAGAAAATCTGGATCTAACAGAAAAAATCAAAGGGAAAATCGATGATCAGGTCTATCTAGTTAAGATTGGTAAGATACAACGCTTCTATATCGAGAATCGGAAGGTTCTAGCAGAAACCGCGAGTCAGACCTACAGCATTGATTTGCGACTCTATCAGATCCTTGAACTCTTGCCAAGCAATTTTATCCAAATTTCCCAATCAGAAATCATCAATATCGACTCCATCTCTCATCTCAAGCTCACGCCCAACGGTCTGGTAGAAATCTTTCTAAAAAATGAAAACTTCACCTACTCTTCACGCCGTTATCTAAAAACCATCAAGGAGAAATTAGAACTATGAAAAAACAAGTATTTCACGACGCAACCACCGGTGTTCTTATCGGCCTCATCCTCTCTATCATCTTTTCACTCATTTATGCACCAAATACCTACGCACCACTAAATCCCTACTCTATCATCGGCCAAGTGATGGCTCAGCATCAGGTTCACGGTGCCCTGGTCTTGCTCTACTGTACACTTATTTGGGCAGCTATCGGCATTCTCTTTAGTTTTGGCAATAGTTTGTTCAAGCGTGACTGGAGCTTACTCCGTGCGACTCTGACCCATTTCTTCCTTATGCTGGCTGGCTTTGTTCCACTAGCAACCCTAGCAGGTTGGTTCCCTTTCCACTGGTTCTTCTATCTCCAGCTCATTATCGAGTTTGCGATTGTCTACCTTATCATTTGGGCTATTTCCTATAAAAGAGCATCAAAAAAAGTGGACCATATCAATCAACTCTTGGAGCATAAAAAGTAAGAACCTCATAATAAGCAAATCCGAGAAAGAAACTTCTCGGTTTTTCTTTATCCTGCTGCACCGTTCTATCATAGTAGTTATTTTCAGATCTTCTTTGTGAATTTTCTGTAATTTTCTATCTTTTTTCAAAATATTCTTGCATTTTTCCAAAATTTTTTGTAGAATATAGATTACATATCCAGATTATTCTGAAAATTCAAAAAGGAGCATCTATCATGTCGCAAGCTATTTCGTTAAATCAATCAACCTGGACAAGTAAACTAAAAGCAATGGGACCTGGAATCCTAATGGCTTCTGCCGCTGTTGGAGGTTCTCACATTGTATCTTCCACTCAAGCTGGTGGTTCTTATGGGTGGTCGCTACTCCTCTTGGTCATCTTAGCCAATGTCTTTAAATATCCATTTTTCCGTTTTGGTGCTGAATACACAGCTGATACTGGAAAGACTTTGGTTGAAGGTTATGCCGAAAAAGGGAAACTCTATCTCTGGATTTTCTTTATCCTCAATGTCTTTTCGGCTATGGTCAACACAGCTGGTGTCGCCATTCTGTGCTCAGCTATCATCGCCAGCGCCTTCCCAATGATCGGTCTGAGCATCACTCAGTGGTCCCTCATTCTCGTTGCAATCATTTGGGCTATGTTGCTCTTTGGAGGCTACAAACTCTTAGACGGCATGGCAAAATGGATCATGTCAGCTTTGACCATTGCAACTGTTCTTGCAGTTATCATCGCGGCGATCAAGCATCCAGAATACAGCTCTGATTTTGTCGAAAAGACACCTTGGCAAATGGCAGCTCTACCTTTCATCGTCTCCCTCTTAGGATGGATGCCGGCTCCTATTGAAATTTCAGCTATCAATTCACTTTGGTCTGCTGAAAAGAAAAAGACCGTCAACTTTAACACTGATGACGCTCTATTTGACTTTAACGTTGGTTACATTGGAACAGCTATCCTAGCTGTGTTCTTTGTAGCACTAGGAGCATTGATTCAATATCCTACAGGGCAAGCAGTTGAAGCTGCTTCAGCCAAATACATCTCTCAATTCGTGGGCATGTATGCCTCTGTTCTTGGCGAATGGTCCCGTTACTTGATTACCTTTATTGCCTTCCTGTGTATCTTTGGAACAGTTATCACTGTTATTGATGGCTATTCTCGCGTCAATCAAGAATCTCTCCGACTGCTAATCAGTCAAAAAGAAGACAGTAGTAAATCTTTGAACATCTGGATGACCATCACTGCTATCATCGGTATCGTCATTATCAAGTTCTTCGCTGGTCAGGTTTCAACCATGCTCCGCTTTGCTATGATTGGTTCTTTCCTGACAACACCATTCTTCGCTCTTTTGAACTACGCCTTGGTAACGCGTGAAAACAAAAATCTTCCTTCTTGGCTCAAACACCTTGCCATTGCAGGATTGATTTTCCTCTTTGGCTTCGCCATCTTCTTTATCTACGCACTCGCAATCGGAAAAGCAGGGTAACTAACAAGCTCTAGATGAAGATAAGGTTTCATTTTAAGAGAAAATTCAGTAAATATTTCTATGATAAAAAGCATAAGAACAAGGTTTTTAAGACCTGAACTTATGCTTTTTTACGTTCTCAAAGACTGTTTATACTCAAAAAGCAGTTGAACAACTTCAACCACCTCTTATAAGAACTTTATACTCTTCGAGAATCTCTTCAAACCACGTCAGCTCTATCTGCAACCTCAAAGCTGTGCTTTGAGCAACCTGCGACTAGCTTCCTAGTTTGCTCTTTGATTTTCATCGAGTATTAATTCTCCCTTTCCAACTCATACAAATCCGCAATAATCGCTGCGACATGTTTGATATCTCCCAGCATACCTCGCATTTCAAAGTCAGCCAAGACAGGGAAACCAAAGCGTTGACTATATTGCTTGGCTGTCAGGCAGTATTGGTTATTAAAGTTACGATTTCCTGAACCAACTACGCCAAAACACTTACTAGCATTGTCACCATAGGCGATAAAATCTCCCACTGGTGTCGTCAAAATCTCGACATCTCCGTTATCCACGCCATTCCCACCTTCTAGGTAAGTCGGCAAAAAAGCGACATAGGGATGATCCATTTCATAGAAATCTTGGCCTTCCTTGACCAAATCCTTGATATGAATCTTTTGGACCTCAATTCCCTCGTACTGGGACAAGAGATAGTCTTTCAAGCGCGTCACAAAACTTTCAGTATTGCCACTCAGACTAATATAAACTAAAGAAATTGTCTTCATATGTACCTCCATCATTTTATATAATCGAAAAGAACTATCAAGATTGTAACTTGATAGTTCTTTTTTGTCAATACTTAGGCAAGTTCTTCTGTTTCCTCTTCTTCAGCCAAGGCTTTCTGTTGACGCCAAATCTTATAGAAAACAAGGGCTAGGAAAAGAACATTGATGACGATAGAGAGAATGCTAACGGCTTGTGAAATAACACTTATCCCTAAACGCATGGTCTCATCGTGAACTAACTGCACAGCGTCCTGTAAACTAACATAGCCATAAATCGAACCAATAATGGCTAGCAAAACATAGCCGACATAAGTATAGTTTGCATATTGCAAATTCTTACGAATAAGGAATACAATCGCTACTACCACTAAAATAGCAGATAGCACAATCAAGGCCATATTAAAAATAGAATGAGTTGATTCTGCTACTCTATAGGTGTAATTGATGTTGTCTTCTAATTGCTGAGCACTGACCCCTGCAACTTGTTTCTGAGCGGCACGAAGGGCTTCTTTGCTAGGTAAGGGACTCAACATTCCAAACAGAGACGTAGCTGAAATAAGGGCAGACAAGATTAGCAAGACCCATAGATAAATCGGTTTCTTTTTCATGATAGAACCTCCTGATGTTATTATTGATATTATAGCACTTTTTGTAAAGGGATACAAATTTTATAGTATCGTTTCTACCTGTTTTCGGTAGGCTTTTGGTGATTTTCCGCACAATTTCCGGAACACTTTATAGAAATATCCAACATTACTGTAACCAACAGCATAACAAATATCTTCGATACTGTCACTAGTCGAAAGTAAGAGTTGTTGAGCAGCCTTAATCCGTTGTTTGTTTAGTAACTCTGCGAAGGTCGAATTGGTTTCTCGCTTAATCAACTGACCTAGATAGACAGGATTGATAAAGAGATCCTTACTGATATCCTTGAGAGAAAGTTCTTTTTGGTAATCACGACCAATGACTTCTAGCACACTGACCACATTTTCATTCATACGATATTGCCCAAAGAATCGGGTTAGAGTTTCCTTGATATAAGAAACCAATTCATCGAAGGTTTGAATAGCATGAATGGTTTTGACGATATCCGTCATATCATCAGCTTTGAGATGTTCAAACAAGTGGAAGACATCCATGACAAACTGGATAAAAAGCTGTTTGGTAATCGGAACACGCGGTGTATTCTCAAGAACCACCTTCTCCAAGAGATTTAACTCTTCTACGATTTGATTGAGATTCCCCTGAATGATAACCCTATAAATCGGTTCGTAATAGGCAAAGAGACTCTCAGACTGCTGTAGGTTTACAGAGCCGTAAAAGAGGGCTTTCTCAGCGTTCAGCTTCCAGCGTTCAAAGTGTTCTTGATAAGGAGCTTTAAAAGGGATAACGACTAAACCATCTAGAGGTTGGTCAGAAATGAAAATCTGCCAGTCTTGCCCCAAGACATAGTAGGGAATGGTGAAGAAGCCTTGTTTTTCCTTGGATAGACCTATCCACCAATTCTCCTTACCTCCTAAATAACTGACAAATCCAGCCTCATCTAAATCTTGACTAAGGGTCTGACTTTTCTTTCTTCTCTCTCCAAGCTGACCTGCAATCTTCTCCAGCAGATTTCCCAACTCTACCTTGTCAACAGGCTTAACCAGATAGTCCACCACACTAAGGTTCATAGCTCTTTTTACATAATCAAACTCCTGATAACCTGAAAGCAGGATATAGGCAGCATCTGGTAAGATTTCTTTCATTTCCCGAATCATGTCAAGCCCTGTTTGTCGGGCATGTTGACATCTGAAATGACCACATCTACTGGATTTTCTTGGACATACTCTAGAGCTTCATCGGCATGACTGGCTGTTGCGACGACCTCCATATCCCACTTATCAAAGGGAATCAAACGCTTCAGACCTTCCGTCACCATGTACTCATCATCTACTAATAATACTTTATACATTTTCTCCCTTTCTACTCATCTTGAATTGTAATACGATACTGAACACCTGCTTGCTCTGCAGACTCTATGATAATGGCATAGCGGTCCCCAAAATAGAGCACAAAACGCTCGTGTACATTGACAATCCCGATAGACTGCTTTTGATCACTGTAACTGGCTTGGTGTTCAAACTGTCTCTGACTTAATTTTTCTCGGAGATTTGCCAGCTTTTCAACTGACATTCCACGGCCATTATCGACCACTAAAATTTCCACAAAACCATCTCGTTTAAGCGCCTTGATGCTAATCACATTATCTGTCCGCCTGTGGTCAACACCATGCGCGAAATAATTTTCTACCAGCGGTTGCAAGGTAAACTTGGGAATCTTCATATTCTCTAACTCTGGATCTATCTTGAAACCATAGGCAATGGACTTGGGATAGCGAACCATGCAGAGATAGCTATATTTACGGCAAAATTCTAATTCCTGTTTGAGAAGAGTTTCTCTTTCGTCGGAAATATTGTTACGCAAGAGACTACTGAATTCATAAATGATATCTGCCAACTCATCTTGACTCTGCATGACTGCGTACATGCGCAAGAACTCCAGAGTATTATACATGAAGTGAGGATTAATCTGAGCCTGCAAGGCTCGCATGTTGGCATCTTTTTGACTAAGTTCTAACTGGTAAATATCATGGATATTCTTTTCCAATCGATCCAACATATCATTGGTGGTCTCTGCGATTAAGAGCAATTCCTGATCCTTTTCAAGCGTAGCAATGCGAAGACCTTCTTCCCCTTGGGCAATAGCCTGAATGGAATCCACCAAATCCACTACCTGCTTCTGGTAGTTAGCAAAGGTCTGCCTCAAAGTCAGATAGAGAATCACAATAAAGAGAAGGCTTAAGCCCACAATCAAAGCAGAGCTAGTCACCGTTCCTTGTAAAACAAAATTTTTAGGAACTGCCACCTGAACCTGATAGCCATGAGAGGTCACACCAACAAACCAGTTTTCATGCTCCCTATTGACTCTCTCACCAATATGAAAAATCTCCGTATCAAAAGGCGATGTCACAGTAACAGCCATCGGGATATGACCTCGGGTATTGTCTACAGCATGGTATAAGATTTCTGGATCCAAGGAAATATAAACAACCCCTATAGATTGATCCGTCGCTGGATCTAAAATAGGAACTCCAAAACTATTGGCCTCTGGTTTAAGCCTTCCGCAAGTACCGAATGACCCCCTCTCTCATTTCTGCTCGAAACATAAACTTCTTTAAAGTCCTGCAAGACGATTGCAACACCCGTTATATAGTCATTCTGAACATATAGGTCATCGATATTTTCATACAGAGAAATAGAAGTTGACGAAGCTGCTTGATGCTCCAACAACCAATAAAAATACTCAGAAGTTGACAGGCTAAAGTACTTATAAACCCCTTGTATACGGTCTTGATTGGCTACTAAATCTTGAGCTAGCTGAGCTGACTCGCGATAATAATACTCCACCTCTTCGACTGTTCGAGTAGTTACACGCTGGGCTACTCTCTGAGCTTCCTTTTCCCGTGAATCCCAGTCAGCATAGGAGAGTAAGATTGCAAAACTCGCAATAATAATCATCATAACTGAACTGTAGGTTCTTAGAAGCGTATGTAGCCAAAACTGCTTCATCCTACTTTGTCGCCAATTTTTCATGGATACTTTCATAGACCGGTTCCAACATATCACTGATAAAGAAATGCCACATCCCAATTCCTACAAAGAAAAGTAGAGCAGGCATATAGTAACCAATTGCTACAAGTAGCACAGTTCCAAGGAGAACCTTGGCCACAGCTGCTAGACTCATAAAGATGCCAATCAAGGATAGTTTGAGGCTATTTCGATAGGACAAATCAAAATAAACTTGTAATTTCAAAGATACTGTATAAGCCAAAAAGATCAGGGCAACTACTAGGACATTCAAAAATGTCGCAATCAAATGAATAATAGTCTGATGAGGCAATTGTACCAAGAGATACAGGCCATAGACCAAAACTAAATCCACTCCTAAAAAGCTATAAAAAATCAGGTTGCTTGAGACGAAATTTGCTTATAAAGAGACCAAGCCTCCTTCAAACTGTATTCCCGAAAACTATAACCATGTTCTGCATATAGGCTCATCAAGGTGGTACTAGCCGGCGCTAGACCAAGGATAATCCCTCCTGCTAAAGTTAATAGCCAAAAGAAGGCTGTCGCAATCATCCCTAAAAAGAAACGATTAAAGACAAAGTCTAAAAATCTACCCATGATATCCCCCTAAAAATAACTATGAAACTATTATATCATATTTCAAGCGTTTTCAAAAACTTCTAGTACCCATTTACAATACCATCAAACCGTGATACAATGAGAATTGTGAAAAAATGATCAGGAGACAATTCATGAAAAAATCTATCTTAACTACACTGCTTTTTGCAGTTCTTTACTTCCTCTGCATGGGGATTGGTGTCCTTTTGGGCAATCTCTTTGACCAAACTGGAAACATGTTTTATGCGCCTGCCTTTACTGCCCTTGTCGGCGGTAGCGTCTATATGATCCTAGTCGCAAAAGTTCCGCGCTTTGGAGCCATTACCACTATCGGCCTTGTCATCGCCCTCTTTTTCTTGGGAACTAAACACGGTGCTGGTGCCTTCCTTCCTGGAATTATCTGTGGCCTCCTAGCAGATGGAGTAGCTAACCTAGGAAAATACAAGGACCAAACTAAGAATTTCCTTTCTTTCGTTATTTTCGCCTTTAGCTCAACTGGTCCAATCTTACTTATGTGGATTGCGCCCAAAGCCTATATGGCTACTCTTCTGGCAAGAGGAAAATCCCAAGAATATATCGACCGTATCATGGTTGCGCCAAATCCTGGAACTATCCTTCTATTTATCGCAAGTGTTGTCATCGGAGCCCTATTGGGTGCCTTGATTGGACAAACCTTGAGTAAAAAATTTGCACAGAAAATCTGATTACTAAAAAAGAGCCAGGCGGCTCTTTTTTATTTATGACTCAATTTCTTAGTCAAGAAAGTCTCCCAAGAATTGGATTGCAAAGATAATCAAAATGATAATAATGGTTGCCAAAATCGTCACATCGTGATTGTAGCGGTTAAATCCATAAGCGATGGCTACGTTACCGATACCACCAGCTCCAACCGCACCAGCCATAGCTGTTTCACCAACAAGGGAAATCAAGGTCACAGTCGTCACACGGATCAAATCTGGAAGACCTTCTGATAGGTAAACACCCACGATATCCCAGAAAGTCGCTCCGCTCGCTTGAGCCGCCTCAATGACACCGCCATCTAGCTCAGCCAAGACAACCTGCACCTGACGGGCAAAGAAGGCAAAGACTGCAAAAGATAGGGGTACAATAGCCGCATTTGGACCAATGCTTGTTCCTACGATTAGATGAGAGAAGGGTGACAAGACTGCCAAGAGAATGATAAATGGCACCGCACGGAAAATAGAGGTAATCTTATCCAAAATCCAAAAGACAACCTTATTTTCCAAGACACCTCCTGGCGCTGTCAAGACAAGGAAAAGACCTGCCACTAGCCCCAAGAAACCTCCGATGATAAAGGACAGAACTGTCATATAGAGGGTTAGGTAGATGGCTGTTCCCCAGCCTGCCTGACCAGCCCAGCCCATTTTATAGACATTTGGTAAATAGGTTTGAATCAATGATTCCATCTTACTGTCCTCCCTTCAATACTTTTAGCTGTACGCCTGCTTGACGAATGGCTTCTTGGGCACCTGCTAGCGCTGCTTTTTCACCTGACAAGACCACAACTAATTCTCCAACAGGAGTACCGTCAAGGATTTCGATATTCCCATAGAGGATATTAGCTGTTACTTGGTAATGCTTGTACAATTCATTCAAAAGTGGCTCGTCTGTTGAAGCTCCTGCATACTTGAGTTGCACCAAAAGGCTGTTTTCAGACAAGTGTTCCACGATTTCTTGCTTCTCGATTTTGACCATGGCTTCATCAATACCTGTTGCTGTTGAGATAAGTCCTGAGTCAAAGGTTGTTTAGGATCTGAGAAGATTTCAAGCACACTACCCTCTTCAATCAAATGCCCATCCTGCATAACTGCTACACGGTTGGCAATGTCTTTTACAATCTGCATTTCATGCGTAATCAAGACAACCGTCAAGCCTAATTTTTGGTTCAAATCTTGCAACAAGGCCAAAATCTGCTTGGTTGTCTTAGGGTCAAGGGCAGAAGTCGACTCGTCTGAAATCAAGATTTTTGGATCATTTGCCAAGGCACGTGCAATGGCTACACGCTGTTTTTGTCCTCCAGATAGTTGTGAAGGGTAGTTTTCAGCACGGTCTGCTAAGCCAACCAAGTCCAACAATTTAGCTACTTTAGCCTTCTTTTCTTCCTTGCTAAGTCCAGAGTGTTTAAGTGCAAAGGCTACATTCTCCTCTGCTGTCTTTTGGCTCATCAGGTTAAAATGCTGGAAAATCATCCCGATATCCTGACGTTTACGACGCAACTGCTCGGCCGGCAAGGTCACCTTACCATCAAAAATCACATCGTCGTCAATGGTAATTTTCCCTGCAGATGGTTTTTGCAAGAGGTTAATCACCCGTACAAGGGTTGATTTCCCTGCTCCAGAATATCCAACGATTCCGTAGATATCCCCTTCTTGGATGTGAATGGTCACATCCTTGACCGCTGTGATGGTTCTCTTCTTTTGGTGAAAAGTCACATCGATCTGATCTAACTTGATAATATCTCTACTCATAGCTTCTAATCAGCTCCTCTACTAATTCAATATGGGTGTAATAATCGGCGATTCGCACATTTTCATCTCCACCGTGGTCTCGACTATTAGCATTTCCTAGACCGAAGGCCACCATTGGCACCTCTAGGGCATCAAAGACCGTATGCATTGGCCCTGTCCCCGCTGTCGTCGGCAAGACTGAAACGCCCTGTGGATAGAATTTCTTAGCCAACTCGATCACATTGAGAATAGCTGGCGCGCTCATGTCGCTTCGATAGCTCATCTCTCCCAAGGTATAGTATAATTCTACCTTATCAAAGCCATTTTTGTCTAGCTGTTTCCGAATTTTTTCCAGAACATCATGCGGTTCTAGACCAGGAACCAAACGAACCTCTAGCTTGGCACTGGCTTCTGCAGGTAATATCGTTTTGACTCCTTGTCCTTGGTAACCTGACTGAATCCCTTCGATATTGAGAGCAGGTTCAAAAAAGAAACGTTTTAGAAAGGCTGCGCGATCCTCTTGTAAGAGAGGCAATTCCAAACCATAAATCTGGCTGATTTCCCCTGGATTTCGTTGGGCGTAAGTATCCACCAAGGCCAATTCACGTTCATTTGGTTCTTGCACTTCTTCGTATAAGCCTTCAACCAAGATACGGCCATCTGCCGCGCGAAGAGACTGTAGGGCTTGGAGGAGATACCAAGGAGCTGATTCCACAACCCCACCATAACTAGAGTGGATATCGACATCCGCACTTTTTACCTTGGCATCAAAGGTCACAATCCCCTTATTTCCACCAGAAATTTCCAGCTGTTCCAAGGCATTTTTGGTCCCTTGTTCCCAGACCAACAAATCCGCTCCACGGAGTTTATCCGCATGTTTTTCCAGATACTTATCTAGGTCTGTCGAAGCGGATTCCTCCGCTCCCTCCATGATAAACTGATATTGACAGGCAAATCATCGTGGTGCTGCATGTATTTTCTCACAGCACTCAAACGAGCTGTGATATGACCCTTGTCGTCATCAACCCCACGCCCATACATGAAGCCATTGCGGACCGAAAGCGTAAAGGGATCCTCCGTCCAGACCTGATCCCCGTCCGCTGGCACAGTGTCATAGTGGTTATAGAAAATTAGGGTCTTGGCATCTGGACGCGAACTCTTGAAATGCGCCATGACAAAAGGCGCCGTGTAAGTCTCATCAATCTCCACTTCAGCCCCAACACGCTTAAAAATCTCACCCAAATAGTTTGCGACTTCCTTAAGTCCAACCTGTTGGGCAAAGACCGACTTCTTAGAAATCAAGGTACGCAAAACCTCAAAATAATGCTGGGCCACATGATCCTTTTCAAATTTTTCAATCTGTTCTTGTTCGCTAGGAAAAACCATATTCTCTCTACCTTTCTATGAACTACTCTTCCTGACAATCCATGCTCTATACAAAAGCAAGAGGTGGAATTTTCTCTCCCACCTCCCTGTTTCTTATTACCAAACTGGTTGATCCAAACCGTCTGATGTTTCTTCGATAACTTTTTTCACGTCATCTGTGTGGTAAGCTGCGATTACTTTCTTGATAGCATCAGCCTTAGGTGATGTTTCCCAATCTTTTTTCGCAACGATGATGTTGTACCATTGTTTTGAATTTTCATCAGCTTGTTCTTTTGAAAAAGTGCTTTCTTGTAATCCAATTTTGCTTCTGTAACGAAGGTATTGTTTACAACGGCAGCGTCAACTGATGACAATGAACGAGCTGTTTGGCTAGCGTCCAATTCAGTGATTTTCAAGTTCTTTGGATTTTCTTTGATGTTAGCAACTGTTGCAAGAGCAGTTCCTGAAACGTCCAACTTAATCAAGCCAGCTGATTGAAGCAAGTAAAGCGCACGGCTTTCGTTTGTAGCATCGTTTGGTACAGCGATTTCTCCGTTTGCTGGGATGTCTTCTACTTTAGTGTACTTGTTGTCACTTCCATTCAAACCTGAGTAAAGGCGAATTGGAGAGATGTAAGTATCTGCAATCGCTACAAGGTCTTTCCCGTTTTCTTTGTTCCAGTTGTTCAAGAAGTTGTAGTGTTGGAAAGCGTTCAAGTCTACTTCGCCGTCAGCAGTTGCCTTGTTTGGTTGTGAGTAGTCTGTGAACTCTGTAAATTCCAAGGTAATGCCGTCTTTTTTAACCAATTCTTGGATTTTATCCCAACGTTTTTCTTCAGAACCGCTACGGTTAACAGTTGCGATTTTTGATAGTTGTTGCATTGTCTGCTTTCTTTTCTGAGTTTCCGCAAGCTGCAAGAGCCAAACCTGCGACTGTAGCAAGGGCTGCTACACCAAGCCATTTTTTAATTTTCATGATTCTTTCTCCTTAAAAATAATACCGTACTAGTATCTCACAATTTGTTTGATTTCACAAATTGTTATTAGATAGCCAGATATATAGTTTAAAACTATATCCCTAAAAACTGAGAAATCATCCACCTTACTCAGAATGGATGATTTCAAGAAATTATTTAATATCAGCTTCTGCTGGTAGGTAAGTGTCGCCGAAGAATTGTTTAGACAATTTTTCAAGAGTTCCGTCTTTGTAGAGTTCTTGGATACGTTTGTCTACAAATGATTTCAACTCATCTTGACCTTTAGCAAGAAGTGGGTAAACGTAAGGTTGTTGGTCGCTTGGAAGTTCGATAACTTTCAAGTTGTCCAAACCTTGGTTCTTGATAACTGTTTCAACACCGATTTTATCAAAAATCTTGTAGTCAAACTGGCCATCGCTCAAGCGTCCCATGATTTGTTGGAAGTCTGCTTTAGTATAGTTAAGGACAGTTGGATTATCTGAGTGTTGCTTGTTATAGTCTTCTAACTGTTTAGCTGATGTTGTCCCTTGAACAACTTCTGTTGATTTTCCACCGATATCATCAAGTGATTTGATGCTAGAGTCGTCCTTCTTCACTACAAGAACGTTAGGGTTTTTAGCAGTTGGGGCTGCGTAAAGGTATTTTTCAGCACGTTCTTTGGTGTAGCTGATGTTGTTAACGGCCATTTGGTAACGGTCAGCATCAAGTCCTGCAAAGACTCCTGACCACTCTGTCTTCTCAAACTTGACATCATACTTGTCAGAGTCTTTAAAGATAGCGCGAACCACTTCAATTTCATAACCAGTCAATTCCCCATTTTCTTCGTAGTTGAATGGTTTTGGTGAAGCATTGGTTGCAACGATAATTTCTTTCTTGCTAGTTGCTTCTCCTTCTTTCTTAGCACCACCTGAGCAAGCCGCAAGCACACCTGCAGCAACAAGTCCTAGGGCAGCAAGAGATGAGTATTTAACGATTTTTTTCATGTCATTTCCTCCAAATAGAATACCTTATAATCTTAACAGAAAAAGACCATTTACGCCATTATATGATATCTATATCTGTGATAGGTTTTCTTTATGGCTGATTTATACTCAATGAAAATCAAAGAGCAAACTAGAAAGCTAGCCGCAGGTTGCTCAAAACACTGTTTTGAGGTTGGAGATAAGACTGACGAAGTCAGTTACATATACCTACGGTAAGGCGACGCTGACGTGGTTTGAATTTGATTTTCGAAGAGTATTAAAAGACCAAACGCAAGACTGCAATTAAGACCACTCCAAAGAGAACTGTTCCGACTAGATTGCGGTAGCGAAAGGCCACCCAAGCAGTTGGAAAGACTGCTAAGAAGTCCAACCATTTGATTTGAGGTAAGTTACCAACCTTACCTGTCACTACGCTTGAAAGAATCAAGGCAAAGATAATGGAAACGGGCAAGAACTTCAAAAAACGCTCAACGATCGCAGGCAAGCCCTTATACTTGACCAAGATGAAGGGAATCATACGGGGAATCCAAGTCACCAAGCCAGAGAAAATAACTGCTAATAAAAGATACTTACTGACCATCTAAAACCACCCCCATTGTACAACCTAGCAAGGTCGCAAACAGAACAGCTAGTGACTGAGACACCACTGTCAAGAGCAAAAAGAAGGACACCGCAACAACTGCTAGGATAACGAGCAGATTGCGGACAGGAATCCGTCTTTGCATAATCTGGAATTGCGAAGCAAAAATTCCAATGAACATCCCAACCAGGGCAAAATCCAATCCAAAGATTTCTGGATTTGGTAGCAGACCACCCAGAGCCGTTCCGACTACTGTTCCCACAAACCAAGCCACATAGCTGTTGAGATTGTTTCCGTGCATCCACATAGGATTGACCTTGTCTGCATGGGCCAATTCGCCCATCAAAACGCCATAAGTCTCATCAGTCAAGAGACTAGACATACCGATATTTTGCCAGAGACTGGTATGACGGAAATAAGTTGACGCATGCAAACTCAACAAAAAGAGACGCAAATTAATCAAAAAGACCGTCATAGCAATAGCTGCCACAGGTGCTTGAACCGCAATCAGTGCCAGCATGGCAAACTGGGCACTCCCAGCATAAACAAAGAGGCTCATCAAGCCCATCTCAACAGGTGTCACATAGGGCGCACCGATAATCCCACAGGCCAGTCCGATACTGACATAACCCAGAGCCGTTGGCATAGCTGCCTGCGCTCCCTCCCAAAAATCCTTTTTTTCTTTCATCTTTCTCCTCATATTGTCTTAATAAATGGGCTGAAAAGACTCCAGCCACAGCATGGACTATTATAACACATTCAGGAAAGAGAAAAAAGTCTGCTGATTGTAGCTATCATAAAAAGACTGGCAATCCAGTCTCAAACATATATTATAGAAATTCTCCGCTAGATACTTTCACGGATATTCAGGAGCATGAAAAAGGCAACTAGAAGAAATAGCAATAAAACAAAGCTAACTGCCAGAGTTCCAAAGCTAGTAGCAATGGTTACCAAAGCTATTGTAAATAAGCTCGGTAAAACAACCGTAATAGCACCGATAGAGGATTGAACTGCTCCCATTGACTCCTCAGGTATTTGTTTAAAAATGAGTTCCTGTAATCTAGGAGAGAGGACACCTGCGAAAAAGGCATCCAAGGCACTAAAGATAAGAATCCAGTCAAAACGAACTGTGGCAAATCCTACTAGAAGAAGCAACTGGATAACAAGTGAGGCATATAGAGCTGTTTTTATAGAAATCGTTTTTTTCAGATAGCCACTCACAAGACTTCCAACAATAAGGGCTGCTAATTCAAGAGTGGATAACAAGGCAAGAGATTGACCTGTTTGTAAATTCAAAAAGGGCTGATTCCTCAAAAATAGAGTAGAAACAGGAACTGTAACATTTATCACTGCTTGACTAATAGAAATAATAAACAAAACCAAGAGCACCTGATTCATATTCCATATCAATTTCGATGATTGGAGCAAATGCTGGCAAAAGGATTTTACAGAGAGTCCTTCTTGATAGCTAATCGTTTTTTCTACTTTCAAGAGATCATTTTTTATGAAGAGGATACCTAAAAATGCGATTAAAAAGGTAAGAGCGTTCAGCAAGGAAATAAACTGGATGGATAGAATACCTAATAAGACTCCTCCTAAAATATTACTGATTGTTTTCACCAAACTAACAGTTGACTGTTTAAATCCAATAGCTTCTGCCAGATGATCTTGCCCAATAATTCTAATGAAAATCGGAGTGAGCATGGCGCCTGAAAAATAACTCAATGTGTCAGACAAGAGGTTAATCAGACAAATAAAGGTTACTAGCAACAAGGAAAAAGACTGCCCTGAAAGTGATAGGGACACTATAGAGTAAAGCAAAAATTTTGTAAAACTAATGACTGTGTATTTCAAGACACGATGATGTTGAAAATCCGCCAAAACTCCCAGAAAGATTTGTAGAACTTGGGGAAGGGTTTCTGAAATCGTGATAAGTAAAATCGCCAAAGGGGCAAAAGAGGCATCTGCCACATAATTCAGGAAGGCCAGATAAAAAATCGTATCCCCAAGCGTTGAAATCCACTGGTTGATAGTTAATTGCCTAAAATCTCTATTTTGAAGAAATACTTTCATTACAACTCCTTTTAAATTCAAATGGGAATCTTTCCCCAAGAATAGACCGCGATACTACTAACAACCAAAATTACAGTAACATCAAAAGCTGACCAATACCATTGTAGACTATATGCAGTCCAATAGGCCAATAAATTGACTTTGTCATTCTAAATAAGACTGCAAATATAAGACCTCCACCCATATAGAAGACAAAGTCTGTCAAGACCCAACCGTGATTACTAATGTGCGAGACCCCAAATAAAACAGCGGAACCAAGTACATCTAACCCCCATTTCTTTCCTTTTTCCAGAGCAGTCATCACTAATCCACGATAAATCATGTCTTCAAAAATGGGACCTGCAATCACAGGATAAAAAAAATACATCAAAAATGCCGTAGCTCCTGTAAAAGTAGGAGCAGCATGTTGATAAGAAATTTCATTTCGAGTAGGTGGGAAAAGAAAAAAGGTGACAAAATTCCAAGCAACAAAAGCAAGCAGAGCTAGGAAGGAATAGAAAAGATAGGATCCTTTAAACTTTCTACTGTTGATTTTCTGCCATTTCCCCGACCAAATCATAACAATAAGAGCAAATAAAACCACAAGAAAATTCAACATCATATCCGACAGATAATAGGTAAAGTCAGATAGACCAGTAACAAGGTCGCTAGATAAAACCAGACCACTGAACTTCTGGTCAGCAATAACTAGTAGAGAAGCTATAATAAAGTAGTAGTGTGAGATTATCTTTTTCATCCTATTTTCTCCTATATTACGAAATAAAGAAAGCCCTAACCCAAACAAAGGCAAGGGCTTTAAATATCAATGACGACGATTAACAGTGGAAGAATCATGGTTAAAATATTTCTTCCAGAAATTAGTGATTGACCAAGGTGCTCCTAAGCCTACTCCAATTCCACCGCCTGGGTTAACCACAGTGTTGCCTCCTCTAACATCTTGCAACTCATCTTCTGTCAATTCCATTGTTTCTGCAAATTGTAAATTTAACATTTTTTACACTCCTTCAATTATTTTCATTTGTAAACCACTTCTGCGACCTAGGATTTGCTTCAAGTGCTTTACAAAAACACTATAACACGAAAATTGGCGTATTTTAGAAAATCGCATATTTGATATTTTTTCTTATAGAAATTTCAGATTTGCGATTTTAGTAGATTTGATTATTTCACTGGTATAATAAAGTTATTACTAATGAGGAGTGGAGAAACTATGAAAAAACAAATTTTAACATTATTGACAATCGTTGCTGAGATTATTATCATTTTCCCGTTTCTAACTAATCGATAAGTTCTTTGTATTGCTGAAAACGCAATTCGAAGAGGGCTATCAATTGTGGATTTTCTAATACTTGCAGAGATTGGATAAAGTGTTCAATCTCTTTTTGATTGTTTCCTTTGGTTTGAAGGAAAATACTCATTTTCTTTAAAAATTGCCACAATACTTTTTCAAAAACATCGTATGGACGAAGCATACTCTCCAGCTCAGCTTCAAAGATTGGGATGTAAGAGAAAAGTTTGCGCTCCATGAGCTCTGATATAATATTCAGAAAGCCACTTTTCATATACAGTCTATTATGTACCAACTCTTTAAATTCCTTAGATTTCTCAAGTAAAGTGGTTGATAAAAATATCAAATCTTGATTGCTCAAGAAAGGCATGGTATTACAGAATATATAGAGTTCAAACCAGGTCCAAGACTCAATAGCGTAGAGGTAGGTAGTTAAAAACTCGCTATCCTCCTCTGCTAGCGGATAGCTTTTATCTAAGGAATGGATAGTATCTTTAATCACAATGGCATTCAAACGACGATAGGTCTCTGCCATCTGTTCTCGCTCGACTTCCTCCAACAGTTGCTCTAAGCCAGCGATATCTTGGTGGGCAAAGCGATCCACAACCTTTCTGCCAAATCGCATATGTGGAGATTCTTGATAGTTGTTGAGTTTGTGCCCAAATTCATCAAAGGTCACATTGATCCCTTGGATAGCTAGGATTAGCTTGTCCGCAGATAGCATAGACTGCCCTAGTTCAAACTTGGACAACTGAGAAGCTGTTAGTCCCTCACAGGCCACATCTGACTGCTTGAGTTTTCTCGCCAAGCGCAATTCCTTGTAAAATTCCCCCAATTCCATTCTCTCAATCATCTGACTACCTCCTAGCTTTTGCATATTATATCATTATTTTTATGGTTTTGTCAAAATATTCTGACATTTAAGAGGGCAAAAAAGCCAGCCTTAAGCTGACTCCTTATTCCATCGTATCAAAAGCGAGACTTGGTTTGGCATTGAGGTCCAAGTTTGCAAAGTTTTCTTTGTTCCACTCGCTGACGCTGGCATAGGCAATCATACCTGCATTGTCTCCGCAGAGGCGCAGAGGTGGAATGATGATCTTGACATCTGTGATTTCAGTTGCTAGGCGTTCTCTGAGACCTTTATTGGCTGCCACACCACCTGCCACGACAAGGGTTTTAACAGGGTATTTTCCCAAGGCCTTCTTGGTTTTTGCCATAAGAATATCCAAGACAGCTGCTTGAAAGGAAGCACACAAATCTTCTGTGGATAGATTTTCTCCCTTTTGCTCGGCATTGTGATGAAGATTGATAAAGGCAGATTTCAAACCTGAGAATGAAAACTCCAGATTATCTTCCTTAATCATAGCACGAGGAAAATCATAAATATCCTGTCCTGATGAGCTAGCTCGTCAATCTCACGACCGGCAGGATAGGTCAAGCCCATGACACGGCCAACCTTATCATAGGCCTCACCAACCGCGTCATCTCGCGTTTCCCCAACAATCTTGTAGTCACCAGCCTCCGAAACATAAACCAACTCTGTGTGTCCACCGCTGACCAAGAGGGCTAGCAAGGGAAACTCCAAAGGCTCCACGCTCTGAGCTGCCATGAGGTGACCAGCCATGTGATTAACAGGGATCAGCGGAAGTCCGTGAGCCCAAGCAAAGGCCTTAGCAGCTGACAAACCAACTAGTAAGGCTCCAACTAATCCTGGCCCATAGGTGACTGCAACAGCTGTTACGTCCTCTTCGGTAATTCCTGCTTCTGCTAGAGCCTCCTCGATACAGGCTGTAATGACCTCGACATGGTGACGACTAGCTACTTCTGGCACTACGCCCCCAAAACGTTTGTGGCTCTCGATTTGACTAGCAATGACATTGGACAAGAGCTCATCGTCGTTTTTTAAGACAGCGACACTGGTCTCATCACAGGATGTCTCAAATGCTAAAATATATCTATCCTTCATCTATTTCTCTCTTCATGATGATGGCGTCCTCGACTGGGTCATGGTAGTAGGCCTTTCGCTCAGCGATGACTGCCATCTTTTCTTTCTTATAAAATGCTTGCGCTCGTTGATTTGACTTTCTGACTTCGAGGAAAATCTCCTTGTCTGTCGGCAATTGAGCAAACAAGGCTGACGCAATTCCCTGACCCTGATAGGCTCCTTTAACAGCGATTTGCAAGACCTCTGCCTCAAAGATATTTCCTGCACAGCTAGAAATCCAATCACTTCGGCCCCATCATAAGCCAGAGCATACCAAGTCTGATCTTGGGACAGGTCTGCTTGGATTTGTTCCAGCGTCCAAGGACTGACTGGGTAAACAGCTGCCATGACAGCGTAGATGGCTTGAGCCAAGTCAGGCTGCTGTTGGATTCGTTTGATTTCTATCATAGGCGTTTAATGTAAGACTCACCAGACTCGGTGTGATTCTTGAGCCAGTTTTCCTCAGCCTCAACCCGTTTGAGATAATTCGGCACAAAGTCGTGCAAGGAGTCTGCTTCCTTGTCCCAAGCCAAAAGAGCAAGATTGGCTGCATTAGGCAAGGTTTCTTTGAAATTAGTCCTTGGCAAGTGTTCTTGAATCTGCTCCACAAAGGGGCCAACTTCTCCGACAAAGGTTACCTGACTAGCCCCCTTGATTAACTCAATCACTCGCTCAAAGGGCAGGTGTGCTTCTGGCATGACAGATTTAGCATTTTCATAAAATCCTGCGTAAACATTGTTGCGACGCGCATCCATCAAAGGAACGAACAAGCCTTCTTGTTGGTAGGGCACCAGAGCCAAGAGGCTAGACATACCAACTAACTCAATGTTCAGAGTATGAGCCAGCGTCTTAGCAGTGGCTACCGCGATTCGTAAACCTGTGTAGCTACCTGGCCCTTCCGCCACCACGATTCGGTCCAAATCCTTGGGCGTCCAATCCAAACTTGCCATCAAAAAATCGATGGCAGGCATAAGGGTAATACTGTGATTTTTCTTAATATTAATCGTCGTCTCGGCAAGAACCTGCTTGTCCTCTAAAATAGCGAGAGAAAGAGCCTTGCTGGACGTATCAAAAGCTAATACTTTCATAACACATTCCTATCTTTTTGTCTGCTTACTATTATACTACAAAAGCTGGCACATGGGAATTTTCTTTATCCCCAAACAAAAAGCCCCAGCATAAGCGGGGCATCTAGGCATTTAATCCAAAGTAAAATACAAACCAAACGACATAGGTTACGAGGAGGAGAAAAAGCGAGTAGAGAGTCACAAAGGTAATTTTCCACAAGAACTTGGTTTGTCGTCGTTCCAGTTTGGCAAATAGAAGATTCCCCGCATAAACGCAAGCAACAAAAACAATAAAAGCTACCAAGCGAGCTCCGATAGCAAAAGCAAATAAGTTATACATAGGGCAACCTCCTTGACTTAAAATCTATATGGAATTATGACAAACAATAAAACTCATTTCCATTATCAAAATAACATATTTTCTTTATTTTTGCAAACGATTACCAAAGAAATCGTCCTGTGACTTTCTCGTTTCCGTCTTTTACTAATTTTTCATTTTGTGGTATAATTGAAATAATTGTAACGAATCAAGGTCAATCTAGACACAAAATGGAATGAAATCAAGCAAATCTATGCTAAAAGTTTGGAATAAGCTGACCTGTAAAATAGAAAGGAACTATATGATTTACAAAGTTTTTTATCAAGAAACAAAAGAACGTAGCCCACGTCGTGAAACAACACGCGCACTATACCTAGACATCGATGCCAGCTCAGAACTTGAGGGTCGTATCGCTGCTCGCCAACTTGTCGAAGAAAATCGCCCAGAGTACAATATCGAGTATATCGAACTCTTGTCTGACAAATTGCTAGATTACGAAAAAGAAACTGGCGCCTTCGAAATCACGGAGTTCTAATATGGCCTATACTCTTAAACCTGAAGAAGTCGGCGTTTTTGCCATCGGTGGTCTGGGAGAAATCGGAAAAAATACATATGGGATTGAATACCAAGATGAAATTATCATCGTCGATGCTGGGATTAAATTCCCAGAAGATGACTTGCTTGGTATCGACTATGTCATTCCTGACTACTCTTACATCGTAGACAATATCGACCGCGTCAAGGCTGTTTTGATTACCCACGGACACGAGGACCACATCGGTGGGATTCCATTCCTGCTCAAGCAAGCAAATGTCCCTATCTATGCTGGGCCGCTTGCCTTGGCTTTGATTCGTGGGAAACTCGAAGAACACGGCCTCTTGCGCAACGCCAAACTTTACGAAATCAACCACAACACGGAGTTAACCTTTAAAAACCTCAAGGCAACTTTCTTTAGAACAACCCACTCTATTCCAGAGCCTTTGGGGATTGTCATTCATACTCCTCAAGGGAAAATTGTCTGTACGGGTGACTTTAAGTTTGACTTAACACCAGTTGGTGAACCAGCAGATTTGCACCGTATGGCTGCGCTGGGCGAAGAAGGTGTTCTCTGTCTTCTGTCTGACTCGACAAATGCGGAAGTACCAACCTTTACCAACTCTGAAAAAGTTGTTGGTCAGTCCATCATGAAAATTATCCAAGGCATAGAAGGACGTATCATCTTTGCATCCTTTGCCTCAAATATCTTCCGTCTCCAGCAAGCAACAGAAGCCGCTGTTAAGACTGGACGCAAGATTGCGGTCTTTGGTCGTTCGATGGAAAGGCCATTGTCAACGGAATCGATCTTGGCTACATCAAAGCTCCTAAGGGAACCTTTATCGAGCCAAATGAAATCAAAGATTATCCTGCAGGCGAGATTCTTATCCTCTGTACAGGTAGTCAGGGTGAGCCTATGGCAGCCCTCTCTCGTATCGCCAACGGAACCCACCGTCAGGTGCAACTCCAACCAGGTGATACCGTTATCTTCTCTTCAAGTCCAATCCCTGGAAACACGACTAGCGTCAACAAGCTGATCAACATCATTTCTGAAGCTGGTGTCGAAGTTATCCACGGTAAAGTGAACAATATCCATACATCTGGACACGGTGGTCAGCAAGAGCAAAAACTTATGCTCCGCTTGATTAAGCCAAAATACTTCATGCCTGTTCACGGTGAATACCGCATGCAAAAAGTCCACGCTGGGCTAGCGGTGGATACTGGTGTTGAAAAGGACAATATCTTTATCATGAGCAATGGTGATGTGCTTGCCCTCACTGCTGACTCAGCTCGTATAGCAGGTCATTTCAACGCCCAAGATATCTATGTCGATGGAAATCGTATCGGTGAAATCGGTGCTGCTGTCCTCAAAGATCGTCGCGATCTATCTGAAGACGGTGTCGTTCTAGCAGTCGCAACTGTTGACTTCAAATCGCAGATGATTCTATCTGGTCCAGACATCCTCAGCCGAGGCTTTGTCTACATGAGAGAGTCTGGCGACCTGATTCGCCAAAGCCAACGCATCCTCTTCAATGCAATTCGTATCGCACTGAAAAACAAGGATGCTAGCGTGCAATCTGTCAATGGTGCCATTGTCAACGCCATTCGCCCCTTCCTCTATGAAAATACAGAACGTGAACCGATTATCATCCCTATGATCCTCACACCAGATGAAGAATAAATCATAAAACAGCCCCGATTTTTCGGAGCTGTTTTTCTCTATGCTTTCTTTTCTTGATTTTTAGAAATACTACGATTTTTACCTTCCAAATAGACCATCAAAATAGAAATGTCTGCTGGATTTACTCCCGAAATACGGCTGGCTTGGCCGATGGTTTCTGGATTGATAAGTTTGAACTTCTGACGAGCTTCCGTCGCAATAGAATCAATATCATCCCAATCAATATTTGCTGGAATACGTTTTTCTTCCATGCGTTTCATCTTGGCTACCTGATCCATGGCTTTGGAAATATAGCCTTCGTACTTGATTTCTGTTTCAATCAATTCGATAATCTTGTCATCCAAGTCCTCTGCTGCTGGTCCGATGAAGGCTACCACATCTTGGTAAGAAACTTCTGGACGGCGAAGGAATTCCTTGGCTGTCACTGCATCGGTCAACGGCTTGAAGCCCATCTCCTCAACCTTGGCATTTGTTTCCTTGACTGGCTTGAGTTTGATGCTATCTAGGCGCTTCATCTCATTGTCAAATTGATTTTTCTTGATTTCAAAGCGAGCCCAGCGTTCATCATCCACAAGTCCAATCTCACGCCCCATCTCTGTCAAACGCATATCGGCATTGTCATGACGGAGGATGAGGCGGTATTCAGCTCGACTGGTCAAGAGACGATAGGGTTCAATAGTTCCCTTGGTCACCAAGTCATCAATCATGACCCCAATATAACCGTCACTACGCTTCAAAATCAACTCAGGCTTGCCTTGGACTTTCAAAGCCGCATTGATACCCGCGATAATCCCTTGGCCTGCTGCCTCTTCGTAACCTGACGTTCCATTTGTCTGACCAGCAGTGAAAAGACCTGAGATTTCTTGGTTTCCAGAGTCGCACGCAACTGATGAGGCAAGACCATATCATACTCAATGGCATAACCTGTCCGCATCATTTCTGCATTTTCCAAACCTTTGATGGAATGAACCAAGTCACGCTGGACATCCTCAGGCAGACTGGTTGAAAGTCCTTGAACATAGACTTCCTCAGTATTGCGCCCTTCTGGCTCAAGGAAGAGTTGGTGGCGTTCCTTGTCCGCAAAGCGCACAATCTTGTCCTCAATCGATGGGCAGTAACGAGGTCCCACTCCCTTGACCACACCTGTAAACATAGGCGCACGGTGGAGGTTGTTTTGGATAATCTCATGACTGGTACCATTGGTATAGGTCAACCAGCATGGCACTTGATCCTTGACATAATCCTCATCACGTGAAGTGTATGAGAAGTGATTAGGCGCTTCGTCCCCTGGCTGAATCTCGGTCACATCGTAGTTGATAGAAGAAGCCTTGACACGTGGAGGGGTTCCTGTCTTGAAAACGACCGATTTCGAGGCCCAGTTCCTTGAGATTGTCAGCAAGGTTAATAGAAGCTAGCTGTGGTTAGGACCTGATGAATACTTGAGGTCTCCGATGATAATTTCCCCACGGAGGGCGGTCCCTGTCGTCACGATAACAGCCTTGGCAGCATACTCTTGATGGGTCGCTGTACGAACACCGACAACTTTGCCGTCTTCCACCAAAATCTCATCAATCATGGTCTGACGAAGGGTCAGATTTTCTTGATTTTCAACCGTCTTGCGCATTTCCTTAGAGTAAAGTTCCTTGTCAGCCTGCGCACGAAGGGCACGAACAGCTGGCCCCTTCCCTGTGTTAAGCATCTTCATCTGGATGTAAGTCTTGTCAATGGTTTTGGCCATCTCGCCACCGAGGGCATCAACTTCACGCACGACAATCCCCTTGGCAGAACCACCGATAGAAGGATTACAAGGCATGAAAGCCAGCATTTCAATGTTGATGGTCGCAAGCAGGACCTTACAGCCCATACGGCTGGCAGCCAAGGAAGCCTCAACCCCAGCGTGTCCCGCACCAATTACAATAATATCGTATTCTTCAGTAAAATTATAAGTCATGTTTCTCTCCTATTCCTCAAGATGAATGTGTCTTAGTTGGCCGTCCCAAACTGGTAGGGCTGTTTTTAGAAAGGCTGGAACTAGCTGGATATTCTGGAGCTGATCAAAGTCAATCCACTCACAGGGCTGCCTCTTCTCATCTTCCTGCATGGTCAATGGGGCATCTTCAAGCAAATCCACCAGATAATGAAACTCGATATTGTGATAGGAAACACCGTCCTGTTCAAAACGATTTTCAACCACAAAAGCTAGCTGTCCAGCTTGAGCTCTGACACCCAGTTCTTCCCTCACTTCACGGACTACCGCGTCTTCCGTGCTTTCATTGACTTGAATCGCACCACCAATTGTGTAATACTTGCCCTTATCTTTGGTGACTAGAAGCTTGCGATTTTGAAGAATCAAAGCTGTCGCCCGAACACCAAAAACCGTATTTCCTACTTTTGTCCGAAAGTCTTGCTGAGTCATTCTTTGTCCTTTCCCTTAAACGACACAAAAACAGTCAAAACTCCAAAGAAGTGCAGGACAAAAAAGCCTGCAACATCCATGAGCTTTGACCATCATTTCTATTGCTGTTATTATTGTAGCAAATTGAGAAAATTTGTCAATCTAAATGTACTGACAAACTTGTCCGTCACGGTAAGCATTGTCAATCAAGCCACCACCGAGACATTCTTCGCCATCGTAAAAGACAACTGCCTGTCCTGGTGTGATGGCGCGTTGCGGTTCCGCAAAGATGACCTCTGCCTTGTCTCCTTTGACATGCACTGTCACCTTAGAATCAGGCTGACGGTAGCGGAATTTTGCTGTGCATTCTAGCGTAAATTCCTCTAGCATGTCACGAGTAAAGTGGACTTGGCTAGCCTCTAGGCTGGTTGACATGAGCGAATCATGGTAGAAACCTTGGCCGACATAGAGGATATTCTTACTTAGGTCTTTTCCGACAACGAACCAAGGGGCATTGTCACCACCGTGTTGCCCACCGATACCAAGCCCGCCACGCTGACCAATCGTATAGTACATCAGGCCTGCATGCTCACCCATATCGCGACCATCCACAGTCATCATGCGACCAGGCTGAGCTGGCAGGTAGTTGCTGAGAAAGTTCTTAAAGTTCTTTTCTCCGATAAAGCAAATCCCTGTCGAGTCTTTCTTCTTGGCAGTCGCAAGGCCTGCTTCTTCTGCTAGTTTTCGAACTTCAGGCTTTTCCAAATGTCCCAGAGGGAACATGGTTTTTTGAAGTTGTTCTTGCGAAAGCTGGCTGAGGAAATAAGTCTGATCCTTGCCATTGTCCACGCCACGCAGCATGTGAACGATACCATCCTCATCACGCGCTACACGGGCATAGTGCCCAGTCGCTACATAGTCTGCCCCCAAGGTCATGGCATAGTCCAAAAAGGCCTTAAATTTGATTTCCTTGTTGCACATAACATCTGGATTTGGCGTGCGCCCTGCACGGTATTCCGCTAGGAAATACTCGAAAACGCGGTCCCAGTACTCTTTTTCAAAATTGACAGAGTAGTAGGGAATGCCAATCTGGTCTGCCACCGCAGCCACATCCTTGTAATCTTCGGTCGCCGTACAGACGCCGTTTTCATCTGTGTCATCCCAGTTCTTCATGAAGATACCGATCACATCGTAGCCCTGCTCCTTGAGCAAAAGAGCCGTCACCGACGAATCAACACCACCACTCATCCCCACGACAACACGTGTTTTAGAGTTCTCACTCATGGTAAGTCTCCCATCTATTCGTTTATTCACGATTGAAGGTCGTGTGTGCTTCACGATTGAAGGTCGCTTGAGCAGTATTCATTATAACATGCTTGGTTGGAGAAGACAAGAAAGAGGCTGTAAATCGACCAACCTCTTATTCTGAACCTATCAATCTATCACTTTTTAGCTTCATTCGCTTTCTTAGCAACTGCAATCTGGTATTTCACTTGGTCAAACCCTGTACCTCCCAAAGAATTTCGTCTTTGAACAGCAGTTTTAGGTTGCAAGTAGACATAGATATCCTCGGCAATGAGGGAATGATAGGTTTGCAATTCCTCCAAAGTCCAATCTTGAATATTTTTAGCAGACTTGATAGAGTCTAACACTAATCTTCCCACAACCTCATGAGCCTCTCTAAATGGCAAGCCTTTCCCTGCCAAATAATCTGCTAACTCAGTTGCATTTGAAAAGTCCTTCTCTGTCGACTCTTGCATTTTTTCCTTGTTTACCTGCAAGCTAGATAACATACCTGCCAATACATCAAGGGAATTTAAAATCGTTTCGACCGTGTCAAACATTCCTTCCTTATCCTCTTGCAAATCCTTATTATAAGCTAAGGGCAAGGACTTCATGACTGTCAATAGTCCAAACAGATTCCCATAAACTCTACCAGTCTTTCCTCGAATCAACTCAGCCATATCTGGATTTTTCTTTTGGGGCATAATAGAGGAACCTGTTGTAAACGTATCTGACAAGGTAATGAATTGGTACTCAAAGCTACACCAATTGATCATTTCTTCACAAAAACGGCTCATATGCATCATGAGTATGCTGGCATTAGACAGAAATTCTAAGATAAAATCGCGGTCACTAACAGCATCCAAAGAATTTGTATAAGGTTGCTTAAACTCTAACAAATCGCTAGACAATTGGCGATCAATGGGGAAAGTCGTCCCTGCCAAAGCTGCCGCACCTAGAGGGCATAGATCTGTATGCTTCTGGTTAAATTCAAAACGTTCACTGTCTCTCTGAAACATATTGTAGTAAGCCATCAGGTGGTGGGCAAAACTAATAGGCTGAGCATGTTGCAGATGGGTATAGCCCGGCATGATCGTCTCCACATGATTTTCCGCCAAGTCTAATAAAACACCTTTGAGATGAGCTCAGTTTATCTAGGACATGGCCTAGTTGTTCCTTGAGATACAAGTGCATATCTGTCGCAACTTGGTCATTTCGAGAACGAGCTGTATGTAACTTCCCTGCAAGGGGACCAATTTTTTCTGTCAGCAACACTTCCATATTCATATGAATATCTTCATTTGCGATATCAAAGTCAAGTTGACCTGCCTCTAGCTCTTCTAAGAGTTCTTTCAAGCCTGCTTGAATCTTTTCTGACTCCTCCAAACTCAAAATGCCCGTCTGACCCAACATCTGAACGTGGGCTAAAGAACCAATCACATCAAATTTAGCTAATTTCTGGTCAAAAGATATACTCGCACCAAAGCGCTCTACCCAGTCTTCGACAGTACCTTCAAAGCGACCACCCCATAATTTTGTATTCTTAGCCATATCACATCCACCTCTCTAGTCAATCGCCCTATTTGGCGCTTTTTTGAACCTCAGAATGAACCTTGGTTGGAAGTCCCCACAACTTAATAAAGCCAACAGCTGCATCTTGGTCAAAGGTATCTGCACTGGTATACGTCGCTAAATTTTCATCGTAAAGAGAATTTGGTGATTTCCGAGCCACGACCTGAGCGCTTCCCTTATAGAGTTTGACTTTTGCAGTCCCATTGACAACTTTTTGAGTCTCTTTAATATAAGCAATCAAGGCTTGTGTAGCTGGACTAAACCACAAAGCATTATAAATGAGATTTGATAATTCATTTTCTATAATTGGTTTAAAATGAGCCACTTCTCTCACAAGCGTCAAATCCTCAATTTCCTTATGAGCTGTCAGCAAGGTCACTGCACCTGGACACTCATAGATTTCTCTTGATTTAATCCCAACCAAACGATTTTCCACGTGGTCAATCCGTCCGACCCCATGTTTCCCAGCTATTTCATTGAGTTTTTGAATCAAATCTGCCAATTTTAACCCTTCTCCATTGAGGGAAACTGGAACACCTTCACTAAACTCAATCTCAATGTATTCTGGCGTATCTGGAGCTTGCTCTGGAGAAGTTGTGATGCCAAAGGCTTCTTCTGGAGCCTGATTCCATGGATTTTCCAAAATACCACACTCATTGGCACGTCCCCAAAGATTTTGGTCGACAGAGTAGGGATTGTCAAGGTCAGCAGGAACAGGCACCCCATTTTCCTTAGCATAATGAATTTCTTCCTCCCGAGACCATTTCCATTCACGAACTGGAGCAATCACTTTTAAATTGGGATCCAAGGCTGCAATCGATACTTCAAAACGTACTTGGTCATTCCCCTTACCTGTACAACCATGAGCAATTGTAGTCGCTCCTGTCTGATGCGCGATTTCAACCAATTTTTTAGAAATAAGAGGGCGGCTCAAGGCAGATACCAAGGGGTACTTTTGTTCATAATAGGCATGTGACTGAAGAGCCACTAGCACATAATCTGTAGCAAATTCGTCCTTAACATCAATGACATAAGATTCGACTGCCCCAACCTTAAGAGCCTTATCATGGATGAAATCTAAGTCTTTCCCTTCACCCACATCCATACAAACTGCAACAACATCATAGTCTTTCTTCAGCCAGGTAATAGCAACTGATGTGTCTAAACCGCCAGAATAGGCCAAAATTACTTTTTCTTTACTCATATTCTTTTCCTTCTTTCTATTTTTCAATGGACGCTTTAAAGGCATCCTCAATGAGTTTGTCTAATTCTCCAGACTCCTTCAACTTTTGAATGGTTTTATCGACTGCCTCTTTCAATTTCTTGCTATCTTTTTTTATGGCGACCGCGTAGGAATCATCTTGCTCTTTTTCAAAATTGAGGTCTGCGATTGCTAAATCAGGATTATTTTCTACAAATCCCTTGGCAACTGGTTCTTCAAAGATAACGGCATCCACTTGTCCTGATTTTAAATCTGTGATTAAATTCCCATTTTTAGGCAGAGATACGAGGGAAGAATTTTGTAGCAAGTCTTTCGCCATCGTCTCTTGAACCGAACCTTTCTGCGCTCCGACCTTTTTCTGCGCCAAGTCGTTGACAGACTGATAAGTGGCTAAATCAGATTTTTTGACAATTAGCTTATTTTTTGAAGTATAGTAGGGAATTGAAAAATCGAACACCTTGCTCCGTTCATCTGTCTTAGAAACACCAGATATGGCAAGATCGGCTTTTCCTGATTGAACACTAGCCAGTACATTGTCAAAACTCATGGGAGATAGTTCCAATTCGACACCTAGTTCTGTTGCGATAGCCTTGGCTAATTCGATATCTGAACCCACAATCTGATTTTTCCCATCAACCACTTTTTGGTATTCAAATGGAGCAAAATCTGGATTGAGGGCTACAACCAATTTCCTTTGGACTTGATGGCTTCAATTCCAGCCGATTGATTGTTACTACAAGCAAATAGTAGGGGGAGCATCACTAAACCAAACATCGTCATCAACACCTTCTTCATCTTATTCATAACAAAACCTCCTTTATGTTTATTCTTTTTGGTTGTATAAATAATACTCCTATCCTCATCGTTTGTCAAGCCTAAATTGAAAAATTTTTCAATTTGAAACAAAAAAACCTAGAAATAATACATAAAAATGTCATTCCTAGGCGTATTTATGCTATTTCTCTCTGGAAAACATGAGTATTCAGTCAGTCAAAAGAAGCTGAATGAACTCATTTCCCCTCGCCCAATTCAATGATACGATGACATTGTTGGGCTACATAAGTATCGTGGGTCACAATAATAACTGTTTTCCCCTCGCGATTCATCTCTAAGAGAAACTTCAAGACCAAATCTCTATTTTCAGGATCCAGCGAACCTGTAGGTTCATCGGCTAAAATCAGCTGACTGGGTTTTAAGATGGCTCTAGCAACCGCAATTCGTTGTTGCTCCCCACCAGACAACTCGGAGACCTTTTGATGCAAAGTAGCTGACAAACCTACTCTCTCTAAAATCTCTTCCACCTTTTTGAGCTTGTCTTTCTTGGACAATTTCACATATTTCAGCGCCAGCATGAGATTGTACTCGACCGTTTCATCATCAATCAGGGCAAAATTTTGAAACAGATAAGAGATATGTTCACGGATTATTGTTTGTGACTTGGCAGAATTAACCGCTAGATTTGTCTGACCAAATCTCATACCGTCCGCTGTAATCACCATCTATCAAACCTAATAAATTTAACAAGGTCGACTTACCACTACCACTCTTGCCAACAATGGCTACCAAATCCCCCTGATCAATCCTGAGAGATAAGTTATCCAAAATCACTTTTCCCCCAATGGTTTTGGTAATATTTTTCAACTCAATCATAAGATGCCCCCTTTCAATAACTCTACTAAACTTCTTTTCTCCATCCTAGAAGCCAAGGCTAGCACAAATAGTATATCCAAACATGTAAAACCTGCAAACAGTAGAAGTGGCAGGAGCGCATGGGCAAAGAAAATCAATACTAGAAGAGGCAAACTATAGCCCAGCAAGAGCAGGACTAGGAGAGGGCGATAGCGATCGACCAGTTTCCACCCCATAAACTTCTTGGTAATGATATCCCTGCGCTTCAACAAGAAAGTGGTAACGAGTAAAAAGTAGGAAACAATCATACTGAGAAGAGCAAATAAGGCAAAAAGAACGTTAAAATTACGAACAGAATCCCGATAGGTATCAACCATACCCTCTTGAATTGCTTGAATCGATGAAAATTTTAAATAAGTCCCATCTGATAAGTTATCGACTAACTCTGTAATCACTTTTTGATTTTGTTCTGTATTTTCAACTTTCATCGGATTGTTTAAACCTGTCGTTGACAAGTGAGTCTTTTCTTCCCACATCATGTCTTGATCATTTACCAGACTAATGATTGGATTGTGGAGATTTTCCTTTCGCTCATTATTATAAGGGAAGAAGGACCAATCTCCTTCATAATAGGCAATCTCGACATCCATCTCCTCTATCGTTCGTTTTTGCTGCTCTTCATACTTCATCGAATGAAAGGCAATTAACTTCCCCAAGAGCTGATTTTTATCTTCTTCACCTTTCGTACTTGCTGGCATCAAAATAACTTTTTTAATACCGGTATCTGGTAGCTTGAATCCCTTGCTCTTTAGAAAATTGCGATTGGCATAGTAAACATCCACCGTATCTGTTAACTGATATTGCTGAATCTGTTCTGATTGGACAAAATTTTTTACAGGAAGACTGCTACTCTGCACATAGCCCGCCTGCGTTTTTTCTACCAAATCCTGATAAAATCGATAGAAATAATCTGTAGATTTCCCTGACCCTGCTAGCTCTTCTTGCCACAGATTATCATTGAGTTTGAAGGTTTCTAAGGTCAGGTAATTGCCTTGGCTTACCCACTGTTGCTGATAAGCAAGTTCTTTGTTTTCTTGTTCTAGACTTCTACCTACCCCAATCAGTAAGGCCGTCAGTAAAATAGTTGTCCCTATTTTCATCACATAATTGAAGATGAGACCAAGTTTGACAGATGAAAAACCTTTCAACATGGAGCTGACTGTCATTTTCTGAATCATCAGGTAGGTCAGCCAACTGATGAACAAATACAACTGTAAAAGCAGAAATTGGGATAAGAGTAAACTTGGGAACAGAAGTTTTGGTCTGTAGTCCAGCACTAAAAATAGTCCCAAGTCAATGATAAGACTTCCACCCAAGAGAAGATAAAAATTAGTCTTTACAAAACCAGCTAAAATCGCCCTACTTTGAAAACCAAGTAACTTTTGAACCCCCACTCGTTTCATCTCCATCATCGGCTGATAAACTGTCATTAAAATCACAAGCAAGATTGCCAAGATAAAGATAATGATAGATAGTAACAAAGCTTGATTTAGCACTCCAACCTGACTTCGGTAAGTGGGTTCTAATAAAATCGTCTTATCTATCTGGAAAAATCACTCCACTTTTGTAGAATGGTATCGCGATCTATCTCTTTGCTGGAGGTAATCATGTAGCGCCCATTTACAGTATGGGATTTATCCTCAATATAGGATTGGAAGGTCTGGAGTCGAATGAGTTTCACCTTTAAAAAGGTGGGAATGGTTCCTAGATTATTGGGAAGATCCTGGTTGCTGTAGACTCCCTTTCTCATTCTTTGAAAAATCAAGAGAAGTCAGACCGAACTCCTGATAGGGGAAGGTTTCCTTATCAAAAACACCAGCCTTGACGGCCTCATCGCCATTATCTACTTTGATAATAGAGACCTTGTCTTGATTTGCAACCTCTTCAAAAAATTGGAGAATCGTTTCTGTCGGTTTAGTGACATCTTTCAAGTACAAGTCAAATGAATAGGTTGTCTTGCCCATCTCCTGAATCCGCACTATTTCACGTGTAACATTTACATTCAGGACAAAAAACGTAGTACACAGCAAGAGCAGGAGCATACAAAGATGACTGATTTTTTTCATAGAGATACCTCCCGTGAAGAGACGAAACTGGGAAAAACTAACTTTCCAATAAAGCCACACAGTGATTCTCTCAGCTTAATTGTGTTCAAGGCTGAAAACACTGTGTGGTTTTTGAATGTTTAGAGGTTAGTTTTTTGAGCAATCGTCTATCAAAATGTCCGTTTATCTGTCAATAATCCGAGAAAATCTTGTCGTTTCAAGTCGGAGAAGTGTTTGGTAGAAAGACTTCCTTTTTGAAGTCCATCATCTCTAACCTGCAAATAATAGCTATGTTGGCTTGTTTTAATTGTCAAAAAATCGCCAAATATAAAAACTCTTTTCCAGTTACGAATCTCAAATTCTTTCATCTCTGATTTTGGAATGCGGATAAGTCCTTGCCGCAAATCACGATGATGCTCACTTGTGAAAGTCATCCCATTCCCAAGATTTCTTATCAGTAGTTCATCTGGAGTTACCATCACCAACGCTATTTTAGTTAAGAAAATTTCAACTGTTGGTGGTAAAATCGCCAAATTAAACCAGGGATGTAGGTAACGATAAGCTAAGAAATAGTGAGGCTCCTCACCCAATCCTAGTTGTTTATATAATGTCTTAACCTCACTGTCTAATCTCGCTTCAAAAGACATATCCGAATGCTCTTCTTCCTTCCTCTGATTAAAATAACGCATCCAGACTAGAAAACCTATAAAGACTATAATAAATATTCCTGATAAGAGATATTTTACATTGTAGTTCATCACTTAACCTCCTGATTAACTTTTCCGCCTAAAACAGAGGCCTATCTATTTTGAAAATAGTTCCATAACAACTTTAAATAAAACTGGTGACATTGTATCAAGCTAGAATTCTTTCTTTTCTAGCTGCATCATAATTCTTTGCTGAATACAAAGTTAAGGGTATTGTATTTGTTAACGCTTACACAATCCCTATTTTACCTATATTATAAATCAACATATATAACCTGTCAAGTAATTAAAGAAAAATATTAAATATTTTCAAGTAGTTTCAGTCTTGAATACAATCAAGTTGAAAGGAATACCGTGTGGTTTTTGAATTTTTGAAGTTTCATAGGTCAGTTTGTTGGATAATGTTATAAGAAAATTCATGCTCATCAATAGAAGGCTTAATTCCCCTACAATTATCTGTTTACCTCTGTTATACATTCTAATTTTCTTTAGTCAGCGCAACATCTTTTTATTTTTTGCTAGATTTTGAGACGGTAAATAATACTAAATGAAACTAAAATGAATACTCCTTGCTTTTCTTGAGAGTGAAAAAATACAATAAAATGATTGTAGTGATTACCACAAGATACTGACTAATAGACATCGTATTTGAAGCCACAAATACAGGTAAGGAATAAAAAGGAAGAAGTTCAATTGCTTTGATAAACAAATCATTACTAGTATTCATCATAATCGTATTTAATATATTAGGGATAAAGAGTAGTAAAGCTACTAAAATACCAAATACCAAGCCACTTTTCAATTTGTATAAATAGAAAATGTAAGATAATAGAAAATAAAATAGGACTAACAAAATTGTATTGACTACAATGGCTACTATAAAATCTAATCCTAAATCACCTGGAACACCCAATTTACTTACGATGACTAGTAGCACAATGCCATTCAAAGCATAAATAATGGAAACTGAGATGGCATATAGAAAATTAGACAAGACGTAAATCATCCGATTCTTCTGTTGATTATAAAACAAACTTATCGTATTGTGGGAAAAATCTCTACTAATGACTCGATTAGCATGTATAACAGCCATTAACATACCGAGCATAGCATAAAAGTTTGAAATATGCTTAATACCAAGCGATGTCCCTTGAGTCTTTAGAATAAAGAATGTAACCAATATCGGCGGTATAAACGAGATAATCAAACCGAGATATATTACGCCTGATGAATATAAATCTCTTATATTTTCCTTAAGAAAATTCAATTTATTTAATTTCATGATTATAACCTTCCTTTATTTTGAACGATTTAGATAAATATCTTTAAGCGTCTCTTTTTTAGTTTCAAAATCAACTACTTTAATAGAGTTTTCGTTAAAAAATTTAAAAAGCTCACTACTTTGAATATTCCCAGACATAGTAATTCTCAGTCCCTCTTCCTGAACAATATCCCCAAATTCTTGTTTGGTAATGAAAATGTCTCTATCTGTAGCTGATGAAAAAGCTATCTCAAACAAGCAATTATGACTATCTTTTCCTACTTTTTGAAATGTCAACAGCCCGTTCTCCAAGAAAAGAACCCTTTCACAAATTTCTTCAATATCTTCTAATTTATGACTCGATATTAAAATTCCCACATTTTCATGTAAAGCTAAATTGTTTAGAACCGCTAAAACTATTTGTGATGATTCAATATCTAAACCATTAGTCGGTTCATCTAAAATCAATATATCAGGTTCCGTAACAAGAGTTAGAAGCAAAGCTAATTTTTGTTTTGTACCCAAAGAATAGGTCTTTACTTTTTTATTAATAGACTGACTCAAATCTAACTCTTGGATCAAACTTCCAAATCTTTCTTGATTGTAGTCAACACCATATAAATTTGACAAATATTTTAAATTCTCAAAACCTGTTTTAGATAAAAATAATTTTGGTTCTTCGATTAAATACCCAACATTATCACTACTTATAATATTCCCTGAAGTCGGTTGATTATTCTGAACAAGAATTTTCATCAACGTACTCTTGCCAACTCCGTTTCTCCCTACTAGACCAACAATTTCACCCTTGTTAAGTGCAAAATTTATATCTTTGAGAATGATTGAATGACCATAATGCTTACTTACATTTATAACTTCCATTTTTCAATTCCTCCATTAATATCTTTTAGAATTAAATAACTTGTCCTGATATGATTTAGAGCTAAGGTTTAAAGGAATATAAGATTTCTCTCCTTGGTTATACTGACTTAACAAAATAGCAGTATCAATGATACCCGACCATCCTAAGAAATATCCCAATAAGTAATCTCTAGACCGTTCTCCAGTGTAATAACCGTTATCTCTAGCAAAAGCAAAGGCTTTTCTCCAAAAACTATTTGCTAAATTTAAATATCTGGAATCTTCAGTTACAGCATATACAAATAATAGAGATTGCACCATTCCTGCTATTCCGTGACAAACAGAAAAATCAATTTCATCATTTTCTTCTATAACAAAGCTCTTCGCAATTTCAAACAAATCAATTTTTTTATTCAATATAGTACTCATCTCAGCTAAAACCATGAGTAAACCTGCACTACCATTACACCAGCCCTTCCCATACTCAGATGAGTAATTCATCATGTCTAAAACGCTATGAAATATTGAATTACACTGCTCTAAATTTTTCGTTTTATTATTCAATCTAAATTCCGCCCATTTAATCCCCAGTTCCCCATGCGCTATTCCAAATTTTTTGAAATGTCTATTTGTACAATCCAGAAATTTTAATTGATTCTTTATCAAATTTAAATTAGAGTTTAAAAATGTTGATAAAACATGATATACACCAATCTGGTCAGAAAATAAATCGTTAGCATAAGATGATGATGTGTTTTGTAAGTAATCTTTTTTTCTATTTCTAGAATTTGTTTTTTTCTTTATAATTTTTTTAAAAAGCTTAAAGAATTTATACCAGATATAATAGAACAGTTATTCGCCATTTTATATTGATACAGTATATCTTGAAATTCTTCAAAAACCATTAATTATTTTTTTCAGCATATTTTTTTCTCCGCTCTCTAAATGTTCAAAGACAAAAAAATATTCCAGCTGAATCGAAAAAAATGATACCTGAACAACAGAATTATAAGATATCGGAGAGTTTCCATAAACACCAGTTATCCAACCTATTTTTTTAAAGCATTCACTTTCGATAGAATTTTCTATTAAAAAAATTCCACCATATAATCAATATTCAATGATTCTAAAGAATTGAGTACTTTTTTTCAAATAAATTAGAGTTTTTTTCTCCACATTTTTTTAGATTATTCCTAAATTTACGTTCAACAGATCTCACATATGAATATCCTTCAGCTATAAATCTTTTTATCTATAGCCAATTGTTTTTTTCTGATGCTTTATCTAATCTACTAAGTAAATTTTCTTTTGGAGAACACTCAAAAACATTTTAATTTAAATCCCGAATTACTCTGTAAATAGTTAGAGTTATAATCTATATAAAAAGTAAGGAATATCGCCAATCATTAGCATATTATTTTCTTCTGAAATTATTTTTACAGCACTCAAATCAGATGTAATCATCCTAGGAGATTTCATATAATTTAATACTTTATTTTTAAGTACTTCTAAACTAATTAAATTTTCTGGGAATAAACATGCATCAATTAACAAATAATATTGTGTTGTTGGTCTTAGTACAACCCGCAATGTACATTTCCCATCAGATACAACTTTTCTAATTAAATTCTTAGCTTGAAGAACTTGATGGTACCCTTTTTCATATCCATCAAGAAAGTCTGCTTGACATTCTAAAGTACGAATATCGCTAGCGTTATCAAATAAAAAAGAGGTAGAATGTTTTGTTGACTTAATTTTCTCTTTTACGATGTCCACTCCATCAGATCCAAAATTTTTAATCCTAAAAGACATTTCATTCGTTTCTTGAGGATAAACTGTATTAATACCACCTATTAAAATATCGTGAGGAAATACATTTAACCTTGAAGGAACGATTGAGGTAGTTACTATGGAGTTTTGTAACATCTCATTTTCTACGTCTATTAGATTCCTGATTTCTCTTTTATTTGCAGGTTGAAAGGCAGTCTCTAAATCTATGAAATATGGACGATTATTGTTAAATATAATATTTTCATCATGCAAATCTACCGCTCCTAAACAACTAAAAATAGCAGAACAATAACCCAAGTTAAAATAACTTTTATTAAAATCAGATTCTTTGGCATGACTCTTTACAATATACTCTTGCCAACCATAACTTTTACAATCAATAATATTTGGGACAGGAATAAAAATTAAATTTATTTTTTTAAAAATCTAATGCTACTGTAAAGATAGTTCTAACAAGTTTATCAACTGAAAGAGATCTGGGTTTTATATATGACTTTCTGTGATTTTTCATTGACAAAACACAAAACTATCTTTCCACCATTATGGGGATCTGAATCCATAGGATATTTTTTTACTATGCTTATTTTTTTCACCAAATAAAGTTGAGCATAACAACTCATAATCATCATAATAGTGCTTATTAACTGTAAGTATATAATCTGATAGATTTCTTATTGTATTATCTATCAGATTATGAAAAAAACAGGATAATTGTGAAACCATTCAAAAAAATACTCTCCTCGTTAAATTGGGAAACATAGGTATTAAAAAGCAATAGATGAATTTTTTTATCTATTGGGTAATTATTTTTTTCCCTAAATTTATGAAATTCATATACAAAGACCTTGTAACTCAACTGCCATAAATTTTTTTATCAAGTAATTGATAAAAAAACACTCTTTTAATTGATTTTTTTTATTGTAGGGATATTATCATTTTTCCTAGAAATTTCTTCTAAATTAATATCAAATTGTTTCAACTCCTTTTTCAAAAAAACTTTTTTTAAAAATACTTGGTTACACACACTTCCATAACAGTCCTCCTAATAAAAACATATTTCAACAATCTTAAATAGCCGGAGAAATAAATACAATTGATTTACAAAAAAACTTCTAAAAAAACTCCATTTTAAAAATCTAAAAAAATATTAATCATCATTATTTTTTTGCTTTTTAAATTTTAGGAAATCAATATTATACCGAAGCTCCCATGTCATGATTGAACACTTAAAAAAATTTATTGATAGTAAAACATGAAAATACAACAATCTTACTTATTAGCCATGTTCGATAACTATTTGAAGCAAGATTAGCTGGTTAGAAATTAAATTTTTAACGTCCCAACTAGCCATTAGTTTTTAGTTTTCACGTCTTTAAATTCAATTAAAACAAGCCACAACAACATCTATACATTATAGTTAAGAGGAGTCCTAACAAGTCTATTAAATCATAAACCTATAAATTCGCCATATTTGAATTGAATAAATGACTATAAATTCCATCTTCTTTAATCATTTCATCATGTTCTCCCACTTGAACTATTCTACCCTTATCAAGAACTACAATTTTATCAGCCTTTAGCACAGTTTCTAATCTGTGAGCAATAACTATTTTAGTACATTCCAACCTTGAAAGTAAATCATAAACTTTAGCCTGAGTTATATTATCAAGAGATGAAGTGGCCTCATCCATAATTAAAATTTTAGGTCTTGACAGTAGCGCTCTTGCAATATGTATACGTTGTCTTTGACCACCTGACAAGTTCCCTCCCATTTCAGAAACAACTGTATCATAACCTAAAGGCATCGTTTCAACAAAATCTAGAAATCCTAATTTTCGACACTTTTCTATTAAAGATACTTTATCACTTATCAAGCCAAAGTCTATATTTTCAATAATTCTTCTATTATGCAAATGTGCTTCTTGAGGAATATAACTTATTGATTCTCTTAATTTATACAAATTATATTTATCATATGTTATTCCACCAAACATTATTTGACCACTAGTAGGCTCGAAAAGAGTACATATTATTTTAGCTAACGTACTTTTGCCAGAACCTGATTTTCCAACAAGAGCAATCGTTTCTCCATCTTTGATATCTAAATTGATATTTTCTAAGGCTAATGAACTATCTTTTGTATATCTAAAATCAACATTCTTTAGTACTATTGAACCATCTTTTATTCTTACTGAACTTTCTATAGTACTTTCAACTGGATACTCAAATATATCATCTGATAATTCTATATATTTTGAAGAAACTAGAAAACTAGAAAACGTATTGAAAAGGGAAGTGATTAAAAAAAATAAGGATGATGTAACAGCCTGTAAAGCTACTGCTTGACCCATGCTTAAATGTTCCATCGAAACTAACGATAAGCTAATAAACAGTATTAATAATGGAGCTGAAGTTTGTAAGCTTGAAATAACACCGCCAACAATTCCTTGTTGAAAAATAGTTCTACATTTCACTAAACTAAGATATTCAGAAAATTTACTTTTCCAATCCTCAAAATACTTTTCTGCATATCCACCTAACTTAATACTATTAATGGAAACTATTGCATCTAATTGAACTGACTGATACTTACTTCCTGAGTGAATTTCTTGATCAGATAGATTTAATATTTTGAATTTCGTCCTATACAAAAATAGCAAGACTATCAAAATCAGCACAGTTACAACTAATCCAATACTAAAAAGAAGAATAATATACATATGATAACAACACTAAACTACTTAGCAGTTCAATAAAAAACTGAACAATTGAAATCCCTAATATATCCTGTATTCTTAGTAATGAATTAAATCTATAGGAAATTTCTCCCGGAGTTCGTACTGAAAAATACTTTGCTGGGATAGCAAGCATTCTTTTAAATCCCTCAATCATTAAATGTAAGCTAAACTTATACATTAATTGGGTGGCTAAATATATTTTAAAAATAAGTAATTAAAAAAATTTTAGCAATAAGAAAAAGAATGAGCCCGGATGCTACGTACGTATATAAATATTCTACGTGGTAAAAATTATCAATCAGAGTCTGTGTTAGTAATGGGATAGATAAGTTGACTAGCATTACTGTTAGCATTATTAAAAAAATTTTTTTAGATAAATACTTATAATTCCTTTAGGCCATAAATATTTTTTTCTTAAAAGTTGAAACTTTTCTTTAGAACGCCCTTCAAACTGTTCTGTTATTTGAGGGAGCAAAAATAAAATTTGAAAAAAATTATTTTTTTAAAAATCTTCCAACGTAATAATTAATCTTCCAATAGACGGATCCATTATTACCACTTTGTTTGAATTTAAACTAAATGATTCTATACAGATAAAATGAGAATTTTTCCAAAATGCAATTAAAGGATATCTTAAATCATTCAGTACGTCAATATTGTGTATTTTATATATTTTAGCATCTATTCCAAAGTTTCCTAAAATTCCACTAAGTTGCTTTAAGCTTAGACCATCTCTACCTGGTTCATTTATTTGTCTTAACTCAATCAAAGAAGCGCTATAGCCGAATGCTTCTAAGATTGTTCTCACGCAACACAATCCACATTCGGTATGAGATATTTGCATTGTTGGTTGTAGTTTAATAGATTTATTCTTCATAAAATCACCTCAAAACCAACGGATTAAACTGTATTTCTTTATTCATTTGCTTGCACAAATATAGTAGTGCTCCTGAGCTTCCTGTCAATAGCCCATAGCCTAATGCATACCTTGAACTAGAGGTATTTAAATACTCAACAACTTTATCTGGACAAAATAATGTATTGTATAAATAATTTAATAATGGATCCACCTCAAATGAAAAACCATCTCGAACGTATTCAAGAATCTCGATAATTCCTAATCCTCCATGACATAATGTAGGAATTACAGGAATCTGGGTATTTTTTAATTGATTAATTATCATAATAACAAAATCTTTTTCAATAATACCAGATTTATAAGCTTCGTAATAGGCCAATAAAAGACCTGATAACCCGTTACACCATGAATTACTTATATTAGATTGATTTTGAAGTTTATACACCAATATTTCTTTTTCATCATTCATGAATTTAGTTGTAATAATTTGATGAATTTTCTGAACTAGAACTCTAACTCTCTCATCATTATGTTTTCGGTTTATTATTGAGAAAAACCATATCAAATTTCCTAACCCATGAGCTACCCCTGAGGTAAGGCTATTATCAACGTTTAAAATTTCTTCATAACCTTTCGTTATAATATCATTCAATAATTTACTAGATAACTGATAGTTGGGAAGCATATTATAACGTACTATTAAACTTCCAGAACTTCCCGAAATAATATCAAAAAAGTTATCATCAAAATAATCTTTCTCCAAGATAAACTTCCATGAAGATTCTGCTACTGTCATCCAATCCTCATTCTGTTCAATTTCACCTGCTTTATATAGTGACCAAATTACTCCCGATAATCCAGAATATGCTCCATTTCCTATTTTTAAAAGATTTCTCTTATCAAAACTTTCTGTACTTAGAATACTAGAAATCTTTTCAAATATACTTTTAGATAAATTATATGATTCTTTATGTCTAAAATGTTTACCATATATAAGTAATACTAACCCTATCCCAATTCTCCCACTATATAAATCATACCCTAACACCCCCGGAATCCATCCACTTCCTCTACGAGATATTGGCCCAATCCAAGTTTCAGGTAAGTGAGAAAATCTATCAGATAAAGCATTATCTACTATACTTTCAATTAATTTAGAAATAGCATCTACTACTACAATATCTGTTCCTGTTCTAAAGTTTTCAATTTTTTCCCACTCAAATATCTTACCTTCATGTGAATCAGCTATCTTTGATAAAAATGATATTCTTATTAACCTTATCTGATTATAAAGATCCTCCCTATTCAAATTTTTTATCTTATCAAGAAAGTCTTCTTGGGGTGTAGTAGATAGAGTTGCTAAACTTCCATTTATATCTTTGACTATATTACTATTAAATTTAACATACAAATATGGGATGTCCCCATTCCATATTTGTACGCTCTCTGATAGTGGTAATGATATATCACTCGTTGAACTTAGTAGAGCTAAACGACTCACTAGCATCCGAGCTAATTCAATACTCTTGGAAGGCTCTGTTGCTGTTAGTACTCTTAAAATCTGCTCATATCTGTAAGTCATATTATGTAAATATCTAATCTGCATATCTTTAAAACAGTCCAGAACCATATTTTTAAATGTTTCTGGTTGCTCACTAATCTGAAGATATAATTCTGTAAATCCATTAATAACGTCTTTGCATCTATCTATAACTAATACTTCATATTCAGGTTTGTCTAGCAACGAATCGTTCTTTTCATACCTATCATTTGAATACCAGTCAATATTAATATTTGAAGTAAAGCCATTACTAACATGCATAGTTTTAACAGGACTCTTGGTATTTTCATCTCTAAATCCAGTAAATCCCACATCCGAATTTCCTTGATAATCTAATGAAAAAGGGAGTATCCCAGTGCCGCAAACCGATCTAGCGAGTTTCCTATATGCACTTTTTATACTCTCGACTTTATTAATTTGCTTTTGTCTCAATGGCTGAAAAAGTGTTTCTAAATCTATTGGAATTGGTCCCAAAGTAGTCCATAGAACATTTTCAAAATGCATGTCAGATGCATTCAACATATACATAATACATAAAAGTCTACCTGCATCTGTCATATCACACTGTGTTTCATCTTCAATTTTTTCAATAAATTCAGTAAAACCAAAGTTAGTAAAATCTAGCGCTCTTATACTTAGTAAGTTTGTTTTAAAAAATTTATTAAATCTTATTATGAACTGATGATACCCCACTTCCCCAGATACTGATCTAGGTTTATAAATAATTTTTTTACCCGAATTAAATTCAATAATATTAACTGTTTGACCATTATTATGAGAATCACCTCCTGATTGAATACAATAAATTTTTTTCACTATTATGTAGCTCAAATTCATTATATATCTTCTCTCTATTATTTCTTAATCTGCTTAGCATAATACCTAGCGATTCTATCCTGTTTATTAATATATTGTGGCATCTAGACCAAACAACGGGATATTTTTTTCTTCAAATATTTTTTTAAATTACTCTCTATCAAATTAGAATTATATAGTGTATACAGTTCCTGAGAACTCTGTTTCTTATCCTCTAATTCTTGAATTTGTTCAGCAAAACAACGGATAAAATTTGAAAAAACCACCTGTGAAAGTTGTTTACAGATGGTTTTTCTAAAAGATTTATAGTTCACAAAATCAGAATTAAATTCATTTTAACCAATGTGCGTTCCAAATCCTGTCAACAACTGCATTACATATTTTTTGATAAGGATAATTCTCTGAAATATTTGAAACAAGTATCTGTTTATTTTGGAGATTAATTTTCTTAAGATTTAGATGATTTCTATTAAATGTTAATAGAGGTTGAACCAATCTATCATAATCTAATTTATTTACTTCTGGAAACACTTGCTCTCGTGAATATTTCATATTGCTCCTTACATTACATCAACACCGACTTGTACATGAAGATGTTGGACAAATTGTTGCCGTAGCAGCAACAGTAACCTCAACGAATTGAGGAGTAAGTGGTGTTACTAATGTAATAGCACCTCCATTCACATCTTCTTCAGTAAGCTCAATCATATCTTCTTCAGTATATTTTCCTAATTGTAATGTGTTATTCATCATAATTACTATCCTCCAAATATTAATGGCACCAAGCCATACATTCCACGCTTATTGTACACCAACCACCATCATTTCCTAGAAAATCACTTAAGGTAAAAGTGTTAGTAGAGCACGCACCAAATACGTCATCGTTAAAATTTTGATCTTGAATTTCTTCAATCCAACTTACGTTTTTATAAGAATTTTCTTTTTTTACCATAAAATATACCATTCCTTTAATTATTTATAACTATGCAACATATTAGTTACTCTATGACGAATCAAAAAACATATTATCCCTCCTCGATTTAAATTTTATAATTATATAATACACAATAAAGTACTAGTAAATTAGTCCGACAGCCCTACATCAAGTTTAGATAAATTACTTTGTATTTGTAATCTCTCTTCGTATGTGTAATTTAAGTCCGCTTTCTGAATAGACTGTTCGGAAAGGCATAATTTATATATCACTCTCTCTCTGACTATTTTTATTTCTTGCATCAGATTTAAAACGTTCTATCCCCCAGACTATTTAATCCAACACCTATCAAATAAATCATTCTGAAACTGTTGGGAGAAATTTGCACAATAACCAAATGTTAATTCATAGTATGTTCTCTATCCAAAACTGTAACATCAAGTAAGTTACTAGAGGCTAAAATTAATAATGTAGTGAAAAGAATTACATATTTAAACACTTCTTCTCACTTTTTATTTTCAACTGTTTTATAGAGATAAATAAACTCATTTATTGCCAAGTATCATAGTACATTGGTCTCACCTTCCTCCATTAAACAACGAACTCATCACATCGGCCAGTTCCATGGGAAAACCGTAGCAATGCTGAATAAGAAAGCAAGAATAACTAAAAAGCGAAAAACTTTTTTATTCATACTTTTTCCCTCCTCCCTGTATTTTGTATCTACAGTATACCTCTTCTTTACTCTGTTTTAAAATTAGTTAACTTTTTTCACACAATATTTTAGTTTTCTTTTTTACTATTCCTGTTATTATGATACAATATTTTTAATAGGATTTTATTATTTGTTAACTTTTTTCACAAAAAGGAGAAAGCCCATGCGTTATGATTTCGGGAAAGTATATAAAGAAATACGTGAGTCAAAAGGATTGACCCAAGAAGAGGTCTGTGGAGATGTCCTCTCAAGAACCAGCCTATCAAAGATTGAAAGTGGCAAGGTAACTCCCAAATATGAAAATATGGAGTTTCTTCTCCGGCAAATCAATATGAGTTTTGAAGAGTTTGACTATATCTGCCATCTCTATCAACCGAGCCAACGAACAGAAATCATGCAAACCTATCTCAATATGAGCTCAATCCTAGGGACTAGTGAACTCGAAAAACTATTTCAAAAATGTCAAGACTATCTCAAGACCCACTACGACCTGCCTATAGAAGAAATAAAGGATATGCTGGAAATTGTCATTCATATCCGTCAACATGGTACAGAGCAACTGTCAGACCAAGTGAAACAGACTATCACAAAACTTTGGGAAAAAATTGAAAAACAAGATACATGGTATGAGAGTGACCTGAAAATCCTCAATACCATTCTTTTCAGTTTTCCCATTGAATACCTCCATCTCATCACTGAAAAAATCTTGCAACGCTTGGAAGTCTATAAAAACTACCAACATTTATATGACTTACGAATGGCAATCCTACTCAATCTGTCCACCATTTACTTATACCATCAAGACAAAAACATGTGTCAACAAATCTGCTATACTTTACTAGAGGACGCTAAGAACAAGAAAAGCTACGATAGGCTTGCTATCTGCTATGTCCGTATCGGGATTTGTAGGGATGAGGCTAGACTTATCCAAAAAGGTTTCTCACTTCTAGAGCTGACCGAGGAAACTTCTATGCTGTCTCATCTCAAAAAAAGAAGTAGAGACCTATTATCAACCGAAGAAAATATAAAAAGTCGAGGGATTTCCTCGACCTTTTCATATTATTCTGTTCGTTATTTCTTAATACCAGCCGTTATTAAGCCAGAAGTTTTTAGCGGCTGTCCATGAACCGTAACGTCCTGCAACATAGGCATCTGCTACACGTTCTTGGTTTTCAGCTGAGTAGTCACCGTTCAAGTATGAATCTGTCAATTGGTAACGTCCGATATAACGTCCGTTTGTAGCTGTGTAGCTACCACCTGATTCTTTTTGAGCGATCCATTCTTTAGCTTCTGCTTCAGATCCGCTTACAGTTGAAACAACTGTTTCTTCTGCTACTGTTTCGCTTACTGCTGGAGTTTCTTCCTCTACTTCTGTAGTTTCTGCCACTGGAGCTGAAACAGCTTCATCTTGGGCTGCTGGAGCTTCATAAGTCGTTGAAGCTGGTGCTACTGGCGCTGCTGGACCGTCGATAACCAACTCTTGACCAACATAAATCATATGGATGTTGTCGATGTGGTTGTTTTCTGCCAATTTCTCAACAGTTGTGTTGTGAGTTTCAGCGATTTCTGAAAGTGTATCACCTTCTTTAACAGTGTAAGTTGATGATTCTTGAGCAGATACAAATGATGGAGCAAATACTGCAAACAAGGCAGCTACTCCTGCAAGAGTTGTTTTAATCTTTTTAGTTGTTGATTTCATATTCGAAAATTCTCCTTCTTTCTATAGTTCTATGATACCCTTTAAATATTACCGTTTCTTGACACTTTTATGTAGAAATATTACAAAATTATTTTTTATTTCCCTAAATAATGTGTTTTTTGTCATAAAAGATACTATTTTTATGCTATTTGAGGTATTAGAAAGGTTTTCATCCACAATTAAAGTCAAGACCTTTATTCTTTGATATAATAGAGATAAGAATTTTTATAAGGGGAAACTGATGAAATCACTTCGTTTTCAATCTGTCTTTGATATCATCGGACCAGTTATGATTGGCCCATCTAGTAGCCATACAGCTGGTGCTGTTCGTATTGGGAAGATTGTCTCTTCCATTTTTGATGATACTCCGACAGAAGTCGAATTCCAACTTTTTAACTCATTTGCCAAGACCTATCGTGGTCACGGGACAGACCTAGCCCTTGTTGCTGGTATTTTGGGCATGGATACAGATGATCCTGAAATCCCAAACAGTCTGGAGATTGCCCACAAGCGCGGCATCAAGATTGTCTGGACCATTCAGAAAGACAGCAATGCTCCGCATCCTAATACCACTAAAATTACCGTCAAAAATGCCCACAAGACCATCAGCGTGACTGGTATTTCTATCGGTGGAGGAAATATTCAGGTAACCGAACTCAATGGCTTTGCAGTCTCTCTCAATATGAATACACCGACTATCATCATCGTTCATCAAGATATTCCAGGTATGATTGCCCTTGTTACGGAGGCACTTTCCCGCTATGATATCAATATCGCCCAGATGAATGTCACTCGTGAAAAAGCTGGTGAAAAAGCCATTATGATTATCGAAGTTGACAGTCGCAACTGTGATGGGGCTATCGAAGAAATTCGAAAAATCCCTCATCTCCACAATGTCAATTTCTTTAAATAGGAGGAAGCATGTTTTATTCTATCAAAGAATTGGTCGAGCAAGCAGATCTGGACTTTCAAGGAAATGTCGCAGAACTCATGATTACAACAGAGTTTGAATTGACCGGTCGCGAACGTGAAGAAGTCCTCCTTCTCATGGAACGCAATCTAGAGGTCATGAAAGCCTCTGTCCAACTTGGCCTCAATGAAAATAAATCTCGTAGTGGCCTGACAGGTGGAGATGCTGCCAAATTGGACCACTACATCAAAAACGGAAAAACTCTGTCAGATTATACAATTCTCTCTGCTGCCCGAAATGCCATTGCAGTCAATGAACACAATGCTAAAATGGGCTTGGTCTGCGCTACTCCAACCGCTGGAAGTGCTGGCTGTCTCCCTTCCGTTCTCACTGCTGCTATTGAAAAATTAGACCTCAGCCACGAGCAACAGCTGGATTTCCTCTTTGCTGCGGGTGCCTTTGGACTAGTCATCGCAAACAATGCCTCTATCTCAGGTGCTGAGGGCGGTTGCCAGGCCGAAGTCGGTTCTGCCTCTGCTATGAGTGCTGCCGCCTTGACTCTAGCTGCTGGTGGGACACCTTATCAGGCCAGTCAGGCCATTGCCTTTGTCATTAAAAATATGCTAGGCCTCATCTGTGACCCTGTTGCCGGCTTGGTCGAAGTTCCCTGTGTCAAACGCAATGCCATGGGAGCTAGCTTTGCCTTCATCGCAGCAGACATGGCCCTGGCAGGTATCGAATCTAAAATACCTGTGGATGAGGTGATTGATGCCATGTACCAAGTAGGGTCAAGTATGCCAACTGCCTTTCGTGAAACAGCTGAAGGTGGACTCGCTGCTACACCTACTGGTCGTCGCCTCCAAAAAGAAATTTTCGGAGAATAAGCTTATCAAATAGGAGAAATCATGACCTCTATCTCAGCTATCTTTTTCGACCTGGATGGAACCCTCGTTGATAGTTCTATCGGGATTCACAATGCCTTTACCCATACCTTTAAGGAGCTGGGGGTGCCTAGCCCTGATGCCAAAACTATTCGTGGTTTTATGGGACCGCCCCTCGAAAGTAGTTTTGCGACCTACCTGCCCAAAGAACAAATCCCCGAGGCTGTGCAGATATACCGTTCCTACTACAAGGAAAAAGGCATCTATGAAGCTCAACTCTTTCCTCAGATTGTAGACTTGCTTGAGGAGTTATCGAGCAATTACCCTCTTTATATCACCACTACAAAGAATACTCCAACCGCTCAAGACATGACTAAAAACTTGGGAATCTATCATTTCTTTGATGGCATTTATGGTTCCAGCCCTGAAGCCCCCCATAAGGCAGATGTCATTCGCCAAGCCTTGCAGACACATCAACTAAAACCTGAACAAGTCATCATCATCGGAGATACCAAGTTTGATATGCTGGGAGCTCAAGAAACAGGTATTCAGAAATTAGCCGTCACTTGGGGATTTGGAGAACAAGCAGATCTACTAAACTATCAGCCTGATTATATCGCCCACAAACCCTTAGAAGTTTTGGATTATTTTCAATAACATAGACTGGGTAACGACTCTATTTCAGAAGAAAATGGAGTAAGTTTCTACATAACAAAACGCATATTACCAAGGTTTCAAGTCCTGATAATATGCGTTTTGCTTTTTTTTATTCAACGTGGGTAGTTTGATTAGCAAAGGCGATAATAGCTTGCTTCAACTCATCTCCACTAAGAGTGCGGAACTCTTCAATCTTTTGATCGATGGCTTCTAGAGGCATGACATTAACCTTACCAACGAAAATCTTATCCATAACCTGGTTATCAACCAATTCGGTTGATACTAAGAGTTCTTCGTAGAGTTTTTCACCTGGGCGGATTCCAACTTCAACAATTGGAATTTCGCTTTCGGTGTGGCCACTTAGAAGGACCATTTTCTTGGCCAAGTCATAAATCTTGACTGGTTTGCCCATATCAAGGATAAAGACTTCTCCATCCTTGGCATAAGCACCAGCATGGATAACCAAACGGCTAGCTTCTGGAATAGTCATAAAGTAACGGGTCATGCGGAAGTCTGTCACCGTTACAGGACCACCTTCAGCAATCTGACGTTCAAAGACTGGAATAACACTACCACGGCTACCAAGAACATTCCCAAAACGAACTGCACAGTAGGTTGATTGGCTACGTTGGTTAAAGCCAGTGACAATCAACTCAGCCACGCGCTTGGTTGCTCCCATAACATTTGGTGGATTAACCGCCTTATCTGTCGAAATCATAACCATCTTAGGTACTTTAGCTTCATCAACAGCTCTAGCAACATTGTAGGTTCCACGGATATTGTTTTTGAAGGCTTCTTTTGGATTGCGCTCCATCATAGGAACGTGCTTGTGGGCAGCCGCATGATAAACAATAGCTGGCTTGTACTGCTCAAAGACTTGCAAGAGACGGTCATAGTCTTGAATATCTGCGATAACTGGCACATAATCAATCCCTTGGAACTTACGAATCAATTCATGATAAACGAGGTAGATTGAGTTTTCCCCATGACCGAGCAAGACAATGCGTTCAGGATTGAAGCGGCTAACTTGGCGACAGATTTCAGAACCGATTGAGCCACCAGCACCTGTAACCAAGATAGTTTTTCCAGTAAGTTCTGCGCCCAGACGCGATTCGTCAAGACGAATTTCCTGACGACCCAAAAGGTCCGTAATATCAATTTTTTGGAAGCCAGTACCTGCTTGGTGAAGTCCCTGAACAACGGTTTCAACCTTAGGCATCTTGTAACATTTGACACCCAGCTTATTACACATCTGCAAGATACGTTCATATTCTGATGGGTCAAGCGACGGAATCGCAACGATAACACGCTCGATTTGATGGCGTTTAGCTAATTCAGGCAATTCATCATATGAACCCAAAACAGGAATCCCACCAAGTTTTTGGCCCTTTTTCTTCGCATCCTTATCCAAAATACCGACCAGTTCCAAATCACTGGTTGGATGTTGGTAACTATCCATAAAGAGAGCTCCACCATCACCGGCACCAATCAAGAAGGTCCGACGGTGTTCTCCATCACCACTACCTTTTTTGCGTCTAGAGTAGATTAACTGCCAAGTAATCCGTGGCAATAAAATCAAGAAGGTACTCAACAAGATAAAGAGAATGATGAAACGGATGGAGAAGAGTGGCAAGAAGGCATAGCAGATACTATATGACAAGACGCTGCTCGCAGTCACACCAAAAAAGATTTTCATAAAGTCCGTAATCTTGCTGTAACGACTAATACTAGCGTTCAACCCCCAAAATCCAATCATCAATTGATAAAACAAGAAGGCCAAACTCGTATAGATAATGTAGTCAACAGGTGCTGGATTAATCAAGCCGTAGAATAAAATATAAGATACAATGATGGAAACCACCATACTGAAAATATCAAATATTCCCCAGAAAACCTGCTTTTGTTGTTTATTTAAAATTTCCACCAGATCAATCACATAATCTGTTAGTTTTTTATTCATGTCAATCTACTCCTCCTTAAAAGAGCTGAATATTTATATTGTTATTATAACACTTTTTCTCTAGTTTACGATTTGCTACAATCTTTTAATTGCTTTTTCTTAACAGTTTCATAAAAATAAACTGTCGGACAAATCCTGGACAAAGGGCAACAACCATCTGAATGGCAACACTCTTGGCATACTCCATGTAAGAAATCTGCCCTCTCTTCAGCATTCGCTGACGAGCTTGACGATAGAGTTTGAGGTAACGCAGTCCCCCACGACGCTCAAACATCCCTGCTCCGACACGAACCTGACACAAGATTTGATCCAGATTTCCAGTCTTGGCTCCTGCAGCAATCATATTGAGCCAGAGGAGGTCATCTTCCATATAAAGTCCATCCTCATAGTTGCCTGCCTTGAGAACCATTTCCTTCTTGAACATGACAGTCATGTGGTTAAAGGCACTTCTCATCCTTTGATAAGCCACAATATCTGCATGTTGAGTCGGAACACGACGGTAAGAAACAATCTCATCAGGATTATCAATAAACTCTGCAATATGTCCACCTAATAGGTCGAGCTTGTCCTTCTCCATTAACTGAACCTGTTTCTCAAAACGATCTGGAACAGCTATATCATCCGTATCCATACGAGCGATAATATCATACTGACACTGCAAAACACCCTGTCGAAGAGCCAGACCCAAACCTTGATTCTGCTCAAGAGGATAGCGTTTCACTGGAATATCAGACTCAGCTTCAAGCTGGTCTAATACCTGATAGAGCTCAGGAGTCAAAGGTCCATCCTCAACCAGAACCAATTCGCTCGGTTTCAGGGTCTGATTTTGAACACTCTCAATAGCATCCTTTAAAAATGTCGGATTTTCCTTGATATAGACCGACATCAATACGCTGATTTTTTGCTTTTCAGACACAGTTTTTCTCCAATGTATAGATTTCCTTCCACTATTTTATCATAATTTTCAAGACTTTCCCATTTTTATCTTGAAAGCCAGAAACCTTACTTGACATTATAGGGAAAAAACCTTAAAATAAGCTGTTATTAAAATCAGCTAGAAGAGGTATTATATGAAAAAGCAATCACTCTTTTTTGTTCCAGGTATTATCCTGATTGGTGTTTCCTTGCGGACTCCTTTTACTGTTTTACCCATTATATTGGGAGATATTTCGCAAGGGCTGGGAGTAGAAGTTAGTTCGCTTGGTGTCTTGACCAGCCTTCCCCTCCTCATGTTTACTCTCTTCTCGCTATTTTCTACCCGACTGGCTCAGAAAATCGGCTTGGAGCATCTCTTTACCTATAGCCTTTTCTTCTTGACCATCGGTTCTCTCATTCGACTAATCAATCTGCCCCTGCTCTATCTAGGAACCTTGATGGTTGGGGCAAGTATCGCAGTCATCAATGTGCTGCTTCCTAGTCTTATCCAAGCCAATCAACCAAAGAAAATTGGTTTTCTGACCACCTTATATGTAACCTCTATGGGGATTGCGACGGCTCTGGCTTCCTATCTGGCTGTGCCCATTACACAAGCCAGTTCTTGGAAAGGACTTATCATCCTCCTCACCCTGCTCTGTCTAGCAACTTTTTTGGTCTGGCTGCCTAATCACCGCTATAATCACAGACTGGCTCCACAAACAAAACAAAAAAGCAAAGCAAAGGTCATGCATAATAAACAGGTCTGGGCAGTGATTGTCTTTGCAGGTTTTCAATCCTTGCTCTTTTACACCGCTATGACCTGGCTACCTACCATGGCTATCCATGCAGGCCTATCCAGTCACGAAGCTGGCTTACTGACTTCTATCTTCTCTCTGATTAGCATTCCTTTTTCAATGACCATCCCAAGCCTGACAACCAGCTTGTCTACTCGCAACCGTCAGCTCATGCTCACTCTGGTTTCACTGGCTGGTGTGGTCGGCATTTCCATGCTCTTTTTCCCAGTCGGTAATTTCTTTTACTGGCTTGCCATCCATCTCCTCATCGGAACCGCAACCAGCGCCCTCTTCCCCTATCTCATGGTCAACTTTTCACTCAAGACAAGCGCTCCTGAAAAGACAGCCCAATTGTCCGGTCTATCTCAAACAGGAGGCTATATCCTAGCAGCCTTTGGGCCAACGCTATTTGGTTACAGTTTTGATCTTTCCACTCTTGGGTGCCAGCTGTAGCTGCCCTCTTACTCGTCGATATCCTGATGACTGTGGCCCTCTTTACAGTGGACAGAGCTGATAAAATCCTTTAATTTTTCTAAAAACTATCACAACTATAAATAATGCAAAGCTAGACAGAGTCTGGCTTTTTTGGTGCTTATACCAACAAAAAGTACTATCCATCTGTTAGTAGAAAGATGACATTTTTGATATAATAAAATGTATAGACACTAATTGTCATACTAAAAATAAATTAGTTTCTAATATAGCTACTATTTTAAACGAGGTACGTAGAATGGATGAACAAAAATACAATTTGGAGCAAAGTTTAACAGAGTTAGATAAGCTCTTTGACTTATCGGCAAAGGATACAGATAAGACTGCCTGTGAAGCTCTAGCAGAAAAAGCAAGAATAATTTACGAGCAATACCCTGAATCAGAAGACATTGCGGTGCGGTATGCTAAGACTTTGTTTTATTTATCAACCAAACAGATTGTGTTGAAGGAACTGGAGACTACTGCTAAAAAATTAGAGAAATTGCAACAAAAATTCCCTGAATCGCATGATATAGCAGAAGCATTTGCTAAGACTTTGCTCCTTTTATCAATCAAGCAGACTATGTTGAAGGAACTAGAGTCTACTGCTGAAAAATTAGAGAAATTGCAGCAAAAATTCCCTGAATCGCATGATATAGCAGGAGCATTTGCTAGGACTTTGCTCCTTTTATCGTTCGAGCAGACCGTATTGAACGAACTGGAGACTACTGCTGAGAAATTACAGGAATTGCAGCAAAAATTTCTTGAGTCACCTGTCATAGCTTTGCAGTATGCTAGATTTTCGTTTGTTTTATTAATCAAGCAGACCGAGTTAAAGAAAATCGAGGATACTGTCGAGAAATTAGAAAAATTGCAGCAAAAATTTCCAAAATCCGAAGAAATTGCTTTTATATATAGTATACTATTAGCAAGCTTATTTAATCATCAAACGGAGTTAGATGAACGTCTTCAAACAACAAAAATAATTAAAAAACTCTATGAACAGTTCTCAAAATTTATGTTACAAAATTTTGATGATCTATTTTTTCGTGATGATAATGTTTGTTATAGAGAGGAGTACAAGCTATTCAATTTTATCCTAAAAGAAGGTCTTTTAAAGAATACTAAATATGCTATTTTACAAACATGGGCAGAGCGTTATAAAGAAAACTCGAGTGAAATAAAGAACTTGCTATCAATTTATCAACTTGTTCAAAAAATTAAGTATCAACTGGGACTAAAAGACGAAGATAAATCAGATGCTTAAATTCGGCCACTACACCAAGGGAAGCACTCTCCAAATTATGTTAAATCAAGAGGGGAATGATAAGAAGGATTTTTCAGTATCTGGAAAAACTCGCTTATATAATGCTAATTATATGAATGATCCTGAAGAAGGAATCGTCATAGAACAGATATTGGGCTTAGATAGACGAGATGTTTTGGAACCAAGCTCATGGTTTTTAATGAGTTTTACAAACAAAACGGATGATTTGGCCATGTGGTCCCAGTATGGTGATGATGCTAAAGGTGTTTGTCTGGTACTTCGAGAAGATGATTTTTCTAGATTTACTTCCTTCAATGATGTTTCTTGGCGTCAAGAAAAAAACTTTTTAGAATTCTCTGATAAGATGTATTTACTGAAATATGAATTAAATAGTGGTTTTGAAAAATCTATCTTTCGGAGTGAAAGTGAAAATTCGGTCGATACTGTTAATGATGAGGGAACTGAACCGAATTCTGTAGAAAAAGATAGTGATTCAAAAGGGAATAGTGATTATCTCTACCGAATTGCCTATGTTAAGCATACAGAGGAAAATTTAAAACTAGAACGAACTGAACTATTTGAGAAGTCGGAAATAGAAGAATTAGAAAAATTGTTGAATAGTTTAAAAGAAAAACTAGATATCGGTTCAAAAATCACGGAGAAGAATTATCAAGATGCCATCTCTGAATGTATCGAAGAAATTCGCTACTTATTTAAATCTGTCGATTACAAATATGAAAACGAACTTCGTATCTTACGCTATGCTAATCTAGACCCAAGTAATAAGGAAATCAAAATTGACAAATCCTCTGGAGTAGGTAAACTTTATATAGAACGAAAAAATTCAATTCAAATCGGTGAAGTCATTTTCGGTCCCAAGTTTCCGAACCCTGAGTATGTAACTCCTTTACTAAAAACTATTGGATGAAAAATATTGATTATAAAAAAATCTACGATAAAATTTAGATAAAGACGGATAAAAATCCTCTAAACTTCTAGTTTTTGCTAGAAGTTTTTTTATATATAAAAATTTTACACATTTCTCTTGACAGGGCTTTCTTTTAGATGTACAATGTATGTGTAGAAAAATTATATATAAAAATCTTACACATTAGAAAAGGAGGTTCCCCATGTACTTTCCAACATCCTCTGCCTTGATTGAATTTCTCATCTTGGCCGTACTGGAGCAGGGATGATTCTTATGGTTATGAGATTAGCCAGACCATTAAGCTGATCGCTAATATCAAAGAATCTACACTCTATCCTATCCTAAAAAAATTGGAGGGCAATAGCTTTCTGACAACCTATTCTAGAGAGTTCCAAGGTCGCATGCGCAAATACTACTCCTTGACAAACGGTGGTATAGAACAGCTCTTGACCCTAAAAGATGAATGGACACTCTATACAGACACCATCAATGGCATCATAGAAGGGAGTATCCGCCATGACAAGAACTGAATACCTGACTCAGCTAGAACTTTATCTCAAAAAACTGCCTCAGGCTGACCAAATTGAAGCCATGGACTATTTCAGAGAACTCTTTGACGATGCTGGAGTCGAAGGAGAAGAAGAACTCATCGCTAGCTTGGGAACTCCTAAAGAAGCGGCCCACGAAGTTCTCTCCAATCTTCTCGATAAAAAAATCAATGAGGCACCCGCTCAAAAAAATAACCGACAAATTTTACATATCGCCTTGTTAGCTCTCCTTGCAGCCCCTATCGGTATTCCTCTGGGAATCGCCATCCTCGTGTCCCTGTTCGCAATCCTTGTGGCAGCCTTGACTGTCATTCTAGCTTTCTTTGCGGTTTCCATACTTGGTATCATCGGCGGATTCCTATTTTTAGTTGAAAGTTTCACTGTTCTCGCCCAAGCCAAATCAGCCTTTATCTTGATTTTCGGTTCTGGTTTACTGGCTATCGGTGCTTCTTCACTAGTCTTACTAGGCATTTCCTATGTAGCCCGCTTCTTTGGTCTACTCATTGTTCGCCTGGTACAATTTGTTCTCAAAAAAGGAAAGAGAGGTGACCAGCATGCGTAAATTGACAAAAGGATTTCTCATTTTTGGTGTGGTGACTACCATTATCGGCTTTATCCTGCTCTTTGTAGGAATCCAATCTGACGGGATTAAGAGTCTGCTTGCCATGTCCAAGGAGCCTGTCTATGATAGTCGGATGGAAGAGTTGACCTTTGGCAAGGAAGTCGAAAACCTAGAGATTACTCTCCACCAGCACGCGCTGACCATCACAGACTCTTTCGATGATCAAATCCACATTTCTTACCATCCATCTCTTTCTGCTCACCATGATCTTATCACAAATCAAAACGATAAAACGCTGAGCCTCACTGATAAGAAACTGTCTGAAACTCCATTTCTCTCTTCTGGAATTGGCGGGATTCTCCATATCGCAAGCAGCTACTCTCGTCGTTTTGAAGAAGTTATTCTCCAATTGCCAAAAGGGAGAAGTCTAAAAGGAATCAACGTGTCAGCAAATCGCGGTCAAACCAGTATCACCAATGCCAGCCTTGAAAATGCGACCCTCAATACCAATAATGCCTATCTCCTCCGAATTGAAGGAAGTCGTATCAAAAACAGTAAAGTCACAACCCCTAATATCATTAATATCTTTGATACAGACCTTACAGATAGTCAGCTAGAGTCAACAGAACATCACTTCCACGCTGAAAATATCCAAGTCCATGGTAGGGTTGAACTGACTGCCAAATATTATCTCAGAATCATCCTAGACCAGAAAGAGAGCCAACGAATTAACTGGGACATCTCAAGCAACTATGGTTCTATCCACCAATTCACAAGAGAAAAGCCTAAATCAAGAGGCACGGAATTAAGCAACCCTTACAAAACTGAAAAAACCGATGTCAAGGATCAACTCATTGCTAGATCTGATGATGATATTGAACTAATATCCACACCAAGCAGACGTTGACAAAAACGCTTACATCTGCTACTATGGAAGCATATTTATCTAACTAAAAAGGAGGTTCTACCATGAAACAAGAATGGTTTGAAAGTAATGATTTTGTAAAAACAACAAGCAAGAACAAGCCTGATGAACAACCCAAAGATCTTGCAGACAAGGCTGAAGAAAGGATAGCTGATCTCGATACACCAATTGAAAAAAATACTCAAGTAGAGGAGGAAGTCTCTCAAGCTGAAGTCGAACTGGAAAGCCAGCAAGAAGAGAAAAATTGAAACGCCTGAAGACAGTAAAGCGAGAACAGAAATAGAAGAAAAAGAAAGCATTAGATTCTACTGAAGAAGAGCAAGATCTTTCTAAAGAAACAGAAAAAAGTCACTATAGCTGAAGAGAGTCAAGAAGCACTTCCGCAGCAAAAAAACAATCTTGAAAGAGCCTCTTCTTCTCAGTAAATCCTTAGAAAGTCCCTATATCCCCTGACCAAGCTCCAAAAATCTACGGATAAATGGAAAGAGCAAGTGCTTGATTTTTGGTCTTGGCTAGTGGAGGCTCTCAAATCTCCTACAAGCAGTCTTGAAACAAGTAGCACACACAGTTATACAGCCTTTCTCTTGCTCATTCTGTTTTCTGCATCTTCCTTTTTCTTTAGTATCTACCACATCAAACATGCTTACTATGGACATATAGCAACTATGCATAATCACTTCCCTGAACAATTTGCTTCATTAAATCTCTTTTCGATTATCTCTATCCTAGTAGCAACAACACTCTTCTTCTTTTCATTCCTCTTGGGTAGTTTCGTCGTGAGACGATTTATCTACCAGGAAAAGGACTGGACGCTAGAAAAGGTTCTCCAACAATATAGCCAACTCTTGGCAATTCCAATCTTCCTCACTGCTATTGCTAGTTTCTTTGCCTTCTTTGATAGCCTACGATTTACAGCCCTTTTGTGTGTGATTAGCATTGGAATCATTCTACTTGCTAGCCTCCATATCATTACAAGACCAAGTCAAGCAAGTGAAACCGACTCCTTTTATCAGTTATTCTTGTCTGTCCTTGTGAACGGAGTCATTATCCTCCTCTTCTTTGTAGCTGAAGTCGCACTGATTGGAGATTATCTTCGTATCTTGGCCTTTCTTTAAACTTCATACTCTTCGAAAATCTCTTCAAACCACGTCAGCTTCGCCTTACCGTACTCAAGTACAGCCTGCTGCTAACTTCCTAGTTTGCTCTTTGATTTTCATTGAGTAGCAATCCTGTCTTTCATGGCAGGATTTTTTTATGTCAAAAAAGCAAGTCGATTGACCTGCTTCTGCTTTACTTTTCTTGTGCTAATGTTTTAAAATCTTTGTCTAAGATGGGTTGCACTTCTAATTGATTGGCATCTAGTTGGTGGTAAGATGCTGATGGTAGTGACTTTAGGAATTTTGCATAGTCCAAGCGGGCAATAGCTTCATAGTCTTCTGGTTTAGAGCCGTCTCCTGTGATTTGAACCAAGCCAATCTCCCACTGGACTTCCTTATCCACCAATTGCTCAATATAAGCTGCAGGAACAAATGGTTCTCTCGGCAAAACAGTCTTGACGCCTTGAGCCAGATGGTAAACACCGTGAACTTGACCTTCTCCATCCTGATAGAAGGAAACTTTTGCAAAGTAGGCATCTGTCTCTTGAACCGTACGCACACGCGCTTCAAACTGTGCTAATCCATCTTCCTCTAAAAAGCTTTTCAAGTCCTCATGACTAAAGAAAACAGGATTAAAAATTCCTTGGCAAATCGTAAAACGAGCTGCATTGTCTGTCAGATGGGCTTGAATACTTGCTTGGAAATAAGCTTCAAAGTCAAAACCATCTAGCCCCTCAATCTCAGTTCCTGTATAAGCAAGTAGGGCTTCTAAAAATGCTTTGATAATCTGCCAGTCTGTCTTCGTGAGTAGATCAGGAAGATCGACACGGTAAGCCTTTTGACCATCAGCATAACTGACCTTAAAAAGAAATTGTGATTGTCCCACTATCGCACACTCAATATACTCAAGACGGCTAAGAGGCTGACGGAGATAAACCGCATCATAGCTATGTGACTCCAAGCCATCTACCAAGGCCAAGATAGACTTGGCAGTCAAAATTTCCTGTTCTCCTAAAATGCTCTGTTTATTTGGAATAAAAAATGTTTTCACCATAACTGGACTCCTTTGAAATCGTTTACATATAGTATACCTTATTTTTCTGAAAGATACAGAAACAAACTTTAGATTTTTGAGTAAAAAGCATAGAAACAGCCCCTAAGGACTGTTTAATCTTATACAGTAGCTGCTTGATCCAAGCTTTCACCGATAGCAGCTAGGCGCTCAATCACTTCAGCTTGTGTCAATTCATTTTCTGAAACATAGCGGTTACGTGGGTGAACACGGCACTCGTGTGAGCATCCACGAAGGTACTTGTCTTCATTTTCTTCTGATGTCAAGATACGACGGTTACAGAATGGATTTCCACAGTTGACATAACGTTCACATGGTGTTCCATCAAACCAGTCTTTTCCTACGATGGTTGGGTTGACATGGTTAACATCTACGGCAATACGCTCGTCAAAGACGTACATTTTCCCATCCCAAAGTTCACCTTGGACTTCTGGGTCTTTACCGTAAGTTGCAATTCCTCCGTGCAATTGGCCAACATCTTTGTAGCCTTCACGGACCATCCAGCCTGAGAATTTCTCACAGCGAACGCCACCTGTACAGTAAACCACGACGCGCTTGTCCATGAATTTTTCCTTGTTATCACGGACCCATTGTGGCAACTCACGGAAGTTGCGGATATCTGGGCGGATAGCCCCACGGAAATGTCCTAGATCGTACTCGTAATCGTTACGTGTATCAAGGACAACTGTATCTTCGTCAAGAAGGGCTTCTTTGAACTCTTTTGGAGACAAGTAAGCACCTGTTGTTTCAAGTGGGTTGATGTCGTTGTCAAAGTCGTTGTCTTCCAGACCAAGGTGGACAATTTCTTTCTTGTAGCGAACAAACATCTTCTTGAAGGCTTGTTCATTTTCTTCGTCAATCTTGAACCAGAGGTCTTCCATTCCTGGGAGACTGTGAACGTAGTCCATGTATTTTTGAGTTGTTTCGTAGTCACCTGAAACGGTTCCGTTAATTCCCTCGTCAGCGACTAGGATACGGCCTTTAAGGCCGATTGATTTACAGAAAGCCAAGTGGTCTGCAGCAAATTGCTCTGCATTTTCAATTGGAGTATAAAGGTAGTAAAGTAAGACACGAATATCTTTTGCCATAAGATTTGTTCTCTTTTCTATTCTTAAATTTTCAGAATTTTTCATCTAACTATAAGTATACCTGCTTAAGAAAACGAATGCAATTTATTTGACTGGAAATTATAGAAAGGGATTTATCCCTGCACTTCATCAGTAACCATAGCGAATAGCAGATAATTCTCTCAATTTTTTGATCTGCTCGGCTTGACTTTCTGATAACATCAACTTATTATCAATCAACACACGTGAGATGTCAACATTCATTTGACTCAAAAATAAATGGAGTAGAGGTCCCATCGTCCTCTAATCGTCTTTTTATAACTCACTAACAGATTTTTCAAGGGAGTTAGTGGAAGCGTACCTTTATATCTTCCAATAGATGATTTATGATCGTCATGGCTTCACAACGCCTTTCACTGCCTCCGGCAAATCATTTTAATGGTGTTATTCTTATTTCCCTCTTTAAATTGATAAACTATCATTCCTAACTCTCGTACCAATATTTTACCCAAATACCCTCTGTAAAAAAGTCAGCAAAAATGGTAATGTCGCGAAAATATTATTAATCACATGCACCGCATAGGATGGATAAATGCTCTTGGTATAGCGGGTCAAACTAGCAAATATGATGCCAGATGTTGCAAAGACGAAGATATCTAACAAACTAGGCAGGCTTGAAAAATGAGGAAGAGCAAATAAAATTGACGGAAGAAGCAAATCAAGGCCAAATCTCGAATGCTTAAAAAAGGCGTGTTGCATTAATCCTCTATAGATTAGCTCTTCCATAAGTGGAGTCAGAAAGAACAAAGTTATATAGATACCTAGCTCAGCAAAGTTGGTCCCACTATAACCGATCAATACAGCCCAACCTTCAGCAGTTGACTGAACATGTTTAGCTGTCTGAACGTTAAAAGAGATCTGGAACACTACCACTAATACTGTCAAAATCGAATACCAAAGCCATTTTTTTCTTGGAATGCGAAAGAGATAACCATGGCCTGTCTTAACCAGAATCCAAATCATGACTCCGCTAAATAGCAAACTCAAGAGATTTTGAATCCAGACGAAATTGCCAATCTGGGAAGAAAATTGCCAATAATTTTGAACAATAAGCGTCAGCTGAGAAAGACCAAAGACGAAAAATAAGTAAGACAAGACTGCACTTATTTTGAAGACAAGCTGATACTTTTTCATGTGAACCCTCCTTTGTAAACTTGGAACATCTCTAATATAAGCTATATTTTCCTAAATCCTTACTCCAAATCCTAAATGGTACTTGATATTTCCTGAATGTTTAAATAATGATAAGAAGAGCATTGATATATATGTTCTCGTTTCAAAAAATCACTGCCTCCCCCAGATAAGCCTGAGGAAAACAGTGATTCAATTTTTAGGAATTAGGAATGAATACACGAAATCAATTGATCTTATGATTTTTTGTTTTTCAAGAATTCATCGTATTGTTTTTGCATTTCGTTCAATACTTTTTCGTAGGCACCTTCAGATTTCAATTTTTCCATCAATTCTGGAATAGCTTTATCTGGGTCTACAGTACCAGTGTTGATAGCTGTATCGAATTGTTGCATTGTGTTAGAGATAGCTGAGATTTCAGATTTCACATTGTCAGTGTTAAAGATGAATCCAAGTGCTGGAGATTCTTTAGCTTCAGCCAATTGTTTCTTAGAATCTTCGATTTGTTGGTCTGTAACGTTTTCATTGATGTAAAGAATCCAGTTGTTACCAGTGTTCCATCCACCCATGTGAGTGTTTCCTTTGTAGCCATCAAGGACTTTAACACGGTTTTCTTTACCTGCAAGTTTTTCCCAGTTCTTGCCTTCTGGACCGTAAACAAGGCCGTTCAAGAGTTCTGGGTTAGTGTTCAAGAGATTCAACACTTCCATTGATTTTTCTTTGTTCTTAGAGTTGTTTGAGATAACAAAGTTAGCAACTTGTGTTGTTTGGTTTTTCTTGATGAAGTTAGTGATTGGTTTGATTTGGATATCTTTGTTGGCAACACGTGAAAGCAAGCTGTTACCATAGTCAGCTGGTCCTACTGTTTCTTCACGAACGAACCAAGTATCTTGTTGAAGGTCAAATGAAGTATCGCTTGTTGCTACGTCTTTTGGAATGTATCCAGCTTCATAGAATTTGTGAAGAGTCTTCAAGTGTTCTTTAAAGCGAGGCACTTCGTAACGGTTTACGATCTTAGTAGTGTCCCCTTCAAGGTCGATAACGAATGGAAGTCCATTTGGAACTGGGTAGTCAAAGTTATCAGATGGGATGAAGTTCTTAGTAACCGCAAATGGTACTACATCTGGAGCTTTTTCTTTGATTTGTTTCAAGACTGGTTCAAGTGTTTCGTATGAAGTGACACCTGAAATATCGATACCGTATTTAGCAAGAAGAGTTCCGTTGAAGGCGAAGTTTTGAGATGATGCAACGTTGGCTGCAACTGGAACTGCGTAAATTTTACCGTTAATGCTGTTACCCTTGATGTAAGCTGGGTCAAGTGCTTTGTAAAGGTCTTTACCTTCTTTTTTGTACAATTCTGTCAAGTCAGCATAAGCACCTTTTTGAGCATTTACAACATAGTTAGATGCAAATGCGATATCGTAGTTTTCACCAGATGATGTGATAACTGACATTTTCTTATCATAGTCACCCCATCCAAGGTATTGGATATCCAATTTAGCACCAACTTTTTCACCGATGATTTTGTTAGCATTTTCTAGCAATTCATCCAAGTTATCTGGTTTGTCACCGATTTGGTACATTTTGATAACAGTCTTATCACCTGAAGCTGAGTCAGCAGCCTTTTTGTTACCTGAAAGGTTTCCACAAGCAGCGAGACCAGCAGCCAAAGCGACTACACTAGCAGATGCAAAAGCATATTTTTTCCAGTTTTTCATGACAAAAACTCCTTTTTTTATTTAAACTTATAAACAATGTAATGATCTTATACTCAATGAAAATCAAAGAGCAAACTAGAAAACTAGCCGCAGGCTGTACTTGAGTACGGCAAGGCGACGTTGACGCGGTTTGAATTTAATTTTCGAAGAGTATTAACTTCACACAAGGGAAGTTGGGAACTGAGAAATATTTTTTCTCAACAAGCACTATTCTTTCACACCACCGATAGTCAAACCTTTTACAAAGTAGCGTTGGAAGAATGGATACAAGATTGCGATTGGAAGGGTTGCGACCACAACCATGGCCATACGTCCTGTTTCTTTCGGTAGTGCAACGCCCAGTTGACCAGAGAGGCCGACCGCTTTGGCGATGTAGTCCATATTTTGCTGGATTTGCATGAGCAAATATTGCAATGGATACAAGTTGTCACTCTTGATGTAAAGAAGGGCGTTGAACCAGTCATTCCAGAAACCAAGAGCTGTTAAGAGCGTAATGGTTGCGATACCTGGTAGTGACAATGGCAAACAGATTTGGAAGAAGATCCGAGCCTCACTAGCACCATCGATACGAGCGGACTCAAGAATGGCTTCTGGGATAGTCTTCTTGAAGAAGGAACGCATCAAGATGATGTTAAATGGTGAGAGAAGCATTGGAACAATCAAGGCCCAAACTGTATCACCGAGTTGAAGTAAACGAGTCACCACAATATAGCCTGGTACCAAACCAGCGTTGAACAACATACTAAGAAGGGCAAAAATCGTAAAGAATCTGCGATACTTAAAGGTTGTCCGCGAGATGGCGTAGGCATAGGTTGTTGTGATAAAAACGTTTGTGATAGTCCCCACCACTGTTACAAAGACTGAGATGAAGAGGGCTTGGAGGATTTTATCCTTAAACTGTGCCAAGAACTCAAAACCGTCTAAGCCAAATTGAGATGGGAAGAAGCTATATCCATTTTGCAGGATACTCTTTTCATCTGTCACCGAAATCACGATAACGAATACAAAGGGTAGGATACAAGATAGGGCGATCAAACCAGAAATGATACTGAAGAAGATATCCGCTTTCTTACTGAAGGAGTGAATGCCGACATTATCAATTTTTTCTTTTTTAATTTTCTTTTCTGCCATATTCTCCTCCTTTCTAGAACAAGGCTGAGTTTGGATCAACTCGTCTTGCAAGTAAGTTTGATAGGATAACCAGAATCAAACCGACAACTGATTGGTAAAGACCTGCCGCTGAAGCCATCCCGATATCCGCTGTCTGAGTCAAACCGTTATAAACATATACGTCCAAGACGTTGGTTACGTTATAAAGCTGACCAGCATTATGTGGATTTGGTAGAAGAGACCAAAGTCTGCACGGAAGATATTTCCGACTGCAAGGATAGTCAATACGGTTACCAATGGTGTCAACTGCGGAATGGTTACATTACGAATTCGTTGCCATTTGCTGGCCCCGTCCACTGTTGCTGCTTCGTAGTAGGTTGGATCAATTCCCATGATTGTCGCATAGTACATGACACTGCTATATCCAAAGCCTTTCCAAATACCTAGGAAAAGTATGAGATATGGCCAGATACCCAAGTCAGCATAGAAATTGATTTCTTTGAGACCAAGAGTTTCCAATAAATGGTTGAACACCCCTTTATCAATGTTTAGGAAGGCATCTGTAAAGAAACTGATGATAACCCAAGACAAGAAGTAAGGGAATAACATGGAAGTTTGGAAGATCTTAACCATTCTCTTAGAACGAAGTTCACTGAGGATAATGGCAATCCCTACAGATACAATCAAGCCAATAAAGATAAAGCCTAGATTGTAGAGGACAGTATTTCGTGTGATAATAAAGGCGTCTTTTGAACTAAACAAGAATCTGAAATTATCGAGTCCGACCCATTTACTATTCATGATACTATCTATGAAACCATTACTGGTCATGTGGTAGTCTTTAAAGGCAACCACGTTTCCAAATACTGGAATGTAGAAGAATAGAATCAACCAGAGTGCCCCTGGTAAAACCATCAAGAGAAAGATCCAGTTGTCTCTCAAGGTCTTTGAAAACTTATTCATAATTTCCTCCCTTTTTTATTTTGATATCCATCTAAAAATTCTTTTTTAGACTTTTGATAACGATTACATTATTAGTATACTCCTATTTGCAGGTTAGGTTAAACTACTAATTATAGAAAAAACTCCACAAATTATTTTATGTGGAGTACTTTTGAAGAAAGGGATGTTTCACGCGAAACACTCTGAGTAAGGCACGGTGTTCTTGTTTTTTATGTCGTATAAATGGTTGAAGCTGTCGCAATGGTATGCCATTGGTTGGCTGTTGTGGCTGCGAAGTCCTTGTCTGCGTAGAAGTCGTTAAATGGCAGAATTTCCACTTCTAGCTCATCGATGCGGTCCAGCTGACCTGCCAGATAAGCCTCGATGCGGCTTTCTGCTCGCTTGATACGTTGCAAGAGTCCACCCATACGGATATCAACTGTATCCAAGCCAAAGACCTTGTTTTCTTTCAGCCATTGGTGGCTAAAGAGAGCATGGAAATCTTCAATTTGGCTTCTGAGTTCTGGTAATTCTTGTCTTGCGATTTCTTGCAGACCTTCTTTATCATCCGCTTGGTAGGCCTGACGAATGCGCCGTCCCACATCCACTTTGCTACTTAAAATCTGGTTCAACTGGGCCTGAGTTTCAAAGAGGTAGGCATAGTTGCCAGCTTTTTCTTTAATATCAGCAAGCGTCTCAGCAGCCTGAGCGAAGTGCGGTTTGTCCTGTTCAGGTGTCATGTGTCGGTCAAGGATCGGACAGAGAACATCCTGATAAAAGACATAGCGGTTGGGATTGATGCCACTGAGATTGCCTGGTAGATCTGGCAAGAGGTTGGCTAGGTCAATCTGCATAAAATCTTCAACTGATAGACCTGTATTAGTCTTGAAGTGATCAGACAAACGGTCTAGGTCATTGCGATAGCTGAGTTCTGCCCAGATTTGCAAGCTTGGGAGAATAGAAAACTGGGCTGTTTCCCCACCATTGTCCCCCCAACCTGTTACAATGACTTCTTTGATATCATTGGCACGACAGGCTTTATTGGCTTCAAGAGCGATGAGACGGCTGAAATGGTTGTTGGGTGTGAAACCAATCCACTTCCAAGCTCCCCCCTGCAAAGGCAAGGTCATGACTAATCTTGTGATGGTTGCGGAAATTACGGTTGTATTTTTCCTCACTATCCTGATAATAGTCCCAGTAAACCAAGGTCACACGATCTTTAAGACGGTCTAGGTAGACACGAGTTTCCTCTGGAATTTCCACATCACGGTCGTACTGACCATCTGCTGACATAAGTTTAAAGAACATATCGCTCCACATCTGGCAGTGGAAACCATATTTGTCAGCAATATCCAGCACGCGCTCCAAGTGTTGGCACATGAGGAGACTGCGATCCACCACTCCGTTTAGAATCAGGTAGCGTCCCAAGCCAACCAAGTGGGCTTCATCCATCCCAATATTGACCTTGCGAGTTTGCAGTTTAGACAGAGTAGCAAACATGCCATCAATCAGGTCATAAATTTTTCTTCGCCAATGAGAAGAATGTCCTCTACATCACGGAGTTGCTGGACTTCTTTGACACCCCATTTGACAAAGGCTGACAAGTGAGCCAAGGTCTGGATACAAGGCACAAAGGTCATGTCAAACTGTTGGGCATAGGCTTCGATTTCCTGCAATTCCTCAGCTGAGTAGGCTCCACGGAAATAGCCAAAGTAAGGCTGCCCTTCAATCTGGTAGGTATCTTCCATGTAGAGCTCAAAGGTTGAGTAGCCCATGAGAGCCAAGACCTCAATCATCTGCTTGGCAGAAGCGACATTCAGCACTGCATTTCGCGAACAGTCTGCCATATAAGCCAAATCTTCATAAGCTGCTTGTTCTTCAATCTCTACCTTGTCACTTTCTTCTAGAGCCGCCGCCAACAGGGACAAGGCACGGTAGAGTTGGTGGGATTTGCGGTAGGTCAATTGATAGTGGCCACCCTCACCCTTGATAGATATAGAGGCTTGGTCAGACTGAAAAACTGCTACCTCCACATCTGGCAAAGAAATATGATTTTTTAATACTTCAATAGCTTGCGCTTGTTTGGGACTAAGTCCTGTAAATCTTACCATTGGTTTTCCTCCTGTAACCAGTTGACAAGGGCACCATAGAGATTGGCATCTGCATGATAGGTGCAGGCTTGGATAACTGGTGCGACTGTGTATTCTTCGTAGGTTTCGACAAATGCATCTACAGCTTTTTTGACACCTTGAATAAATTCGGGATTTTGACTGATAGAGCCACCCAGACAGATGACATCTGGATCAATGAGATACTGGATATTGAGTAAACCTTGAGCCAGATTGCGGTTCATGCGCTCAATAGCTTCTTTGCAAAGGGTATTTCCTGCTGCAGCCTCTTGGTAAATCTTGCGACCGTCCCAGTCAGTCTGATCAGATTTTTCAATCACGTATCGCACCATATTTCCAGTTGATGCTAGTTGCGACCAGTTGTTGAGCTTTTCAGCAGGAGCAAGGGTTGTCATGTAGCCAAATTCCCCACCCAGACCGTGACGACCTCGGTGAAGCCCACCATTGATAATCATAGCTCCGCCAATCCCTGTCCCAATCACGACACAGGCTGCATTTTCAAGTTCTGGATGAGCTAGCAGTTCACTGAGTCCAACGCAATTGGCATCATTTTCTAAATGGACAGGTAGCTGATAAGAGCTAAGCGCCTCATACCAAGAAAAGCCGTGTATATAAGGGACGGCACTGAAGCCATCAATCACACCAGTTTCTTGATTGACTGCACCTGGAACGCTCATAGCAATTCCGCTATAATCCTGCTCTGACAAGCGCTGGTCTAACCAAGCTAGTAAATCATCCAAACTTTCAGGCGTTGGAATGCTTGTCTTATTCAGTATTTTCCCGTCAGGAGTCAGACTGGCAAACTTAATCCCAGTCCCTCCGATATCAATCGTTGCAATGGTCATTGTTTTTACCATAAAAAGGGGCGAATCAGTAGTTAGTTCTTACCTTTTCGCCCCTCCTTTCTTTTTATGTTTACTTTTTAAAATTAAATTTCTTCTTTTTTGATGAATTCTGTACGAATCTCTTGTGGTGAAATGAGGCCTCTATGAACTGGATATGGTCGTTCAAGTAGGTCCAGGAAGAGATGTTGACTTTCCGGTACACGCACATTTTCACTACACATATTGTAGTAACGAAGGACATAGCCTTCTTCATTTTCAGCTACCTTAAAGGCTGTTGGACAGATTTGCGGTATGCTGAGAACAGAATGGCTCAAGAGGCTACCAGTCGCAGCCACGCTGCCTTCTTGTCTAGCAAGCTGAAGGCTGGTAAATGGTGTCTGCAAGGCTTTAGCACGACGGAAACTGAGAAGCGTTCTTGGGCTTGGTGGCACTCAAGCGCAAACTCGACTTCAAACTCACGCAAGCATTGTGCTTCTGGTGTTGGGAAGTAGCCCCAGTCACCCAGCTCACCTGATGCACGCAGAATCGTCACTGCAATGGTGTCGTCTCCAAGGATTTCGTATTCGTTTAATCCCTTATTTGATACAGTCACACCTTTTTCATCGTCATATAGACTGACAAAGGCTTGTTGGTGTTGAGGATTTTCAGGATTTTCCCATGAAGCAGCTGGTTTGTTTGGTCGTGTCACCACTTCATAGATGCTTTCAGAATCATTGCTTGAACTCGTGTTGTGAGTCTTGACCAAGAGACGGATACGGTGGTCCTTGGCAGTGTTGGTAAAGCGAGTCTTGCAACGGATTTGTGGATTGTCAACAAAGACAGTCAACTCAGTTTCCAGAGGAATACTTGTCAACTCTTCTGAACGTCCAGCCTCACGCTTCATAAACTCGATGATGCCTTTTTGCTCTTCTTCTAGCTTTTCATCCGCACTGACAGGTACAGTCAATTCATGTTTGAGCAAGATTTTAGCATAGCGAGCTGTGTTTTCCAAGACCTCATAGCCTTTCAGCTCTGCATAGATTGGCTCTGTTCCTTTGGTTGGAAATAGATATACTCGTTTCCGATGTCCCCACGGTCTTCGAAGCGGATAAAATCTTCATAGGCTTCGTGAGTTGTCTTGTCATAAACTGTGATATTGTTATCCACACTTACCGTTACAAATGGTGTATCAATCACTCCGTTTTGGTAAATACCCTCACGGTGTTCTTGTTCTCCTTCCAACAATTGGAAAGTTGTCCAAGAAAGCGGTGCTAGGTGAACAGGGATAGTCACGCGCACTTGTCGAGCAATACGAGCTTGGCGGAACTTGTCTTTTGGTAAATCGTACTCAAAATTAGCCCCAAGATCCTCGATTTTAGCCTCTACAGGACGCCCATCCAAGTCCTCCACACGGTAGCTTGGCAAGGTAAGAGCAGCCATCTTCTTGTAGCCCTCTGTTGGGTGCAATTCCTTGAAATCACAAGTCGCCACATCAATCACTGTGCTGACAGTATCAACCTTATCATGCAAGCCTGTGTTAATAACCGTAAAGAGATAGTCACTTTGAGCCTTAGCCGTAGCAATTTTACCCTTCCATTCGTTAAGAAGATTGCTCTTAATAAAGTTTCCTACTTGGTTGACCTTGGCAAAACGAGTTTCCATTTCGCGGTGAACCTCGTCCACGCTACAGCCACAGATGCTATCATGTGGCGCATTCTGCAAAAGTGTTTTCCAAGCATAGGTCAACTGGTCCTTGTGGTTATGACCCCCAGTGATAATAGTCAAGGGTTCTACAACTTGCTCTAGGAGGTTGCTATTTTCTTGGAAGGCTTGTTTGAGGTAAATGCGAGATGAAGAAGTGTTGGCAAGTGTGTACCAGCCGTCTGTTTCCTGACTGGTCAACTCACCTGTAACCGTTGATAATTGCTCTGGTAGAGCACTTTCCACGGCTTGTACATATTCATCAAAAGAACTATGAACAAAGGTTACATCTGGGAAGAGTTCATTTGCCATACGAATGGCTTCGCTCAGATTTTTCTGTACAGGCTGATGGTCACATCCGTTCATCATCAACCATTGGTTGGTCGAAGCGTAATCACGCACATCTGACAATTTTTGTTTCCAGAAGGTCAAGGCCTCATCTTTATCAACTGGAATTTCATTCCCATTACTGTACCAGTTGGCAAAGAGAATCCCGAGGACACGACTTCCGTCCGCACCCTGCCAATACATTTCTGAAAACTGAGAAGTAAACTGCTCATCTTCGAGGACTTGGTTGTCAAATCCAATCGGCTTAACACCACGGCCAAAGGCAGCCACGTGAATGCCTGATTTTTGAAGAATTTGAGGCGCTTGTCCCATATTTCCAAAGGTATCTGGGAAGTAACCAATTTGAGTAGATTTGCCCCATTTTGCAGTTTCTTGCGACCAATCAAGGTATTTCGGACATTGGCTTCACTTGAAATCAAGTAATCATCCTGCAAGATGTAAAAGGGACCAATCTTCAATTTTCCTTCGTCAATGTAGCGTTGAACTTTGTCACGATTTTCAGGGCGAATCTCCAAGTAGTCATCAAGGACAATAGTTTGCCCATCTAAATGGAAACTCTTGAACTCAGGGTCATTTTCAAAGAGATCAAAGAGATTGTCAAACAATTCCACCAACTGCATACGGTGGCTTTCAAAAGGCAAGTACCACTCACGATCCCAGTGACTATGTGAGATAATATGTACGACAACATTTTCCATGAAGTAAAACCTCATTCTAAATTTAAATTTTTATTGTTAACGTTTTAAATGTAAATTTGTGATTCTTTCCAAGAATCAGTTGCGCTAAAGCGTGTTCCTTAGCGGATATCCAAGTAATCCAAGACCAATTCACAGAACATCATGTTAGCCCAAGAAAACCATTCACGAGAATAAAGAGTTGGGTCATCCACGTGGAAGCTTTCATGCATGACACCTGTACCACCATCGCAAGCAACCAGCTGATCCAGCAAGAATTTCTTCTCTGCCTTGTCTGTTGTTGTCAAGCCTTGGATAGAAAGGGCGATGGGCCAGATATAGCGATAGAAGGTATGAGAACTTCCGAGACCGCTAGCGTATTCTCCTTGGTAGAAGTAGGGATTTTCAGGGCTCAGAATGGTACGACGAGTTGCTTGATAGACTTCGTCGTCAATATCGCAGTAGCCTAGATAAGGCGCAGCCAACAAACTTGGAACGTTTGGATCATCCATGATGCTAGCATTTCCTAAACCGTCCACTTCAAAGGCGTAAATCTTTTCGCCCTTGCTATTTGTGGTGTAGGCGTAGTTTTCGATTCCTTCTTGGATTTCAGTCTGGAGACGCTTAGCATCAGCAATAACACTCTGGCTATCAGCTAGGTTTAATGCTGCGAAGATCTCTTGCACATACCCCAAGACTACTACAGCAAACATATTTGACGGAATCAAGTAGCTATACTGACAGCAGTCATCACTCGGACGAAAAGCTGACCAGGTCATGCCTGTCACTGCAAAATCAGGTCCAAAGCCATCATTTACCAAGGTATCTTCCTTGCGGTCCGTATCTCGAACAAAACGATAAGGAGAGTTGTTATGGTCTTGTTCAACCGTCCAAAGATGGAGAATCTCCTTAGTCGCTGCGACAAAAGTCTCATCAAACTGGCTAGTCTCACCAGTCTCTTTCCAGAGGAGATAAGCCAACTGCAAAGGATAGCAAAGCGAATCCACCTCATACTTGCGTTCCCAAATCCAGCCATTCAGGTCGGTATGGTCTGTCTCGTGGTGCCCCTTCCAGTTTTCCTCGATGTTGAAGGAATTGGCATAAGGATCCTTGAGTATCAAGGTCATCTGACGTTTGACCAAACCTGAGATGGTCTGACGCAAGAGGGCATCCCTTTTAGCCACATGCAGGTAAGGTCTGAGTTGGGCTGTCGAATCCCGAAGCCACATAGCAGGAATATCCCCAGTCAAGACAAAAGTTGAACCGTCTTCGAGAATTTCAACCGTATTGTCCAAAGTGTCAGTGTAGCAACGTTCAAAGACATCCACCCACTCTGGATGGTCCTTAGCCCGCTCTGCCACTTCATCTAGCCATTCTCTAACAATTTCTTTCGAATAAATCATCGTGCAGTGTCCTCTTTCAAACAAGTTTCATTTTCAGTATATAGCTTTTGAGACAGAAAATACATACACAAATGATAGTCATTTTTCTACAAAATAGTTATCTTTGAAACTCCTTTTCTAAAGGCTATCTTTTTCTGATATAATGTAGAAAAACAGCCAAAGGAAAGACTATGAAACCACTACTTGAAACCATCGATACCCGCTTTGGAACTGCCAGCAAGCATGCCTTTTCTCGTGGAAATACCCTGCCATACACAGGCGTTCCTTTTGGGATGAATTACTTTGTACCCCAGACCAGTGACCAGGAGGGCTCTTGGTTTTTCGATCCACATCTGCCTATCTTTCAGGGGATTCGTTTAACCCACCAGCCCAGTCCTTGGATTGGCGACTACTCTTGGCTCCTTCTGACACCTGTCACAGGCCAGCTAGGTGGAGACAGCCTCTTCCATCGTCAGTCTTCCTATGATATGGATAAGGCCTCTTTCCAACCTCATTATCTGAAAATTTTCTCCCTGCGCTATCAGATTGAAAGCCAGCTTACACCGACTTGCTACGGTGCTTCTATTCTTTTGGAGCAAAAGCAAGGCAAAGCCCTCTCCCTCTATCTTCACGCAGCAGATGAACTGACCGTAGAGCAAGTAGATAAGCGAACGCTTGCCCTAAGACAAGAAGGTAAAACTGAGACCAACAAAAATCCACTGATACTCTTCACTACCCTGCAAATGAATACGGATATTCTTGCTGTCAATCAAGAAGACGGAGACTGGCGAATTGACTTAGCAGATAGCCATGCTGAGATTCAGCTAGCGACTTCTTTCATCTCGCCTTCTCAAGCACTGCTTAATCTACCTCAAGAAGATTTTGATAGCTGTAAAGCAAGTGCCCAAGCGGACTGGGAAAATCTCCTCCATCGTTTTGATATCATGGAAACAGGAGAGGCTGACCGAACCTTCTTTGATCACTGCCTTTACAGACTCTTCCTCTTCCCACAGACTTTTTATGAGGTTAATGAATCAGGACAATCCATCCACATAGATTTAGCTACTGGAACTGTCAAACCTGGTGTCCTCTTCAGCAACAATGGTTTCTGGGATACCTTCCGGACTACCTTCCCCCTCTTTGCCCTTATCATACCAGAACATTATTGCCGCTTTCTAGAAGGTTTCCTCAATAGCTACCGCGATACGGGTTACCTTCCAAAATGGCTGGCACCAGATGAACGTGGCATGATGCCTGGCACCCTTTTAGATGGCATTATCGCAGATAGCGCCTGCAAGGAAATGGCTCCCGACTTGGAAGAAGAACTCCTCCAAGCCATGCTTGAAACAGCTACTAAGTCCGACCCTCTCGGCATCAATGGTCGTCACGGACTAGCTCAATACCAAGAACTAGGTTATCTCTCTACCGACCACCACGAAAGTGTTAGCCATACCCTAGACTACGCCTATAGTGACTTTTGTATCGCAAGCTGTGCCGAAAAACTAGGGAAAATAGAAATCGCCGAAACCTACAAGGTTGCATCACAAAATTACCGCCATCTATTTGACGCTGAGACAGGTTACATGCGAGCGCGAGACAATCAAAGAAACTTCCGTTCTGACTTCTCTCCCTATAGTTGGGGACGTGATTATGCCGAATGTTCAGCTATCCAAGCAACTTTAGGCGTTCTTCACGACATCCCAGACTTAATCCAGCTTATGGGTGGAAAAGAAGCCTTTAGCAACTATCTTTTGAAAGTCTGTCAGGAGGCTTCTCTCTTTGAGACAACAGGCTATGGCTACGAGATTCACGAAATGAGCGAAATGGCTACTGCTCCTTTTGGGCACTCGCCATTTCTAACCAACCTAGCTTCCACATTCCTTATCTCTTCCGCTACAGCAACTACCCTGACTACACTGCCCTTCTTATCAAGACCTTACGTCAGAAAGCCTTTCACCCAAGCTGGCAAGCCTATCCTGGCGATGAAGACAATGGTAGTCTCTCTGCCTGGTACATCTGGTCGGCTCTCGGATTCTATCCAACCTGTCCAGGCAAGCCTAGCTATGATCTCGGAGTCCCTCTCTTTGACCATCTCCGAGTCTATCTTGCCAAAGAAGATAAATGGCTAGATATTCATACTGAGCAAAACCACAGCCACTTCAACTTTGTAAAAGAATGCCGATTGGACACAACTCTAGTATCAACTATTCAACACCAATATCTCCTAAAAGCTGAGCAACTAACCTTCACCCTCAGCTGGTTACCAAGTCATCCGTCCACTTCCTGAAATGCAAAAATCTCCTAGCAGACTTTCCTGCTAGGAGATTTTCTTATGAAAGGTACTTATTTAAGCTTTGAAAATCGGATTTATCATCTGATGTTTATCAAACAATCTACCAATTAAGCTTCTTCGTCTTCTTTACGACGACGGCCTGCAAGACCAAGACCAAGTAATGCACTTGCGGCTGCTGCTACCATAGCTACAGTAGAATCTGCTGTACCTGTATTTGGCAACTCTTTAGCTGCTTTACGCTCATTTGCTTGTGCTGATGCTGTTTGACCAGCATTAGCTGCTGCTTGAGTTGTAGCTGGAGCTACAGCTGGTGTTTGAGCAGTTTGATCGTTAGCTGGAGTTGCATGATCAGTTGATGGAGCAACTTTCGCCATGAAGTCTTCGATACGTTTAACCATTGCATCCACTTCTGCTTGAGTTGCGTCTGCATTGGCAAATACTTTCTTAGCATCTGCTGATAATGCATTCGCTTCTTTTGCAGTTTCTGCATCAAGCTTAGCTGATTCTTTAATGATCAATTCATCTAATTGATGGATAGCACCTTCTAACTTAGCTTTATTCACTTTTGCATCAGTGTTATTAGCTGCGTTATTGCCAGAAGTTCCGTTACCATTACCACTGTTATTGCCTCCACCATTTGATGGTACATATGGACGTTGTTTAAACGCATCATCTCTTGGAATTGCTAATACTTGACCTTCTTTTGTAACGATTGTTACATTTCCATCTTTGTCAATTTTAACAGCTGCTTCTGTCTTACCATCTTTTTCGACTGTTGCTGTTGCGTTACCATCTTTATCAATCGTAATTTTCACTTTACCATCTTTAGATGTGTAAACTGTATTACCATTATCGTCTGTTTCTTTCAAGAAGGCATCAAGATCAAATTCCGGAACGTCTGTAATAGCACCTAGAACCTTGAATTGGAATTTCGCTTTTTCTTCTGGAGTAATATTAGCAAGGTCTGCCACCTCTACTTTACTCAAGTCGATATCAAGATTATCTCCACCATGTTTAGATTTAGAAACAGCTTCTTTATCTTTCACTAGTTGTTCTTTAGAAATTGTTGCTGTATAACCGTCTGGCATTGTTACTGTTGCGTTTCCTTTTTCGTCTACGACTACAGTTGCGCCTGAGTTTACTGCTTCAATTGCTTTCTTAACAGCTTCTTTTTCGTCTTTTGTTAAGTTTTCTTTATTTTCAACTAATGTACGGAAGACAGGTGTTTTCACTTTCGCATTCTTAGCTTCATCAGCAAGGTTATCAGCTGGAATTACTAAGTCTGAAGCTGGGATGTTAAGAACTGTTCCATCAGCTTTCGTTACTGTTGCGTTTCCTTTTTCGTCTACGACTACAGTTACTCCTGGGTTTACTGCTTCTACTGCTTTCTTAACTTTTGCTTTTTCTTCATCTGTTAAGTTAGCTGGATCCTTAACTACTGTCTTAGTTGCTGGTGTGTTTGCACCATTTCCTGCATTTTCTTTACCTGCGTCTGATGCTGACTTAGTTAAATCTGTTGCTGGAATTGTTGCTGTTTTACCTTCTGGGGTTGTGACTGTTGCGTTTCCTTTTTCGTCTACTACAACTTTAGATCCTGGGTTGACTGCTTTAACTTTGTCTTCGATCGCTTTCTTCTCAGCATCTGTTAAGTTAGCTGGATCTTTTACTACTGTCTTAGCTGCTGGTGTGTTTACTGCATTTCCTGCATTTGCTTTATCTGCATCTGCTGCTGACTTAGTTACGTCTGCTGCTGGAATTACGGCTGTATTTCCTTCTGGGGTTGTTACTGTTGCGTTTCCTTTTTCGTCTACTACAACTTTAGATCCTGGGTTGACTGCCTCAATTGCTTTCTTAACTTTTGCTTTTTCTTCATCTGTTAAGTTGGCTGGATCTTTAACTTCTACCTTAGATGCTGGTGTGTTTACTGCATTTCCTGCATTTGGTTTAGTTGCAGCTGCTGGATCTTTCGTCAAGTCTGCTGCTGGAATTACTACTGGTTCTCCATCTTTTGGTGTAACTGTCGCATTTCCTTTGTCATCTACAACTACTGTTGCATCTGGGTTTACAGCTTTAACTTTATCTTCGATCGCTTTCTTCTCAGCATCTGTAAGTTTTTCTGGATTTGCTACTACAGTCTTGTCTGCTGGTTTAACGATGTCATTACCTGCATTTGGTTTAGTTGCAGCTGCTGGATCTTTCGTCAAGTCTGCTGCTGGAATTACAGCTGTCTTACCTTCTGGGGTTGTGACTGTCGCATTTCCTTTGTCATCCACAACTACTGTTGCATCTGGATTTACAGCTTTAACTTTATCTTCGATCGCTTTCTTCTCAGCATCTGTAAGTTTTTCTGGATTTGCTACTACTGTCTTATCTGCTGGTTTAACGATGTCGTTACCTGCATTTGGTTTAATTGCAGCTTCTGGATCTTTCGTCAAGTCTGCTGCTGGAATTACAGCTGTCTTACCTTCTGGAGTTGTGACTGTCGCATTTCCTTTATCATCTACAACTACTGTTGCATCTGGATTTACAGCTTTAACTTTATCTTCGATCGCTTTCTTCTCAGCGTCTGTAAGTTTTTCTGGATTTGCTACTGCTGTCTTATCTGCTGGTTTAACGATGTCGTTACCTGCATTTGGTTTAGTTGCAGCTTCTGGATCTTTCGTCAAGTCTGCTGCTGGAATTACAGCTGTCTTACCTTCTGGAGTTGTGACTGTCGCATTTCCTTTATCATCTACAACTACTGTTGCATCTGGATTTACAGCTTTAACTTTATCTTCGATCGCTTTCTTCTCAGCGTCTGTAAGTTTTTTTCTGGATTTGCTACTACTGTCTTATCTGCTGGTTTAACGATGTCGTTACCTGCATTTGGTTTAATTGCAGCTTCTGGATCTTTCGTCAAGTCTGCTGCTGGAATTACAGCTGTCTTACCTTCTGGAGTTGTGACTGTCGCATTTCCTTTATCATCTACAACTACTGTTGCATCTGGATTTACAGCTTTAACTTTATCTTCGATCGCTTTCTTCTCAGCGTCTGTAAGTTTTTCTGGATTTGCTACTGCTGTCTTATCTGCTGGTTTAACGATGTCGTTACCTGCATTTGGTTTAGTTGCAGCTTCTGGATCTTTCGTCAAGTCTGCTGCTGGAATTACAGCTGTCTTACCTTCTGGGGTTGTGACTGTTGCATTTCCTTTGTCATCTACAACTACTGTTGCATCTGGATTTACAGCTTTAACTTTATCTTCGATTGCTTTCTTCTCAGCATCTGTAAGTTTTTCTGGATTTGCTACTACAGTCTTATCTGCTGGTTTAACGATGTCGTTTCCTGCGTTTGGTTTAGTTGCAGCTTCTGGATCTTTCGTCAAGTCTGCTGCTGGAATTACGGCTGTCTTACCTGCTGGGGTTGTAACTGTCGCATTTCCTTTATCATCTACAACTACTGTTGCATCTGGATTTACAGCTTTAACTTTATCTTCGATTGCTTTCTTCTCAGCGTCTGTAAGTTTTTCTGGATTTGCTACTGCTGTCTTATCTGCTGGTTTAACGATGTCGTTACCTGCATTTGGTTTAGTTGCAGCTTCTGGATCTTTCGTCAAGTCTGCTGCTGGAATTACCGCTGTCTTACCTTCTGGGGTTGTAACTGTCGCATTTCCTTTGTCATCTACAACTACTGTTGCATCTGGGTTTGCAGCTTTAACTTTATCTTCGATCGCTTTCTTCTCTTCTGGAGTTAAGTTAGCTGGATCTTTAACTGCTGTCTTATCTGCTGGTTTAACGATGTCGTTACCTGCATTTGGTTTTAGTTGCAGCTTCTGGATCTTTCGTCAAGTCTGCTGCTGGAATTACAGCTGTCTTACCTTCTGGAGTTGTGACTGTCGCATTTCCTTTATCATCTACAACTACTGTTGCATCTGGATTTACAGCTTTAACTTTATCTTCGATCGCTTTCTTCTCAGCGTCTGTAAGTTTTTTTCTGGATTTGCTACTGCTGTCTTATCTGCTGGTTTAACGATGTCGTTACCTGCATTTGGTTTAGTTGCAGCTTCTGGATCTTTCGTCAAGTCTGCTGCTGGAATTACAGCTGTCTTACCTTCTGGGGTTGTGACTGTTGCATTTCCTTTGTCATCTACAACTACTGTTGCATCTGGATTTACAGCTTTAACTTTATCTTCGATTGCTTTCTTCTCAGCATCTGTAAGTTTTTCTGGATTTGCTACTACAGTCTTATCTGCTGGTTTAACGATGTCGTTTCCTGCGTTTGGTTTTAGTTGCAGCTTCTGGATCTTTCGTCAAGTCTGCTGCTGGAATTACGGCTGTCTTACCTGCTGGGGTTGTAACTGTCGCATTTCCTTTATCATCTACAACTACTGTTGCATCTGGATTTACAGCTTTAACTTTATCTTCGATTGCTTTCTTCTCAGCGTCTGTAAGTTTTTCTGGATTTGCTACCACAGTCTTATCTGCTGGTTTAACGATGTCGTTACCTGCGTTTGGTTTCTTAGTATCTTCAACAGTACGTACTAATTCTTCTACAGGAATAACTTGTGTTTGACCATCTTGAGTTGAAACTTTAGCATTTCCTTTGTCATCAACTACTACAATTGAGTTTGGATTTACAGCTTCAACTGCTGCTTTAATCTTCTCCTTCTCAGCATCTGTCAACTTAGCAGGATCATTTACAACTACTTTATCCGCTGGTTTAACGATATCGTTACCTGCTTTTGGATCATTTGCTGTATCTGCAGTTTTCACTACTTGCTCAGGAGTGATGATTTCTTTGTGTCCATCTGGAGTTGTAACAGTAACATTTCCATCTGCGTCTTGAGTGATTTCTTTAGCATCTGGATTTACTTTCTTAACAGCTTCTAAGACCTTAGCTTTTTCATCATCTGTTAAAGCACTTGGATCATTTACAAGAACTTTGTCAGCCGGAATATTCACTTCACCTACAGCATTAATAGCCGCTTTATCTGACTCTTCAATTCCATTAACAGCGTCTGCGGTTTTAGCTGCATCTACAGATTTCTTAGCTTGATCTGCGATTGCATCTACTTCAGCTTTAAGATCTTCTTTAGCTTTAGGAGTCAAGTCGTCGCGAGCGTCAATTGCTGCTTTTTTAGCTGTTGCTTCTTCATCAATTGCTTTACGAGCATTTGGCTTATCTTCTACAACAGGTACAGATTTTTCAATTTCACCTTCAGCTTCTTTTTGAAGTTGCTTAACTTCTGCATCTGTTCCAGCTTTATCGATTTCTTCCTTAGCTTCTTCTGCTAGAGCTTTAGCTGCATCTGCTGTAACTTTCTTCTCATCATCTGTAGCATCTGGAGTGTTAGCAATATCTTCCAATTGTTTTGCTAATTTATCTTCGATGGCTTTCTTAGCTGCTGGTTTAGCTTTGGCTTCTGGATTTACAGCTGCAACTTCATCTACACCTGTTTTCTTAGCTGCATCTACTGCTGCTTGAGCTTCTGCTGCTTTTTCTGGTGTCTCTGCATTAGCTGGTTGATCGTTGATTGCATCTGTTGCTTCCTTAGCTTTATCTTGAGCTTCTTTCTTAGCTGCGTCTTTTTCTTCTTTCGTCAAATCTGGACGAGCGTCGATTGCTGCTTCTTTCTTAGCTAATTCATCTGCTACTGCCTTCTTAGCTGCTTCTTTGGCTACTGGGTTTACTTTCGCAATGTCACCTGTGCCAGTTTCTTTAGCTGCGTCTACTGCTGCATCTGTTGGTGCTGCATCTACTGCTGCTTTAGCTTTATCAGCGGCATCTTTAGCGGCATCTTTAGCGGCTTTCTTCTCGGCATCAGTTAAATCTGGACGAGCGTCAATTGCTGCTTCTTTAGCTTTAAGTGCATCGTCAATGGCTTTCTTAGCTGCTGGTTTCTTAGCCGCTTCTGGATTTACAGCTGCAACTTCATCTACACCTGTTTTCTTAGCTGCATCTACTGCTTTTTGAGCTTCTGCTGCTTTTTCTGGTGTTTCTGCGATAGATGGTTGATCATTGATTGCATCTGTTGCTGCTTTAGCTTTATCTTTTGCTTCTTTCTTAGCTGCTGCTTTTTCTTCGTCAGTTAAGTCTGGACGAGCATCGATGGCTGCTTCTTTCTTAGCTAATTCATCTGCTACTGCCTTCTTAGCTACTTCTTTAGCTACTGGGTTAACTTTCGCAATGTCACCTGTACCAGTTTCTTTAGCTGCGTCTACTGCTACATCCGTTGGTGCTGCATCAATTGCTTCTTTAGCTTTATCAGCGGCATCCTTAGCGGCGTCCTTAGCAGCTTTCTTCTCGTCATCAGTTAAGTCTGGACGAGCGTCAATGGCTGCTTCTTTAGCTTTAAGTGCATCGTCAATGGCTTTCTTAGCTGCTGGTTTCTTAACTGCTTCTGGATTTACAGCTGCAACTTCATCTACACCTGTTTTCTTAGCTTCGTCTACTGCTGCATTGCTTGGTGCTGCATCAATTGCTTCTTTAGCTTTATCAGCGGCTGCTTTAGCTTCATCCTTAGCGGCTTTCTTCTCTTCATCAGTTAAATCTGGACGAGCGTCAATGGCTGCTTCTTTAGCTTTAAGTGCATCGTCAATGGCTTTCTTAGCTGCTGGTTTCTTAACTGCTTCTGGATTCACTGCAGTAACTTCATCTACACCTGTTTTCTTAGCCGCATCTACTGCATCTTGAGCTGTTTTAGCTGCTGTTGGTGTAGTTGCTGTATCAGGTTGTTCATTGATTTTCGCTAATTGTGCATCAGCTTTATCTTTTGCTTCATTCTTAGCTGCTGTTTTTTCTTCATCAGTTAAGTCTGGACGAGCATCGATTTCTTTATTTTTAGCTGTTAACGCATCATTAATTGCTTTCTTAGCTTCTTCTTTTGCTACTGGAGTTACATTTGCAACTGCTGTAGTTCCATCTGCTTTAGCTTTATCAACGGCTGCATTTGTAGTTGCATTATCAACTGCTGCTTTTGCTACATCTGCTTGCGCTTTTGCTACTTCTTTAGCTTTAGTTTTCTCTTCTGGAGTTAAATCTGTGCGAGCATCGATTTCTTGGTTTTTAGCTGTTAGCGCATCGTCGATTGCTTGTTTAGCTTCCGCTTTCTTAGCTGCTACTGGATTTACAGCTTTAACATCTGCTACACCTTTATCTTTTGCACCATCTACTGCTGTTTGAGCTTCTGCTGCTTTTTCTGGTGTTTCTGCGATGTCTGGCTGTTTGTTAATAGCGTCTGTTGCTTCGTTTGCTTTATCTTGAGCTTCTTTCTTAGCTGCGTCTTTTTCTTCTTTCGTCAAATCAGTACGAGCGTCGATTGCTTTTTCTTTCTTAGCTAACTCATCAGCGATTGCTTTCTTAGCTGCTTCTTTAGCTACTGGATTTACTTTCTTAAGTTCATCTCCAATTTTTCCTGCTGCAGTATCAACATCCGCATTAGTTTTTGCTGCATCGACAGCTTCCTTAGCTTTATCAGCTGCTGCTTTTGCTGCTTCTTTAGCTTTAGTTTTCTCTTCTGGAGTTAGATCTGGACGAGCATCGATTGCTTTGTTTTTAGCTGCTAACGCATCGTCAATCGCTTTCTTAGCTTCATCTTTCTTAGCAATTACAGGATTATCTGTTTTAATCTTGTCAGTTCCTGCTTTTTCTACTTTATCTAACTCAGGTTTAGTTGTAGCAGTAGAGTTAGCAATATCTTCAAGAGCTTTAGCTTTATCTGCATTTACTTGCTCGATTGCTTTATCTTTTTCTTCTTTAGTTGCTTCTGGGTTATTGTTAATAGCCTCAATTTGTTTCTCAGCTGCTTTATTAACCTCATTGATAGCAGGTTGTTTATCTAGAGTTACAAATTCTGACAATGGTTTTTTATCTGTAGAACCGTCTGTGTATGTTACTACAAGATTTCCTTGGTCATCTTTTGTTACTGAGGCAATCTTAGCCTTAGCATCTGCAGCATCTACAGTTTTACCTTTTTTGTCAGCTAAGTTAGCATCATCATTGTTATTAGAGTACTCAATTTGTAGTTTTTCTTTGATTTTCTCTAATTCTGCTTCTGTTACGTTAGCTGGATCTGTTACAGCAACTTTTTCAGTTGGAGCTGCAATGTCATATTTAGATGTTTGGTTTTTAACGATGAACTGAACATATCCTGGTTTTTGTTGACGTACTGCATCATCAGTTGTAGCGTCATAGTTTGACCTGCTGGGAATGAGCTTGCATTATCATTGTCATTAGCAACAACAAAACTTGTCCATTGGTTTGGAGCTGTAAGTGTTGTAACACCAGTCATCTTGATAGTTGCTGTTCTCTTATCGTCAGATACTGTTCCTTCGCCATTTGTAACTACATCGTTATCAATCTTACCTGTTGTAAATCCATAACCTGCAGTGTTATCATTTCCAACACCACCTGGTCCACGTAGGTACAAATCTTTAACTTCTGCATCATCTGAAGCTTTGAATGTTAAGTCAGTATTTTCACCAGTATAAACATAGATTTGTTTCTTATCTGGGTTTGAGTATGGAAGTTCAACTGTTGGAGCTGGGTTGGTACGAGCAAAAGTCAGTTAGTGGTTTAGTATCTTTAGAACCGTCTTTATAGGTTACTACAACATTGTTTCCATCTTTTTGTAATAGATTCAATACGATCATCTTGATTTTCTACTTCTTTACCTTTTTTTTATCAGCTAGATTTTTTTATCTGGGTTTTTCAGTAGAGTATTGAATTTTTAATATTTTTTTCTTAATCTCATTAAACTCAGCTTCTGTGACATTATTAGCATCCACTACAGGAACTTTTTGTTTCTGGAGTTTTAATGTCATATTTTGCTGTTTGAGCTTTTTAGTTTAATAGTGAATGAACCTGGGTCTTTCGCATATGAATCACTAGTTGCAATATTAGAAAGTTCTCTTCCATCAGTATCTGTTGCTGTTGCATAACGAGTTACAATTTTAAGTTCTTGATTTGCTTCTTTAGGGAAGGAACTTTGCAGGAATTCCAGAGTTATCTTTTGAAATGTTCCCTTGAATTTTTTTATGATAGCAGGATTCTCAGCTGTTGCTACTGTTTCAGTAGAAATTTTTTTCAACTGTTGTATTGAACTCATTATTCAATACATTTGGATTTGATGCATCTTTAACTGGCGATTCATTATTTCCACCACGTAAAACGTTTGCTGATGCTATTTTTTTCCTGAATCATCTTTAAATTTGATAGGAATTTCAAAAATCTTCGTTCGCATACACGTAAACGTCTTTTTTTACCCTCTACAGAGTATGGAATTTCAACTGTTGGAGCTGCGTTAGTACGGGCAAATTTAGTTAATGGTAATGTATCTGTAGATCCATCTTTATACGTTACCACCATATTATTATCTACTTTTGTAACAGATTTAATCTTGTCTGCTTTATCGTCAACATTTTGACCTTGTTTCGCAACTAAGTTAGCATCTGTATTCGTTTTAGAATAGTGAAGTTTGATGTTTGCATTGTCTGCACCAACTATTTTTTTGCGAACTCTTCAGCTGTTACATTATTAGCATCAGCTACTGGTACTTTAGCAGCTTCGTTTTCAGGTGTTGTAACATCATATTTTTGAGTTTGTGGTTTAAGGATAACAACGAAAGAACCTGGATCATCTGCACCTGTTGCACTTCCTCCAATTTCTCCTCCATCAGCATCTGCAACTCGTAGGAAACGCCATCCTAAAGTTAAACCTGCTGGGGTTTCTCCTCTAGTCGCTGCATCTAACTTATCTTGTTTTAAACCATCTGTCGCCGCTGGTGTACCTGAGTAAGTGATTACCGCTGGATTTGCATCTGTTGCTGGAGTCTCAGTAGTAATAGTATTCGCTGTGTATCCATATTGAGTACTAATTTTATTTGTTGCACCCGGAACTGGATCAAATTCTCTGTTACCACCTCGTCTTACTGTTGCACTTGAAATTTTTCCGCTATCATCTTTGATTTTAATAGCAAATGAGTTTTCTTCTGCACCGTAAACATAAATTTCTTTAGCCGCTGCATCAGAGAAAGGAAATTCAGCTGTTGGTTTTGCGTTTACACGTGCGAAGTCAGTTACTGGTCTTTCAGCTGTTGTACCATCATTATAAGTAATAACAACTTTATCTCCTGATTGAGTAACTGTAGCAATCTTACCGTTAAGGTTGTTTCCATCACCTTCTTGTAATTTAGCTTTAATTTTATCTAATTCTGGCTGTTGAAGTTGTGCTGGATCAGCTACCGCAACTTTATCAAAGTTTGCTGCTTTATTCGCTAGGCTTCTGTATATTTAACATTTTGTGAACGAACTTTGAAGAATACTTGATAAGTAGCTGGATCAGAAGAACCTTCATTATCGATTTCATTGTTACTTGCATCTTTAGCACGAACCTTACGTGATACTACTGTTGAACCATTAGCCCATGGATTTCCATTAGGATGACGGTCTTGTAATTTTCCAGTAATGCTAAGTGTCGCTGGATGGTCAGCTGTGGCTGTTGCTTCACGATCAATATTAGAGTTGTGTAATCCATACCCTATATCAGTCTCAGTTCCACTACCCATTTTTTGCATCCAACCTTTAACAATCTTACCACTGTTATCTGTAATCTTGATACGTCCAGTGATATTTGTTTCTTCTGTTGGAGTTACCCAAATAGTCCTAGATGCTGCATCATCATAATCGATTGATACTTTTGGTTTTTCTGTATCAGGTTCCGTACGAAAAGCATTGTTTTTGTCTAATTCTTTACCGTTACGAGCATCATTAGATCCTGTATTTTCGATTGAGTTAGAATCAGATTTTGGTTCGGTGTTTTCTGCTTTTTTACCTACAGTTGGTCGCCCGTTAGTAGTGTCTACTTTCGGAGCTTCTTTTGGTTTGTTTTTTAACCCTGAACTAACAAACATCACTAGTTTCTGATAAGCCGTTGTCAATTCATCTTGAGTAGTTGCAGAAGCGAGTACAGACTCAGCAGAAGCCAATTTACCATTCAAAAGAGCAAGACTTTCCTCTGTTTTATTAGCATACTTGCCTGCAGAAAGTTTTGATTTAACTTCTGAAATATAGCTTTCAAGTTGGGTCTTGTCCAAAGCTGGAGTTGCTGGCTGAGCAGCAGCTGTGTCTCCAGGTTGGATTTGATCCGCTTGAACAGATACAGCTCCATTACCTAAGAACATGAAGAGAGCAGCAACCGCTACACTAGCCGCCCCAAAACTATATTTACGGATCGAGTAACGAGTGACCTTCTCACGGTGCAGACGTTCAACACGACTCATAGATGGTTTGTTTCCCATTATTTTCTTTTCTCCTTTTGTGAGGTTAATTAATTTGATTTCCACATGACATCTGTATGTAGAGATCTACAATTTACATTTTATCTTATTTTTCAATATATATGCAAATGATTTGATTTAAAAATTTTCGCAGCGTTTTGGGAAAGTAAGGAATTTTTCAGATAAATTAGTTTTGTATATTTTTCTTGTTTTTGTAAATAAATAATTCACATATTTTTTTATAACAAATTTGTTTTTTTATTTTAATTCCATTCAAAAAGATAGCGCATTCATATAGGATTGGTAGTAAAAATAAATAAGTTTGATAGGGTGAAACAAACTATTTTTTTGCACTGCATAAGAAAAAAATTATTCGTAAAAACATATGAACCAAAAAAATAAAACATGCCACCTCATTTCGGTAACATGTCATCGTTTTCTACTTACAACAAGGCCTCAAACTCAGCGACAGTCATACCTAATTGCTGGCTAGCAAATTCAGAAGTTAGAACATGTTGGCGTACCATATCTAAGAAGGCAAAGAGTTTTCCTTCTTCCCTTCCTTCAGCTTTCCCACGCTCCAGTCCCTGTTCAATACCTTCCGCCCTAGCTGTTTCCAAGGCATAGTCCTGTGCTAACAAGGCTTGTTCTTCTCGCATACGTAGTTGACTAAACATTTTCCTGTCCTCCTCGGACCAGCTCTTGTAGTCCAGCAGTTGGTCTGCTTGGCTGATGGCTCGCTCGGGTTGTTGGGTAAAGGGCTTGTTGCCGAAAAACTCCAACCACGGCTTACGAACGCTATCCTTGCTGGTTTCTCTGTATTTTTTTAGTTCTAAGAATGCCATCTTGACTAGATGATTTTCTTGTCCATTGTTTGTGATGATCTTACAAGAGTGCTTCAAACTCAGCAACAGTCATGCCCAATTGTTCACTCGCAAATTCAGAAGTTAGAACATGTTGGCGTACCATATCCAGAAATGCAAAAAGTTTCCCTTCTTCCCTTCCTTCAACTTTCCCACGCTCTAAACCTTGTTCAATACCTTCTGCCCTAGCTGTTTCCAAGGCATAATCCTGTGCTAACAAGGCTTGTTCTTCTCGCATACGTAGTTGACTAAACATCTTCCTGTCCTCCTCGGACCAGCTCTTGTAGTCCAGCAGTTGGTCTGCTTGGCTGATGGCTCGCTCAGGTTGTTGAGTAAAGGGCTTATTCCCGAAAAAAACTCCAACCACGGCTTGCGAACCTTGTCTTTGCTGGTTTCTCTGTATTTTTTTAATTCCAAGAATGCCATCTTGACTAGATGGTTTTCTTGACCGTTATTGGTGATGGTTAAGACCTCACCTGTCGTGTCCTCGCGCATGCTAAAGCTATGAAAAGCCAAATCATCTTGGAAATAATTGCTATCTACGATTGCAATGGCATAAACGGGTGCAATATGTTTGTAACTCTGATGAGTATTGCCCTCTTGCTGGCGAATTTTTTCAAGATTTTGATTAACCTGACTGCACAAGTAAGCCCACAAACGATTAATGAAAAAATTCTGATGATGTACCTGAATTTCAATGATTACTTGAGTGCCATTGTCCAACTCCGCCAAGACGTCTATACTGGTATAGAAATCCTGCGTCGAGTACGGCAGGGAAGGCAAGACATGAATGTTACTTCCCTCCAAAATGGTCACATTTTTGGCTGGTAAGTCCAGCATATCGCGAATAAATTGACAAGTGATTTCTGGGTTGCTGAAAATTTTCTTAGCTACCAAGTCATTAGTTGGGCTGATGCCCGGATGTCTGAGAATCATCCATTTCCTCCTTTTATTATATCACAGTTTTAAATCTAGGTTTACTAGATTCACTGCTACTATCTATTTATTCGGAAAGGAAAGGGAAAAAGTCCAAACTTTTCCTAACAAAAAAAGATAGCCAATCTCTTTTTACATCAAGAAATTTAGCTATCTTTTTTAGTTATTTTCAGATTGCGTAACGTTTAAAGATTTCTTACTTATGCCTTTCTAACAACGCCTCAAACTCAGCGACGCTCATGCCCAATTGCTCACTTGCAAATTCGGAAGTTAAAACATGTTGGCGCACTAAATCAAGAAAGGTAAATATTTTCCCACGCTCCAGTCCCTGTTCAACTCCCTCTGCTCGTCCTCGTTCAAGCCCCTCAGCTCGCCCACGTTCAAGGCCACGTTCTAATCCTCTTTCTTCAGCTTTTTCTAAGGCATAATCCTGTGCCAACAAGGCTTGTTCTTCTCGCATACGTAGTTGACTAAACATTTTCCTGTCCTCCTCAGACCAGCTCTTGTAGTCCAGCAGTTGGTCTGCTTGGCTGATGGCTCGCTCGGGTTCTTGGGTAAAGGGCTTGTTGCCAAAAAACTCCAACCAGGGCTTGCGAACCTTGTCTTTGCTGGTTTCTCTATATTTTTTTAGTTCCAAGAACGCCATCTTAACCAGGTGGTTTTCTTGACCATTGTTTGTGATGGTTAAGACCTCACCCGTCGAATCCTCGCGCATACTAAAACTATGAAAAGCCAAGTCATCTGAGAAATAATTACTATCCACAATAGCGATTGCGTAAACTGGTGCAATATGTTTGTAACTCTGGTGTGTATCACCTTCACGTTGACGAATTTTTTCAAGATTTTGATTGACCTGACTACACAGATAAGCCCATAGGCGATTGATGAAAAAATTCTGATGATGAACTTGAATTTCAATGATAACTTGGGTTCCATTATCCAACTCCGCCAAGACGTCTATACTGGTATAGAAATCTTGAGCCGAATAAGGCATGGAGGGCAAGACGTGAATATTGCTCCCCTCCAAAATGGTCACATTTTTGGCTGGTAAATCCAACATATCGCGAATAAATTGACAAGTGATTTCCGGATTACTAAAAATCTTCTTAGCAACCAAGTCATTGGTTGGGCTGATGCCCGGATGTCTTAAAGTCATCCATTTCCTCCTCTTATTATACCATAGTTTTAAATCTAATTTTGTTAGATTCGATGGTTCTATCTATTTATTCGGAAAGGAAATGAATTGTGAAGATATTTTATCTCGTTTCAACTAAAATATGAGCTTGATCAATCAACTGTCCATCAATAGTCAGATTCAGATAGAAATCCAAGGTCTTATCAGCAGCAAAGTGCAGAGTTGGTAGGCACAAATCTTTTTTGTTTTCCCCAGCTTGGAATTGAAGGACTTGAATTTCGTCCTGATAGGCGACACCATGGACACCTGTCCCCGGTTGAATCGAAACCTTAGCCTCCAAAGGAGTGTCACTTTCGCTACGTTCAATCCTAAAATGAAGAGTCTCTCCCTTTGCCACAGCTAGGCTTTTTTCTGCAAATGCTAGTCCCTGAACAACTTCTTTTTTTGATAAGCTAGGAGTTTTATAGAGTGAAATCTTGGTCAGTACAGGTAAATCCTGTGACTCTGTAATCATCACGCGCACCTTCTGTGCCTCTACTAGCGGACCTCGCAGGAGACGCTTATGACCAACTGTAAAGCCCATGCCAAATTCTTGCCAGACACCATCCACCTCTACTTGCACATGAAAAGCAGCGATTCGTTGCCCTAGCTTCAAATCTTCTCTTAACTCAAGCACATCGAAAGTTTTAGGTGACCCTAACTCAAGTTCTAACTGGATTGGCAAGCCTACGTCGCTTGCCCAAGAGCTAGTCTCAAGGCCGTCTGTCAGATGATGACAGCCAAAGGCTGCGGAAAAAGCTGGACCAGATACCTTAGCCCCCAGAGCCAAATCTTCCCTATAGAGTTCGTCACGATAAGCTGCAAATTCATAGAGACGCTTGATATCCTTATCGTCAAAGAGACCATCTTGATTCGGCGGAATATTGAGTAATAGTGGAGTTCCCCGACCCACCGAGTGAAAGTAGATTTCGACCAACTCCTCGAGAGACTTAGGATCCTGATCCTCATGGTAGAACCAGCCTGGCCGGATGGAAACATCTGCCTCTCCGATTGAAAAAATCGTGCCCGAGGGATCTCCGTGCTGAAGATAGTCCAGCTCTGCTTCTGTTCCTAGTTTATCAGGATTCACCTTTTGCCATAGAGGATCACCTGCATACCCTCGTTCATTGCCAATCCAGCGGATACTAGTGCCTTCTGTTGAAAAAATCAAGCAATCGCCCTGCAGTTCGCGAATGGTTTCAAACCATTTTTCAAATTCATAATTGATCTTTTGAGCGCCCTCTCCTCTGGCACCATCCATCCAGACCTCAGCAAATTTCCCTCCATTTCCATAGGCAGGATTTGATAAGATTTCCTTCAGCTGAGCCAGATAATAGGCATTATAGTCCGCTTCTCGGTCCACATGATAGAGGGGGCTGTGGGCATCCCAGGGTGATAGGTAGACCCCCATATCCATATCAAACTCTGTGGCAGCTTGGGATACTTCAAGGAGCAAGTCCCCCTCTCCATTCCTCCAAGGACTGGCCTTGACCGAATAATCTGTGTGAGCTGTCGGATAGAGGACAAAGCCGTCGTGGTGCTTGACCACCAAAATCAACTTTTTAAAGCCCATTTCCTTGAGCACACGAACCCACTCACGCGCATCTAACCTTGTCGGGTTAAAGCGTTCAGGATTCTCCTGACCTGTCCCCCATTCCTGGTCATAAAAGGTATTGGGTCCAAAATGGATAAAGGCTGCTAGTTCATCCTCTAAATAAGCTAGCTGGGCCTGACTAGGCAAGGGGCCCTGCGGTTTTATTTCTCTTACCATATTACTTCCTATCTACATTTTTCTTTACTTTTTTGGCATGTACTTGCAATTCTGTTAACGCTAGGGGACTGGTCAAGCCTTCAAATCGAAGACGAAGGGCATAGGATTCCACCTTGTCAAATTCAAAACGAAGCCCTTCAGCCTTGTCGCTTGAAACTTTTCGGATAGCTGATACAGGGTGCCAATTCTCCTCTTGTTTGAGCAGAGAATCCTTATCCAAATGGTTGGGGGTCCGAGGCAGGGCAGGCTCATTCCCTACATAATAATCAATAAAAGTAGGCTCCATCGCCACGTATTCTTGATTCTCAACATAATACAAGGTCACATTATCCACAAATCGCGGTTTTAAAATCCCTGCATCTCCAAAAAGAATGCCCACGCTAGCTTGCTCTGACTTGATAATCCAAGTATTGCCTGTCGATTTCTTCCGAGCAATGACCTTGTCATTGAGGTAAGAGGCTGGGTGATTCGGCTCTGAGTGGGAAGCAAAGACCAGAGGCAGGTTAGACCCTGTCCACTGATTGGAAATGACTTCCCCATCTACACTGGCATCTGTCACATGAATGGTGACTGTTGCTGGCAATTCACATCCCGCTACTTGTCCTATAAGTACACACTCTCCTACCTGAGCATAGATTTGAGGATCTAGTTCATCCCAAGTCACCTTGGCCGTATCTCGTCTGCCATCTGATAAGACTAGCTTGACTCGATCTGGTAAGTGTGGGGCTTCCTTGACAAGCGTCCAAACCCTTTCAGGCTCAATAGCGCAAATCCCTTGGACACAAATCTGAGCAGAAACCTTTAAATCCAGCCCTTCTAGCTGGCCATATACAGTAAATTCATGAAAGCTAGCCAAATCTTCTTTAGGAATTTCCTCCCAGACAACCTTGACTCGTTTTGCACCGCCAAACTCATAGTCCACCAAGACCGAGGACGGAAGTTGTGGACAATTCCCCCTTAGCTGTATACAAGCGAAGTGGTCGCACAGAAACTGCCTGCCCTAGTGAGCTATTTTCTACTACGTGCAGGTGCATTTGATAGGTTTTCCCTTGATAAATGGCGCGAATAGCCAAGTCCCCTGCAGACAAGCAATGAAGCACTCCCTGCTTGATAATGGCGTGGGCACTACCACTCGTCTCCCAAATCACTTCACTATTCCCCACCTTATTCACAGGGTTATCCACAGTTTGTGGATAAAGTCCAATAGCTGGGGAATCCCCTTCTTGTAATCCTGCCTGCTTGTCCACTCGAATCTCAAACAAGCGCTGATTTTTCACTGGTTGGAAAGCCAAAGCCTCTCCCACTAAGAGATCAAAACTTGCTGGCTCTAGCCCTCTAGCACTGGCTTTTACTCTGACTAGACCTGCCTGCTCCAAGCTCTGAACCAAAAGTACACCTCTGCCATGAAAGGCTTTCCTCTTAAACCGACCATTTTTCTGAGCCTGATAGCGTTCACGACTAGCCTGCCTACCATTATCCACTCCTACAATACGAGCAGGGCCTGCAATTTCAAAATGAAGCTGATTAGAAGCACTCGGCACCCAATTTCCATCCTTGTCCAATACATCAAATAGAGATAGAGGAGGTCTTGCCCATCTGGTTCCAGTTGTGATTTCTCGGCATGTAACCCGATTTTGGTTGGCTTACCTGCAGTCACCACCCTATCTTCTGCTACAGTCTGATCTTGACGGTCATAGGCTACAGCATGCAATTCTCCCGGCTGATAAGCCAAACGCCATTCGAGATAGAGCTGGTCAGAACCTTGTCCCTCTTGGTATTTTCTGCCATCTGAAGTCCATTTTTCCTGAAAAGTCTTCCTACCTTGGGATTTTCCATTGAGAAATAGCTCTACAGAATGGGCATTTGAATACACTCGAACAGGGATATCCCCATACTTATCCACAACTTGTTGATAACTCCTGTGAATTTCCCAATTCCAGTGGGGCAGTATATGAACTATGGGATGCTGATCTAGCTCCAACCACTGACTTTGGTAGAGATAATAGTCATTTTTAGGAATCCCTGCCGTATCCACGATCCCAAAATAGGAACTCTTTACAGGCGTGTCATTTTGATTATGCCAAGGAGTCGGCTCACCGATATAGTCCACTCCTGTCCAGATAAACTGACCCGCATAGTCTAGCCGATTTCTATCTGCTATCCAAGAAGCCGTCGCCGTCTTCCCCCAAGGAACTCGATCATTGCCATAGTCTGACTGTTCAAAATTCCGCACGCGGCGATTATCCCCAACCCATTCCTTAGCTGGGCGAAAATAGCTGTCACGCGTCCTTGTAGCCGATGAGGTTTCAGACCCGTAAAGTCGCCACTTGGGATGTCTTTTGCGAATCCCATCAATATTGTCTTCCGAGTAATTCAAGCCCACCACATCCAGCAAATTGGCTATTTTTTCATGACCTCCAGACCCATCTCCAAAGCGGAACTGATCCATTCCCATGGTCACAAAACGACTATCATCCACTTCCTTGACCCTTTCTAGCAAGCGTTTGATAGTCATCAATGAATGAGCATCGCCATTTGCTTCGCTGACTTCATTTCCCAAGGACCACATAAAGATCGCTGGATTGTTCTTGCTACGCTCAATCATGGTGCGCAAATCGTAATCTGACCAGAAATCGCCTGCTTTCGCTTCTGGATGAGTCGCTTCTTCCTCAAAAAAGCGACCATAATCATATTCTTTCTTACCTCCATACCAGGTATCAAAGGCTTCTTCTTGGATGAGTAAGCCCATTTTGGCAGCTAGATCCAGCAAATGCTACTGGCTGGATTATGGGTGATTCGAATCGCATTGACGCCCATTTCCTTAATCTGACGCAAGCGTCTCTCAGCAGCTGACCTGTTTTCCACAGCTCCCAACGCTCCGTAGTCATGGTGCAGACAAACCCCATGAATCTTCAACCAGCGACCATTTAGAAAGAAACCCTTATCCGCTTGCCAATCCATATAGCGGTAACCAAAGGTCTCCTCTTCTTCATCAATCAAAATGCCATTTTTATAAAGACGAGTCTTCAATTGGTAAAGGTGAGGGGAATCAATATCCCAAAGCAAAGGTTGGAAAATTGATATGGCTTGTTGGAAAGAATATTTGTCCCCAGACTCAATCACTAGAGAGTCTGTCGCCTGCCAGTCTGACAGCTGTTGTCCATCATACCAGATACTCTGTTCTAAATATACCGACACAGACTGAGGCCCATCATTTGAAACTTTACTTTCAAGCTGAGTTTCCACCCATCCATCTCTTTGCTCCTTGAGCTTGGGACTTTCTATCTTAATCCCATATAAATCCAGATGCACCAAATCTCTAATCAATAATTTTACTTCTCGGTAAACACCACTGCCCGAATACCAACGACTGCTAGGTTGCTTATTTTCCACAAAAACCGCAAGCTGGTTGGCCGTCCCATCATTTCTTAGATAAGGCGTGATATCATAAGAAAAGGGTGTATAGCCATTGGGATAATAACCCAGCACTTGCCCGTTGATATAGACTTGGGCATTCATGTAAACCCCGTCAAAGAGCAAACGCACCGATACAAGACTGGCATCTTCTTCCAAGTAAAACTGAGTCCGGTACCAAGCCTGACCCCCATTTAGCTGACCACCCTCATTTTGCGCTGGCGAATAGTGGTCAAAATCATTGTAAATACTCCAGTCATGTGGCACTTGAATAGCCTGCCAATTTTCCCTCTGAAAATCCGACGCCAAGGCTTCTTCTTTCCCCACCTCCTGACTAAAAAACCAGTGATGCCGTAAAACTTCTTCTCTTCTCATACAAGCATTCCTCTTTGAACGAATCGATATACTTGACTATAGCACAAAACAAAAGCGCTTTCAAGACTTCCTCCATCACTCCCTAAATACTCAGAAAAGATTCTATAATTTGTGGAAAAGTCTTTTAATCCTCAAGCCTAAAAGTCAACGCAAAAAGAGCCTGTTGCCAAGCTCTTTGTACTCAATGAAAATCAAAGAGCAAACTAGGAAACTAGCCGCAGGCTGTACTTGAGTACGGCAAGGCGACGCTGACGTGGTTTGAAGAGACTTTCGAAGAGTATTAGTCTATTATTTCTTCTCAGCGCGGAGAGCTGACAAGATTTGTGTACGGATATCATCCACACCATTTGGCGTATTTGGTAAAAAGATGGTTTGATTTCCTTTAGAAGCAAAGGTATTCAAGGTATCCAAATACTGGTTGGTCAAAAGAATGGACATGATTTGTTCTTCTGTCATACCAACATTAGCTTCCTTGAGTTCGGTGATAGACTCTGCCAATCCATCCACAATCGCTTTACGTTGTTGGGCAATCCCCACACCATGGAGGCGGTCTTTTTCTGCTTCGGCTTCAGCTGCGGTGACGATTTTAATCTTGTCAGCTTCTGCCAATTCTTGCGCTGCGACCCGCTTACGTTGCGCCGCATTGATTTCATTCATGGATTGCTTGACTTCTGCATCTGGTTCGACCTTAGTAATCAAGGTTTTCACGATAATGTAGCCGTAAGTAGTCATTTCTTCCGCCACTTGGTGCTGAACCTCAAGGGCAATCTCATCTTTTTTCTCAAACAATTCATCCAAGGTTAATTTGGAACAGAAGAGCGAAGGGCGTCTTCTATATAAGATTTAATCTGAGATTCTGGACGCATGAGTTTATAGTAGGCATCTGTTACGCTCTGCTCGTTGACACGGTACTGAGTCGCTACATTCATCATAACGAACACATTGTCCTTTGTCTTAGTCTCAACCACAATATCGCTTTGCAACAAGCGCAACTGAATCCGCGCTGCAATCGAGTCAATACCAAAAGGCAAGCGAATATGAATACCGCTATTGGCAACCTTTTGATATTTCCCAAAGCGTTCAATAATCGCCACCGACTGCTGACGAACCACATAAACTGTACTCAGTGTGACTATCACCAATAGAAGCACACAAACCACCACAAAAATCATCAAAAATGTTGCCATTATTGCGACCTCCATCATTATTTTTCCTGTATTATAGCACATTTAAAGAAGGCTGTGCAGTTTTTACTGCGATTTTTCCTGAAATGTCAATAATTAGAGGTGAATTGTCACATTGTCGTCTAATCTCCGGTTAAAACAACTCTTTATAAAAGGCAATTGTTTCTTCTAAGGTTGGCATAAATGGATTTCCTGGTGCGCAGGCATCAATTAAGGCATTCTTAGAAAGGTATTCATAGTCAAAGTCTTTTTCTTCGATACCAAGTTCTGTCAATTTCTTAGGAATACCTACTGTCTCAGAAAGCTTCTCAATCTCAGCAATTGCATAATCGGCACACTCTTGATCTGATTTACCTTCTATATGGAGTCCCAAGGCTTTAGCAACATTGCGGAAAGCTTCTGGTACACGTTTGGCATTTTCACGTTCTATAACTGGTAGCAACATAGCACAGCAAACACCATGTGGCAAATTATATACTGCACCGAGTTGGTGAGCCATTGAGTGAACATAGCCAAGACCAGCATTATTAAAACTCATACCACCAAGGAAGATGGCATTGACCATACCTTCACGCGCTTCAATATCGTGTCCGTTTGCTACAGCACGAGGAAGGTATTCCTTGATAAGCTCAATAGCACCAATAGACAGTTTCTTGGTCACATCATAAGCACCAGGTGTTACCAAAGCTTCAACAGCGTGTGTTAGAGCATCCATACCAGTAGCAGCAGTCAAGGCTTGAGGTTTTGAAATCATCAATTCAGGGTCATTGACAGAAATCAAGGCAAGGCTATTCTTATCAACCATTACCATCTTAACCTTGCGTTCTTCGTCGGTAATCACATAGTTAATAGTAATTTCTGCAGAAGTTCCTGCCGTTGTATTGATAGCCACAACTGGCAAGCCTTTTTTAGCAGACTTATGAAGCCCTTCATAATCCTGTGGTTTTCCACCATTTGTAGCCATGATAGAGATACAACTAGCTGCATCCTGTGGAGACCCACCACCAAGACTGATGATAAAATCACATCCATGTTCTTCCAAAGCAGCTACCCCATCTGTGACATTCTTACAAGTAGGGTTTGGTTCTACATCGCTAAAGATGACATATTCGATTCCTTCTGCATCTAGAGGTTTTAAAACCTTAGGCAAAATGTCACTGCCTTCGATGAACTTATCTGTCACCAAAAGTGCCTTTTTATAGCCAAGTTCCTTGATATAAGGACCTACTTCATTTACAACACCTTTACCAATAAGGTTGACTGCTGGAACATAAAATGTAGCCATATAATTTTCCTCCTGCGCCTTCGCGCTATCTATTTAACATCATTATATTACTTTTTTTGTATTCGTTTTCAATTATTTGTGAATTGTTTAACAAATATTTTTTTAAAAAGGATAGGAGGGACGCAAGCTCACCTCCTATATAAACAAGTTTTATTTATGTAGTGGTCCCAACAACTGACATGCACGATAGTCTGCTGATTCTAAATCTTCTGTTCCAAATAAGGACCAATTTTTAGGTCTAAAGATATCTTCCTCAGGTACATTATGCATATTGACAGGAATTCTCAACATAGAAGCCAAGGTAATCAAGTCTGCTCCAATGTGTCCATATGTTATGGCTCCGTGATTGGCTCCCCAATTATTCATGACGTCATAGACAGACTTGAATGCACCTTTTCCTGTCAAACGTGGAGCAAACCAAGTAGTTGGCCATCCTGGATCTGTACGATTATCTAAAGTATGGTGAACATCTTCAGGAAGTTCAAGTGTGTAACCTTCTGCAATTTGTAGCACTGGACCAACCCCTTTTAGAAGATTGAGACGTACCATTGTTACTGGCATATCACCCTTCGTCAAGAAACGAGTAGAGAATCCTCCTCCACGGAAGTATTCGCGGTTTGCTGGTGGGAAGTCTGTGTTATCAAGCATAGCCTGCACTTCACTTTCTTCCAACTCCCAGAATGGTTTCATAACAGGTTTGCCATCTCGAGTAGCTTGACCTGTACCATCCAATGTACAAGAGCCAGAGTTGATTAGATGTAAGAATCCATCTGCAGCACGCCCCTCTAAAGTATGTCCTGTTACATGTTTAACAGCCTCGGGACTCCAATAAGTACGCACATCAGCAAAGATTTGTGGAGTATTTGTTAACAGATAATTAAGAGCATAGACACACCATTTAGTGAATCATTCTCTGTCGCAAATACAAATGGTTTTCGAATACCATTCCAGTCAAACTGAGTATTGAGGAAAGTTTCCATAAAGTCCCCATTTGGGAAATGGTCTGTCCACTGGCGTTGGCCTTGGAATCCAGCTACTAAAGCATGGTGACCAACTGCTTCTTCCTCAAAACCAAGCTCTGCTAAACGAGGATTCCCCTGCATAAGATCTCGACCAATCATGAACATTTTTACCACAAATTCCCATTGTTTTTCTTTCTCTTCTTTAGAGAGAATCAAATCTTCACGATTTCGGTCAACGCCTTCTTTGATATGTTCTTTTACCCAAACCATAGCACGTTCGAACTCTTCTGGGTCATAAATACCACGGTCAATACGGCGCGTGAACTCCGTCATATCTACCGATTCATTTCGCATTCCTAGGTATTCTTGGAAGAAATCTGGATTTACAATAGAACCGCCAATCCCCATCGAAACACTACCCATTGATAGATAAGCGGTGTCTCTCATCAAGCCAGTTGCAAGAGCTGCACGCGCATAACGTAAAAAGTTTTTTTCTTTGACATCTTCTGGAATATCTGTATCACTAGCTTCTTGAACATCTCTTCCATAAATCCCAAAGGCTGGAATACCTTTTTGAGCATGTGAAGCTAGAACAGCTGCAAGATAGACAGCCCCTGGACGTTCTGTCCCATTAAATCCCCAAATAGCATGAGGAATATCTGGAGACATATCCATAGTTTCACTACCATAACACCAGCATGGTGTGACTGTAGTGTTGCGCAAACATTTGATTTTTTGAACAACTCATGTGAAGCTGCAGCCTCTGGAACACGACCAATGGTAGATGGAGAAATCACGCATTCCACAGGTTCTCCATCTGGATATTTCAATGTACTTGAAATAAGATCTGCCACACTTTTAGCCATGTTCATTGTCTGTACTTCAAGTGATTCTCGTACACCTTGACGACGACCATCAATAGTCGGACGAATACCAATACGTGGATGTTGGATCATAATACTTTCCTCTTATTTTTCTGTTTCTTTTATACTACCATCGCCATTATATTTACGGTAGCCTGGGTGACGACCTGTAACCTTATAATTTTCTCGCATTGAGAATAGACGTTCTAAAGTCGGACGAGCAATTTCTTGTTCTTCAATACCTTTTGTAGACAGTAACATTCTTCCATGGAAGGTTGTTTTTGCTACTAATTCTAAAGTTTCCATACGGTAGTATGCTGTAATGACATCGCTTCCGACAGTCAGAGCTCCATGATTTTCTAATAGCATGACATCATGATCTGGTAGATAAGGTGTAATTGCTTCTGGCACTTCCATTGTAGACGGAACTCCAAATGGAGTTATAGGAATTGCCCCAACCACAATCGCGCTCTCAATTAGTGAATAAGTATCTAAAGGAATATGTGCAAGAGCAAATCCTGTTGCAATCGGTGGATGCGCGTGAACAACCGCACGGACATCCTCACGTTCTTCGTAACAACGAATGTGCATTTTAATTTCACTAGAAGGGCGGTAATTACCTTCTGCTTCTAAAATCTCTCCTTTGAGATTTAACTTCACCAGCTTTTCTGGAGTAATAAAACTTTTGCTGATGCCAGTAGGAGTTGCAATAATGATATCCTCATCTAATCGAACAGATACATTCCCATCGTTTGCAGCAACCCAACCAAGTTGCCACATCTTATGACAAACATCACAAATCTGTTCACGAATTAATTTTTCATCTTGAGACATAAACTCACTCCTTTCTAAAAATGAAGTTCGAATTCAAGATTTCCGTTACTGTTAATGGTAATAGTAACCGTATGATTTTCCTGATCAAAATTGAGAGATGGCTGATCATAGGAATTATTTGTTCCTGTTAATGAATGAATAGTAGGAAGTTTATCTATACCTCTTAATACTATCTTTGTAACCCTTTTCTCTCCAAACTGAGTATCTTTGATATAATGTTCATCAATCCACTTAATCGCACCTTTTTTGGTCAATTGTGGTAGTTTCCTTGCCTGATTTGCATCTTGAGCATTAGACCATAGTGAATCTTTATTTGTTCTAAAATTATTTAAATTCACTTTCAATCCATTACTTATTCTCTCAAAAATACCATAGGTATGAGGTTCAAATTCAACATCCATTTCTAAAGAATTAAATTTTAATTTTCCAGTCTGTTTAACATTCTCATTTACCTTATAATTATAGACAAACCATCTATTATCTAATTTCTGAGCAAAGATATCTCCTTCATAATTCGTAGGATACAGCTTATTCAAGTATTCTTTTCTAGCTTGAGTAGAGCTAAATTCTGGGGAAGTGATCTCCTTAATCTGAATACGATTACCAGAAACAGACTCTTTCAATTTATCTGTTTTTAAAATACCTGGAATAGCTGGAATAACATTATAACGACCAGTCATGTATAATGGAGTTTGTTCTCTATCAGTATTTACGTTTACAAAGAACTTACCATTTCCTTTATTTGAATAGTCTCCATGTATGAATACTTTTGTATCCTCAAGTACCTTTTCTTTAGATGGTGCTGGATGTGCTATTACATATCTAAAAAATTCTTTTATTACTTCGCTAAAGAGTAAGCTTTCTTTATTATTTACACCATAGGTATAAGCTGGATGTTCAAAATTATAAACTACACCTCCATTAAGGTAAACCCCTAAAGCCTCTTCTCCTAGCATAGACTCTGGTTCAGTCAACCATTGTCTATCTCCTTGACTTTTTCCGATATTACTAGTTGCAAACAGTTTCCATTTACCTGTCTCATACCACTTCCAAGTATCCATCAAACCACCCCATTGATAAGTATGATTTGATAACCAAAGTCCCTTCATATAACTTTCTGTAGTTGAATCATTTCCCTCGGCAGCAGGTGTATTTTTGAACATGAAAATAAGGTTCTTCCAGTACTTATCAACAGATTTCTGAAATGCTATCTTACCGTTTTTTCCAAATGCTTTTTCTATTGCAGAACCATTATTTTGTTCAGCCCATATAAAATATCCTCCATTTTTAGCTGATACTTTTAAATAATCTGCCGCCTTATTTTCAATATCATTTGCCCAAATCCAATAATTCTCTGTACTGAAAATACCATGCAAATTTGGATATTTTTGATACATTTTATCAATCCAGCTGGTACTTAACCAATGTGCCGAAGTATAATAAGGCATATTACCAGCAGTGTAAACCGTCAGAATAACTGGAATTGGTTCATTTTTTCCAGTCTTAGGATTTACATATTTCGCTGCTTCTTCTAACATATGTTCATAAAAATCTCTAGCAGCTCCATCTCTTTTAGGAAGATCATCTGGATGTAACTGTATAACAGTATATGGTTTTAAGTCATCTGGTATATTCTCCCACTTACCTGTTAATGTATCTCCTCCCCAAAAAGTATATTTCCCTTGGTTAAACTCTTCTCCGTTAGCATATAAAGGCATCATAAGTAACGGATGTTCATTATTAATTTCACGACGTTTATCAACTTCTGACCAATCATTAGGATTCTTAAATTTACCATTTGCCATAAACATGGCTCCACCTAAAACCAATTCGTCAGCCCATGTATGTTTTCCTGAATATGATTTAAGTTCTATCGTCTGTGTATCTTTTGGAATTTCAACATCAACCAGAAATGCTGATGTATCATACTTAATTCCTTTCGGATATTTGAATCTGATGAGTAAATGACTTTACCATCCGCAACAACTTCAAACTTTTGAATATCTGCGTAATCTGAATTTAAATGATTGGCGCTCCTATCAATTCCGACATAGGAAATAAATCTTGTAACATTAGCACCCGAAACATCATATTTTATACTAGACGGGTTACTTGCTACAGTTCCCAATCCTTTATTAAATTCTATTTCCTTCCCGTCAATTAATAATTTTATTTTATTATTTGCACCGTTATTACCAGGTGTAAACGGTTTATCTTTCTGAACTGTTTTTGATTTATCGTCATCACCATGAGTAGCATCAACCCATTCTAAATCAGAAAGATATACTCCTCCATTAATTCCTTTATTAAGAAGATCTGGAGTTATAGTTTGAGTACTAACAGTTTTAATAAGTTTAGCATCAGCAAATACAACTTCATCACCCCATGTATGTTCTCCTGAGAATGATTTTAAGGATATTTTTTTAGCGTTTTGTGGAATTGTCACACTAATAAATTGTGCCTGGGTATTATATCTGAATCCATCTGGATTAGTTACATTACTGGAATAAACTACTTCTCCATCTATTTCTATTTCTATTTTATCCACTACTGCGTGGTCTGCTCTAGAACTATTAGCACTTTGATCAATTCCTATATAAGTTTCAAATTTTTCAAATCCTTGACCACTAATATCATAGCTGATTACAGACGGGGAATCTGCGACTGTCCCTATTCCTTTATCAAAATACTTAACTTTATTGTCAGAAGTAAGCAATGAAATTTTAGTATGTTCTCCTTTATTTCCTGTTGTAAATGGAGCATCTTTTTTTGTACTGTTTTTTTGTTTTTATCTACATCACCATGAGTTGCAGAAGACCAATCCATATCTGAAAGATATGTCGTCTCCGTATCAGTTTCTTGATCTTTAGTAATTGGTTTTCTTAAGTTATTCCCTGTTACTCTAGCAGTTTCAGTACTAGCTCTGTCATTAGAATTACTTTGGACTACATCTGCATAAACCAATTTACTTCCTAAAAAACTTGTTAAAACAGCTGTAGCTATTAAAATCTGTTTTGCTATTTTTTTATTTTCCATTTTTATTTCCTCATTATTTACATAATTTACATACAACTTCCTCAATAACAAATAATTTTGTAAGATATTCTGGAACACATAGTGCTAAATTACTTAAACTGACCTTTATTCCAGCATTCATTAATTCATCTCCATAAAAGAACTCATCAAATCCAGAGACGGAATAGCATTTATCTTTATCTAAACCACTAAAATAAACTCTTGTATAACCTGGGTTCAACTTACTATTCAATTGAGCATACAGTAAAATCGACTGGCATTTATTCTTTGAAACAACTTGCCAACTAGCAGAATCACAACTAAAAGGACTGTTTATCCTATAAAAATCCCCATATTGAAACAATGAACGATATTTTTTATAAAACTGAATTTGTTCTCTCACTTGTTCTTTTTCTTCTACCGACAATCTCGTAACATCTAATTCATAACCGAAAGAACTAAAATAAGCTACATTTGTCCTAGTGTCCAAACTCGTTTGTCTTCCACTTTGTTCATTTGGAGAAATAGAAACATGTGCTGTCATCATTGATGGAGAATATCCATAAGAAGTTCCATGCTGAATTTCAATCTTTCTATCGGGTCCGTATCATCACTCGTCCACGCTTGCGGTGCATAATACATAAGTCCTAAATCAAAACGTCCACCACCTGAAGAACAAGATTCAAATAGAACTGAAGGGAACTTAGTTATTAAACGATCTAATAACTGATAAAGACCTAAGATATATCGATGACCAAATTCCATCTGCTGTTCAGAATCAAGTTCCATACTATAAATATCTGTTATATGACGATTCATATCCCATTTGATATAATCCAGATTTGTTTCGATTATGATTTTAGAAATAGAATCAAAAAGGTAATCAACAACTTCCTGTCTCGTCAAATCCAACACATATTGATTTCTTCCTACTGACTTCTCTCTGTCTAACAAATGGATAGTCCAATCGGCATGATTCTTGTACAAATCACTATCAATAGAAATCATTTCAGGCTCAAACCATAAACCAAATTGTAAACCTATTTTGTGAATTGCATCTGCAAGAAATCCAATACCTTCAGGAAGGCGACTTCTATCTGTTACCCAGTCACCCAGAGAACTTTTGTCATCTTTCCTATGACCAAACCAACCATCATCCAGTACAAATAATTCTATCCCTAAATCTTTAGCAGCCTTTGCTAAATCTAAAATTTTTTCTGTACTCAAGTCAAAATAAAATGTTTCCCAACTATTGAGTATTATAGGACGACTAGCTTGAGAAAAATTAGGATTAACTAAATGATGTCGATAAAAATCTGATAGTTGCTGGCTCATCTGATTCATCCCTTGATCAGAATAGGTCACAATTGCTTCTGGTGTCACAAAACTTTCGGCAGGATTTAATAAAAAACGAAATTCTACTGGATTTATTCCTACCGTTACTCTAGCGGTGTCAAAATGGTCAACTTCAATCATATTTTGAAAATTTCCAGAATAGATAAAGTTAAAACCATAAACCTCACCACTATGCTCTGTAGTTTCCCTCCTTGATAGCATAAAGAAAGGATTTTGCTGAGGACTTGATGAGTATCTCAAGCTATCTATTGCTTGAATACCTGGTCTAAGCGAAGTTCTATATAACTGACGTTCCCTCAGCCATGCTCCAGAAAATTGAATAAAGTCATATTGACTATCAGGTAGATCTAGCTGTAAACTCATTGCTTTCAAAAGAGTCAACTTATTATTGCTATTATTTAAAAATTCCGTATTTCTAACTAAGACATTGTATTCCGGAAAAATTGTATAATTTAGTCTAACAGTTAAATCTAATATAGAATCTGTTAAAATAATCGTTAATGTTTCCGCACACTGACCAATATCATCAAATGTTGAAGGTAGAGAGTTAAGACGATTCTTCCCTTTTTCAAGTTCAAAAACCTTGATATTTTTAGTGTCGTTATCCTACTACCATTCATTCCTTGAACTTGAAAAAGCTGGATGCCGAAAATCTCCTTTTCCCGTATGAAGAATATTCATTTTGTATCATAGACTGTTGAATATCCTCAAATTCTTCAGAAAAAAAGATACTTCAAATCCTCTTTTTTTCATAGGCCATCAATTGGTTATAATTTTCCTTGACATGAATCCTTTTTCCCAAAAATATAGATGTTGAAGTTCCCCATTTTCTAAAAATTCTAAAAAAATATAACTACTATCTTTCATTTCCAAATGAAAAAAACGGTCTCGTCCTTATTAATATAAATCGTCATCTCTACCTCACAATTTTTTTCTTTACTTCTTCAGTATCACGATAGAGTACGGTGCCAATTCTATCTCATCTTCTTGAATAGTAAAAATCTCCAATTACTCTGGTAAAATTCTCTATCGAAAGATTCTCTATTTTTTTATTTTTTTTGTTTAATCTGAGCAGGATTTCTCAGAGAAAAATTTCAGTAGAAGTCTTCTGATTGTGACACTTATAACCATAAATTTCAAATTTTTCAGGGCTTCCTCCTATTTTTTTACTATATTTTAGTGTTTGATAATTCTCCTCTATCCATTTAACGGCACGAGCATTGGCTTTCCAGCGTTCTTCATCAAACATATCAAAAGAATAGTGAAACTCCCAAAAAAAGCATTCCCTCTTGTTGAAATAAATAATAGATAAGCTTCAAAAATCTGGTATTGATGCAAACATTTGATGATCCATGTACCAGGTATTTGCACTGACAGCATAGATTGGTTCATGATTATAAAGCGACCACATAGGTAACTGTATTTCACGTTTTTCCAAAAATTCTTGATACTGAATATCTCGGTAAGTAATCATACGATTGATATCATTACCTGCATTCTCTGTAAACCCTACATCTTGAGATATTTGAATCCATAAACTATTGACCCACTGTAAAAACCATGGACTAGGATTTACATAAGAAGTCAAGTTTAACCAACAATCTTTTCCTCCTCGCTCCTTTCTTATATCTATCAACAGTTGAACTAAGAACTCATAAACCGCTGTCATGGTATACATACCATGCGACCCACTCTTATCAGGTTTGTCAGGTTGAAGTAACCAACCATCAATTTTCCAATAGCTGATATCGAATTCTTTTTGATATTCCAACATCTTTTTCTTCATTTGATTGAGATAGTTAAAATCAGCGACGTTTACATCATTTGAAGTATAATTTTTAGAGCCAATCCTTAACTCTGGATGTGCTTCCAACCAATCACTCATAATGATTTCTGTCCCATTATAACCACCTCTGGGACCAATCCATAATCCTAGGCTCGAACCAAATCCATTTACAAGATGTTTAATATTTCTCAAACCATTTGGGAATTTATGATTGAATTCCCAAACAGATTGATAGTTTGTCCAACCATCATCAACAACATAAGCATCTAAATGGACTCCATGATTTTCAAATCCATCTCTAATCTCAGAAAAACTTTTTAGAATACCTTCTTCTGTGATATCTGTCATATGGTCATACCAGGAATTATACTGTTTACGGAAATAACTAGGTTGAGCTATTCCTTCCACATATTCAAAAAATGCCTCTTGAATTTCTTCTTTTTTATAGGAACCTGCTCCCCCAACAATACAAGGCCACAAAATTTTCTCTTGATTAATAACCGTTCCTAAGTAATACATTGATACATAATGTCTACCATCTACCTTGTTTTCAGACATGGGAAATTCCATTCCTAAGAATAAAGAATTCGCATAAACAGGTTGTCCCAATTCTACATAATAACCGGAAAAATTTGCCATTTCCTTAATACAATCTTGTCTTTTAGGATAGAAAATATGGTCTTCTGTTTCAAACTCAAAACTCTCTACCTCTACAGATTTAATAACTTCAGTAGAAGATTCTAAAACTAATTGTTTCGAAAGAACATCATCCCTCGATTCAAAGATTAAACGTAAACGAATGGAAGGATAAACAAAAGAAACCTCAATCCGCTTATCTCCCTCTTCCTTAACAATTGCTGAAAAATTATTGGAAGAAAGTTTAATTCCATTTTCCAATGTAATGGTAAATTCCTCTTTCGAAACATTTTTTATAACTACTCCTGCCCGTTTGTTTACAATATCAGTAGTATAAAATCGACCATCTCCCCAAAAGAAATTACGTCTCACATTTTTGTTTTCAATTTTCATATAACTACTCTCTCAACTCAATTTTTATTACGCTATCAATCAAGTCTGGTAATGGATAGGTAAAATGAGGAACTTCTCCAAACTGTGCAAAAACAAATTCCTTTATAGGCATTGGTCGTCCAGCTTTCTGAAATTTTCACCTCACTTCCATCATGAAGAAAGCTCATTCTTTTTACGTTTTCTTTACTAATACCAAGAAGAGCTAACGGACCTATAGGTTGTTCAAATACATGAGCATAAACCGTATTTCCGTTACGAGTATAATATCCCCAATCTGGTTTTGGTAAATTTTCATCTCCACTACATCCATAAATTGCCTCACCATTTCGAGACATCCATTGATGAAAAATCATCTAATATTTTTCTTACTTGGATCATTAATTCTTCCCAAAGCATCTGGGCCTACATTGAGAATCATATTCCCGTTTTTTTACTAACACATTCAACTAACTTTCTTATCAAAGTTTGACTAGACTTATATAGATAATCAGTAGGATTATAAGCCCAATTGTTATTCATAGTTAGACAAAGTTCCCAAGGAACAGGCTCACCTTTAAAGTTTCGAATACCTTCGTGAGGAACAATTTGCTCTGGACTAACAAAATCTCCAGCATAAGAGGTAATTTCATCTGTAACAATACTTCCGAATCCTTCACCTGATGTTTCTAATCTATTATCTACGATAACGTTTGGCTGATAATGACGAACCATGTCTATTAATTTTGAAGCTCCCCATTTTTCACCTACCATGTCTTCATAAGAATAATCAAACCATAATATATCAATCTGACCATAACCAGTTACAATTTCTTTAACTTGATTGTGCAAATACTCCAAATAACGGTCAAAGTTAATTTTCTCATCTCGATAGGCTTCATTTCCTCTCATTGGATGATTTAGATCAGCATATTTAGGAAAATCAGGATGATACCAGTCAATTAAACTAAAATATAACCCTACTTTTAAACCTTCAGCTCGAACGGCATCTACAAATTCTTTAACTAAATCTCTACCTGCTGGTGTATTTGTTGCTTTATAATCTGTAAATTTTGAATCAAACAAACAAAATCCATCATGATGTTTAGCTGTTAAAACCATATACTTCATCCCTGCAGCTTTTGCTTGTTTAGCCCATTCTCTAGGGTTATATTCCTTAGGATCAAAAGCTCGAAAATATGGTTCATAATCTTCAATAGATAATTTCTGATGACTACGAATCCATTCCCCTTTTCCTGGAATAGAATATAAACCCCAATGAATGAACATCCCAAATCTTGCTTCTCTAAACCACTGAGTTCTACTATTGATAGTTTCAAGTGTATGTTTCATCCTTTTACTGCTCCTCCTCCTAAAGCTTCAATAAAGTATTTACTTGTAAATGCAAATAGAATGATTGGTGGTAATACGATTACAACAATCGCTGAAAAAAGACCATTATAATTAGTATTAAAACTTGTAGTAAATTGACCTAGTAATGCTGGTACTGTTAATTCATTTTTATCAATCACCAACATAGATGCCCAATAATATTCATTCCAGTTATTAATAAAGGCGAGTACTGCTGCTGTTAAAATTCCAGGTCTAGCAATTGGCAACATCACTTTCCAAAAAGTTTGAGCATATGTCGCACCATCAATCTCTGCCGCCTCCTCCAATTCTTTTGGAATAATTTCAAAATAGTTCTTTATAATGAAGAAACTCATAGCAATTCCACTACAAGAGTAGACTAGAATTAGAGCAACTGGGGTATTATAAATCCCCAACGCATTTACTAATCTATAAACTGGAAAAAGTCATAGCTGTTGCTGGAATAAATAGAGTAGAATACAGCATAGAAGTCACTAACTTCTTCCCTCTAAATTCCATCCTAGCAATAACATATGAAGACATGGAAATCATAACAATGCTAATAATAACTGATATAGACACTACTTTAAAAGCTATTCCAAAAAGTAAGTGAAAAACATGAAGTTTTGTAAAAAAACATTTATATAACCATCAAGAGTAAAGTCAGTTGGTAAACTAATACCTGGATTTTTTTCATAGGATCTGCTTTTTAATGATGATAAAAAGATCCACGCAATAGGGAAAATGGAAATTAAAATGGTAAGGAGCATATAACCATATATAAGAACTTTGCCTTTTTTTACTAATACCATTTATATGTGTATTCATAATCATTTCCCACCTTTCAGTCTTTTTTTCTTTCTCTGAATAAAATATTAATACAAACGATAATCAACATTCCACCTAAGATTTGTATAACTCCAATTGTATTTGCACGAGCATACTGAGTTCGTGAGCTAGCCACCGCTAATTCTCGAATAACAAAACTGATACTTTTTGTTCCTGCAGCACCATTTGTCAAAAAAAGAATACTTCGTTATAGAGCAAAAAAATCCTGAAGTTGCTGCCATAATTGAAACAGTTTTTAATTGTCCCTTAATCATCGGAATCGTAATATACCACTCTTTCCTCCAACCAGTAATATTGTCTAAAATAGCAGCTTCTTGAACTTCTTCTGGAATAGCAAAAATTTGCCCTAGAATCATAATGGTTGATGCTCCTGCAAAGAAAATATAAGCGCCAGTCATAGCAGCTATATTTAATCCTGGAGTCAACAGTACTGAATCTTTAAACGATGGATTAAATAGATGAATAATTTGGTTAACAACGCCATAGTTTGGATTATAGATTTGAAGAAAAAAATCAATCCCATAGCAGCACTAGAAATGATACTTGGTACAATATAAAGATTTCTAGATATCTTCCAGCCTTTTTAATTTCTTAGATAATGTAATTGCAACAGATAAAAGCTAAAGGAACTTGAATAATAACACCAATTACAGCCCAACGAACAGAATTAATTAGAGCTTCTGTAAAAAAATGGGTATTCTTTAAAAAAACATACCTATAATTTTCAAATAATTTATCAAATCCAAGAAACTCAGGGGTGTTTAAATTTGTATAATCCCATTTAGCAAATGAAGTTAAAAAGATTGTTACTACAGAATAAAAAAATAAAAATAGAAAGAAACAAATCAACGTTGGCAAAAAGAAATAAAAAAAGATAAATCGTCTTTTTTTGATTCTTCCTATTTTGTAGGCTCATAACTTTTTGTGCCATAAACAAACTCCTTTTTTTCAACTATATGAGTAAAATCAAGCTCAGTTGGCAGTGCCAACTGAGCTTCATTCACTCCCTAAAAACAATTAACCAATCAATGATTTCAACACATCTTGAGTAGATTTCACTTTTTTTGATCAACATCTACATTTTCAGCAGCACTTTCTGTCAATGCATTGATAATAGCTGTGTGTACATCGCCACCCCAAACATCACTTACAGTTGGAACAACTACTTTTGCATTCTTAACTTGAGTGATTGCTTGTCCTAAAATTTTAGTGGTAGCTTCTGAACTCTTTTCTGAAAGTTCTTTTACATTTACATTTTCATTAGAAGGATTTGCTCCTACTTTTTCAAAAATTACTTTTTGAACATCATCGCTAGTCATATATTTCAAAAACTCAAGAGCTAGTTTTTGTTTAGCTTCAGACATCTTACTTGAGATAGTGATACCACCTCCAGAAGAACTAATTGCTACACCTGCAGGATAGATTCCAGGTGCAAGACTTGGGTTCTTAGACATCTCACCAGAAGCCCACACACCATTAAAGAAGACTGCAGATTTACCTTCTTGGAAGTCTTTAGAATAAGCATTAGCATCGCCACCAGCATTCTTAGAACCATTAGCTTGAATTTCTTTCATAACCATTTTCAAAGCATCTGCAAATTCTTTAGATTCGATTCCTTCTTTTGTTAATGGTTTGTCTAATAATTTACGCCCATTTTCTGTGGTTCCTAAAACTGTATTAAACAAGCGAATAGATGGTTCTCCAGCACCAAATGCATACACTCCATCTTGCTTTCTCACAGTAGCCATTGCTTGTGTAAAATCTTCCCAAGTATTCCACTGATCAGGTGTTTTAGCACCTGCTTTTGCAAATATATCCTTGTTGTACCACAAACCCATTGTAAATAACTGTTCGTGAACGGTATAAATTTTTCCATCTTTTTGGTTTTGTTTATAGTTCAAACCAACATTTTTTTCAAGCTTATTTGAATCGATATATGGTTTCAAATCTAAAACAAGTTTTTGTTCAATTGCAGCTAATGATACTGCATTACCTGCTAGGTCAATCACATCTGGAAATTCACCACTAGCAACCTTGTTATTCATTACATCCTTCAAATCACCATTTATAGGAATTGGTTTAAATTCTACACCACTATCTTTATGTTCTTCTGCAAATTTATCATATAAATCTCGCATAGTCTTAGCTACAGGCCATTCATCTTCACTATGATGATACCCATGATAAAATTCTAATACTTCTTTACCAGAAGAACTTCCACCACTTGCATCCTTAGATGTTCCACAAGCTGCTAAACCAAAGGTAGCTACTAACCCGATAACAGCGCATTTCAAAAGACTTTTTTTGTTCATGACAAAACCTCCGTTTTTTTATTTTTGTTTATGATAGCTGAGGATAATAATATTGTGTATCAGCAATATTTGTCATAATATCCTTTAACTCTGTATCCTCGTTTATTTTACCTTGACTCAATAGCTGCACAACAATATTTCCCACAGCTGTAGCCTCAGTTGAACCTGTAAGAACTTCTCTACCAGTTCTATCAGCAATCATTTGATTAAAGTAACTGGCTCTAGCACCTCCTCCAATCACATATATCTTCTTATAAACCTTATGAGTTAGCCCTTCTAATAACTCTATCGTTTTCCTATACGTTTCAGCTAGACTTTCATAAACGATTTTAAATAGTTGTCCATCTGTCCACTCTCTAGTTTCATGATGATAAGCTAGATATTCTGTTAAAGTTTTGTACATATCAGATTCTGTTGCAAATTCAGTTGATTCAGTATCAATCAAAGGAAGATTTTCTTTTTCTTTCTCCACCATTGTCCTAATATCATCAAAAGAATAGACTTTCCCTCTTCGTTCAAATGAACGTCTTAGTTCCTCTATGATCCATAGCCCTGTACAATTCTTCAGAAATGTAATCTCTCCATCTTTACCGACTTCATTTGTAAATCCATAACTGAAGGATTCGGTACTAAGAATAGGTGAAGAAAGCTCCACTCCAACCAAAGACCAAGTCCCTGATGAAATAAACAAACTATCTTCTGTCTTAGGAACTGATACAATCGCGCTTGCTGTATCATGACTACAAACATTCACAACAGGAATATCGCCTAAACCATACTCATCCTTTATCCTACCAAGGACATTTCCCTCTGAAACAATTTCAGGAAGTAAAGATGACTCCAATTCAAATAATTTTAAAATATTCTGATTCCACTTTTGACTTCTCGGATCAAAGAGTTGGGTTGTTGAAGCAATGCTTTTTTCTGTAGCAAATTTACCTGTTAAGAGATAATTAAACAAATCTGGCATTAAAAGAATCTTATCAGTTTTATAAAATGAATTAGGAAATTCTTGCCGTACCTTAAAGAGTTGAAATAAGGTATTTATCTCCATAATCTGATTTCCTGTTTCTGAATATAGTTTTTCTAATTCAGTAATTTCAGATATTTCCTTTAACACTCCTTTTTGTTCTTTCATCACGATAGTGAACAGGTTGTGATAATAGCTTACCTTCATTATCAATAAGCCCAAAATCAACACCCCATGTATCAATACCGACAGATAAAATCTTGTAACTAGTATTAGCCAATCGGATACTTTCAAGAATTTTAGCTAGTAGAAAGTCAACATCCCAAGATAAATGCCCTTTTACTCTAATAGGTAGATTAGAAAAACGATTTATTTCTTCCATTACTAGTTTATTTTCAGAAAGGTAACCAACGATTGCTCTTCCAGAAGTCGCACCTAAATCTATTGCTAAAACCGCTTCCATTTCTCTCCTCTCTTCGTCCTTAATTAAGTTTATTATAATCCCCACATTTTATTTTTTCAATATGTGAACGCTTACTTGAATAAAATTCATACATTTACGCCATAAACATAAAAATAATTCAAATTTCTCCAATTTGTGCTATAATATAGTTGAGATGATAAATTAGGAGGAGCTTATGATAAAAGATGAACGTGTACTTGAATTGATTGAAATTATCAAAAAGAAAAAAAGAATTGCCGTAAAAGAGCTGGCAGAAATCACTTTCTCCAGCACAAGTACCTTACGTCGTGATTTAATTTTCTTAGAAAATCAAGGTCTTATCAAAAGAAAGCACGGATACGTGACCCTGTCCTCTATGAACACAATTGAACTTTCTCATCAAATACGTGAAGGAGAAAGTACTAGGCAAAAAAGACTAATCGCTAGTCTCGCTAAAGACTTTATTCGGTCAGGCATGTGTATCTATCTAGATTCTAGTACTACTACCTACGAACTTTGTCCCTATCTTTCTGAACTAGATAATTTGATTATTTTTACAAATGGTTTACATACTGCACAAACATTATCTGAAACAGTTAGAGATAGTTCTAAAATTTTTATCACATCTGGAGAGGTAAAGCATCAATCTTGTTCCGTCATCAACTATGATAAAGAAAATTCTTTATTAGATCATTTTAATATCGATTTGGCATTTTGCTCAGCAAGAGGTATTGATGACCAATATGTTTATGAAGCATCTCTCAGCCAAGCTATTTCAAAAAAGAATATTATTGACAAAGCCCATGAAACCATCTTACTGATTGATAGTTCTAAATTTTACAAGACTGGATTTTTTAAAATTAATCCCCTCTCCAAATACACAACCTTTATTTCTGACACCTTGCCAGATCAAAAATTATTAGACGCAGTAGAATTATTTGATGGAGAATGGGTTTCTGATATTCAATGAAAATCAAATAGGAAACTAGTCTCAGGTTGCTCAAAGTACAGATTTGAAAATTGATCAAGTCAGCTCGAAACACTGTTTTGAGGTTGTAGATAGAACTGATGAAGTCAGTCACATATATACGGAAAGACGAAGGTGACATGGTTTGAAGAGATTTTCGAAGAATATTCGTTCTGTCTGCTGACTGATCTACAAATACTCACCACATGACATTATTTTCTCAGCAACCCCAAAAACAGAGGCTGGACAAAAACTCAATTTCAGGAGAAAATGGAGTAAATCTTCCCACAATAAAACGCATAGTATCAAGTTTTGGCACACCTGATATTATGCGTTTTTCTGATTTTAAAGATTTTTCTCTTAGATCTGATATTTCAAGAATTAAGTGAGCTTGATGATCTGAATGTAGTGTGATATACTATTTTTGTCATCGGTTACCGATTACGTTCCTTACGGTTCGTGAGAGGAGGTGAAACTAATGAGCCTTATCATAGAGCTCGCTCTTACTATTATAGCGGACGTCATCGCAGGAATTATCTTGTATTTCGTCTGCAGATGGCTAGATAGTAAGGAGTAGACCGACTGACTAGCCTATCAACACCCGTTAAATCGCTAAGATACGTCAAAAAAGCCCTTAACTACGGCAATAGTTAGGGGCTTTGGTGTTCTAATGAACCTTATCAACTAACTATATTCTAGCATATAAGTCCTAATATTTCAAGCATTAAGTAAGGTTGATGGTCTAAATTTATTGTGGTATACTATTTTGGTCATCGGTTACCGATTACGTTCCTATAGGTTCGTGAGAGGAGGTGAAACTAATGAGCCTTATACCTGAGCTTGCTCTTACTATTATAGCGGACGTCATCGCAGGAATTATCTTGTATTTCGTTTGCAAATGGCTAGATGGTAAGAAGTAGACCGACTGACTAGCCTATCAACACCCGTTAAATCGCTAAGATACGTCAAAAAAGCCCCTAACTACTGCAATAGTTAGGGGCTTTGGTGTTCTAATGAACCTTATACACTAACAACATTCTAGCATATAAGCCCAGATATTTCAAGAGTTTTATTTATTTTTTAAAGTTCTGGAAAGGTCTATAATGAAGTTAGCCATCTAGTATCAAAAAACCGACTAGCTCTTATGAACTAGTCGGTTTCTCATCAATGCGCCAACATTTCTTGGGCGATTTCTTGGCCAGATAGGTTATCTGGGTAGTAGGTTGGCCAGTTATCCATTTCTTCAAAGAGGGCTTCTTGGCTTGTGCCTCCAAAGAAGATATGGAAATGTTCTGCCTTAACTGGGGCGATATTGTGGTCACTAAACTGAACATACTTGAACTGTCCAGCGTCTGCATCTGTGGCTTCAAAGAGGAAGCGCACGCCACGATTGCCTTTCTTGTAAGTCAAGATTTTCTTACCAACATACTTGTAGGTGAATTTCTTACTTTGTCCACCTTGAACAAATTCCATAGTATTATCAGCAATGTTGATCTTAGTGACATCTGTCTGATAGCCTTTTGTATAGTAAGCCTTGTACTCAGCCTGAGTCATCTTACCAGTCAACTTAGCCTTGTAGTCAAAGACTTGATCAAACGTGCCATCTTCAAGGAAAGGATAAACTGATTGCCAGTTACCTGCATAGTCACTCAAAGTGCGGTCCTTGACGTCTGCATCCTCAAAGTAACCATTTTGAACTGTCTTGGTATCCTCTGCCTTTTCAGGTTCGATAGCTGGACCTTCTTGGTCTGTTGTTTGTTTCAAAGCTTTGAGGTTTTTCTCCATGATAGAGATATAATTTTCTCCCGCCTTGGTATCTTCTTCTGTCAGACTTTCTAAAGGATTGAGGACATCTGTTTTGACACCTGCTTCTTTTGAAAGTGTATTAGCAAGGGCTTGTGAAGCATTTTCCTCAAAGTAGATATAGGCGATTTTATTTTTCTTGACGTACTCTGTCAATTCTGCCAAGCGAGCTGCTGATGGCTCTGCATCTGGAGAAAGGCCTGAGATTGCGACTTGTTTGAGTCCATAGTCCAAGGCAAGATAGTTAAAGGCTGCGTGTTGCGTTACAAAGCTCTTTTGTTTGGCTTGAGACAAGCCTTCTGCATAAGCCTTATCTAAGGCTTGTAATTTTTCGATATAGGCAGCAGCATTCTTCTCAAAGGTCTCTTTTTTATCAGGATAATCTGCTGATAAACTGTCACGGATATGCTCTACTAGTTTAATGGCACGAACTGGTGATAACCAAACATGGGGGTCAAACTCATGGTGATGACCTTCTTCTCCATGGTCATGGTCTCCCTCTTCTTCCTCGCCACCTGGCAAAAGCAACATATCGCCTGTCGCCTTGATGGTTTTGACCTTTTTCTTATCCAAAGTATCTAGCAATTTAGGGACCCATGTTTCCATGTTTTCATTTTCATAAACGAAGGTATCTGCATCTTGGATTTGGCAACTGCCTTGGCAGACGGTTCATATTCATGGGGTTCTGTACCAGCACCGATGAGGAGTTCTACATTAGCAGTATCTCCTGCGACTTGCTTGGTAAATTCATAGACAGGGTAAAAGGTTGTCACAATATTGAGTTTGCCATCTACCTGTTTTTGATTGGAACAAGCTACTAAAAACAAGGCACATAGACTGGCTAGCAATAAGCTAATTTTTTTCACATTAGTCTCCTATTTGATAAAACGTCTTACTAAACTGATCAGTAAGAAGACAGTTACAAAAATAATGGTAATACTTGCGCTTGCAGGTGTTTCTGCATAATAGGAAATGTAGAGTCCTGCTACCATTCCCAAAAATCCAATAGCACTGGCTAGTAGCATAACCGATTTAAAGTTTTTCCCCAGACGCAGAGCAATACTAGCTGGCAAGACCATAATGGTCGATACCAGAAGAGCTCCTGCTGCTGGAATCATAAGGGCAATGGCCACCCCCGTCACCATGTTAAAAAGAATAGACATGGTACGAACTGGCAAGCCATCCACAAAGGCCGTATCCTCATCAAAGGTCAAAATGTACATCGGACGAAGGAAGAGGAAGGTCAAAATCAAAACAACCGCCGCAATGACAAAGAGGGAAATAACCTGCTCTTCACTGATAGTCACGATTGAACCAAAAAGATACTGGTCCAAACTCATAGAACTAGAGCTTTTACCCTTGCTCATGACAATTAGAGAAACAGCCAGACCTGTTGACATGAGGATAGCTGTCCCGATTTCCATAAAGCTCTTGTAAACCGTACGGAGATACTCCAGAAAGACCGCCGCAATCAAGACAATAGCAATAGTTGAAATAGTCGGAGAAATCCCCAGAACCAGACCAAAAAGCTACACCCGACAGCGAGACGTGGCTAAGAGTATCACTCATCAAACTCTGACGACGCAAGATAAGAAAGGTTCCTAATACTGGCGAGAAAAGACTCATGGCAATAACGGCCAGAAAGGCACGTTGCATAAAGTCATAAGATAACAAACTAAGCATGGCCCACCTCCTGATCATTCTCATGAACGTTGAAACAACGCCATGGCGAGTCTTGGTTACGGACTAGATGAATATTGCGGTCCGCGTAGTCCTTAACTTCTTCAGGGTCATGGGTAATCATCAAAACAGCCTTGCCATGATGATGGGCGCTGTGGTGCATGAGTTCGTAAAATTCATTTTTACTTCCTGCATCCATCCCCGTTGTCGGCTCATCTAGGATAAATACATCTGGATCAGAGGCAAACATACGCGCAATCACCGCTCTTTGCTTTTGTCCTCCAGATAGAGACCCCAAGCGTTTGTCTCGATGTTCCCACATGCCAACTGAGTCTAAACTGGCCTTGATATGCTCCTCATCATGAGCATTCAAACGACGGAACCAACCTTTTCGCGGATAGCGACCCGACTTGACAAACTCATAAACCGTACTTGGAAAACCAGCATTAAAACTGGCAATCTGTTGAGGAAGGTAGGCTATTCTCAATTTCTTACCCTGGGTATTTGTCTTTGAAATGGTCACCTTACCAATGCGTGGTTGGAGGATTCCAAGACTGGCCTTGATCAGTGTCGTCTTAGCCGCTCCATTTTCCCCTGTCAAGGTAACAAATTCCCCACTATCAACACTATAATTGATATGTTCAAGAACAGGCTCCTTATCATAATAGAAGGATAAATCCTCTACCGTAATATATCTCATTATTTGATTTCTCCTACTAAAGCAGTCAAAAACCGCTGAATCACTTTTTGTTCATTTGGAGTAAACTGAGTCGCCACTTGTTCATAGGTTAAAAGCGTATGCTCATGGTGATGGTGGTGCTCCTCAGCAATTGGACGAGCCAAATCAGTCAACTGATAAAAAATCACACGCGCATCCTTAGGATCTTTAGATGTTTCCAACATCCCTTCCTTGACCAAAGACTTAATGGCCTTGGTAACTGCCGCCTGACTGACATTGAGACGACGAGCCAACTCTGAATTGGTTAAAGACTCCTCCGACAAGAGCATGAGGATATGCTCCTGGGTATTGGTCAGGGCCACCTCGCTAGTACAATGACCTATTAGGATTTCATGCTGATTTTCTGCCTGCAAAATCACCTCATTCAAAAAGCCATCGATATCCTTCGCTAGCTGTCTCATATCTGACCCCTTTCCTTTTAGACTTCTCTTTTTTAAGAGAAAAATACTATTCTGTGGAATTTTATTTACCAGTTAATTATATCACAAGCAAAAAAAGAGTCAAGAAAAAACGTGAAAATAGGCTTCATTCTTGAACTCTTCTATATTATGATTTATTGAAATTCCTTAACATCTCCATCGTATGTCGCCCAATCTTTGCTGAAAAAGCGCTCATTCAGATGATAAGTCGGAGCTGGTGTGGGATTGGATAGGAAAGGATCAACTGCCTTGTCAAAAGCCAACCAACCCAACCAACCAAGGTGAATAGTATCCTTCATAAAGAAAGGCTCCCCACCATCCTTAGAAAAATCTGCTATATTGGTAAAACCTTGACTTTCTAACTGATAGCGAATCTTTTGCACCGTTTGTTGGTACATATCCTCCCGCAAACCAGCGTAGTCCATCCATTTTTTATTAACAGGTGGAATGATAAAAATCGGGTTTACCTTAGATTTAGAAAACTGGGTTAAAACCAACTGCAAGTCATTATACTCTGGCGACTTGAGATAGGTAAAGCTTTTCTGAGAGTCCTTTAATTTCTTCAAATCCTTCTTGATCTGCGTATTATAGAAATAATTTTCCATTCCCAGATCATTATTGGAAGTATTCTTTTCAGCATCTGCTTTAACAATATCTTCTATAGCTTGATAAGAAAACTGGTCTGGCAAGGTCTTTAAATACTTAACTACATGCTTATCATAATTGACATAGCCTCTAACTGAAAACTGACCAAAAAAGGAAGCTTGGCGTTCATTAAACCGAGCCAATAATTCAATCATTTCATTGTCTGCCGTCGATAATTCTTCTTTACTTGCCAACTTCTGAACCAGATCCTTCATAGCTACGTTTGGGAACTGCTGCAGTAAGCGAGTCGCCGCATATTGGCTAGCCTGATCTCCAGATTGATGTTCCAGAAAAACTGGTCAACTGGTCTCCATTAAAATACTGCTGAAAAAGCTGCTGGCTCATAGCCATTTTTTTACTGAACCACTGGGGCGAGATAACATACACAACTTGTTTATTCTCTAGCTGTGGCAACATCTGTTGCATTCCAAAAATACTGGTTAAGCGATGCAGCTCCCCTCTGTCCTAAAAAGATAAGGACGGTAGGAGCGATTGTATTTCTCAGCTAATACCGCAGGATGAGCACCGTCAAAACGAAGCCATTCACTAGAGCCAAAGAAGGGAACAAAACGCATATTTGGATCAGATAGTGCTCTGACTTTTTGACTTCGCTCCTTAAAACTATCGATAGTAGTAGCCACCGCTGAACGCTTTTCAGCTCCTAGATTATGATGCATCTCAGTAGGATAAAAGAAAATGAGCAGAAAAACCAACAAACCAGCTATCAAGACCGGTCCGAAGATCATCCATAAGCGTTTAAGCATTTTGTAGCTCCACAATACCAGCTATGATTTTATTAGCTGTATTCCAGTCATCGCGACCAAACTCTGTTACAGGGACACGAATGTCAAAACGGTTCTCAATCTCCACAATTAATTCAACCGTTCCCATACTATCCAAGACACCTGCGTCAAAAAGATCTTCATCCATCATGTCAGAAACATCTTCCATAAACAACTCATCAATAATCTCGATAACTTCTGATTTGATATCCATATTTTATTTCCTTTTATTTTTTAAACCATAAATCATTCAAAAATCCAGAAAAGATTAAGAATGACAGCATGACGACATGGAAGGTGACAACCATGCCAAGCAACTGAATCCAGCGATTCTCAGGTAGAGCAGGCTTCCCTGCTTTTTTCCGCTCCTTATTGAGCGTTTTTTTCTTACGAACCCAAGCGTCATTGATGACCAGTCCAATCCCATGAAAGAGTCCATAGGCGATATAGTACCAGGTAACTCCATGCCAAAATCCCATAATCAGCATATTTACAATGTAGGCCACACTTGAGGTTACATTGCGATTTTTAAAGACCTTCTTTCTGGTCAATACCATCACCATTCGCATAAAGACAAAGTCACGGAACCAGAAAGACAGACTCATATGCCAGCGATTCCAAAACTCCTTCAAATCCCTTGATAAAAAGGGCTTGTTAAAGTTGATAGGGCTACGGATTCCCATCAAATTTGAAATGGCTAAGGCAAACATAGAATAACCTGCAAAGTCAAAGAAAAGTTCCAGACCAAATGTATACATAACTGCCAAGGCATAGAGGTTAAAGAAACCACCTGACTGCAAGGCTAGATTCTTCAAAGGAGGCAACAATGTTTCTCCTAAAACATGAGCTAGGATAAACTTGTACAAAAAGCCCCACATGATATAGCGAACAGATTCATCCAGCATATCCATCAACTCATCCCGCTCAGGAATGGCCTGATAATTTTCATTAAATCGCTTAAAGCGATCGATTGGGCCACTTGAAAAAGTCGGCATGAAGAGAAGGAAACGAAGGAATTCCCAGAGGGTAAAATTCTTAATCACTCCATCTCTCAGCTCGATGATAATCCCAACCGAACGAAAGGTCAGGTAAGAAATTCCCAAAAATCCAAGCAAAGACTGCGTTCCATTGATAGCTGGTTGCACCTTGACAAAGATAATCGGAAGTAGGGACAGAAAACTAACTAAGTAGAAGACCCACTTGCCATCCTTGCTTTTTCGATAATGCTTGTAGAAAAGCAGGAGCAATATCTCCCAGCAAAGGTAAGTACCCAAGGCAGCTAGTTGATTGGTCTTCCCACCTACCAACATGGTGACGATAAAGAAGAGGCTAACCAACACTTCATACCAGGCAAAGCGTTTCTTGAAAAAGAGGCCGATAAAGATGGGCAAGGTTGCAGCAATCACATAGACAAAATACTGAGGATTGCCGTATGGCTCTATATGAGGAAGCTGTTGAAAGAACTCCATCATCTCTTATTCACCTCGTTAATCAATCCTTTGATGTCAATTTTTTTCCATTTGGAGTCAATGGCAAACTGTCTCGGTAAAGGAATTTAGACGGCATCATATAGGACATCATGATGTCTGTCAAATCTTCCTTGATGGCCTTAGTAATATCGATATCACGCTCAAACTGCTCACGCACACCATCTTTTTAAGATGACATAGGCCAACAAATTTTTGTACCTTGTGGTCCTTGTTATAGCGTGGAACTGCGACAGCAGACTCGATAAAGCGAGACTTGTTGAGGTTTTGAGAGACATCTTCTAACTCAATGCGGTAACCGTTGAACTTAATCTGGAAGTCCATGCGTCCGCCGTAGAGAAGCAAGCCCTCATCTGTCATGGTTCCAACATCGCCTGTGTGATAGGCTGGCAGCCCTTCAAACTCAAAGAAGGCTTCTGCTGTTTTTTCAGGATTGTTCATATATCCTTTTGAAACAGCTGGCCCTGACACAATGATTTCTCCCTGTTCGCCATTTGGTAATTTATTGCCGTCCTCGTCAATGATAAAGGTCGGAGAATCAGCCTTGGTATAGCCGATTGGTAGGCGTTTGAGAATCGTCAACATCTCGTCTGTCACAGCAACAGCTGACAGGGCTACTGTCGCTTCTGTTGGACCGTAAGCATTGATAATACGGGCATTTGGGAAACGCTCGCGCAGTTTTTGAGCTGTTTTAACCGTCAATTCTTCGCCATCAAAGTAGAAATGCGTGATTCCAGGCATTTTCTCACTATTAAAGTCTTCAGACAACATGGCCATATCTGCAAAAGAAGGGGTTGATGTCCAGATAGCGATTGGCAATGAAAAGATGGTCGCAAAGAGTTGCTTAAAGTCCTGAGTGATGGCTGAAGGAAGAGCGAAAAGCGTACCACCCAGTGCCAAGGTCGGTGCCCAGTACATGACAGACAGGTCAAAAGAATAAGGTGGCTGAGCCAGCATTTGCGGACGACTTGGTGTCGCAAATTCCTTATCCGTAATCATCCAGTTGGTAAAGCTGAGGAGGTTATCATGGGAAATCTGTACTCCCTTTGGCTTACCAGTCGTACCAGAAGTAAAGATAATGTAGTAGTTATCATCACCCTTGACTGGATGCGTGATTTCATAGCTAGTCCCTTGAGCAAAGGCTTTTTGAACCTGAGCTAAAGTCATCATTGGCGTAGAAACCTGCTCCAATGGAAAATCTGAGATGGCAATAATCAAGCTTGGCTCTGCTACTTCTAAATAGCCGAAACTCGCTCCAAGGCTGAATGACTGTCAATGGGAATGTAGGCATGGCCTGACTTAGTCAGAGCAACAAAAGTTGCCAACATTTCATACTCTTGGCCTCCAAAAACAACCACAGGAGACTTCTCTGGTAAATCCAGTTGATCGATGGCTGCAGCTAAACTATCCGAATCAGCCTTTAAATCTCCATAAGTGTGTTCCTGTCCCAAAACATTATAAACAGGATAGCTAGGCTGGGTCTGAGCAAAATGCTCAATGGTTTCAATCATATCTACTATTGGTTTATTTGACACAATAGGAATTCTCCTTCAAGTTAAAATTCATTATAGATAAAGCTTCCTTGACCCTGACCAAGATAGCTAAAGAAGTAAAGCAGCCCCAGAAAGATAAGAAAATACAAGGCTGTCCGACCAAGAAAAAGGTACAATTCTTTTCTTTGTTTCATCAAGAAAAACCATTCATTTCTGTAATTTTTGCTAAATAAGATAGACTCTTACTAGCTTATTTTTCTACCATTGTACCACTTTATATAGTATTTTTTTCAATTGTTTGCCGTAGATTTTCATTATATTTAAGCTAATTTTAAAATTATGCGGTTTTTCTATGCATATTTCAAATAGAGTTATCTTGGTTCAAAATTCCATTTCAGGAGACAATGAAGTAAATCTTCCCATAATAAAACGCACAATATCAAGTTTTTTCAACACCTGATACTATGCGCTTTTCTAATTTTTCAAGACTTTTTAACCAGTCTCTCATTTAAAATAATCTCGTCTGATATAAATTAAAATAGCTTCTATCATCAGACAAATGGCTGATAGCCAAAAACTGATGCTAATACCAAAATTCTCAGTAATATAGCTCATTAGCAAAACAAATACTGAAAATGCTAATGTCGAAATCACTTCAAGAACAGAATAGACATTAACCAAATGATTTTCCTCTACTGTTTCCTGAAGAAATACAGTTTCAGGAACTTCTTTTAGCTGCGATAACATACCAACTAAAGCTGAAAATAATAAAAACATCTGTGCATTTGGAAAAAATAGAATAGTCAGTGTCACTATTGCCATGGCTACAAGAGAAAAAAGAATACTTTCCCATTTAGCAGCAAGAAACTTTTCAGATAGCCTAAAAGCAATTAAGCCACTAATTATAATCCCAATAGAGTATGCTGTATTAGAATATCCCCAGTAACTTTCCGTTTTATGTAATAACTCAGTTACAAAAACAAGTATAATGGACGAAACCCAAATCGTATTTGAGAAAGTTTCAAATAAATTTGCTGATACAAAAAGTCTTAATCTAGGATCTCTAGCAACTAACTTCCAACCTTTGAGCAAAATTTCAAGATTCGTTTCTGACTCTAACACCTCCACTTCAGCCTTAGGAAGAAATAACATCAGAAAGCTAGAAATGATATACAACATTAAAATTATAAACGTGGTAGGTAAAAGACCAATTGTTGCAAATAAGAGTCCACCTAATCCCCAACCCACCAATTGAACAGCTTCACCACTCATTGATAAGGCTGAATTAGCCTTACCCAAATCGGTCGCATAGCGTGGCACAATAGCATAGGAAACAGGTGCTGCAAAACCATCTAATATTGAAATTGCCACAACAAATAGATAGGTTACCAAAGGCGCTACGGATTGCATTACGGTAAACATTCCTACCAGTATCGCCAATAATATAGTCTTTCCAAATTGGGATAAAGATAAAACCCTATTTAGCGCTAACCTTTTAGTAACCAAAGGAACTAAAAGACTCGCAACAAAAGAGGATATCCCTATTAAAATGGGAACTAGTGACGTGGCAATTACTGATTTTGAAATAATGTATATGTTAGCAATGATTGTTACTCTAAAGAAAATATCTGCTAAATTCGCAAACAATTGAGAGACTAACAACTTGACAAATGAATTAGACATGTAGCGCTCCTATAACATAAAAATATTTAACTGATAAATGATATAGTAGACTTTGTTCGAAAATTATTTGAAGTAAGATTAGGTGGTCAGAAATTGAATTTTTAACGTCCCAACTTAGCCATAATTTTTAGTTTTCACATCTTTGAATCATCTAAAACAATCCATAACATCACCTATATATTAGACCTGGTAGGATGCCGAACAAGTCTATTTATTTTATTCTATATTTTCCCAAATCAATTACTTGATTATAAACCGCTTCTGAATCAATATGATGAGCAACTTCAATCAAAATGATAGGCAACTGCAAAAGTAATTGGCGCACTTGATATGCATTGTCCTTGTCTAAGGATGATGTGACCTCATCCGCCAACACAATGTCTTTTTTTCGAAGTAGACAACGAACTAATTCAAGTCGTAAACGTTGTCCACCTGAAATGTTTTCTCCATTATTTATCAGTTGATAATCTAAAATATTGGTGATTTCATTCGTTAAGCCAACTTGTTCTAAGCAACAGAGTAAGTCTTTATCTGAAATCTCCTGCCCTAATGTTAAATTTTCTCGGATTGTCCCATGTATGAAAAATGGATTCTGAGAAATATACGCAACATTTCCTTGATAATGAGTAAATTCTCGACCCGATTTATCACGTACGATAATTCTACCACTATTCGGATTTATCTTTCCTGCTACCAATTGTAGGAGAGTTGACTTTCCAGTACCACTAGCTCCCTTTATTAAAACTTTACTCGGCTTAGTTAATCTAAGTGACAAATCATAAAAGAGCACTTGCTCTCCAACCTGTTTTGAAACGCCCTCCAAAACTAGCTCAGCTAAAGATTCGACTGTCGGATATGATGTTTCTAAACAAGATTCTTCCAATAATGAAAATATTTTTTCTTTCACTGTTTGCGATCGCTGTATATCAGATATGCTATACATAATTCTTTGAATAGGTCCGCTAAGATTCATTGTGGCTATATACATAGAGACCAAACTAGCTGTTGTTAATTCTATACCGCTCTTTTGTAATAAAAGACCAAGTGCAAGAGGTAGTACCTGACTAAGAAATTCTAAAGGACCATTGAAAAAATAAACGACATTGCTAGTCCATTCATTTTTCCAACGAGCGTTCTCGTAACACTCATTGTTTTTTCTCATCTTAGCAAAGTTTTCTTTACTAGCGCCATAAAAATATATCGTATCTGCTCCCTTAAAAAAATCTCCTACAGATAGATGAAAAGCTTTTTGCATTTCCGAAAAATTTGCACCACTTTTCATTAAACGATTATTCATTACCCATTGAGGTAATGGTCGAAGAAAAGAGAACACGATAAAAACAATACCAAGCCAAAAATTTTGCACCAAAATAAAAACAATCGTTGTACAAAGTATAAAAACTCTTCCAACTATCATATCCAGGGGTAAAAAGAAGCGATTATAGAGCAGTTCCATATCTTGTGTAACAATTGAAACTTTTTCATCATATACAACATTTTCTTTCAAAAATAGTTTCTTAATAAGCTGATCTTTTAACCGAATTTGAAGATGACGCTGCAGATTATTACTGACAAAATTTGCTAGCAACATCGTGCTATAAAAAAACAGGTGTAAACACAGGCCATATAAAACAAAGTATGAAATTGTACCAATTATAAGTTGCTCTTCACGAATATTCAATAGCTTATCCAATAACAATGGCTTTATTAGGGCCATCCCACTATTCAAAAGCACTCCTATTAAAAAATAGATAAAAATATTAGTTTTAATGTATTTTAGAAATTTCATAAATAAGCCTATCTAAAAGAAAGCGAATAGATATAAAAAGCCTCAGTCTAAAAAGTTATAAACAAATTAACTCCAACTGAGACTATACAATAATTTAATTAACCTATATATGATGCTGTTTATTAAGAGTGATTATTGTTACTATTGAAAAATAATTCTCCTGTTTCACTTTTCTTTCTTAAAATATATGGAGATAGAACTTGCATATTAAATACCTCAAAATTCATAATTATGGTAACAAATTCGAAAAATCCTATCGCTCAAATACAATGAACTGATAAAACAACCGTAATTGAAATTTCTAAAGACAATTCTACCAAAATATTATTTCGAGATACTTCCTTTCCCATATCTGCGTATTACTTTTTACTTGCTAAAATTTTTTCTAAGTGCCTTTCATAATTCTTTGCCAAATGGTTACTTCCCGCTAATTTCATTGCTCCAATACACTTCCTCATTTCAATAATTGCTTTGCAATCTGTCTCTTTTTTATAGCGATATAGATATTGGGCATACTGGAATACCAATCGCTCATAAATTTCAGTTTCAGTGAAAAAGCATTGGTTTAGTCGTTTTTCAAAATACAAAGCATCAAGAAATTTTCCTCTTTCAATACATGTGATATACCCGTTCAATAGCATAGATGAAATCAGTCGTCTATTATTAGGAATTTCTTTATAAAAATCAGAACGTCTAGACATCTCTCTAGCCAAAACCATAAAGACATCGTGTTTTAGGACATCTAAAGTATTTGAAAAAATCAATAATTCATAGTATCCCCAATATTCAACACTAAAGAGATAGTCAGTTAGATAAGATAAATCTTCACCAGAATAATAAGCTTCTCCAGATAAATCTTGTAAACGAATTTTTAATAAAATAATGTTAAGCTTATGAAATTTCTCTTGTTTAGAATCTGACTCCATCTGAGAATAAAGTAGTTTTTTCAACCCATCAACATTATGATTTGATACAAAATGCCTAACCTTTGATAAGAGTTCGTTCAGTTCATCACGATGAAAATCATGAACAGCATACATAAATTCATCAATAGGCATGTTAATTTCATCCAAAATAGCCATAAATTTTGAAATGGTTAAATCAGTCTCTCCCTTTTCAAAACGTGAGAGCTGTGATGTTGATATACCAGCTTTTTCGACATCTTTCAAGCGAAACCCTCTAGATTCTCGAAACTTTTTAAAAATTTCTCCAAATTTTTTCATAATTTCTCTCCAACAAGCATATATGGGAACAGTTTTTGATTTTTAATATTTTAGCATAAAATAGAAGAAAACAAAAGCGAGGTATTTCACATGAAAAAACAAAAACTATTGCCTTTATTATTCCTAATTTTAGGAGGAATTATGATTATCGTTGTTGGCTAGTACTAAGAAGTTAGTTATTAGAATACTTACATCTTCAATCGAAAAAGAGACTGAGAAAAAGTCTTAAAAATCAGAAAAACGCATCATATCAGATGTTGAAAAAATTTGATATAATGCGTTTTATTATGAGAAGATTTACTTCATTTTTTGCTGAAATTGAGCTCTTGCCCAAGCTCTATCAACATAATTGTTTTCTAGATTAGAAAAGTGAGAATACAAGCACGGCCAAGACTGCACCGATAACAGGTCCCACAACAGGAATCCAAGCGTAAGACCAATCTCCGTCTCCCTTGTTTGAAATTGGAAGGATACTGTGCATGATACGAGGTCCAAGGTCACGCGCAGGATTCAAGGCATAGCCTGTTGTCCCACCTAGTGATAGACCGATACCGACAATCAAAGTCCCCACCGCAAAGGTTCCGATACCTGCCTGAAAATCGTAAAGACCCAAAGCAAAGATTGTCAAAACCAAAACAAAGGTTCCAAGGATTTCGCTGATTAAGTTAGAAACTGTATCCTTGATGGCTGGACCAGTACTGAAAGTTGCCAGGATATTGCCTGCATTTTCTTCTGCCTCATAATGCGGTTTGAATTGCAACCAAACCAAAACCTGACCCAGCATAGCCCCTGCGAACTGAGCTAGGATGTAAGGGAAAACGGAAGTCCAAGGCAGACCACCTTTTAAGGCCACACCGATGGTCACAGCTGGGTTTAAATGAGCTGGACTGAGCTTGCCAGATACAAAGACCGCAACTGCAACTGCAATCCCCCAACCCATAGTAATCACAATCCAACCTGAACTGTTGCTCTTAGTTTTTGGAAGAACCACACCTGCAACAACACCATTCCCTAGAAGAATCAGGATTAAAGTCCCTAGAAATTCTCCAAATAATTCATTCATCATCTTTCTGTCTCCGTTAAAAAGAAGGAGAGGGTAGACTAGGAGTCCTGCCCTCCACCTCTTTTATTTTTTCTTAATTTTTTAATTCTGCTAAATCGTTTTGAGCGAGAGCCGCTTCGACATCAGCACGGTAAGTTACTTTCTCGTCTTCTGTCCAGTCATAGAATCGTCCCATTTCATCCAAAACTGGCTCAACGATGCTGTCCAAGCTATCACGCATAAAGAGCATATGGTTGGTACGACGAAGAAGGAAATCAACTGGGCTCAGAGCCAACTCATTGCGCATTGCATAGTGCAGAGACAAGGTATCTGCCAAGCTGAGTCCTGGTGCTTGTTCCAAGCTGTGAGCAAGGGCAAAGACTTTCGGTGCATTTGAACCGTAAAGATTTGCCAGATAGTGGGCTTCCTTGCTATCCAAGCCACGTGACACTCCAAGTTGCGCAAAGGCTTCGATTTCTGAGTCCACATTTGCTGGGTTCAATTCTCCACCTGAAACAGGGTAAGTCTTCGAGTTGATGAGTTTAAAGCTACGGTCAAATTCTGCTTTGAGGATGTCAACCACGCGCTCCATAGCTCCTTCAGCCATCTTACGGTAGTCTGTGATTTTACCACCAGCAAGGGTCAAGAGACCATTGTCATCACGGTCCAAGCTAGATCCACGAGAAACTGCTGACGGATCCAAATGTTTCTCAGATGTGCTACTTTCAAGCTTGCTGACAGCAGCCTCAACATCTTCACGCGTTTTTTCTTTAGAGAGATAAGATTCAACAGTCGCAATCAAGTTGTTAAAGCTTTCATCACTGATGGTTCCATTATTTCCTCCATTGTAGTCAGAAGCGCTATTGCCTGCGATCAATGGACGAAGACCTGCCCAACTGCTTTCGATATCATCAATGGTAATGTTAGCTTCTGGGAAGCGGTTGTTGACAATGCCAAGCAGATAATCTACATCTTCCTGAGTTACTTTTGGATGTTCCAAGTCACCTGTGTAGTCTGTATCAGTTGTACCAAAGTATGTCTTGTTTTCACGTGGGAGAACAAAGACCATACGGCCATCACCCAAACCTGTGTCAAAGTAAACTGGTTGTGAAACCTTGATCTTGCTTGAATCCACTACTAGGTGAACTCCCTTAGTTGGACGCATTTGTGAGAATTGGGTTCCCTTATTAGACAAATTACGTACCTTATCGCTCCAAGGACCTGTCGTGTTGATAACCAGACGAGCCTTGATTTCAAAGACTTGATCTGTCAAGAGATCACGAGCTACCACACCTGTAATCTTGCCACTTTCGTCAAAGAGGAAGCCTTCTGCCTTCACGTGGTTAGCAATGAGAGCACCATCTTGGTTAGCACGTTTGATGTTTTCAATCACGAGACGCGCATCGTTGTTACGGAAGTCAAGGTAAACCCCACCTCCTACCAAGCCTTCTTTCTTCAAGTTTGGCTGGCGTTCCAAAACTTCTTCCTTGCTCAAAACCTTGTTAGCAGCTGGTGTGTTGTTGACACCTGCCAAAAGGTCGTACAAGTCCATGGCTACTTTAAGACGGAAGAGGCTAAAGGTTGCTCCATCTTCATCGTAAACTGGTAAGAGCATTGGATCTGGTTTTGGAATGTGTGGAGCGATTTGTTGAACCACTGCACGTTCAGAAACTGTATCTGATACCACTTCTACGTCAAATTGTTTGAGGTAACGAAGACCTCCGTGAACTAATTTAGTTGAACGGCTAGATGTTCCTTCTGCAAAATCCTGCATTTCAATCAAACCAGTCTCAAGACCGCTAGCTGCCGCCTGCAAGGCTACACCAGCCCCTGTGATTCCTCCACCGATAATCAAGAGGTCCAGGATACGTTCCTGCATTTTTTTAATTGATAATTCACGTGTTTTCTTTGAAAATTCCATATTTACACACTTTCTAACTAAGTCGCTTTATTCTTCCAGTATTAGTCGTCTACTTCCGCAAAGACTTGCGTTGCTTTCACAGCCTTCTTCCAGCCCTTGTAGAGTTGTTCCTTACGAGATTCGTTCATAGATGGTTCAAAGAGTTCTCCTGTCTCGTTCAAGAGTTTCAACTCATCCAAGTCTTTCCAGTAACCTACTGACAAACCTGCTAGGAAGGCTGCCCCTAGAGCTGTTGTTTCCAAGTTTTTGGCGCGTGCGATATCGATTCCCAAAATGTCAGCTTGGAACTGCATGAGGAAATTATTCATAGCTGCACCACCGTCTACTTTCAAGACTTGGATAGCTGTCTGAGCATCTACTTGCATGGTGTCGATGATGTCACGTACTTGATAAGCGATGGATTGCAAGGTTGCCTTGATAAAGTCTTCTTTAGTTGTTCCACGAGTCAAACCAAAGACAGAACCGCGAGCATTTTGGTTCCAGTATGGAGCACCTAGACCTGTAAAGGCTGGAACGACATAAACTTCATCATTGTTGTGAGAATCACGAGCGTATTTTTCAGATTCTGGTGAATTTTCGACCATGCGAAGTCCATCACGAAGCCATTGAATGGCGCTTCCCGCGATGAAGATAGAACCTTCTAAAGCATAGTAGACCTTGCCATTGATTCCGTAACCAATGGTTGTCAAGAGGTTATTTTCAGACAACTGCATCTCTTCACCAGTATTCATGATGATGAAAGAACCTGTTCCATAAGTATTCTTGACCATACCTGGTTCAAAGGCCAACTGTCCAAAGAGGGCTGCCTGTTGGTCCCCAGCCATACCTGAGATTGGCACTTCTCCACCGTAGAAATGGAATGGCGCTGTCTTACCGTAGATTTCAGAGTTAGAACGAACTTCTGGAAGCATAGCCTTAGGAATGTTAAGGATTTCCAAAATCTCATCATCCCATTTGAGTTCTTTAATGTTATAAAGCATGGTACGGGCTGCATTTGAGTAGTCCGTCACATGAGCCACACCGTCAGTTAATTTCCAAACCAACCAAGTATCGATAGTACCAAAGAGCAATTCTCCTTTTTCTGCTCGCTCTTGAGCGCCTTCTACATGATCCAAAATCCAACGAACCTTGGTAGCAGAGAAGTAAGCATCGATAATCAAACCCGTCTTTTCATGGAATTTTTCCACATAACCTTGGTTTTTTAGTTGCTCAGCCAAAGATGCTGTCTGGCGTGACTGCCAAACGATAGCATTGTAGATAGGAAGCCCTGTTTTCTTATCCCAGACGACAGTTGTTTCACGCTGGTTGGTAATCCCGATTGCTTCGATTTGATTTGGCTTGACACCACTTTCGATGAAAGCACCCGCAATAACTGACTGAACAGAGTTCCAAATTTCATTGGCATTGTGCTCAACCCAACCTGCCTGAGGGAAAATCTGAGTGAACTCTTTTTGACTCGAGCTAACTTTTTCTCCTTTTTTGTTGAAAATAATGGCACGAGAACTTGTAGTTCCCTGGTCAATGGCCATAATGTATTTTTCTTGTGACATGTGCTGTCCTCCTGATAAAGATCTTGAGGATGTTTCCTCTTTACACTTACTAGTATACAAAATAAAGCGCTTTCTTGTTCATCAACTTTTTTTAATTTTTTAAAAAACGTGAGTAGATTGTGTAAATTTCACAAAAAAGGCCTGGAATAACCAAGCCTTTTAAGTAAATAATAACTGACGAATAGCCGCCAAATCTTCCATATCCAAGTCGTTTTTAAATAATAGACTGGTGTTTGCTCCTTCTTATGAATCGGGTTATTGGTAACCAGCAAATCATAATGCCGACTAGGGTCATAGGCTTCAATGGTAATAAAACGATTGTATTCCAAATACCGTTTCAAAATGGCTGCCATCCTTGAAAAGACAAGAAAACCAGATGTCAAATCCAGACCAATCCGCATATGCTGGCCACCGTTTTCAGCCATATATTCGATTAACTGGAGCCATTCCCAGAGAATTTTCTTATCCAAATCCGTCCCCTGCTGAAAGGCAGGCATGGCATGAAAAATCTCCTCTGCCGTTCCCTTAAAATCATGTTCCATCAGCAAATAAGGATGGCGATTCTCTAACTGGTACTTATAGCGATCCTGTAAAATATAGCCCTTATAGAGATAGACTTGAGCACAAAGCTGACTAAGTTCATAGGTGACATGGTCCTCTGTATAGTCCCCCAATAGTTCCTCCTTCTTCATTTCTTGAATCAACTGCGTCAGCAAATCTGCCAACTGCCCTCCAAATCCAAGAATATACTCCATAGTATGAAGGGGAAGAATACGATGAGATAGGAGGAAGGAGAAGAAAATCATCATCTCACCATCCTCAGTTCCGAGAGGGATGTGTCGCCCAGCGAAAAAGGACGGAGCCTTTCTCAGCAAACGAAGGTAGAAAATATTGTCAAAATACCCTCGCATTTTCTCTTCTATCACTTGAAACTGACAGGCATTGACCCGGAGACGTTGTTGACTGATATGAGCCCAGAGAATCAAGTCCAATTTCTGCCCCGAAGACAAACTCGCACCGCAGATTTCTTCTAGTGTAGCAATTTCCTCCTTTCTCTCTGGTTTCTGCATGTGGCCTTCCCATTCCTGACTCGACCAGACCTTGCGGAAAAGACAGAAATAGAAATAGCGAATCTGATGCTCTGGACCTCGCCAACGTCCATTTTGGATGGATAAGTCAAATTCTGACAAAATCTGATTTAAACCAGCCAAGTGGCGACCAAGTGTAGCCTCGCTAATCATCAATTCTTGAGCCAGCTGATGGGCTAAAAACTGTTGGTGGTAGAGAAGATAGACTAAAATTTGGTATTTAACAGCATTCTCCAAAAACAAGCTCCGGATATCTCTCCCCTTGGTAGTTGCACCGATCGATAGACGCAGATTTTCATCTTCTAAGTGAATAGTCAGCTCTAAGCCACTATCCAAAGCCTTGTCATTGATCAGGGTGACATATTTGGTTAGGGTTGCTTTTGAAAATCCTGTTTCCTCCATTACAACCTTGACGGTCGTCTGAGACTCTTGTAATAGAAAGGAAAGGATTGAAAATTGGCCAGATTCGGCCTTTTCCATCAAGTCTCCTAAATACATTTGTTACCCCTTTCATTTTCTACCTTAAGCATAGCATAAATCTTACAAATGCTGAAATAATCTGTTTCTCTTTTTATTTTCATGCTGATTTCCTGGTCCATTATCCTGAAAATCAGCAAACACACGGCTCCCCCTTTGGGCATTTTTATGCTAAAATAGTAGCTATGGATAAAATTATTAAAACTATATCAGAAAGCGGAGCCTTTCGTGCTTTTGTCCTTGATAGTACAGAAACCGTCCGCACTGCTCAAGAAAAACACCAAACCCAAGCTAGCTCAACTGTAGCGCTTGGTCGAACTCTTATTGCTAGCCAGATTCTCGCAGCCAATGAAAAAGGAAATACCAAACTTACAGTTAAAGTGCTGGGCTCTAGCTCTCTAGGTGCTATCATCACCGTTGCTGATACCAAAGGGAACGTCAAAGGCTACGTTCAAAATCCTGGTGTTGACATCAAAAAGACTGCAACTGGTGAAGTTCTAGTTGGACCTTTTGTTGGAAATGGTCAATTCCTCGTTATCACAGACTACGGTACTGGAAATCCTTACAACTCTATGACTCCTCTCATCTCTGGAGAAATTGGTGAAGACCTTGCCTTTTACCTGACTGAAAGCCAACAAACGCCTTCAGCAGTCGGTCTCAATGTCCTTTTAGACGAGGAAGACAAGGTCAAGGTTGCAGGTGGTTTCCTAGTCCAAGTCTTACCAGGAGCCAAGGAAGAAGAGATTGCCCGTTTTGAGAAACGCATCCAAGAAATGCCAGCTATCTCAACTCTTCTCGAAAGTGAAGACCATATCGAAGCCCTTCTCAAGGCTATCTACGGAGACGAGGCCTACAAGCGTCTTTCTGAAGAAGAAATTCGTTTCCAATGTGACTGTAGTCATGAACGCTTTATGAACGCTCTTGCCAGCCTTCCAAGCTCAGACTTACAGGAAATAAAAGAGGAAGACCACGGGGCAGAAATCACTTGTCAATTCTGCCAAACTACTTACAACTTTGATGAAAACGACCTGGAGGAACTCATTCGTGACAAATCTTAATACACCCTTTATGATTGGCAATGTTGAGATTCCCAATCGTACCGTTTTAGCGCCTATGGCTGGCGTGACAAACTCAGCCTTTCGTACTATTGCAAAAGAGCTCGGAGCTGGACTCGTTGTCATGGAAATGGTCTCTGACAAGGGAATCCAATACAACAATGAAAAAACCCTGCACATGCTTCATATCGATGAAGGTGAAAATCCAGTTTCTATCCAACTTTTTGGTAGCGATGAAGATAGCCTAGCACGCGCAGCAGAATTCATCCAAGAAAACACTAAGACCGATATCGTGGATATCAACATGGGCTGCCCAGTTAACAAAATCGTGAAGAACGAAGCTGGCGCTATGTGGCTCAAGGATCCAGATAAAATTTACTCTATCATCAACAAGGTCCAATCTGTCCTTGATATTCCACTTACTGTCAAAATGCGTACCGGCTGGGCTGACCCATCTCTGGCAGTAGAAAATGCCCTCGCTGCTGAAGCTGCAGGTGTTTCTGCCCTCGCCATGCATGGCCGTACCCGTGAACAAATGTATACAGGCCACGCAGACCTTGAGACTCTTCACAAGGTCGCTCAAGCTCTGACCAAGATTCCCTTCATCGCCAACGGTGATATCCGTACGGTCCAAGAAGCCAAACAACGCATCGAAGAAGTCGGGGCTGACGCAGTCATGATTGGCCGCGCTGCTATGGGAAATCCTTACCTCTTCAACCAAATCAACCATTACTTTGAAACAGGAGAAATCCTACCTGATTTGACCTTTGAAGACAAGATGAAAATCGCATACGAACACTTGAAACGCTTGATTAACCTCAAAGGAGAAAACGTGGCAGTTCGTGAATTCCGTGGCCTCGCTCCTCACTATCTTCGTGGAACATCTGGTGCAGCTAAACTCCGTGGAGCCATTTCACAAGCTAGCACTCTGGCAGAGATTGAATCCCTCTTGCAATTGGAGAAAGCTTAAAATGCTTCACACTGCTCTACTGGTTATCGATATGCAAAAAGCATTTGATAACCCTATCTGGGGAGAACGAAATAACCCTCAAGCTGAACATCAAGCATTGAGGGTACTGGCATACTTTCGTAAACACGCTCTTCCAGTCTTACATGTTCAACACATATCTGACAATCCCCAGTCACAATTTCATAACAAACAAAATCAGGAGTTTAAAAGTGGATTTGAACCAGTCACCTCAGAACCTGTCTTTCAAAAAACAGTTAATAGCGCCTTTATTGGAACAAATCTTGAAACCTATTTACGAAAAAATCAGATTTGTCATTTAGTCGTTGTTGGTTTGACCCTGCCTCATTGTGTATCTACTACGACACGAATGGCAGCAAATCTTGGTTTTGAAGTCACTTTACTAGCAGATGCTACTGCCAGTTTTACCCTATCGAACAAAAACGGTCAGGCCATCTCTCCTGAGACTATCCATGAGATTAATCTCCTTTCTCTACAAGATGAGTTTGCTCAAATTCTTACTACAGAAGAATTTTTAACCCAAGTATAAGTATAAAATAATCCGTCAACTCTTATTGAGCTGACGGATTTTCTTTGATTGTAAAAATTTAAATACTGAGAGTTATTATTGATTCAAAGCAACACTGGAAACCTTGCCATCCGCTCCTGTTGTAATTTGGATGACTTTTCCTCCACCGATTTTGGCATTATACTTACCATCATCAAGAGTATAAGAATGGCCTTTGATAGAGTAATTTTCTTTCTTTCCATCAGCAGATTCTACTGTAAATTGACCACCTGATGAAACTGTGATGGTTTCGCCATTGGCTCCCTTCCAGTTGCCTGCTGCAGCTGAGAAATCACCATCTACCATGGTTAAACACCCTTGTAGCGTTTATTTTGCCCTGCTTGCTTATCTTGCAGTTTGCGGTCAGTTGTAGGATCATAGCTTGATTGGTTAGACTGGGTTTGAGAAGCCTGTTGAGTTGAAGGGACCTGAGCAGGAGTTTGTTGACTAGCTGCCTGTTGATTAGACACTTCTTGACCTTGTCTTTGCTCTGCTGCAGGTGCCGCTTGTGATGGCGTTGCACTTACTGAAGACTGATCAGTAGACGCCTTGGCCTTTTCAGATGAAGCTGAACTTGAGGATTTCTGAGTTTTGCTTTCTTTGTTAGCAGAAGCTGCTTTAGAGCTTGATGATTGGCTTGTCTTAGCAGAACTACTTGCCTGAGTTGTTTCCTTTTTATTTCCACAAGCTCCTAATAGTAGGGTAGAAGCTAATACAGTTACTGTCATCAATTTGATATAGGTTTTCTTTTTCATTTTTCTACTCCTTTGTAATATTTTAGAAATATAAAGAAATCTTTTTGTAATACAATTGTAACATTAGGGGTTAAATATGTCAACAATTTATCTAAACTATTTTAAAAATCTTAAATACTTTAGATACATTTACTCCTCCTACTCTTCTATTCGTAATAAAACAGAAAAACAGAAGATTTTCCTATTAAAAATTTGAATTTTTTGTGTGAACGCTTAAAACTTTGAGTACAAAGGAATATAATAACATTGAAATAGAATATAGGAGGTGCACTCTTATGCTAAATAAGTATTATAAGTATCTTCCTTGGGTGATTTTGGGAGCAATTGGTTCCTATCAATCAGCCACTTACTATGCGCGAACTGCATTTGATGTCTTCTATCTGACTACAGTCTTTATGATTGTTTATATCGCTTTGTTATTCCTACACGAAAAATATCTCAAGTATCGATACAAAGACTTTTTTACTCACATGTTGAGTAATTCTAAGAAAGATATCCATCCCTAAAAACATTCGCAACAGCAAAACCATCTCATGATGGTATATAAAGAGGTCGGGAACTTTTCCCGACCTCGCTTTTTATGCAATATCAAATTTTAATTGGCCTGCTTTGACACCAATCTTAAGTGTGCTGCCTGCCACTAAATCTCCCTTAAGAAGAAGTTCTGCCAACTTATCTTCCACTTCTGTTTGCAGGGTTCTGCGAAGTGGACGGGCTCCCATCTCTGGGTCATATCCTTGATTTGCCAATAATTTCAGTGCGGAAGCTTGTAATTTCAAGTCAATTCCTTTTTCAGCCAAACTTGCCACTAAAGGTTTGACCATAATCTTCACCACTTCCTGCATATGGTCGCTAGATAGGCTATGGAAGACCACCTTTTCATCAATACGGTTAATAAACTCCGGTCTGTAAGCCTTTTTCAGCTCTTCAAACATACGTTTTTCCATATTTTCCTGGTCAAAACGGATATCCTTAGCTCCAAAGCCGACTGTCTTGTCATCCCGAAGGGCTGTCGCACCAAGGTTTGACGTCATGATGATAATGGTATTTGAAAGTCGACCTTGCGGCCCTTGCTATCGGTCAAGACACCGTCATCCAGAACCTGCAAGAGAACATTAAAGATATCTGGGTGGGCCTTCTCTACCTCGTCAAAGAGGAGAACGGAGTATGGTTTGTTGCGAACCTTCTCAGTTAACTCCCCACCTTCTTCATACCCCACATAGCCTGGAGGAGCTCCGTTGAGACGACTGGCTGCGAATTTCTCCATATACTCACTCATATCAAAGCGGATAAGGGCTGATTCGTCATCAAAAAGAACTTCTGCTAGAGCCTTAGCCAATTCGGTCTTCCCGACGCCTGTAGGCCCTAAGAACATAAAGGAGCCAATCGGACGCTTGTGACTGCGAATCCCTGACTGATTGCGGCGAATCGCACGACTAATGCTTGAAACAGCTTGATCTTGCCCGATGACACGTTTGTGCAATTCTGCTTCCAAGTTTAAGTATTTCTTAGCATCAGTCTGAGTCAGTTTTTGGACTGGAATACCTGATAAACGACTTAAGGTAGTCAAAATATCAGACTCTGTCACCAAGTCTTTATAGACAGGCAATTCCTCTTCTTTTGCGATTAGCTGAGCTGCTTGTTTCCACTTGCCATCCATCAAGGCCTTGTCAGCTGGACTCAAGTCGGATTCGTCTGCTTTCACATGCTTTGCCTTATTTTGCACTGTTGCCGCTGCCTCATCCAAGAGATCGATAGCAGAGTCTGGCAAGTGACGACTGGTTAAGTAACGATGGGCCATCTTGACGGCTGTTCCAACTGCTTCATCTGTGATTTGCACACGGTGATGTTTCTCATAAGTCGCCTTCAAGCCTTGTAAAATGGTCATGCTGTCTGCCACACTTGGCTCCTCAATCGTCACTTTGGCGAAACGACGAGAAAGGGCTGCGTCTTTTTCAATGTGTTTTTGGTACTCTTCCTGAGTGGTGGCACCAACCGTTCTCAAAGTTCCACGCGCCAAGGCTGGCTTCAAGATATTGGCCGCATCCAGAGTTGAATCAATCCCACTCCCAGAACCCATGATAGTGTGGAGTTCATCAATAAAGAGAATGACTTGACCATCTTCTTCAACATCCTTGATGATATTGTTCATACGTTCTTCAAAGTCACCACGGAAGCGTGTCCCTGCAACAACATTCATCAAATCAAGCTCTAACACGCGCATCTTAGCCATGTCCGCAGGTACATCCCCACTGGCAATACGCTGGGCAAGACCAAGCGCCAGAGCTGTTTTCCCGACACCAGCATCTCCAACCAAGACAGGATTATTCTTGGTTTTCCGGCTCAAGATTTGAATCATACGGGATATTTCCTTGTCACGACCGATGACTGGCTCTAACTTACCTGAACGAGCTTGCTCTGTCAAATCATGCGTATAGTCCTCGAGTCCACCACTCGGAGTCTGGGGCATCCCCATCATATTAGCCATAGAATTTTGCTTGTCAGCTACGGTACGATGGCGTTGGCGTAAAGCTTTAAGGTCTTCGCGAGTCCAGCCTGCCCGTTCTTCTAGATTGCGACGAAGTGCAGCAATCTTAACCTGATCTTTCTTGTCTTCATAAGAAAAAAACCAGCCCTCTCCAAGATACGAGTCGCCAAGGTATTTCCATCATGTAAAAATCGCATAAAGGACGTGCTCCGTCCCGAGCACCTTAGCATGGACCACTGACGCTACATACTCTGCTTCGTCAAAAAGAACCTGCAAACGATGGGAGAACGGCAATTCCATAAAGGTTTCATCCTGGCTATAGTCCGTTTCAGTCAGTTCCAAAGCGACCTCTTCTAAACGGTCCATCTCATATGGATAATCATTTAAAGTTGCCCCTGCCACACTATAACTGTGATTGGACATGGCAATCAACAAGTGCCAAGACTCTAGGTAACGAGCTCCAAAATGGCCAGCAACCATGTAGGCACTTTCGATACATTCATTCAATGCTTTTGAATAGTTCATCTTACTTCCCTTTTCTATCTACCTCTTGTATGACCTGTCGTAGCATATTAGCACGAAGGACTGGAGCTTCTTCTCCTAGAACGCGATCCAAAGCTACTGATACTAGCAAATTCATCTCCTGCTTGGTCATTAATTCCTGCTCAACCAAAAGCTGCAGAATATCCTCATAAATTTCTTGACTAACTCGCTCACCAATTGAGTAAAGCAGCTCCCTAAGCATTTCATGATGACTAGAAAACTCAATCCGTCCTATACGAATGTAGCCTCCACCACCACGCTTACTTTCAACCAAGTAGCCTCTACTTTCCGTAAAGCGTGTCTTAATCACATAGTTGATCTGACTAGGAACAACCTGAAAAGTATCTGCTAACTGACTCCGTTGCAACTCCACAATTCCAGATTGATCTAAAATCGCCTTGATGTAGGCCTCAATATGATCCGATGTATTTTTAAATCTCATTACAAACCCACCTCTCTCTTTAAACCTTGACTATCTTTGACTATTATACCGAAATTTTCTCATTTTTAAAAGAAAAAGGGCGCTGGTAAAGGATAATCTTCACCAACTCCCTCTTTTTCTACTTATCTAAGCCTAATTCCGCTAAGATTTGACGTTTGTAGACAATCTTTTGGACTTCCTTGTCCTCATCTTCAGACCAATCTAGTTTAATTTCTGAAACAATCTGCCCAGGACGATTTTTCAAGATATAGATGCGGTCGCTGAGATTGAGGGCCTCCTCGATACTATGCGTGATGATCAGGGTCGTCAATTGCAACTGCTTGTGAATCTCAAGGTACCAAGCGTGTAGTTCCATCTTGGTCATCTCATCCAAGGCGCTGAAGGCCTCGTCTAAGAGAAAGAGCTTGTGCCCGAAAAGGTAGGTGCGAAGCAAGGCTACACGCTGACGCATCCCGCCACTGAGTTCATGAGGATACTTGTTCCGTACAGCTGTCAACTGGAAGGTCGCAAGAATTTCATCCGCTCGGGCAATGGCTTCCGCCTTATCCACCTTTGAATCAAGAGGGGCAGAATGATATTACCAAGCACCGTCTTGTGCTCCAAGAGTAGATCCTTTTGCAACATATAACTCACGCGCCCCTTGGGATTTTCTTCACCATCAAGGACAATTCTCCCTGACTGAACTTCTAAAATCCCAGCGATTAGATTAAAGAGGGTGGTCTTCCCAACACCACTTGGACCTAGGATAGAAACCACTTCACCTGAAATCACCTGCAGGTTAATGTCCTCTAAAATCCTCTCTTGACCATAGGCATAACTGACGTGTTCTAGTCTAATTTCTGTCATTATTTCACAAATTCATTGGTAAAGCCTTTGTCTGTCAAGTCTTCTTTAAGGATACCATTTTCTTTATCCCATTTGTAGAAGGCATTCCAGCGAGCTGCATCAAATTGCCCCCATTTTTCCTTGTCGCTTGCGTATTCTTTTGACAAGTATTTTTGAGATTCGATGACAAAGTCACGTTTTTCCTTGAGTTCAGGTGCATTTTTGATGAGGATATCTGCCGCTTCTTCTGGATGATCCATGGCATATTGGTAGCCTTTTTTGATAGCTTGGATGACTTTACGTGCTTCTTCTTTGTTGTCTTTCAAATAGTCGTTGTTTGCGATGATAACTGGTGAGTAGTAGTCAAACTCCTTGACATAGTCTTTCAAGTACATAAAGTTAGCATCTACACCTTGAGATTTGGCAAGAATTCCATCCCAACCGTAGTAGATCCAAGCAGTATCAAAGACGCCATTGGCAATCGGTGTGATTGAGTTTGAGTCGTTATTTGGTACTTTTTCAACCTTCTCAAAGTCTCCACCTTGAGATTCTACCAAGGTTTTCAACATAGCAAGTTCAGTTGGGTCATTCCAAGTTCCGTATTTCTTACCAACCAAGTCTTTTGGACTAGCTACATTGTCAGATTTACGAGAGATGATTCCTGATGTATTGTGTTCTACGATAGCTGCAACGGCAGTAATTCCTGCCCCTTTTTCCAATTTCTTAGCCATGTAGTCTTGGAAATAAACTGCAAATGGTGCCTTTCCGTTAATAACCAAGTCAGATGAGCTTTCTTCTGGTGGCAATTTCAAATCAACATCCACTCCAGCTTCTTTGAAATAACCTTTTTCCTTAGCCACATAAAGCCCTGTGTGGTTGGTATTTGGTGTCCAGTCTAGGATAAAGTCGATTTTCTTAAGTTCTGCTTCCTTATTATCCTTAGAAGCAGTTCCTTGGCCACAGGCCACAAGTACAACAGCTACAAGAGCTGTTAAAACAGTTAAAAACACTTTCCATGTTTTCTTCATTTCAATTTCCTCTTTTCTTTTTCAGAAACATTCTTATTCTACGAACGTTTCCATTTAATAACATATTTTTCACTGACATCAACCAATTTCATACCCAGAAGACTGATAATCGATACCAGAATAATAATAGCAAACATGGTATCATACTGAAACAGTTTCTTGGACTGAATCATGTAGACACCTAGTCCTTCAAAGCCTCCCAACCACTCAGATACCACTGTTGTGATAAAGGCGTAGGAGACACTGACTCTCAGACCTGCATAAAAGTAAGGCAGGCTGACTGGAATTTTAAAATGCCACAGGATTTGCCAAGGCTTGGCCCGCATCAGATTAAACAAGGTCAGCATATCCTTGTCACAATGCCTAAAACCGTCCAAAATGCTGACGATGATAGGAAAGGTAGTCGTCAAGATAATCAAGACAATCTTGGGCAAAATCCCATAACCTAGCCACAAGACCAGAATAGGGGCTATGGCAATGGTCGGAATGGTCTGAACAACCACCATCATAGGGTAAATCAGGTCATTGAGCCAAGTCAAACTATCCATAAGTACAGCCATGAGACAGGCAATCAAGATTCCTAGAACCAACCCCAATAAAGCCACTCTCAAGGTGGCCCAGCTATGGTGCCAGAGAAATTCTCTATCACGAACAAAGGACAGGAGAATTTCAAGAGGTGTCGGCAGGATAAACTTGGGGAGAAGTTTAAGAAAACCTGCTAACTGCCAGATTGACAAGACCCCCATAAAGCCCAATAGACTAATGTGTCGTCTCAGTATACTTTTCAAGTTTCTCATCAATACTTAAAATCTCTCCTACATTTATTTTGACATTGGCAAAGACATTATCTGCCTCCTGCCCTGCCACTTCCAGCGCTTCTTTGAGAATGCGCATGAGCTCATCAAACTCCCCTTCCAAGACCGTTTCAAATGGTGTCACCACCATGGTCACTTCTTGAGCTTGTAGATAAGCAATGACCTGATCGATAACAGCAATCCGATTAATCCCCTGTGCTAAGGGTAAAACTTGCAAGGCAATGCTTGCTTTCATAAAAACCTCCTCTTCTCATTTTCCTTTGACAAAAAGAAAAACCTTTACCATATATGGAAAAAGGTCAAGAATAGACTAAGTATCGTTCCCTCCGCTGGCATTACCCAGATCAGGTGCGGTCGAAGTTTAACACTTCCTCTCAGACTGTACACAGACTCCCATATATTATATGGACATATGATAGCGCAAAATAAAAAAAATGTCAAGGAAACTGCTTACAGAAAAGAGCAGGAAAAATTTCCTACTCCAATTTCTATACTCGTTCTCCATCACTATTTACTCTATAGCCATCCACCGTCGTATTGACAGCTAAGGCACCTGAAGAGTAAGAATAATACCACTTACCAGACACTTGATACCAGCCTGTTTTCATTGCCCCTGAACCATCCAGATAATACCAAACCCCATTTTCCTTTAACCAACCTGTCTGCATTTCACCAGATGATTTCAAATAATACCAGCTAGAACCATCCTTTAACCAGCCCGTTGATTTAGAGCCATTTGATTTGAAATGATACCAACTACCATTTATTTTTTTCCAACCAACAGTCAGAACATCATTGGAACTACCTTCTGTTTGATTCTGCGATGACACAACCTCCTCTAACTGAATATAGCGACGACTTCCACTATAAGATATATAACTCAACCACTTGTACCCATCTTTTTCAAGTACCTGATCATAATGAACACTCTCACCTGGAGAATAATATGCAATTGAAGTTGCACTAACTAAAGGTTGATTTTTTATAGATGCCTTATTCTTAAAATAATGAGTTCCTCCTGTCGAAGAAGGTTGACTATTGAATACTTTGCCACTACTTACTACATTACCCCCATCCAAATCTTTAAAATGAATAAATCCTGTCATCGTATTTGCTTTTATAATTCGTTTATTATAGGCTTCTGTATAACCATAGTTATATTCCTCGATCTCAATCTGATCTCCCATTACATTTGACACCCAGGCAACATGCCCATAAGTTCCTGCAGTCGACCAAGCAATGGAGCCAATCGTCGGTGTATTATCTACACGATAGCCTTCACGACGAGCACGATGCCCCCATTCATTCGCATTTCCATAAGCCCTTGGAATCTCAAAACCATTGACATTACTCAAACGAAAGGCTGCAAAAGAAGTACACTGACGAGAATACATGCGCCACTTATCAATCTCCTGGCTCCCATTTTTATAATAAACAGGATAATCATCCCCTCGCGCAATCGATCCATTCCCTCCAGAATAGGCATAGACACTATCACCCGCTGCTAGCATCAATCCTACTACTAAAAAAGGAACAACCTTTTTAACTGACATCTTCAAACAATAACTTGTCCCTCTTGCTATAAACGGTAAAATTTTCATTCTTCCTCCTTGAAAAATAATATAAATCGAAGATTGCCTTCACTTAAACTATTCGGAGAAAAAAGAAAAAGTGAGAAATTTCTCACTTTAGTCAAGATAATGAATCAAATTCTTTTCCGTAAGGATATCTGAATAAGTAAAGGATTCAACATAAACATTAGCTTGTTTATCTCCTTCAACGTTCCCAAATTCAACGATAAATAGGGATGGATAAACCTCAATTAGCTTACCCAATCTATTTTTTTGGCGCTTACGTCCATTTTCCAAAGTCATTTCAATTACATGACCCTCATGTGCCTTGATTTCTTCTTTGATTTTTTTCATCTTAGCTACATCTGTAAATGCATCTGTCATCTTATTTCCTCCCTTTTTGAAATACTTGAAAATTTATTGTATTCTTTTTGGAAAATTAATTCCACTGTTCCACGAGCTCCACTACGGTTTTTCTCGATAATAACTTCCACCTTATTATTTGGGATACCGTCTTCTTCTTCACCACCACGCTCATAGTAATCGTCACGATAGAGAAAAGCTACGATATCAGCATCCTGCTCGATAGATCCCGATTCTCGAATATCAGACAAGACCGGTCTCTTGTCCTGACGTTGTTCTACACCACGAGACAACTGACTCAGAGCAATTACGGGAACCTTCAGTTCTTTTGCTAGGATTTTCAACTGACGTGAAATTTCTGAAACCTCTTGTTGACGGTTTTCTCGACCAGTTCCCGTGATAAGCTGCAAGTAATCTATCAAAATCAAACCAAGATTTCCAGTTTCTTGAGCCAGTTTACGAGAACGAGAACGAATCTCTGTAATCCGAATACCTGGCGTATCATCGATATAGATACTCGCGTTGGCTAGATTCCCTTGAGCAATGGTGTACTTTTGCCATTCCTCATCGGTCAATTGACCCGTACGGATAGAATGCGATTCCACCAAACCTTCTGCCGCTAACATACGGTCCACTAGACTTTCCGCACCCATTTCCAGTGAAAAAATAGCAACAGTTTTGTCCAACTTAGTCCCAATGTTCTGAGCAATATTCAAGGCAAAGGCTGTCTTACCAACCGCCGGACGAGCTGCTAAGATAATCAACTCCTCCTCATGCAGACCAGTCGTCATATGATCTAAATCACGGTAGCCTGTCGCAATACCTGTAATATCGGTCGTTTGTTGCGAGCGAGCTTCCAGATTTCCAAAGTTGATATTCAACACATCTCGAATGTTCTTAAATCCACTTCGATTAGCATTTTCACTGACATCAATCAAGCCTTTTTCTGCCTGAGCAATGATTTCATCAGCTGGTTGCGAAGCCTCGTAAGCTTGATTGACAGACTCTGTCAACTTAGCGATTAAACGACGTAGCATTGCTTTTTCTGCAACGATTTTAGCATAATACTCCGCATTAGCAGAAGTTGGCACAGAATTGACAATCTCAACCAAGTAAGACAGGCCACCAATATTCTGTAAATCACCTTGATTATCAAGAATAGTACGAACCGTTGTTGCATCTATGGCATCGCCACGATCGGATAAATCGACCATAGCTTGGAAAATCAAACGATGGGCATACTTAAAAAAGTCCCGAGATTCAATATATTCTCGCACAAAAACAAGCTTACTCTCGTCAATAAAGATAGCCCCTAAAACGGATTGCTCAGCTAAGATATCTTGAGGTTGTACTCGTAACTCTTCTACTTCTGCCATCAGACTTCCCTTCCTTTTACAATCTTGTCAAGAAGGTGTAAACTTATCCTTCCTTCACACGAAGATTGATTACACTTGTAATATCTTGATAGATTTTCACTGGCACATCGATCAAACCAACTGCTCGAATCGGAGCTTGTACTTGAATATGACGTTTATCAATCTTAATTCCAAATTGCTTTTGCAATTCTTCTGCAATTTTCTTATTGGTAATAGAACCAAAAGTACGGCCATCTGGACCAACTTTTTCAACAAATTCTACAATAGTTTCTTCTGCTTCAAGTTGGGCTTTAATTGCTTTTGCTTCTGCAATCATCTCAGCGTGAGCTTTTTCTTCAGATTTTTGTTTACCACGAAGCTCACCTACCGCTTGAGCAGTCGCTTCTTTGGCTAGGTTCTTTTTGATAAGAAAGTTTTGTGCATACCCTGTTGGTACTTCCTTAATTTCGCCTTTTTTACCTTTTCCTTTGACATCTGCTAAAAAGATTACTTTCATTCTTCTTTCTCCTTTTCCTTTATTTCATTTAATACAATTTCTGTCAGTTTTTCACCTGCTTCTGACAAGGTTGAATCCTTAATTTGAGCTGCTGCCAAATTAAAGTGGCCTCCACCTCCCAGCTCTTCCATAATCCGTTGTACATTCAGCTTACTACGACTGCGAGCTGAGATAGAGATAAATCCTTGTGTATTCTTCGCAAGAACAAAACTCGCTTCAATACCTGACATAGCCAACATGGCATCTGCTGCCTTACTAATAACAACCGTATCATAGCATTTCGAGTCCTTAGCCTCTGCTATCAATACATCTGAACCTAATTTACGCCCCTGTAAAATCAGTTCATTGACCTCACGATATTCTTCAAATCTGTCGCAGCGATTTCTTGGATAGCAATACTATCACTTCCTCTCGTTCTGAGATAGCTAGCAACATCAAATGTCCGACTAGTCACTCGTGAGGTGAAATTTTTAGTATCCAACATCATACCAGCCATTAAAACACTTGCTTGCATACGACTCAAACGATTTTTCTTAGAATTCTGGAACTGAATCAATTCCGTTACCAACTCACTGGCACTACTTGCACCACTTTCGATATAAGTAATAACCGCATTATCTGGAAAATCCTGATCCCTTCGATGGTGGTCAATGACGATGGTTTGGGTAAATAAATCATAAAAATCTTTTGATAAAGTTAAAGCTGTCTTTGAATGGTCTACAAGAATCAACAAAGAACGATTGGTCACCATCCCCATTGCATCCTTAACAGACAACAACTTCGTAACTCCTTCTTTTTCTAAGAATGAAATAGCACGTTCAATATCCGGAGACATTTGTTCTTCATCGTAAAGAGCATAGCTATTTTCAGTCACATTGCTGGCAAATAACTGCATACCTACAGCAGAGCCCAAAGCATCCATATCCAGATTTTTGTGACCAACTACAAAAACCTGATCTACACTTCTAATTTTATCTGAAATAGCTGTCATCATAGCGCGCGTACGTGTCCTTGTACGCTTGATCGACGCCGCAGATCCACCACCAAAATAAACGGGATTTTTCGTTTCGTCATTCTCCTTGACAACCACCTGGTCGCCACCACGCACTTCAGCCAAGTTCAAGTTGAGCAATGCAACTTTCCCTATCTCATCATGATTTCCATCACCATAAGAAAATCCCATACTTAAGGTCAAAGGCAACTGTCTCTGTTTCGACTCTTCTCTGAAAGAATCAATAACAGAAAATTTATCGTTCATCAATCCCTCAAGCACCGTGTAGTCCGTAAATAGATAAAGCGATCCATACTCACTCGACGGGAGAACATGGCATGCTTCCCAGCAAATTCTGAAACAAAATTGGCTACAAAACTGTTAATATGACTGATATCAGACTCCGATGTTTCATCTTCTAAGTCATCATAGTTGTCAACGGAAACGATCCCAATCACAGGTCGACTCGTTACTAACTCAACAGTCGCTTCGTATTCTCCAGACACATCAAAGAAGTAAAGAACTCCAGACACCTTATCCATATGAACCGAATAGCGGGTCTCACCCAAGGTAGCATAAGAACCTGGATTTCCCACAGAAGCCTTTATAATTGTTTGAATTAATGCAACATCAATCTCGCCCACTTCATTAGTCAAAATCAATTCAGCATAAGGATTAAACCATTCAACTTCACCTGACGATAAGTCTAGTTTAATAACTCCGACAGGCATCTGTTCTAACAAGGTTGTCAAACTTTCTTCAGCTTGGTGGTTTACATACTGGATTTGTTCTACTTCACTCCTTGAGTAGTAGTCTCTCTGATGGATGAATAGTAAAATATATGAACCCAAAATAAGTAGCAAAAGAAATAGCGTTACCAGTGTATTCGTTACAAAAACAAGTTGCACAGATAGCACTCCGAACGCCACTATTCCTAATATTAAGGGGAAAATAGGACTTACATAAAATTTTTTCATTCCAAACCTCTTGGCACCCATTATACCATAATAACCACCAAAAAGCGACTTTTTAAAAGTGTAATCAGTAATTCTATCAATTATAAGAAAGGAGGTTTACAATTCAGTAAACCTTCCTTTACACATTTTAAAATTAAGATTCTTTAACTTCTAACAAGCCAATCTCGCCATCTTCACGACGATAAATCACATTGGTTGTCTGATCTTCAACATCCACATAGATAAAGAAATCATGTCCCAACAAATCCATCTGTAGAATAGCTTCTTCCAAATCCATTGGTTTTAAATCAATTTGTTTTGAACGAACAACTCTAGATTGGACAATATTTGTATCTTCCACCAAAGCATCTGTAAATAATTGACTAGTTGCTACCTTATTTTTATTTTTACGCTCGATTTTTGTTTTATTTTTACGAATCTGACGTTCAATTTTATCGGTTACAAGGTCAATTGAACCATACATATCTTGAGACACATCTTCTGCACGAAGAGTAATTGATCCGAGTGGAATCGTTACCTCCACTTTAGCAGTTTTTTCACGATACACCTTCAAGTTAACTCGAGCATCCAACTCTTGTTCAGCTTGAAAATACTTTTCGATCTTTTCGAGTTTAGAAACTACATAATCACGAATTGCTTCTGTTACTTCTAGGTTTTCACCACGGATACTATATTTAATCATATGAGTACCTTCTTTCTAAACATTTTTGTTTTTCTGATTTCATTATAACGCTTTCATTTTATTTTTGCAAATTTTTTCCTCATCTTACAAGGGAAAATGTTTTTACATCTTCAGCACCAGCTTCTTCCAACAGTTTCTTCACACGATTTATAGTTGTTCCAGTAGTATAGATATCATCTATAAGTAGGATTTTTTTAGGAATAGTGACTCCACTTTTGACAAAGAAAGGAAGTTCTGTTGCCAAGCGTTCTGAACGATTTTTGGAAGAACTGGCCCGCTCTTCTCTCTTTTCTAATAAATCCAGATACGCAAAGCCTGCTGCATCAACTAAACCTTCAACCTGATTAAATCCTCTATCATCATATCTATCAGGACTTAGGGGAATTACAACAAATTGATACTCTTTATACTTTTTTAACTCCTCACTTAAAAATGAAGCGAACACTTTTCTTAAAAGAAAGTCTCCATCAAACTTATACCGACTGAAAAAATCCTTCATAGCTTGATTGTAAGTAAAAATCGCTCTATGACTGACTTCAACTCCTTCTTTACACCAAAATTGACAATCTTGACACTTTGTTGACAATCCTGTTTTCATACAGTTGGGACAGTACTCTTCTCCAATTCTCTCAAAAGTAGAATCACAATCTAAACAAAGACAGGAGGCATCATTCTTCAGAAGTAAGAGACTACTAAAAGTTAAAACAGCCTTCATAGTCTGCCCACATAACAAGCACTTCATAGACCCGCCTCCTTATTCATCTGCTGAATTTCCTTAATTGCCTTCTTGATTGAAGCATTTAGCCCGTCATGGAAGAAAAGCAAATCTCCTGTCGGTCTATCCATGCTTCGTCCAACTCGTCCACCAATCTGAATCAAACTAGACTTGGTAAACAAACGATGGTTGGCCTCTACTACGAAAACATCCACGCAAGGAAAGGTAACTCCACGCTCCAATATCGTCGTACTGATAAGTATTGTCAGTTCTCCATCTCGAAATGCTTGTACCTGTTCTAATCGATCCTCTGTTACAGAAGATACAAAGCCAATTTTCTCATTTGGAAATTGCTCTTGTAAGATTTCTTTTAACTGTTCCCCTTTCTTAATTTCTGATGCAAAAATGAGTAACGGATAACCTGTCTGTCTCTGCTTCTCAATATAAGACTTTAACTTTGGTGACAAACGCTTCTTATCCAAATAGCGATTAAAATCCGACAACCAAACAGGTTTAGGAATGATCAACGGATTTCCATGAAATCGTCTTGGTAAGCTCAACCTTTTTAGTTCTCCTAAACGGACCTTCCTATCTAACTCATCGGTCGAAGTCGCTGTTAAAAAGATTCTCAAGCCATTCTCCTTTACACTATTCTTGACAGCATGGTAAAGAGTGGGATTGTCAACATAAGGAAAGGCATCTACTTCATCCACTATCAGCAAATCAAAAGCTTGATAAAACTTCAATAACTGATGAGTCGTTGCAACAACTAGTGGTGTTCGAAAATATGGTTCTGATTCTCCGTGTAGTAAAGCTATCTCGCAAGCAAAATCCTGTTGCAGTCGCTTGTACAGCTCCAAACACACATCGATTCTGGGACTGGCCAAACAAACTGCACCACCTTCATCAATCACTTTGGCCACAACTTGGTAAATCATTTCTGTCTTTCCAGCTCCTGTTACCGCATGTACCAAGGTTGGCTCCTGCTTATCTACTGCTCGAATCAGTCCCTCTGACACCTTCTCTTGAAAAGGAGTTAATTGACCACTCCATTTAAGAACATCTTGCTTCGGAAAATCCTCCTGCGGAAAATAGTATAAAGCTTGATCACTTCTAACTCGCTTCATAATTAAGCACTCCCGACAATAGTAAGCACCGATGGGCAAATACCATTCTTCTAGAATAGTACTATTACAACGTTGGCAGAACAATTTCCCCTTCTCCTTTCTCATTGCTGGAAGTTTCTCCGCCAACTGACATTCTTCTTCTGTTAATTCATTCTCAGTAAACAAACGACCGAGATAATTTGGATTTACTTTCATACTTCTTTATTCGTAAAAACCTAGCGCTTTAGATAATTTTTTAGTACAATTAAATCATGGAATTTAGAACAATTAAAGAGGACGGTCAAGTCCAAGAAGAAATCAAAAAATCACGCTTTATCTGTCATGCCAAGCGTGTTTATAGCGAAGAAGAGGCTCGAGACTTTATTACTGCCATCAAAAAGAACACTACAAAGCTACGCACAACTGCTCGGCCTTCATTATTGGGGAACGTAGTGAAATTAAACGGACAAGTGATGATGGTGAGCCTAGTGGTACTGCTGGCGTTCCCATGCTTGGGGTGCTAGAAAATCACAATCTTACTAATATCTGTGTGGTAGTGACACGCTACTTTGGTGGCATTAAGCTAGGCGCTGGAGGATTGATTCGTGTTTACGCAGGCAGTGTTGCTCTAGCTGTCAAGGAAATTGGCATCATTGAAATAAAAGAACAGGCTGGCATTGCTATTCAAATGTCTTACGCTCAGTACCAAGAGTACAGTAACTTTCTTAAGGAACATGATCTTATGGAACTTGAGACAAACTTTACAGATCAAGTCGATACGATGATTTATGTTAATAAAGAAGAAAAAGAAAATATTAAAGCTGCACTGGTGGAGTTTTTTAATGGAAAAGTTACTTTAACTGATCAAGGTTTACGTGAAGTTGAAGTTCCTGTAAACTTAGTGTAAACAAAGGAGAAAAATATGGCATTTGGAAAATTCATTCAAGGACTCGCTGGTAACTTTAGCGAGCAAAACAAAGAAACTCTTATCAAAGAATATGGACAATATCTACTGGAAAATGAAGAAATTCAAAGTGGATATAAACTGATTCGTGACTCAATCATATTTACAAATATCCGTATTATCTTTACTGATAAACAAGGCGCTACTGGTCGTAAGATGTCCGTTAAATCAATTTTTTTGATGAATATTGTTAACGTTGAAATGGAAACTGCCGGAGCAGGTATAGATGATAGTGAAATAACGATTACTTATTTAGAAAATGTCTTTCTAAAAGCGCATAATGAGCATTTTGGTGCTCATAAATTTGAATTCCCTAAGAAGACGGATATCGTTCCACTTTACACCTATTTACTAGAATTAGCTTATCACAATCGCTTGAAAATTAATGGCTTAGACCTATGATATAAAAAAATCCTATCGCTTCGATAGGATTTCTATATTTTACAAATGGTATAGATAGCGTTATACTAGAAATATCTTATACAAAGAGGTGTATTATGGCTATTTATAACAACATTACTGAACTAATCGGACAAACACCGATTGTTAAACTCAATAACATCGTGCCAGAAGGTGCTGCAGACGTCTATGTAAAACTTGAAGCATTTAATCCTGGTTCATCTGTAAAAGACCGTATTGCCCTTAGCATGATTGAAAAAGCTGAACAAGACGGTATTCTGAAACCAGATTCTACTATTGTTGAAGCAACAAGTGGAAATACTGGTATTGGACTTTCATGGGTAGGTGCTGCTAAAGGGTATAAAGTTGTCATCGTTATGCCTGAAACGATGAGTGTAGAACGTCGTAAAATTATCCAAGCTTATGGTGCTGAACTCGTCCTAACTCCTGGTAGCGAGGGAATGAAGGTGCTATTGCTAAGGCTCAAGAAATCGCTGCTGAACGTGATGGTTTCCTTCCTCTTCAATTTGACAATCCAGCTAATCCAGAAGTACACGAAAGAACAACAGGAGTTGAGATACTAGCTGCTTTCGGTAAAGATGGATTAGATGCCTTTGTTGCTGGAGTTGGTACCGGTGGAACAATTTCTGGTGTTTCTCATGCACTCAAATCAGCAAATTCAAACATTCAAGTTTATGCAGTGGAAGCTGATGAATCCGCCATTCTATCTGGTGAAAAACCTGGTCCTCACAAAATTCAAGGTATCTCAGCTGGATTTATTCCTGATACACTTGATACTAAAGCCTATGATGGTATCGTTCGTGTAACATCAGATGATGCTCTTGCACTCGGACGTGAAATTGGTGGAAAAGAAGGCTTCCTTGTAGGGATTTCCTCAGCTGCAGCTATCTACGGAGCCATCGAGGTTGCCAAAAAATTAGGTACAGGTAAAAAAGTCCTTGCTCTAGCACCAGATAACGGTGAACGTTATCTCTCTACAGCACTCTATGAATTTGAAGTTTAGTCTCCTAAATACAATTGGCCCTTATTATAGGGCTTTTTGTTTTTACCTTGAAAATAGGAAGCTCTCCCTATAGGGATCGACTGCATAGAAAAAAGGAAGCAAATTTACTTCCTTTCTATAATTAGTTATTCAAGGCTGCTGCCATTGTAGCTGCAACTTCAGCTTCAAAGTCGTTTGCAGCTTTCTCGATACCTTCACCAACTTCAAAGCGAGCGAACTCAACTACTGAAGCGTTAACTGATTCAAGGTATGCTTCAACTGTCTTGCTATCATCCATGATGTAAACTTGTGCAAGAAGTGTGTAAGCTTGGTCAACTTTAGTATTGTCAAGCATGAAGCGATCCATTTTACCTGGGATAATTTTGTCCCAGATTTTTCTGGTTTGCCTTCTGCAGCCAACTCAGCTTTGATGTCAGCTTCAGCTTGGGCGATCACTTCATCAGTCAATTGAGATTTTGAACCATACTTCAAGTGTGGAAGAGCTGGTTTATTAACCATTGCACGGCTTTCGTTGTCTTGGTCGATAACGTGGTTCAATTGTGCCAACTCATCTTTAACGAATTGCTCATCCAATTCTTTGTAAGAAAGAACTGTTGGTTTCATCGCTGCGATGTGCATTGACAATTGTTTAGCAAGTGCTTCGTCTCCACCTTCAACAACTGAAATAACACCGATACGTCCACCGTTATGTTGGTAAGCTCCAAAGTGTTGTGCATCTGTTTTTTCAATCAATGCAAAGCGACGGAATGAGATTTTTTCTCCGATAGTTGCTGTTGCAGATACGTATGCAGCTTCAAGAGTTTCACCTGAAGGCATTGTCAAAGCAAGAGCTTCCTCATTGTTAGCAGGTTTTCCTTCAGCAATAACTTTAGCTGTAGTATTTACCAATTCAACGAATTGAGCGTTTTTCGCAACGAAGTCAGTTTCAGCGTTTACTTCAATAACTGCTGCAACATTACCGTTAACATAAACACCAGTCAAACCTTCTGCAGCAACACGGTCAGCTTTCTTAGCTGCCTTAGCCATACCTTTTTCACGAAGCAATTCAATCGCTTTTTCGATGTCACCGTCTGTTTCTACAAGCGCTTTTTTAGCGTCCATAACACCAGCACCAGATTTTTCACGCAACTCTTTTACAAGTTTAGCTGTAATTTCTGCCATTTTGATTCTCCTATATTTTTTAAAAATAGGAGAGCCGGGCTAAGCCCCGCCCTCCTAGGTAATTACTATTTATATGAATTAAGCGTTGTCGCCTTCTACAACTTCAACGATTTCTTCGATTGAATCTGCTTGAGCTTCTGAAGCTGCAAATTCTGCTTCAACTGCTGCTGCATCTTCACCTTGACGTCCTTCGATGATAGCGTCAGCCAATTTAGCTGTGATCAATTTAACAGCGCGGATAGCGTCATCGTTAGCTGGGATGATTACATCGATATCATCTGGATCAGTGTTTGTGTCAACCATCGCTACAACTGGGATTCCCAATTTCTTAGCTTCTTTAACAGCGATTTGCTCTTTATGTGGGTCAACTACGTACATAACATCTGGGATACGAGGCATATCTTCGATACCACCCAAGAATTTTTCAAGACGTGCACGTTGTTTATTAAGAAGTGCAACTTCTTTCTTAGGAAGAACTTCGAAAGTTCCATCTTCTTCCATACGTTTGATTTCTTTCAAACGAGCGATACGTTTTTGGATTGTTCCCCAGTTTGTAAGAGTTCCACCTAACCAACGGTGGTTGATGAAGTATTGACCTGAACGTACTGCTTCTTCAGCAACTGCATCAGCTGCTTGTTTCTTAGTACCAACGAACAATACAACTGCATCGTTAGCTGCTGCATCACGCATGAAATCGTAAGCTTGGTCAGCGTATTTTACAGTTTGTTGCAAATCGATAACGTGGATTCCGTTACGCTCAGTGAAGATGTACTTAGCCATCTTAGGGTTCCAGCGACGAGTTTGGTGACCAAAGTGTACACCAGCCTCAAGAAGTTGTTTCATTGAAATTACTGCCATGAGTATTTCTCCTTTTTGTTTTTTTCCTCTTCTTGACTTCAACTCGCAAAACGACCCAAAGGCAACTGTTTCACAATTCATCAAGAATGAGTATTATCGTTCACACGACAAGTTTCATTTTACCATACTTTTTCAATATTTTCAAGCTATTTTGATATAATTTTTAATAGGGATTGTCACGGTAAAACATGAAAAAGAGGGCTCTATTCGAGTCCCTCTGTAAATTAATCTGCATAAATATATGTTACAAACCTGAAGACGTAGTTGTCGGATTGAACCATCCACGGTGATTTCCAATTGTACGATTACCTGCATAATTTGATTCTGATACTTGAATACTTGTTGATGATGAAACAGCTGTAACTACTGCTACGTGTCCATATCCACCATCATTCCAACATGCAATCGCACCAACTTGAGGTGTTGAACCTGTACGGAATCCTGCAGCAGCTGCGCTTGTAGCCCACTGTGCTCCATTACCCCAATAGTCTCCAGCCCAAGGTGCTAATGTTTTAACTCCCCACGTACATTCTCCAATTGGATAACTTGAAGCGTTTGTACTGTATGTTGGACGAACTTTTGCACGGACAGGTGCTGCTACAGATTCAGATACTGCTTGCACTTGAGCTGTTAAGTTAGTGTTTGCTGAAGCAAGTACTGATTGTTGTTGGCTAGCTTGTTTTTCTTTATAAGCTGTCTCTGCCGCTGCTGCTGCTTTTGCTGCCGCTTCTGCTTCTGCTTTTTTCTCTAGCAAACTTGCTTTTTCATCTTCTGCTGTCGCTTTTTCAGCAGCAAGATTTAATTCTGCAGCCTTCAACTCAGCCTGTTTTGTTGTTAGAGATTGAGCATCATCAGACAATTTTTGTTGATTTGCAATTACTGTATTAATTGCATCATTGTTTGCTACTTGTTTTTCAGAAATAGCTTTTTTATCTGCTTTTTGTTGTTCCAGCATTTTGTTGTTAGCAGATACAATTTCATTCATTGCTGCAACACGTGAAATAGCTTCTGTAATTGATTTTGAGTTTACAATTGTATTAATGTAGCTTGTTGCAGCTCCGTTTGTTTGAGCACTACGAGCTTGTTTTTCCAAAGAATCATTACGAGATACAATATTTTTAGAAAGTTCTGTGATCTCATTCTCAAGTTTTTTAGATTCTGCTTGTAATCTATCATTTTCAGCTTGCAAGTTAGATTGCTCAGCTTGAATAGCTGATACTTGCTCCTGAATTTGGTCAACTTGTTTTTGGGCTTCTTGTTGTTGTGCTGTTAAGTTACTAATTTTATTATCTTGAGCAGCAATTTTGTCATCAGTCGTTTCTGCATGCGCAGTTGTTAAAACAGCTACTTGAGAAACCATTACTGTACTTAATAAAAGTGACGCTAAGATTTTTTTCTTCATATTATGTAGATACTCCTTCTTTTAAAGACAATACTAGTATACCAAAAAAAGGCCTAATGAATATTACGCCTTTGTTACATTTTTGTTTCTTTCTTATAGATAATATCTTTCAAAAATAAACTGAAAAATAAGCATCCACACAAGATTTAAAATCATGGATGGTACTAGGCTATAAACGATAAAAATCGGCAGACTATCTACAGTTAAACCTACCACTAATGCAAAGAGATAAGCTCCCATATCAAATAGAAAACTCACAACAATCATAGCCAAGATTCTTGTCCAACGATTCAATAAAATAACACTATTCAATTTATGAAGAAAGGCTCCCAATAAGATAAATAAGAGAGTTGCAATTCCTATTAGATGGAAAAAGTAAACATCGTAAACCAAGCCTATCACAAAACAATAGACTAGGTAGAGATACTCTGATACTTCTATCGTCTCAAATAAGAGAAATAAAAACAGAAAATGACTAGCCAAATGTACATGGGGGAAAAATGAGCCCAGAAGCTGGCTAATATGGGCGTCAATTAGAACAAAGAAAGGAAGCAATAAAAACACTCCAACCCGCTTCAACTGTCTCATCATGAATTCCCCACTAATTCTATCACATCCACATTATGAGTATCTGCACTCAATTTAACAGTTACTTCTCGTGTCAAATAGTCTGTACTATGCGTTGTGGCAACCACTTCACCAACAGGAATATCCGCAACGTTAAAGTTTCCTAATCCACCCGTTGTCACCTTATCGCCTGTACTAATATCGCCATTGCTATTTAATTGGCTAATTTAAGAACTTCATTTTCCTTGTCGTAGCCAACAATAATTCCATAAATTGTAGTAGAACCATGTTGAATCTTTACCGAAATCTTATCAGCATTTTCCGTATTAGTCAGAAGGTTGACTATAGTAGAGTTCTCCTCTACTTTTGAAACACTCCCAATCAAGCCACCATTTGCAATAGCTAACATGTTCTCAGAAGCCCCTTTTGATTTGCCTGCATCTAAGGTCAACTCCTGCTTCCAAGATACCGGAGAACGCATAATAACATCTGTTGCCAAAGTCTTTGTAGCTTGCAACTTGGACTTCATACCAAGCAATTGACGCAATTGTTCATTTTCTGTCTTTAAACTTTCCGCCTCATTTGATTTAACTTCTAACTGGTAAATCTGTTTCTTCAAACTTTCATTTTCATTATAAGTTCGTGTCAAATGAGCCAAATCTGATTTGACAGAATCAAACCACTGAAAAGGTTTTTGTACAACTCTATCAACCAATGAGATTCCATCTCCTAATTTTGTCACAATTGTACTTGAATAAGTCGTCGCTAAGAGAGCTGACACAAGCATAACAGTGACAAAAACAATAATGACATATTTTGATTTTTTAAAACGGTTCATATCCCTACCTTTATATCAAAAACTGTTACAGTAACTTTTTATCAATTCCTGAAAGCTACTAAGATTTTAAGAAAAATAAGCAACAACCAAGTATGATAATAACAAGAATGGTCAGTGTATCCTTTCGGGTCCATTTCAATTTTCTGTATTGACTTCTACCTTTTCCACCCTGATAACCACGCGCTTCCATGGCGATAGCCAAGGAATCCGCACGTTTTAAACTTGTCGCAAAAAGAGGAATCAAAATGGGAATCATCGCCTTTACTTTTTGAACGATGCTTCCTTCACCAAAATCCACTCCACGTGCTTTCTGCGCATTCATAATCCGCGTCGTATCATCCATCAAGGTTGGAACAAAACGTAGACTCATAGACAGCATCAAACCAATTTCATGAACTGGAACTTTCACACGCTTTAAAGGGGCTAATAAAGCTTCGACTGCTGATGCCAAACTTAAGGGCATGGTCGTTAAGGTTAACAAAGTTGAAAAGAAAATAATCAATACAAAACGACAAAAAATAATCCCAGCTTGTTGCAAAGCATAATCTGTGATTCTCACAAACGAAAATTCAAATAAAACATTCCCATTAGAAATGAAAAAAAGTTGAAAAATAGTTGTGAAGGCAATCAAGAAAAACATAGACTTCAAGCCCTGAATAAAGAATGAAAGAGATACTCCGGACAAGGCAATAAAGATCCCTGTCGCTATAAAAAGAATCAGATTCGTCAAGGGATTATTAGCCCAAAAAACGATCAAAATCAGTAGCATCATAGCCAGTAATTTGCTGCGTGGATCCAATCGGTGAACTATCGAATCCCCTGGGATATAACGCCCCAAAATCATACTATCCATTTAGCGACTCCTTGAACTCCTCTATCTTAATCGGTAATCGTTTAAATGACACGCCTCTATCAGCCAATCGTTTACAAAAGGCTGTAATTTTAGGTACTCCCAACTGCACTTCTTCCATAAAGACAACATCTTGAAAGACATCACTCGGTTTACCAAACTTAACTAAACGTCCCTTTTCCATCACATAGACTTGGTTCGCATATTCAGCCACATCGTCCATCAAATGCGTTACCAAAACGATGGTCATCCCTGACTGGTGGAGTTTTTTGAACAAGTTCATCAACTCTTTTCTTCCCAGAGGATCCAGGCCTGCTGTGGGCTCATCTAAGACTAATATGGCTGGTTCCATGGCAAGTATGCCTGCAATGGCAACACGTCTCATTTGTCCACCTGATAGCTCAAACGGGCTACGATTAAAAAGTGATTCATCAATTCCAACCAGAGCCAGTTTTTCACGCGCAATCTGCTCCGCATCTTCTTCAGAAACTCCAAAATTTTGCGGTCCAAAAGCTACGTCTTTCAAAACCGTATCTTCAAAAATCTGATTTTCAGCAAACTGAAATACCAAACCAACCTGTTTTCTAATTTGACGAATGTCTTTATTTTTAGAAGTCGAGGTGATTAAGGTATCAAAGACCCGCACACTCCCTTGACTTGGCACCAATAAACCATTTAAGAGTTGTAAAATAGTTGATTTGCCACTACCTGTATGGCCAATTAAAGCCGTATAAGAACCATCTTCAATCGTCAAAGAAACATCTGACAAAGCTGTTGAAGCTAAGGGAGTCCCTTCTTGATATGCAAAACCCACATTTTCTAGAGCAATTCCCATAGCTTATCCTCTAGCTCACTTTCTGTCAAATAATTTTCAGGTAAATCATAGCCATTCTGGCTCAAAGAATGTTTTAATTGATTGGCAAAAGGATCATCTAATCCAATTTGATCTAAATCATTTCGAGAGAAAAGTTCCCTTGGACTACTAGTTGATTCAATTTCCCCTCTTTTCATGACCAATACACGGTCACTCATGGCAACTTCTTCCAAATCATGTGTAATGGAAATGACCGTCATATCATAGTCTTTTCGAATTCCTTTTACTGTCTCAATCAGTTCTCTACGTCCCTCAGGATCCAACATACTCGTTGCTTCATCTAGGATTAAAATAGCTGGTCTTAGGGCTACAACACCTGCAATGGCCACACGTTGCTTTTGGCCACCTGACAGACGAGCTGGCTCTCTCTTTTTAAAGTCCAGCATGCCAACCAAATCCAGAGCTTCTTCCACTCTTTTTTTCATTTCTTGACGAGAAAGTCCCTGATTTTCCAAACCAAAGGCAACATCATCTTCAACAGTCGCTCCAACAAATTGATTGTCTGGATTTTGAAAAACCATACCGATTTGACGACGTATATTCCAAACATTTTCCTCAGTCAAACGTCGCCCATCAATTACAATCTCTCCAGATTCTGCTTCCAGTAAACCATCAATTAACCGGACAGTCGTTGATTTACCACTACCATTATGCCCTACAATCGAAAGCCATTCTCCACGTTTCACGTGAAACGTAATACCCTTCACATCGTAGTACTCCTGACTTTCCTTATAACGAAAAGAAAGATTTTTTACATCAATTATTGATTTCATTTCGAACCAAATGTCCCTTTAAATATATAGGCACTACCCTTGAAATAATCATAGCCAGAGTAGATAGTGAAAAACAAGGCCACATAAAGTAGAACTTGGCCAAGCAAAGTCCAATGTAATAGCAAGAAAATAATGGCAAACATCTGACTGAAAGTTTTAACTTTTCCAGGCATAGCTGCTGCTAAGACCGTTCCACCAGTTTCAACCAATAAAAGCCTTAAACCTGTCACAGCCAACTCACGACAGATGATCACTGCAACAATCCAAGCCGGAGCCATACCTAACTCAATCAGCATAATAAAAGCCGACATAACTAGCAGCTTATCCGCCATGGGATCTGCAAATTTACCAAAATTACTAACCACATTCCATTTACGAGCTAAATATCCATCTAAATAGTCTGTAATACTAGCAGCAGCAAAGATAATAGCTGCCACTATATGACTCTCTATCGAATTTCCTATCGTTAAAATAAAGATAAAAATAGGTATAAAGAGAATTCGACCTATTGTTAAGAGATTGGGAATTTGTTCTTTTTTCATTCGTTTTTCCTTAATTTTTAGTAAAGGTTATAGTGATTTGGCCAGTCTGAGCTGTTAATTTCGATAAATCAACAGTCTGATTATCTACTGTCAAAGCAACACCTTTTACAACACCTAAGGTAATTGTTACAGGACTTTAGTTGCAACTGTTGCTTCTGCACTTTTCTTCTCTGGCGATAAGGTTACACCGCCCTCAAGTTCGCTTTCTGAAACGCTGACCCAACTTGTAACATCTGAAACTGCCAATTGCAATTTAACTGTTTCCTTACTTGTCTTATAAGCGATTTCTACATGATTTCCTTCACCTGACACACTTATAGTCGATTCTACACTAGAAGAACTGCTAGATGAACTACTACTTGAGGAGTGGGGAACAGAGCTAGTTGAACTTATTGAACTTGTTGATTGAACCACACTGTAATTAGAAAGAGAAGGCCCCTCTGGTTGAGTTTGAATATAGTTCCAAACATAATAGGTCACAAAAATTAAAATCGATAAGGCAAAAAGAATAAAATAAAATAAAGGTAAAAAGGATGGTTTTTTCTTATTTTTCTTACTTGAACGTCTGCGCCCTGTCAACTCTTCTTCATCAACATCTACTTCCTCATAAGTAATCATACTCCCGGAATCATAAGCATCCAAAACAATTTGGTCATCTAACTCAACAGCCCATGCATATTTTTTCAAGAAAGAGCGTGTGTAAAAAGGACTTGGAAGTTGATCGAAATCATCTGCTTCCATTGCTTCCAACATATCTAACTGGATGTCTGTCTTTTTCTGCAATTCATCTAAACTCAATCCCTGATTGATTCTAGCTAATCGTAAAACCTCACCAATTGTTTTTTTCCTCATACTTGTCATCCCTTCTTTCTAGTGTCTATTATGATAGGTTACTACGATGGGAATATTGTAAAATCAACTATGTCACCATCATCTATTAAATGATGTCCAGCATCAAGGACATCCTCTAAAGTAATTTCCTGTAAAATTTTCGGCAAATCAAAAATTGTCTCACCATGTTCAAAAGCATCATATTGCGTTGCAATAAATTCAAGAGAGTCCATGCTACTGAAAAATTCTCCAAACATCTCTCTTTTGATAATATCTAAATGATCCTCTGTAATATCTAAATCCTTTGTAAAATTACGAATAGCCTTCCTAAACTGATGAGATAAAGCAACTGGCTCTTTCGTATCCATTGTCAACATAACAAAATGAAAACGACTTGTTACTTCAATTTCAAGAGATAAGGAAGCATCTATTTTACCTGATTCATATAACTTTTGAAAACGATCCGAAGTCCAACCAAACATCATTGCAAACAATAATTTTAATAAAATATGATGTCGATAGCAATCCGCCTCAGCAACTTCTCGATTACCTCTAATCCCAATCGCTAGTTTGGGAGAAGATACTTCCATTCTCATACTGTCTGTTTGCTTTACAGCCTGTAAAACAAATTTTTCTCTTACTACTTCCTGAACATCTAAATCTTTCAATTCTTTTCTTTCAAAATAGTCTTGTACTTGCTCCACATCAAAATTACCAACTAAAAACAGAGACATGTTTACAGGTTTGTAAAACTTTGTAAAATTTTCTTGCAATTTAGTTAGATTGATTTGGGAAATAGACTCCTCGCTTCCAACTATATCCGTTGCTAAAGGTGTACCAGGATACAAATTCGCTAAGGTTGAAAAGAATAAACACGAATCTGGATCATCTTGATACATTTCTCGTTCTTGCTGGATAATATCCTGCTCTCTAAAAATGGAATCTTCAGTAAAGTGTGCTGATGTTACCAATTCATCAAGTAAATCTAAATTTTCTAAAAAATGATCCGTTGCTGAAAAAAGATAGTTTGTTTTTGTAAAGCTTGTAAAGGCATTGCTATCTGCACCTAGACTCGTAAAAGCCGACATCAAATCGCTAGAATCTTCTCTTTCAAATAATTTATGTTCAAGAAAATGAGCAATTCCTGCAGGATATTGTTTTACACCTCCGTCAACTTCTGTTACAAGCGTATCTACCGAACCAAATTGAACAGTGACACTCCCGTAAACTTCTTTAAATTCCTTTTTATACAAAAGAGCAACTGTCAAGCCATTTGACAAACGAGTTCGATAAACCATTTCTTTTACAGCTGGATAGTATTTTTCTTCAAAAACAACCTTTGTCATTCTATTCCTTCCATAAAGTAAATCGCTTGTAGTTTCACATTATTAGCTACTCTACAAATAGCATCTTTGTCAACTTGCTCGAGTTTTGTAATCCAACCTTTAAAGTCTGCTGAAGATTTTCCAAGTAAGGCATTTTGATAAGCACGTTCAATCAATGAACTTTGATTATCTTGAGAAAGTAATAAAGACCGACGAATCATTTCTTTGGTCTGCTCTAACTCAATCTCTGTAAAATATCCTTTTCTTAAATCAATCAGTTGATTATTCATCATTTTACGAGCCTGGTTACGATTTTCTCGATTGATACCAGCATACATCCTTAAGAATCCACTAAATAAATCGAGCTGACTTGAAATAGTATAAGCCAATCCAGCATTTTCACGGACATTTGTAAAGAGCTTAGAGTGAGCAAATCCACCAAGTAAACCATTCATTACAATTATGGGTAAATGTTGCTCATCACCATATTCAGAAGGGCAATGATAACCTAATTCCAAAATGGATTGTCCCACATTTTTCCGAACCATACCTTCCTGAAGGATATTGGAATAAGGTTGACAATACTGAACCTTCACATCTCCTTTTCGACCTTTAAAGCCAAATGTTTCTAATACATTTTGAATTTCAACCTCATTAAAATCACCTAGGAAAAAGAAATCTATTCGATCATTGACCAAAAATTCTTGGAAACAAGAATAAGAACTTTGTGGAGTTTCAGCTAAAATACGATTTCGTAAATCACTATATTCCAATTGGAGACGTTGATCATGAAAAAATAATTTATCTAATTCTTTATGTGCAAAATAAAAAGAATCATCCATATCAGCTGCTAAACTTGCTAGCAATTGTTTTTTCTCAATTTCAAATAAGGCCGAATCAAACCCATTATCAACTACTACGGGTGAAAAAAGAGTTTCTTTTACAAGTTCCAAAACCTGAGAAGTTAGCACATTTTTCCTACTTAAACTCATCACGGACATAGGTAAATGTCAATTCTACAATGTGACTTTGCCCTCTTCTGAAACAATTGGTTAACATATCTGTACCATATAGACTGGCCAAATGTTTTCTCAAATCTTGAGAAGTGGGGTACATCTGATTAGCAGTCTCTAGCATACTCGCACTCAACATGCGACCTGCAATCGTATCAAGAGATAATGGAGCGGTAAAACGCACGGCGATTTTGTTCGTTTTAAACTTTTTTGATTGGATAAAATGTGTTGAAATTCCATGCACTAACTCCATGATTTACCTCCTTATATACAGACTTCTATTATATCACGAAAACCTGAAATTTTCTTGTTCTCTGTAACACTTTTGAAATAAAAATCGCTTACATTACTCCTTGTTTCTCTCACTATTTTTAGGAAAATATGGTATAATACCAAAGATTGAGGTGAATTATGGAATACAAATTATTTGAAGAATTTATTACCCTCCAAGCACTACTCAAAGAACTTGGAATTACACATAGCGGAGGAGCTATCAAATCATTTCTCTATGAACATTCTGTTTACTTTAATGGAGAATTAGAGAGTCGTCGTGGTAAAAAACTTCGTATTGGCGATAAAATTGACATCCCTGACATGGACATTGACATCTTATTGACACAACCTACTTCTGAAGAACAGGATGAATACCAGGCTGATAAAGTTGAAAAAGAACGAATCGCTAAACTTGTCAAGGAGATGAATAAAGGAGTAAAAAAAGACAACTCTAAACCTACTTCATCACCCAAAAGCAAACAAGCTCCGCGATTCCCTGGTAGATAATCATGTGGTTACAACACCTATCTCTCAAAACTTTTCGTAACTACAAAGAGACTAAAATAGACTTTAATCCTAAATTAAATGTCTTTTTAGGACGCAATGCACAAGGTAAAACAAATATGTTAGAGGCTATCTATTTTTTAGCCTTGACACGTAGTCATCGAACTAGAACAGATAAAAATCTCATTCATTTTGATGAGGAACAACTTCATCTTTCAGGTCTCGTTCAGAAAAAAACTGGATCCATTCCCCTAGAAATCGAACTAACACAAAAAGGCCGTGTAACAAAAGTTAATCATTTAAAACAGGCACGACTTTCAGATTATGTCGGACACATAAATGTTGTCTTATTTGCTCCTGAAGATCTACAACTAATTAAAGGAGCACCTTCGGTTCGACGAAAATTCATTGATATGGAGCTTGGGCAAATTAAACCAATCTATTTATCAGATTTAACCAATTATAACCATATCCTTAAGCAAAGAAATACCTATCTAAAATCAGCTCAAAAAATAGATGAAACCTTCCTTTCAGTGTTGGATGATCAGCTAGTTGATTATGGATGTCGTGTGATGAATCACCGCTTAGATTTTATTAAAAACTAGAGCATTTTGGCCGTAAGAAACATTTTGAACTTTCTAATCAGATTGAAGAGTTGTCAATATCCTATCAATCTTCTGTAAAGCCAACTGACAAAGAAGACTTATCAGAATCTTTCAAAATTGCCTTAGAAAAAAGTAGGTCCAGAGATCTATTCAAAAAGAATACTGGTGTTGGTCCTCATCGAGATGATATTTCTTTTTATATAAATGGGATGGATGCTAGTTTCGGAAGTCAAGGTCAACATCGTAGTCTCGTCCTTTCTATAAAATTAGCAGAAATCGAATTAATGGAAAGTATTACTACAGAATCTCCGATATTATTGCTTGACGATGTTATGAGTGAACTTGACAACACTAGACAACTAAAATTATTAGAAACGATTTCTCATTCAATCCAAACCTTTATTACAACAACCAGCTTAGATCATCTTCAGAATCTTCCAGAAAATCTAAGCATCTTCACTATTCAGGATGGTAAAGTTTCTGTAAACAAAAATTGACAACATTGTAAAAGAACTCCTGTTTTCACGGGAGTTCTTTTCATTGTTTTTACATAGAATAATTTGGTGCCTCATTAGTAATTTGTACATCATGAGGATGGCTTTCTTTCAAACCAGCACCAGACATTTCAATAAATTGAGCATTATCGTGTAGTTCTTTAAGGTTAGCTGCACCACAGTAACCCATACCAGAGCGAATACCACCAATCATTTGGAAGACAATATCAGCTGCCGCTCCTTTATAAGCAACACGACCTTCAATTCCTTCTGGAACAAGTTTGTTTGCTTCATTGACAGAACCTTGGAAGTAACGATCGCTTGAACCTTTCTTCATTGCTGCGATTGATCCCATACCACGGTAAGTCTTGAATTTACGTCCTTGGAAGATTTCAGTTTCGCCTGGAGCTTCATCAGTTCCAGCAAACATAGATCCAAGCATAACGGCATTTCCACCTGCTGCAAGGGCTTTTACAATATCTCCAGAATACTTGATTCCACCGTCAGCAATGATCGTTTTACCATATTCACGCGCAACAGCTGCAGCATCGTAGATAGCTGTTACTTGCGGAACACCAACACCAGCAATCACACGAGTTGTACAGATTGAACCTGGTCCAATACCAACCTTGACAACGTCTACACCTGCTTCATAAAGGGCACGCGCTCCCTCAGCAGTAGCAATATTTCCAGCAATCAAAGTACGATCTGGGAAATGGGCACGAATCTCAGCAATTTTACGTAAGACACCTGCAGAATGACCATGCGCCGTATCGATAACAATTGCGTCAGCTCCTGCCTCAAAAAGGGCCTCTGCACGTTCAAATGTATCTGAAGTGACACCTACTGCACCTGCAACTAGAAGACGACCAAACTCATCTTTAGCCGCATTTGGAAACTCAATAACTTTTTCAATATCTTTGATAGTAATCAAACCAGAAAGACGACCTTCTTCATCTACCAATGGAAGTTTTTCAATACGGTGTTCTTGAAGAATACTTTCAGCCGTTGCAAGATCTGTACCTACAGGAGCAGTCACAAGATTTTCACTGGTCATATGGTTTGAGATTGGTTGGTTATAATCTGAAATAAAACGAAGATCTCGGTTTGTCAAAATACCAACTAATTTACGATTTTCAAGTGTTTCAACAACTGGAACACCACTGATGCGGTAACGACCCATAAGCTCATCTGCTTCAGCAATTGTATGTTCAGGCGTCAAGAAGAACGGATCAATAATAACTCCATTTTCAGAACGTTTTACCTTTCGAACCTCGTCTGCTTGTTGAGCAATTGACATGTTTATGGATAACTCCGAGACCACCTGCACGAGCAATAGCAATGGCCATTTGACTCTCTGTAACTGTGTCCATGGCAGCGGTAATAATTGGGATATTTAAAATCAGATTATCTGCCAATTTAGTTGTTAAATCTGCATCGTTAGGCAACACATGACTTTCAGCTGGAATAAGCAATACATCATCAAAGGTAAAACCTTTTTTCAAAAATTTAGTGTCCCAATTAGACATTCGAAGTTTCCTCTTTTCTTTCTTTTTGAGCTTGACTCTTTTTATATTGTATCTATCATACCATTCTATAAAAATTTGTCAAATGATACAGGGTTAAATAAAAAACTATCTTTTCTTCCTGATAGAAATGATAGTTCCTTGTAAAATAAACTTAGTTAAAGTAATGAAGTCCCATTGCCCCTTAACCTCAGATAGAGTTTGACCCGCAACTTCACGCGCTCTTTCACTACCTTTTTGAAGCATATTATAAACTTCTCCCATATCCTTAGCAAATTCGATACGGCGCTCACGAATAGGACCAAGTTCACGTTCTAATATTTCAAGTAGATAACGCTTGGTCTTCACATCACCAAGACCACCTCGTTGATAATGTTCTTTCATGTCAGCAATTTCTTGAGCATCTTCTGGACGACCAAAAACATCTAGATAATGGAAAACCATATTGCCTTCAATTTTACCTGGATCTTCCACTCGAATATGATCTGGATCTGTATACATACTCATTACTTTTTTACGCAAAGTATCCGCATCATCAGCTAAATAAATACCGTTATTAAGGGATTTAGACATTTTAGCATTTCCATCTAAACCAGGCAAACGCCCTGCTCTCTCATTTTCTGGATAAATACCTTCCGGCTCTACCAAGACATCACAGTTATATGCATTGTTAAAAGAACGAACAATCTCGCGAGTTTGCTCAATCATTGGTTTCTGATCTGTCCCAACAGGAACATAATTGGCCTTAAAGGCTGTGATGTCAGCTGCTTGAGCTATTGGATAAACCAAAAATCCTGTTGGAATACTTTCTCCAAATCCCTTTTGAGCAATCTCTGTCTTGACAGTTGGATTACGCTCCAAACGTGCTAATGAAACCAGATTCATATAATACATAGACAACTCAGCTAATTCTGGAATTTGACTTTGAATAAAGATAGTTGATTTACTTGGATCCAATCCAACTGCAAGATAATCCAAAGCCACATTTCCGATAGACTCTACAATGGTTTGAGGATCTTTGGCATGATCTGTCAAGGCTTGTTGGTCAGCCAAGAACACAAACATATCATACTTATCCTCTTCCTGTAATAATACTCGATTTTTGAGACTTCCAACATAATGTCCAATATGCAATTTTCCTGTTGGACGGTCTCCTGTTAAAATAATGGGTTTAGTCATTTTATTCTCCTTCGATATGGTCCCTTCAATTATAGCATTTTTTTAATGAAATAACTGCAATTTATAAAAATAAATCAACCTTGCTATTTACGGATTCGTGTAAAGTATGCTGTAAATTTAATTTACACAAAATTGACAGATAAAAATTTGAATATTTCCGTATTTTCTAGTAGAATAAATATATTACACATTATAGGAGTTATAGGAGAAAAACATTGCTTACAGTATCTGATGTTTCACTACGTTTTAGTGATCGTAAACTTTTTGATGATGTCAATATCAAATTTACAGAAGGAAATACTTACGGATTAATCGGTGCTAATGGTGCCGGAAAATCAACCTTTTTAAAAATTTTAGCTGGAGATATCGAACCTACTACTGGTCATATTTCTCTTGGTCCAGATGAACGTCTCTCTGTGCTTCGTCAAAATCACTTTGACTATGAGGATGAACGTGCCATTGATGTTGTTATCATGGGAAATGAAAAACTTTATAGTATCATGAAGGAGAAAGATGCTATCTACATGAAGGAAGATTTCTCAGATGAGGATGGCGTCCGAGCTGCCGAACTCGAGGGAGAATTTGCCGAGCTTGGGGGCTGGGAAGCAGAAAGTGAAGCCTCTCAACTACTTCAAAATCTAAACATTTCAGAAGAATTACACTACCAAAACATGAGCGAATTGGCCAACGGTGAAAAAGTAAAAGTTCTCCTTGCCAAAGCACTGTTTGGTAAACCAGATGTTCTTCTATTGGACGAGCCTACCAACGGTTTGGATATCCAATCGATTACTTGGTTAGAAGACTTCTTGATTGACTTTGATAACACCGTTATCGTAGTATCCCACGACCGTCACTTCTTAAACAAAGTATGTACTCACATGGCCGACCTTGACTTTGGAAAAATCAAACTCTATGTCGGAAACTATGACTTCTGGAAGGAATCTTCTGAACTCGCTGCTAAATTGCTAGCAGACCGTAATGCCAAAGCAGAAGAAAAAATTAAGCAATTGCAAGAATTCGTTGCTCGTTTCTCTGCCAATGCTTCTAAATCAAGGCAAGCAACATCACGTAAGAAAATGCTTGATAAAATTGAACTTGAAGAAATTGTACCATCTAGTCGTAAATATCCATTTATCAACTTTAAAGCGGAACGTGAAATCGGTAATGATCTCTTGACAGTAGAAAATCTATCTGTAAAGATTGATGGTGAGACTATTTAGATAATATCAGCTTTATCTTACGTCCAGGTGATAAGACAGCGCTAATTGGACAAAATGACATCCAAACGACTGCATTAATTCGTGCAATCATGGGGGACATTGACTATAAAGGAACTGTCAAGTGGGGAGTAACTACTAGCCGTTCTTACTTGCCAAAAGATAACTCGGCAGATTTTGCAGGAGGAGAGTCAATCCTTGACTGGTTGCGTCAATTCGCAAGTAAAGAAGAAGATGACAATACTTTCCTACGTGGCTTCCTCGGCCGTATGCTCTTCTCTGGAGATGAAGTTAACAAACCTGTAAACGTCTTGTCAGGGGGAGAAAAAGTTCGTGTCATGCTTTCAAAACTCATGCTCTTGAAATCAAATGTCCTTGTACTTGATGACCCAACCAATCACTTGGACTTGGAATCTATCTCAAGCTTGAATGATGGATTGAAAAACTTTAAAGAATCAATCATCTTTGCCAGCCATGACCACGAGTTTATTCAAACTCTAGCTAACCATATCATTGTCTTGTCCAAAAATGGCGTCATTGACCGTATCGATGAAACCTATGATGAATTCCTAGAAAATGCAGAAGTACAAGCAAAAGTAAAAGAACTTTGGAAAGACTAAAAACTTCAAAACTCAGTTGGATTAACCAGCTGAGTTTTCTAACATTTTATGAGGTAACATGAAATTATTTTTTAAAACATATTGGACCTATTTTGTTTCTTTCATCATTCCCGTAATCATTATGACAGGAGTATATCTATCTCAAGGTATCTACTGGAACAGCGAGACATCTCCACTATTAGGAGATGGGTTTCATCAATACGTTATTTTTGATGTAACTTTACGAAATATCCTGCATGGAAATGGTAGTCTGTTTTACACCTTTACAAGTGGCCTCGGATTAAATTTCTATGCCCTATCTAGTTATTACTTGGGAAGTTTTCTTTCACCTCTAGTTTATTTTTTTAATCTGTCGAATATGCCAGATGCTGTCTATCTGACAACTCTCTTAAAATTTGGATTGATTGGACTGTCAACTTACTTTAGTTTAAATAAATTATCTCAATCGATTCCTAAGTCTTTAAAACTAACTTTATCTACTTCCTATGCTCTGATGAGTTTTACTATCAGTCAACTAGAGATAAAAACCTGGCTAGATGTTTTTATCTTAATTCCTTTAATTATAACTGGTTTACAGCTACTTATCACTGAAAAGAAATTCCTATTGTACTTTACAAGCCTGTCAATTTTGTTTATTCAAAATTATTATTTTGGATATATGACAGCATTGTTTCTTATCTTCTGGTATATCTGTCAAATTTCTTGGGACTTTAAAACTCGAAAGTCATCTTTTCTTGATTTCATAATCACCTCCTTTTTAGCTGGTATGGCTAGCTTGATTCTGACTCTTCCTACTCTGTTTGATTTACAGACACATGGGGAAAAATTGACAGAAATTACAAAGTTTCAAACTGAAAGTAGCTGGTATCTTGATCTCTTTGCTAAGCAATTCATTGGTTCATTTGATACAACAAAGTATGGGGCTATCCCAATGATTTTTGTTGGACTGCTTCCCTTTATTTTAACCATTTTATTTTTTACGATGAAATCTATTAAGTTTCACGTGAAACTTATCTATGCAATTTTCTTTGCATTTCTAATTGCAAGCTTTTATATAGAAGCTCTTGATTTATTTTGGCAAGGTATGCATACTCCAAATATGTTTTTACATCGCTATGCTTGGATTTTCTCTACCTTGTTAATTTACACAGCAGCAGAAGTCTTAAAGCGTCTGAAAGAAATTAAAGTCTGGAATTTTTTAGTTTCGCTTTTTCTTGTAGTAACAGGATTTTTAGCCACCATCTATCTAAAATCGCATTATTCTTTTCTAACAGATTTGAATATTCTGCTTACTCTTGAATTTTTAGTTGTCTATTCTCTTTTACTCCTTGTAGTTATTAAAAAGTTTATCTCTGTAAATCTATTTGCCATTCTAATCTCTTTATTTATGATGGTTGAAATGAGTTTAAATGCCTCATCTCAAATGGACGGAATTGCTAAGGAATGGGGATTTGCTTCTCGAAGTGCTTATAATCGATATATCCCAGCTATGGAATCTTTCTCAACATATATTGGGAACCAATTTACTCGTACTGAGAAACTAGAAACTCAGACAGGAAATGACAGTATGAAATTCAACTACAATGGAATATCTCAATTTTCATCTGTTCGAAATCGTTCAGCAAGCTCTACTTTGGATAAACTTGGGTTTAAATCCTCTGGGACTAATCTCAATCTCCGCTATGCCAATAATAGTATTTTGGCTGATAGTTTATTTGGCATCCAGTATAATATCTCAGAAAACCCTATTGATAAGTATGGTTTCCAAGATGTATATCAAAAAGATAATCTTACCCTATATGAAAATCAATACTCTCTTCCGATTGCATTTGCTAGTCAATCTGTTTACAATGATGTCAAGTTCAATGAACATACCTTGGATAATCAGGCATCGTTTTTAAATCAACTTGCTAACGTCAATTTTGATTATTTTTCTCCAATACATTATGAAAAAACTGAAAATACTGATGATTTGATTAGTGTTACAAGTTCTTCAAATGAGGATGCAGCAATCCAGTATCAAATTGAAGTTCCAGAAAACAGCCAAGTTTATCTTTCTTTCACAAACCTTCACTTTTCTAATGACAAACAAAAGAAAGTTGACATCCTTGTAAATGGAGAAAAGAAAACTTTTACAGCTGATAATACATTCTCCTTCTTTAATCTAGGCTATACAAAAGAGAAAAAGACTTTCAATATCAATGTTAGTTTCCCCTGGAAATTCACAAGTATCATTTGAATCTCCTACCTTTTATCGTTTAGATACCCAAACTTTAACTGAGGCAATTCAAAAAATTAAAGAACAACCTGTCACAGTATCAACTTCTAAAAACAAGGTTTTTGCTACATATGAAGTCCAACAAGATACATCTATTTTCTTCACCATTCCTTATGACAAAGGTTGGTCTGCCTACCAAGATGATAAGAAAATAGAAATTAAACAAGCTCAAACTGGCTTTATGAAAGTTGATGTTCCTAAGGGGAAAGGAACTATTACACTTTCCTTTATTCCCAATGGTTTTATTACTGGAGCAATCTGTTCCTTTACTTCTCTCTTACTATTTGGAATCTATAATCACAGACGAAAGTCATCTAAGGCATAAAAAATCGACCAGTTAATCGGTCGATTTTTTTAATCTCCTTCCATTTTCTTAGGTTGATAGGCTAGCATACCTAAACCAATAAATAGTACTAATATCACAGCAAGGAAAATAACTTGGTGATGAATATTTCCTGTCATAGAGATTGTTTGTCGTAATCCTGAAACTGAATAACTCATTGGTAACCAGGGATTAATAGCTCTAAAGAAATCATTTGTCAAGGCAAGTGGATAAGTACCTGCACTTGATGCTAACTGTAATAAAAGCAAAATAAGAGAAAAGAAAGCTCCTATACGGCTATTCCATGTTGTTAAAGCGGTCACCATGGACATGAATACTAAACTTGTTAGGATAATGAGAATAAATGTTCTCATCTCATGATTAGCAGTTAAACCAATAAGATGAACTCCTCCATATACCAAAATCCCTGCTAAAACAGCTATAATACCATTTATTTCAGCTCGAGATTTCAACCAAGCCCAACGGCTCTCTGGATGACGTCCTGAAGGCAGCTTTGCAAAAATCATATTCGTTGATATTGCTGCAACAAAAAGAGCAACTGATATCATATAAGGAGCCATTGCAACTCCATTTACAGGAACTTGGTCATTGTCAGTTTTGGATAGACTGAGAGGATTTGACAAATCTCTGCATTTTGAGATTCCGTAGATACTGATTTGAGTTGATCACTAGCATTACCTAATCCTTGTCCAAAAGAAGCAACTCCTGTCTGTAAACCTTCCAATCCAGAAGTTAACTTTGTTCCACCTTCTGCTAGTTTCCCAGCTCCATCTGCCAATTTATTAGCTCCACTTTCTAATTGAGAAGCACCTGAAAGTAACTGACTGGATTTGTCAGCTAGTTGGCTAGAGCCTGACTGCAATTTATCAACTCCTGCCATTAATTCTTGACTCTTTTGATTCAATTGATTGGATCCAGTTGATAATTTTTCAATACCAGATACTAATTCTGGAGTTTTTTCAACTAATTGACCAACTCCTGCTGTCAAGCTAGAAGATTTTTGTGTCAAGGTAGTTGACCCTGAAACTAGTTGGTCCAAACTACCTGTCAAGGTGGCATTTTTTTCACTTAGTTGACTTGCGCCCTGAGAAACTTTATCAACACCTATAGTATATGCCTTTACACCTGATGCAATCGACTGACTAGTAGGAACTAATTTGCTAGTAACAGCTCCTTGTATCTCTGTTAATCCACTTGACAATCCTGTCAAAGAAGTAGAAGCAAGCGGTAATACTTGATTAGCTTGATTTTTTAATGTCGAAATATTTGAAGATTGATTTTGTAAGTTTTCCAAGCTTCCCTGTAAACCTTGTACTAAAGCTATAATTGACTGGGCCGATTGAATACTATCAGTCGAATTTTGAGATACAGAATCACTTATTTCAGCTTGTTGCTCACTTGTCAAAGATTGATAAGCTGCTGTCGATTGAATATTTGCTAATGTAGTTGCTTTTTCAGACTGAGCACTTGCTAACATTTGATTAGAAAGAGATGCTATACTTGATAAAACAGAATCTAATTGTTTTGTATCTCCAACATCAATATTTTGAATAGCTTGATTTAACCGATTTAGACCATAAGATAATTGATTAATTTGATCTTTTTTCCCAGACGAAGCATCTAACTTGCTAGAAAGTTGTTGAATCCCTTCACTTAATTGCTCCACCCCCATTCGAAGTGTAGCTGATTGATTGGATAGCTGATTAGCACCTATTGCAAGACTTCCCACTCCATTGGTGTAGGCACTAACACCAGATGAAAATTGATTAAGACCAGCATTAAGCTGAGAAACACCGCCAGTATAGGATTCTACACCAGTATATAACTGATTGATTCCCCTTACTAATTCAGGACTTTTAGAAGATAATTGACCTAACCCGCTATCTAATTGACTCACTGCACCAGTATATGTAACTAAACCACTATTAAAATTTCCTAAGCCAAGATGAAGTTGTTCGACACCAGAAACATAAGAGGATAATCCTTTAGTAAACTGCTCCGTTCCATTTGAAAATGTTAAACTTGAATCTGCTAAAGAGTGTAGGTTGGTAGTTAATGTTTGACTTCCTGCCACTAACTGATTCGCTCCATCAGTTAATTTTTTACTACCAGAAGCTGCTTGACTCATACCATCCTTTAAATCGACCATTTTGTTAAATAAAGCTTTAGTATAGGTCTCGGTTACATTGGTAGAAACATTCTGCTTTAATTGTGTCATAGCAGAATCACTCATCTTGCTGGCAATAAAGCTATGACCACTTGAAGTCTGATAATCGATTTGCATTTGCTCTGGGTGAGCCGTTAAAATAGAAGCTGCTTTTTCAGATAGATCACTTGGTAAAGTCACTACCATATAGTAATCACCATTTTCTAAACCCTTCTTACCTTCTTCTTCATCTACAAAATGAAAATCCAAGGTTTTATTTTCTTTTAAATTGGACACCATGTCTTTTCCTATTGCCATAGTATTACCATTATAGGAAGCCTCTTTATCATTATTGACAACTGCCACAGGTAAGTCAGACAATTGCCCATATGGATCCCACATTGAGGATAAAAATATGATATTGTACAGAGCTGGAATAAGAGAAATCCCTATCATGACAATAATAAAGGTTGGTTTTTTAAAAATTGCTTTCCATTCTTTAAACATAGTTTCTCCTTTTTTAAACATATTGTCTAAAATTTTGATATAATAGATTATACATTAAAAAATCTAAATTACAAGATAAAAAATTCATTTTTAGACATATAGTCTAATTTGTTTACAAGGAGGAAATATGCAAGAAAGTAACAAACGCTTAAAAACAAAGAGAACTATTGAAAATGCTATGGTAGAATTACTGATGGAACAACCATTTGATCAAATTTCTACTGTCAAGTTAGCAAAAAAAGCCGGAATTAGTCGTTCCAGCTTCTATACTCACTATAAGGATAAGTATGATATGATTGAGCACTATCAAAGCAAGCTATTTCATACATTTGAATATATTTTTCAAAAACATGCTCATCATAAAAGAGACGCTATTTTAGAAGTCTTTGAATATCTAGAGTCAGAACCACTTCTGGCTGCCCTTCTTTCTGAAAACGGGACTAAAGAAATTCAAAATTTCTTACGAAATAAACTTCATATCATGCTCAGTACAGATTTACAAAAGCGATTTATGCAACTGAATCTTAATACCACTGAATTAGAATACAGTAGCATCTATCTAACTCACGCACTTTTTGGTGTCTGCCAAACTTGGATTGCACATGGAAAAAAAGAAAGTCCTCAAGAAATAACAGACTTCCTTATGAAGATGCTTGGTGATACAAATTGATACAAAAAAGAGGAACACAGTTGTGTTCCCTTTTATGGCTCTATAATATTTGTAGTGGGTAACCCCCCTATGGATATTATGGAGCCTATTTTGTGTAGAAAAAAAGTCCCATAAGACCTATAATGAAAAGCGATCAAACAACTCATTAGAAAGAATCATATGGAACAATTACATTTTATCACAAAACTACTCGATATCAAAGACCCTAATATCCAATTTATGGATATCATCAATAAGGATACACACAAAGAAATCATCGCTCAACTGGATTATGATGCTCCACCTTGTCCTGATTGTGGAAGTCTAATGAAGAAATATGACTTTCAAAAATCGTCTAAGGTTCCTTACCTTGAAACGACTGGTATGCCTACTAGAATTCTCCTTAAAAAGCGCCGTTTTAGATGCTATCATTGCTTGAAAATGATGGTCGCTGAGACTTCTATCGTCAAGAAGAATCATCAAATCCCTCATATTATCAACCAAAAAATTGCGCAAAAGTTGATTGAAAAGAATTCTATGACCGATATTGCCCATCAGCTTTCCATCTCAACTTCAACTATTATTCGCAAGCTCAATGATTTTCACTTTGAGCATGATTTTTCGCGTCTTCCTGAGATTATGTCCTGGGACGAGTACGCCTTTACAAAGGGAAAGATGAGCTTTATTGCGCAAGATTTGACAAGCTCAATATCATCACTGTTCTTGAGGGTAGAACACAAGCCGTCATTCGAGATCACTTTCTTAAATATGATAGAGTCGTCCGATGTCGCGTCAAAATCATTACTATGGATATGTTTAGCCCTTACTATGACTTGGCTAAACAGCTTTTTCCAAACGCTAAAATCGTGTTGGATCGTTTTCATATTGTCCAACACATGAGCCGTGCTATGAGTCGTGTGCGTGTCCAAATCATGAATCAGTTCCATCGAAAATCCCATGAATATAAGGCTATCAAGCGTTACTGGAAGCTCATCCAGCAGGATAGTCGTAAATTGAGTGATAAACGTTTTTATCGCCCTACTTTTCGTATGCACTTAACCAATAAAGAGATTCTTGACAAGCTTTTGAGCTATTCAGAAGACTTGAAACACCACTATCATCTCTATCAACTCTTGCTTTTCCACTTTCAGAATAAGGAGCCGAAGAAATTCTTTGGACTCATTGAGGACAATCTAAAGAAGGTTCATCCTCTTTTTCAGACTGTCTTTAAAACCTTTCTAAAGAACAAAGAGAAAATCGTCAACGCTCTTCAGTTACCCTATTCTAACGCAAAACTGGAAGCGACAAATAATCTCATCAAACTTATCAAGCGCAATGCCTTTGGTTTTCGGAACTTTGAAAACTTCAAAAAACGGATTTTTATCGCTCTGAATATCAAAAAAGAAAGGACTAAATTTGTCCTTTCTCGAGCTTAGCTTTTCTTCAACCCACTACAGTTGACAAAGAGCCCCTTTTATCTATACTCCGCCAGTAGGACTCGAACCTACGACATCATGATTAACAGTCATGCGCTACTACCAACTGAGCTATGGCGGATAAAATAGTCCGTACGGGATTCGAACCCGTGTTACCGCCGTGAAAAGGCGGTGTCTTAACCCCTTGACCAACGGACCTTCTATCTGTAGCAGATATAACCATTATATCAATTTCTTACTAATTGTCAATCACTTTTGAGATTTTTTCTCTAAAATATCTTTCAATTTTCTAATTTTTAACCTTGAAATAGGACAACGATGGTCTTCATAGAAAACAATTTCTAGATTCTTTCGGTCAATTTCTCTAATATTGCCTATATTTACCAAAAATGACTTATGAGGAGAATAAAATCGCTGAGTATGTTTGTCCTTTTCCTGAATATCTGTCATGGTACCATAGAACTCTTTGGCAAAATTCTTACCAATAATGCGCAATTTATGAGAGACTCCTGTCGTTTCAATATACAAAATATCATGGTAAGGAATTTTTAAATCATTTCCCTTGTAATTGTAATCAAAATAATCTACAACATCTTCATTTTCAAGTAACATACTCTTCGTGTAAAAAATATTTTGCTCAATTCTCTTCTTAAACATCTCATCATTGATATCCTTATCAACAAAATCTAGAGCTGATACCTGGTATTTATAGGTTAAAGTCGCAAACTCTGATCGACTGGTGATAAAGACGATAATAGCGTAGGGATTGTAATGACGAATGAGCTGAGCAACCTCAAATCCTTTTTTCTCAATTCCATGAATATCGATATCTAGAAAGTAAAGCTGGTTTACTTCGTCGTTTTCAATATATTCCTTGAACTCACGAACTTTTCCCGTTGTCTTGTATGATATTGGAATATTCGATTCTTTCGAAATTTCATCCAATATTCTCTCTAGTCTCACTTGATGTTCAATAACATCTTCTAAAATTAAAACTTTCATTCAAATTCCCTCTTAAATCTAATGATTTGTCTAAATGTACTGCCTTCCATCTCTGTTTCTAAAATAATGTTGTTGTACTTATCCAGTAGTTCTTTCACATTATTTAATCCAACTCCGCGATTCCTTCCCTTAGTGGAGAATCCTAAAGCAAATAGATCTCCTGAAGGAGTCATCGTCATTTTACATGAATTCTGAATCACAATCACTGTTTCAGTTTCCATCTTAATAACTGCTACTTCCATCTGCTTTTTATAACTATCAGCCGATCCTTCGACAGCATTGTTCAATAAAATGCTCATGATACGCACTAAATCCAATAGTTCGATTGGGAGCTTGGTAATCGTATCTTTTACTTCCAGTGTAAACTCTACACCATTATTTCTAGCATAGATAATTGACTGAGCGACCAAACTTCGTAAAGCTGAATCTTCTATGTTGTTCAAATCAAAGTAAGTATACTTATCTGAGCGCAGTTTGTGATTGGCTTTAACCAAAACTTCGTTGTAAACTCTGTCAATTTCCTGTAAATTACCACTGTCAATTGCCATCTGCATGCTGACAAGCATCCCAGCATAGTCATGTCGAAAACCACGGATTTCATTATACAGACCGACAATTTCATCTGTGTAGTTTTGTAAATGTTTCTGTTCAAATTTCTTCTGCTTCAAAGCAATCTCTTTCTCTATTTGAACTTTATGCGAATTCATTGCAAAGAAGGTTAAAAGGAGAGAAATAAAGACGATAGATGATAAAATACTTCCAAAACTATTCAAATGTTTAATCGTACTTACCATATTTGAAACGAAAGATACAATATGGAGCAGTAGTAAGGCAAAAAATACTTTTTTCAAGAAAGGATAAAGGTAGTCCTTGTCAAAATAGGCTAGTTCCAAATGGAAATAATGAATGATTTTTAAGATAACAACATAAGTCAACACCGTTACAACGGAAAAGAATAGGTAATAATATTGTAAAACAAAATTGTCTCCTGTTATAGAGGAGAAAGTTACGGACAAAAAGTTATGAGTGCTCTCATATAAAAGAGATAGTAGTAAACTTAGAAATAGTCCTCTATCCCTCTCATACTGTTTCATCCATCGAAAATAGGAATATAAGAATAAAGGAAATAAAAATGTTTCAATCCCTAACCCATCTAAATTTAGAAGATAGAAGGGAAAATCAAATACTATGTCTGTTAGTAATGTATAAGCACCAAAAACGAAGAATTCTTTTCTATTTATTTGACCTTTACAAATTAAACGGTAACTATGACTAATAATTAAAAAAATATAATATCAAATCTACTAATAAGAAAAAAATCCATTCTGCTACTCCTTTATCTTCTTCTAAAGATATTAAAGAAATTAAAGGACTTTTCATTCATTTTCCTCATCTCCCCACCTTTAATCTTTTGCAAGTCTTTTTCCTTCAAGGCTACAAACTGTTCCAATTTAACTGTGTTTTTCATAATAAAATCTCCTAAAATGTTTTTTTCTTGTAAGCTAACTTACAAAAACCATTATACAAAATGGAATTTCATTTTAGATAAAATTCTCTCAACTGTCATTTTTTTCTCCCAAAGTGTACTTTTTTAAGAAAAAAGCCGGGAAAATTCCCAGCTTTGCTACTATATTGATCCCAGCAGGATTCGAACCTGCGACCGTTCGCTTAGAAGGCGAATGCTCTATCCAGCTGAGCTATGAGACCTAACACAATTATTCTACCAAAAATTCAATTAAAAGTCAATTTTCTATTTATGATAGGGAGATCCCTGCTGTATTGTAAAAGCCCGATAGATTTGTTCAACAAGGACTAGTCTCATTAACTGATGGGGCAAGGTTAAGCGACCAAAACTGACAGAAAGATTAGCTCTCTTTTTTACAGCTGATGATAATCCTAAACTCCCTCCAATAATAAAGGTAAGAGTAGAAAAGCCTTTTATAGGAGCTTCTTCTAACTGCTTACTAAATTCTTCTGAGGAGAAAGTTCTCCCTTCGATAGCCAACACAATCACGAAATCACGGTCACCAACTTTTGATAAAATTCTCTGACCTTCTATTTCTAAAATCTTTTGATTTTCTGACTCACTGGCCTTATCTGGTGTTTTTTCATCTGCTAGCTCAATCATTTCAAGTTTAGCAAATCGAGAAATTCGTTTTGAATACTCTGCAATACCATCTTTTAAATACTTTTCTTTCAGTTTCCCAACTGTTACAACTTTAATTTTCATGACTCTATTCTAACATATTCTTTATTTTTTCACATCTTATTCACAAAATAAAAGGTTAATTTTAACCGAGAAAACCACAGATTTTTGAAAGTTATCCACAATCTGTGAAAAACTTTTGTTTTTAAGTTATAATTAAGCTAGTCAGTTTATACTTTCAGTAATTTCAAACATATGGAGGCAAATATGAAACATCTAAAAACATTTTACAAAAAATGGTTTCAATTATTAGTCGTTATCGTCATTAGCTTTATTAGTGGAGCCTTGGGTAGTTTTTCAATAACTCAACTAACTCAAAAAAGTACTGTAAGTAACTCCAACAACAATAGTACTATTACACAGACTGCTTATAAGAACGAAAATTCAACAACTCAGGCTGTTAACAAAGTAAAAGATGCTGTTGTTTCTGTTATTACTTATTCAGCAAATAGACAAAATAGCGTATTTGGCAATGATGATACTGATACAGATTCTCAGCAAATCTCTAGTGAAGGATCTGGGGTTATTTATAAAAAAAATGACAAAGACGCTTACATTGTCACCAATAATCACGTTATAAATGGTGCCAGCAAAGTAGATATTCGTTTGTCTGATGGAACTAAAGTATCCGGAGAAATTGTCGGAGCTGACACTTTCTCTGATATTGCTGTCGTCAAAATCTCTTCAGAAAAAGTTACAACAGTAGCTGAGTTTGGTGATTCTAGCAAGTTATCCGTAGGAGAAACTGCAATTGCTATTGGTAGCCCGTTAGGTTCTGAATATGCTAATACTGTCACTCAAGGTATCGTATCTAGTCTAAATCGAAATGTGTCTTTAAAATCTGAAGATGGACAAGCCATTTCTACAAAAGCCATCCAAACTGATACTGCTATTAACCCAGGTAACTCTGGTGGCCCACTAATCAATATTCAAGGACAAGTTATCGGAATTACCTCAAGTAAAATTGCCACAAATGGAGGAACATCTGTAGAAGGTCTTGGTTTCGCAATCCCTGCAAATGATGCTATCAATATTATTGAACAGTTAGAAAAGAACGGAAAAGTAACGCGTCCAGCTTTGGGCATCCAAATGGTCAATCTCTCAAATATTAATACAAGTGATATTAGAAGACTGAATGTTCCAAGCAATGTAACATCTGGTGTAGTTGTTCGCTCTGTGCAAAGTAATATGCCTGCCAATGGTCACCTTGAAAAATACGATGTTATTACAAAAGTAGATGACAAAGAGATTGCTTCATCAACAGACTTACAAAGTGCTCTTTACAATCATTCTATCGGAGACACCATTAAAATAACCTACTATCGTAATGGTAAAGAAGAAACTACATCTATTAAACTTGACAAGAGTTCAGGCGATTTAGAATCTTAATTGACATCTATGTAAAGAAAGCTTTACATAAGAGAAAAGATGTGTTAGTGTAGAATCATGGAAAAATTTGAAATGATTTCTATCACGGATATACAAAAAAATCCCTATCAACCTCGAAAAGAATTTGATGGAGAAAAACTAGATGAACTAGCACAGTCTATCAAAGAAAATGGGGTCATTCAACCGATTATTGTTCGTCAATCTCCTGTTATTGGTTATGAAATCCTTGCAGGAGAAAGACGCTATCGGGCTTCACTTTTAGCTGGTCTAAGGTCTATCCCAGCTGTTATTAAAAAGCTTTCAGACCAAGAGATGATGGTCCAATCCATTATTGAAAATTTGCAGAGAGAAAATTTAAACCCAATAGAAGAAGCACGCGCCTATGAATCTCTCGTAGAGAAAGGATTTACCCATGCTGAAATTGCAGATAAAATGGGCAAGTCTCGTCCATACATCAGCAACTCTATTCGCTTGCTGTCCTTGCCAGAACAGATCCTTTCAGAAGTAGAAAATGGCAAACTATCACAAGCTCATGCGCGTTCTCTAGTTGGGTTGAATAAGGAACAACAAGACTATTTCTTTCAACGAATTATAGAAGAAGACATTTCTGTAAGGAAGTTAGAAGCTCTTCTGACAGAGAAAAAACAAAAGAAACTGCAAAAAAATGATCATTTCATACAAAATGAAGAAGAACAGTTAAAAAAACTACTCGGATTAGATGTAGAGATTAAACTGTCTAAAAAAGATAGTGGAAAAATCATTATTTCTTTTTCAAATCAAGAAGAATACAGTAGAATTATCAACAGCCTGAAATAAGGCTGTTCTTTTATTTTTTTATCTCACAAGGTTATCCACTATTTTTTTCAATAAAAAGCTTAATAAATAAATAGTTTCTGCTTTTATCCCCAACCTGTGGATAAAACTTGGTAACATTGTGGATTATTTTTCACAGCTTGTGGAAAATTCTTGTTCTCTATGGTAAAATAGGTCTAGTATAAAACTTTTAAATAGTAAAGGAGGAGAAAGGATTGAAAGAAAAACAATTTTGGAATCGTATATTAGAATTTGCTCAAGAAAGACTGACTCGATCCATGTATGATTTCTATGCTATTCAAGCTGAACTCATCAAGGTAGAGGAAAATGTTGCCACTATATTTTTACCACGATCTGAAATGGAAATGGTCTGGGAAAAACAACTAAAAGATATTATTGTAGTTGCCGGATTTGAAATTTATGATGCTGAGATAACTCCCCACTATATTTCACTAAACCTCAAGATACGGCTATCTCACAAGTTGAAGAAGCTACAAATTCAACTCTTTATGATTATAGTCCAAAGTTAGCATCTATTCCTTATTCGGATACTGGGTTAAAAGAAAAGTATACCTTTGATAATTTTATTCAAGGGGATGGAAATGTTTGGGCAGTATCAGCCGCTTTAGCTGTCTCTGAAGATTTGGCTCTGACCTATAACCCTCTTTTTATCTATGGAGGACCGGGACTTGGTAAGACTCACCTGTTAAACGCTATTGGAAATGAAATTCTAAAAAATATTCCAAATGCGCGTGTCAAATACATACCTGCTGAAAGCTTTATTAATGACTTTCTTGATCACTTAAGGCTTGGGGAAATGGAAAAATTTAAAAAAACCTATCGTAGTCTTGATCTTTTGTTAATCGATGATATCCAGTCACTCAGCGGAAAAAAAGTCGCAACTCAGGAAGAATTTTTCAATACCTTTAACGCCCTTCATGACAAGCAAAAACAGATTGTCCTAACCAGTGATCGAAGTCCAAAACATCTAGAAGGGCTCGAGGAGAGGCTTGTCACGCGCTTTAGTTGGGGATTGACACAAACTATCACACCCCCTGACTTTGAAACACGTATTGCCATTTTACAAAGTAAAACGGAACATTTAGGCTACAATTTCCAAAGTGATACTCTAGAATACCTAGCTGGGCAATTTGATTCAAATGTTCGAGATCTTGAGGGAGCCATCAACGACATCACTTTAATTGCCAGAGTAAAAAAAATCAAGGATATCACTATTGATATTGCTGCAGAAGCTATTAGAGCTCGCAAACAAGATGTTAGCCAAATGCTCGTCATCCCAATTGATAAAATCCAAAATGAAGTCGGTAACTTTTATGGTGTCAGCGTCAAAGAAATGAAGGGAAGCAGACGCCTTCAAAATATTGTGTTGGCCCGTCAAGTAGCCATGTATTTATCTAGAGAACTGACAGATAATAGTCTTCCAAAAATTGGGAAGGAATTTGGAGGAAAAGATCATACAACAGTCATTCATGCCCATGCAAAAATTAAATCTTTGATTGATGAAGACGATAATTTACGTTTAGAAATTGAATCAATCAAAAAGAAAATAAAATAACTTGTGGATAACTTTCGCTTTTTTATCTTTTTTATCCACATTTTTTAAACAAGCCAAAAAACTTGATATGACTTGTTTAAAGTCTGTTTTCCACAGATTTCACAGACTCTATTATTACTATTATCTTTCTAATACTAAAAATAAATAAAGGAGAATCCATGATTCATTTTTTTCAATTAATAAAAATTTATTTCTACAAGCCTTAAATACAACTAAAAGAGCTATTAGTTCTAAAAATGCCATTCCTATTTTATCAACTGTCAAAATTGACGTGACCAATGAAGGTGTTACTTTAATTGGTTCAAATGGTCAAATTTCAATTGAAAATTTTATTTCTCAAAAAAATGAAGATGCTGGTCTATTAATTACTTCTTTAGGTTCGATCCTTCTTGAAGCTTCTTTCTTTATCAATGTGGTATCTAGCCTACCTGATGTAACTCTTGATTTTAAAGAAATTGAACAAAATCAAATTGTTCTAACCAGCGGCAAATCAGAAATTACCTTAAAAGGAAAAGATAGTGAACAGTATCCACGAATCCAAGAAATTTCAGCAAGCACTCCTTTGGTTCTTGAAACAAAATTGCTCAAGAAAATTATCAATGAAACAGCTTTTGCTGCAAGTACACAAGAAAGTCGTCCAATTTTAACAGGTGTTCATTTTGTATTGAGTCAGCATAAGGAGCTAAAAACAGTGGCAACAGACTCTCATCGTCTAAGCCAGAAAAAATTAATGCTTGAGAAAAATAGTGATGATTTTGATGTCGTAATTCCTAGCCGTTCTCTACGCGAATTTTCAGCGGTATTTACAGATGATATTGAAACTGTAGAGATTTTCTTTGCTAACAATCAAATCCTCTTTAGAAGCGAAAATATTAGCTTCTACACACGTTTGTTAGAAGGAAACTATCCTGACACAGATCGTTTGATTCCAACAGACTTTAACACTACTATTACTTTTGATGTGGTAAACTTACGTCAGTCAATGGAGCGTGCTCGCCTTTTATCAAGTGCGACTCAAAATGGTACTGTGAAGCTTGAAATTAAGGTGGTATTGTTAGCGCCCATGTTCATTCTCCAGAAGTTGGTAAAGTAAACGAAGAAATCGATACTGATCAGGTGACTGGTGAAGATTTGACTATTAGTTTCAACCCAACTTACTTGATTGATTCTCTTAAAGCTTTAAATAGCGAAAAGGTGACCATTAGCTTTATCTCAGCTGTTCGTCCATTTACTCTTGTTCCAGCAGACACTGATGAGGACTTCATGCAGCTCATTACACCAGTTCGTACAAATTAAGTGAAAGAGGTTGAGCCTAGCTCGCCTCTTTTATGATATAATCGAAAAAGAAAAGGAGAGTAGTATGTATCAAGTTGGAAATTTTGTTGAAATGAAAAAACCACACGCTTGCACCATCAAGTCGACTGGTAAAAAGGCTAATCGTTGGGAAATTACACGTGTAGGAGCAGATATCAAAATAAAATGCAGTAATTGTGACCATGTTGTCATGATGGGGCGATATGATTTTGATCGAAAAATGAATAAAATTATTGACTGATACTCAATGAAAATCAAAGAGCAAACTAGGAAACTAGCCGAAGGCTGTACTTGAGTACGGCAAGGCGACGTTGACGTGGTTTGAATTTGATTTTCGAAGAGTATGAGAACCCTTAGTTAGAGGGTTAGCAAGTTTCCCCTTTTTGTGTTAGATTATAATCCACACACTTTTAAACTTGTTTAGAGCGCCCAAAAGCTTGATATTGTTGAGTTTTTAAAGAATCTCATTTGATTAGAAATCATTAAAAGTTCCTAAAAATTCTCAAAAAGTACACAAAAAAAGCCCCACAAAAGGGCTAGGATTTGACGAGTTCAGCAGGCAAGAAACTAGCACGGTCAAACGTGCTTTTTTTATTGCTAGTTGCTGATAGGTATATTATACCATGAAGCGCGTGGTTTATAAAATTATGACCTCACAAAAGCCCCCAGATTTGTTTCTAAGGGCTTTTAGTTTATCCGTGGTGTTTTAATCGTCCAGTACGAAACAAAGCGAAATAGGGGGCGAATATGAAGCTTCAGCCTACATTCGCCAACATTTACGCTTCTAAATCTCCGTTCTGGTGGAATATGTTCATACTTGTTCATACCCAGAGAGTATTTTTTAGTTTTTCGATGACGGGGGACGTGTAAGAACTTGTTAGTACCTGACAACATTTTATGAGCTGTTCAACGACTGGCGATATGTGTCCATAAATGTCCATACCTGCTAACTTAATTCTCAACATTTCTCAACAAAACACCACCACGATAGCTTTTAGCAAAGTCTAGCAGTATCTCAGCTTTTAGACGTTCATACTCAGCCTTATCAATGCCCAGTGTCTCGTATAACCGCCCTAGCTTTAACCTCTCCCCAGTCCGTCTTGTAAATAGATTGGCGAATATCTCACGTCGTACATCGCCTAGATTGTCCCTGAAGGCTTCAATCACACCCATCAACTCCTCAGCTTTGGCTCTAAATGCTCCATCTTGGCCGTCTAGACTCAATTTTACCAGTGAGTGATAGCTTTTTAGAAATCTGTATACCTGTTTGACTGTCTCTTTTTTATCAATCTGCATTTGCCATACCTGCTAAGTGTTCTATAGCTTCCTGCCTTACTCGATATACCAAAGTTTTAGATTTTCCTATTTCTTCAGCGACTTCCAAAGCTACAAGATCATTCAAGTAAAAAAGTCTTAGAACAGAACGCTCAAGTGGATTGTCCAGCTTATCGATTAGCCCCGATATTGCCATTCTCTCCTCAGTAAGGCGCTCAATTCTCTGGAGTGTATCCTCTGTTAGCTTCAGAACACTTATAAGATTGTTCTCTGTCTTGTTCTCTCTGCTCGTTTGTACCTTGCTATGGCTTAGTGTTGGTTTTTTGATAATGCCACCTTCCAGGGCTTCCAATTCCAAATATAAGCCTTTGATCTCCTTGTTTATCCACTTAACGCCCTCTAGTTTTTCTTTTACCTGCTCTGGTGTCACGCCTTGGCCTCCTGTGTGATATAATAATATTATTGAGATTATAGCTGAGGCGGAGTGCCTTGGCTTTTTTTGCATTTTCTCTATGTTCGCTCTTAGTTCAAGCCTATTCTCCATTCCATTTGATAGGCAATTAAGGGACGTTTTTATCTCTCTTATCTCCTTGTCATTCTGCAAGCAATAAATCCAAAATAACAGACTTTTAAACCGCTCTTATCTCCCTGTCATTTGGTAGGAAAATAAGGGGAGTTATTTTAGTTCTTATTTCCCTATCATTTTGTAAGGAGAAAATCCAAATTAAGGAAGCTAATAAGTCTCCTTATCTCCTTACAGTTTTTCAGGGAGCAAAATCAAAATAAGCGATGTTATTTCCTGTCTTATTTCCTTACCGTTTGACAAGGAGAAAAACGAAAATAAGGAGCTTTTAAATTCGTCTTAACTCCCTATCGTTTTGTAAGCAATTAAGAAGGCTTATTGTCGTCCTTATCTGCTTGTCGTTCTGCAAGGAGTAAATCCGAAATAAGAGGGCTAAAAACTTCGCTTATCTGCTTGATAAATGATAGGGGGGAGATAGCCACTTTCTCGGCGTTCGCTCGGAGTTCAACACACATAACCCTGCCATTTGTCAGTCATATTTACTGCCACTACCTAAGAAAAAACTCACCTTTTCTAACCCTCGGTAAACCTCTCTACCTTTGTAAAACCTTAGTATTTTTAAGTATGTAACCTTGTACTAACCTTGTACTTTTTATATATGCTACCTTTACAAAACCTTTACATTGAAAAACTTCGATACCTTACCAAAACCTTACCATTCCTCTGGTTCTAAAAGTGTCGATACCTTAGGGTAATCTTAGGGTTCTATCACTAGAAAAAAAGCCCTGTACCTTGCTAAAATCTTGCTATTTTGAAGTATGTGACCTTAGCCTAATCTTAGCCTTTTTTAAATATTCAACCTCACCCTTATCTCACCCTTTTTTTGGAACGCTTACTGCACCCTTTTTGGAACGCTCTACTTACTTAAATCCTTGATATATCTAGCTTTTTTACCATTCAAACCGTCTAATATGTAGTATTTGTTTGTTTTGTAAATTGCACACTACTTCATATTGTCCTACAATCTCAAACCATTCAGCCAAAATCTATCCCCTTTTTTAGTATACTTCAAAAACTTCATATAGTGCTTATGATACCTGTCACGCTTCATATACTTTGGTCTTTCAGGGAAACTATCAAACATATATCCGCCACGTCTAGGACTCCACCCTGGTTCTACCTTTCTAGCTTCTTTTAGTGCAAGCTCCCAGTAGTATTGGCAATCCGTTTTACTGCGGTTCAGGGTGTGCTTGTGGATATCTAGACAAGTACCGCAACTAAAATACAAATACCGTTTATAAAGCAACCTGCACCGTCTCCCACAATCAGGGCAAAGAAAGAAATATCGATTACCTCCCTTAGTTCCTGCTATTCTGTCTAATTCAAATGACTCTCTACCAAAATCAATCATTAAACTATCCAAATCAATCTCTAAACGTTGACCGTCCAACTCAGCTATACCCTTAGATATTCCTCTCAGCTTCATTGGTTTAGTGATTGTTTCTATTGCTAACCGCTTCATTATTTCCCCCTATATGGAAAAACCCAAAACTATTGACTTGATAACAAAAAGGGGATTGCTCCCCTTCCTGTGTTTATTGACCAGAATAACCAGCAAGGCCTTTATATTCGCCCTCTACGTCCAACTTTTGGAGTAGGCTAATACTTTCATCGCCCAGCATTTCCAACGTACCAAAAGCAGTCATAGAGTCCATAGGGATAGGCTTATCAGAAAGCAAGCGATCAGCATAGTCTAATAGTTCCAGCTCGTAGTCTGTGACCTTTTCCAGCAAACTCTCAAATCCTCTGACTCTTTGAGTTGAAGCACGCGCTCCCGTTTGTAACATTCTTCAAATGCTTCAGCCTCTCCTGGTTGTTTGTGGTAGTCTTTAAAACTGTCACAAATACGCTTAAAGGTCTTGTTTAGCTTGTGATCTTCCACATACTCAGCTACTAGCGTGCCTTTATCCTTGTAGGTCAATGAGATTACAGGCTGGCAATATGTCCCAGTCATATATCCCAGTAGCGCGTGACCTGCTACTTGAGCGGTCGCCTGATCACAAAAATAGTAAGTGAAAGTAAATGTTTTTGCTTTATCCGAAAATGTTTTTAATGTCATGTTGTTTTTCCTCTTTCTGTTTTTAAGGGTGTCACTAGTAGTTACACCATTGCAAGGGGGTCGGTACTATCTACCCCATTCTGTCATTTGTATAGGACCAGTAACGCTGTGATTGTATCTAAATTTTCATAGTCGCCACTAGTTGCCTCTGTATATTTCACGTCAATAACTTCAACGCCTGCCATAAAGTCGTTTACTTGGTTTTCAAATTCCTCCAGGCTTTGCTTTTGCTTCTGATAAAATAGCTTGACTTTCATTTTTTAGCTCCTTTTTTATACGCTTCTTGAAAATTTTATACACTTGTTTTTGAAAGTGTATAAAACCCTTGATATGACAACGTTTTTAAGTGTATAAAATTTTTGCCCTACTGTGTAAAGTGTATAAAATTCTTATTTTCTTTTCCTTCTCTTTTTGTACTCTGGCCAATGGTTGTAATACCCGCGTTCATTCTTTGGCTTTTTCTGCTTTTCGGGTGTTGCCCTACCATTAGTATAGGCTACGCTTGCAAAGGGCGGTAGGTCTTCTTTAGGATAAAAACCTTTATGGATCTGTTGCCCTGCAGGGATAACCTTCTGGCCAACTGCGAAACCTTCAGGCAGGTTGCTTTTGATTTCTCGATGTAAGCCCATTTCTGACCTGTTTTCTTTAATACCATAGTATTCTAGAAAACCTTTCCAAACGTGATAGACAAAACTATTAGGGATAAACTCACTTGTCAATTCATCAGTAAAAAACTTAGAAACAAAATCAATCACGGGGTTCATGTCCTTATGGTGTTCTTCAAGTATTTCAATAGACTTCGTAGGGTTAATGTCAGCGATTGGTGTTTCAATAGCCAACTTAACCAGGTACTCCAGCACTTCTTTGCGGTTAATGTAATCGTCTTTGATAGCCTTGTTAGGATTACCTTTAAATATTTTGGTAAAAGGTAAAATTCTAAATCGCCTATCAATAGCTGATTTATCCCCGTTCATTCTTGGTAAACCATTAGAAGATTGTACTACCGTCATATTAAGGCGTATGCTATAAGGGCGTTTCCCTTTGTCCTCTATGGTCATTATGTCGCCTGTTGCTAAGCTAAACATATCTGAAGTGTCTCTAATTACTGCGTCCTTTTGTACATCATCACCGATTACAAGCGACTTTCCCAATAATATAGACGTTGAAAATTGACTTTTTGTTAAACCAGTGATCTTCAAACTTGCCACATTTTCCATACCAACTAGGTTTATAAGTAACTGCTGAAAAGTTCCTTTTCCTGTTCCACCTTCACCGAAAAGCCAAAAGATTTTTTGCAAAGACTGCCCTGTGACGCTTGCTTTTATAATCTGGATAGCAAGGTTATAAAGCTCCTTGTCACCGTCAAACAACTCTAAAAGCCAAGCTGTCGGCTTCCAGCCGTTGATTATAGGCTCTTCTGCCCCAGGGTTATAACCTGTTTTTATCTTTCTTGTTGCTGTAATCTCTGGTGTAGTTTCTTCAAAAATGCCCGTCTTAGCATTGTATAGCTGTTTCCCAATTACAGTATAATTGCCTTGGATTTCCCTCATTTGGCTCTGTCTAGCTATTTTATAAAGCGTATCAAATGCCTGTTTTTCCGTTGCGTTTGGATAAATGACAGAAATAAGATCTTGTAAAAATTCATTATCCTCTAACCAGATACCAAAATCAGGATTATAGAAATATAAAGGGGCTTTTTGCCCTTGTGCCTCTGGCTTAATTCTAATAAATCGGACGTACTTTTTTAACATAATAGCAACTCCCAGCGGATTAGTTGGTAAGACCTTACTGCTCTTTTCCTCGCCTTTCTGCTGGGCTAGTTCTTCATGCTGGGCCTCGGTCAACCTGCCTGCCTTTACATTTTCAAGGTGTTTGCTGTCTGCCATAACTTCTTCATAAGCTTGCTGATAAGCCTTGTCCTTGATTTCTTGACACTCTTTGATAAGTTGCCCCCTAACACCTTTGAAAGTTTTAAAGTGCTTATCCTCACTTTCACGCGCCTCTAAGATTTCACTTTCCAGGCTTTCAATTTCTCCTTTTCTATGGTTCTATCCTCTCTTTCTATATTCAGCCCGTGCTATACTGCTAAAAGTGCGGTCTAGCTCTTCAATAGGCAATGGTTCAACTGTCACGCTATTAGCTATCTTTGTCAGCTCGTAAGCGGTCTCTAGGTCACAATCAACCCACTTATTAAAGAGTAAGCCTACAAAGCGTGTCAGTGCTACGTTGCGCCCTCCCTCGTCTCCAAAGCCATTAAAAAGCGTGTCAATGATCCTCATAGTCATTGACCTCTGGCCACTTGCTCTAGGCTTGTAAAGCTCAGTAGTTCCTTGCTTCGCTCTTGGTTCAACCTTGGGGACTGGATAATCTAGACCATGCTCCACAATCTTTTGATAACTTGCTGGGTCGCCTGTTGTTACTGGTAGCCCTTGGAGTTGTGACCAGGTTAAACTGGCCATGTCAAAGGGTAGCCCAATCTTATCAGCAATCTCTTTCACTACCTGCTTATAGGTTGCCTCGTTCATCACGTTGTCAGGCTTCACTACAAGGCGAAAACGGGGCTTTTCTAAGCTATGTTTAATAGTCGGGTATAAGATATAGGAGTAGCCAAATAAAGCGCTAGAAACGGCCTTTATAAAGCCCTCAGACGTCCCCTGTATATCGTCATAATCAAGGAAAATCAAATCCCGATAGATTAGACTGGAGTTGTTTCGCTTGTAACTGCCATGCTTTTCTGGCGTCACTTTCCCACTGATACAGTAAGGCGCTTGTGTACGTTTAAATTCTTCAATGTTTGCCCCTTCAGGGACTACCAAAGGCTTAAAGCGTTCAATGTACTGGAACGGCTCAATCTTATCAAATGGATAGACAAGATTACTCTGAAAGCCTTTAGCCTCATAAATTGTCATACTATCGCCCCTTTTTGCGTTTCTTTTTTAACTTCTTCAGTAGCTTTTGTTCTTGGAACTGTTCCAAAGATCTGCCACGGTGCTTATACAATTTAATGTCATGATAATGGCCTCCGCCTTGTGCTGGGTGTGTGTTATATCTACCCATTCTCCACCCCCAGAAACTTCCAGATGTCAGGAACTAAATAGTAAATCATTCTTGAACCATCGTCAGGCGGTTGATAGCGTCTTAAACCCTGACTTTCCCACTTATTTAGCGTATTATCACTAATTTTCAATTCCTCTTTGAGTTCAACCCTATTTATAAGCTTAGTCAGTCGTGGTTTGAGTCTATCACGCGCTTCCAGGTATCTTTCCACTACCTCCAGAATGCCTTGCGCTAGGTCTTGCTCGCTTTCTCGGCTTAGGCTAAACATATCCGCCCACCTCCTTCAAGGTTTCTTGTAGCTTTCTAGGTCGCTGTTCATCAACACCGCTAGGCGCTTTTCTTCTTCTCGTATCTGATTGTAAAAGGTTTTTGCTCCGTCCAGTAATTCCTCTTTGTTAGCTGGGATAAAATATCCTCTAAATGACCCATGACGTACCCCAACAATAGGAACGCCGTAGCGCGTGATTAGACGGCTGATAATATCTTGCACGGTTCTTTCTGCTAGCTTAGTGATCAGGCTGATTTCTGCCCCTGTTATGGAGTTCTCAGCCCCTACCTTGATTAGTCTTAATACTCGTTTGTCATTCTCTGATAGACTCATTCAGTTCCTCCGTAAACTCTTACCCCTGCAAGCTGGATATAACGCCCATAATCAGGGTTTAAATCCTCGCTAGGTGTTTCTATCGTCTGTTGGTTTTCTCGCTCAAATTGGGCGCTTTTTTTGCGGTCTCGGTGGTTTAGATAAAGCAGTAAGCCAATCAATACCATCATAAAGATAACCGCTTGTGTATTGGTCAAATCTAATTCATTCATGTTATAGCCTCTTTCTATAGTCATTAGCTTGTTGAGTATGTTCTGAAATGAGTTTGCTTATGGCTTGGTTTGCAGTATTTAGTAAAGCTGATGATTGTTTACTATCTTCCATGGTAGCCATTTCTAAGACTAGTTGAATATCACTTAATTGAGCACAAAAGCCCTCATAATCTACTAAAACATCATTAGTATTTACTGTCATATATTTTTCCTCCGTTGGCCTTTTAATTGTCGTTTACTATACAGGATTAACACCGCTCCAAACGCTGGGCATTGCCCCAAGTTGGCGAACGCTTGGAAGTGGTGTCCAGTTTAAAGAGTTGGCGCTCTCCGTATGGTCAAATTGCCCTAAATATGCTATAATCTAGGTATAAATCTTTACTAAAACCTTTTTAATAATAGCTTGCCTGCTTTTTGTTAAATTCGTTTTAGTGTTAGTGTGGAAGGCTTTGCGGTGTGGTTATTGCTAAGCCTTTTTTGTTGCTCTCACGCGCTTCTTTGGCGTGTTTTTTTATTTCTGAATGCCATAGCTTGGATTTTAAATCCAACCTTTCCGAACTGTTCAAACCTTACTCGATGTTTGCGGATCGTCTTGGTTATTGTGTGATGTTTCAATCCCGTGCACTCTGCCACAATACTGCTCAGTGTATACGGCTCTTTTTTTACCGTCCATATAGACTAATTCCATTGTGGTTCTACCTCCTGCATGAATCGGGTTAGCTTGCTTGTCAGACGGCTCTTCTCGTCCATATTTTGAGCCTCTGCAATGGCTTTGGCTAGTGTATCGATATAATACCGCTCTGCCTCTGCCAATGTGTCAGGGGCTTTTATAGTGGTCTGTGGTTCTTCCAGCAATTCCCCATCCATGTAGTAGCCATTTAGTCGGATTTCTTTCAGAATGTGCTTGACCACTTTTTTAAACTCTTTTGCTAGTGGTTTGCGTGACTGCGATAAAACTTCATAGACTCCGAACTCTGTCAGCATATTCATTTCTCTTTTTTGACCTGCCCTAGATATTACATAGGTCAGCTTTTCATCATCATCTACCCGTTTTAGTAAATCTGTGGTGTTTTGGATTTCAATCATCTCAGCAACCTCCACCGCTACAAATAACGGATTTTGAATGTCTCCATAAACATCAAAGTGTTTAGATCCAAATCGTTGAGTTGTTACAACTTCCAAAACTTCCTTTTTGTTATGTTGTTCTCCTTTTGGATAGAAGTTCCCAAAAAAATCACATAAATCTTTTTGCTGTGTTGTCATGTCTTGCTTAACCTCTCTGTATAACTTGTTTAGTCTTTTTCTACTTTCCTTGTTGGGCTTATGCTTGCCCTGTGCCCACTTGCCAACTGTTCGGGGGTCTATGCCTATCCGTTGGCCAATAGCTACCAAGTTCAGCCCGTGAGTAGTTCGCATTTCATCGATGACCCTCGTGTAGTTCCTCTTCATTGCTTGCCTACCTTTCTATTTATCCAACCTTTAACAAGTCATCAATCGTAACTTCTAAAAAGTCAGCTACTTTCTGCAATGTCTCAAAAGTCGGATTTTTTGAACGCTCATAATACAATGCCGTCAAAGTGCTTTTTGATAGCCCTGTTTCTCTTGCAACATCTGCCACCTTCAAGCGTTTCTTTGCTAAAATAACACGCATATTATTTTTCAAATGTCTTACCTCCTTCTATTATCTTTAAAAGCTATCTCCAGCAGAATAGATTGAAAAGTGTTGCGCTGGAGATAGGTGTAATTTTTGTTCAACTCGCGCTGACAAAAATAATTATAGTGCAATAATTTTGCAATGTCAAGAGAATTATTAAATAATTGCACTTTTTTTGCACTCTTTGAAATTAATCGTGATATAATACATTTGAAAGGTGTTGATATAAATGAATAGATTGAAAGAGCTAAGACAAGAAAAAAAGCTAACTCAGCAAGAGTTAGCGAATGAAATAGGTGTCACAAAACGAACTTATATATATTGGGAAAAAGGTGAACGCCAAATTAAACCAGAAAAAGCCCAGCAACTAGCTGACTACTTCGGGGTAAGCGTTGGATATCTGTTGGGGTATGATGTGAAGTTATCTGGCTTGCAAGAGCAATTACTTTCTAGTTCTCAGGAATTAGTAAAATCCACAAAAGAAGCGTACAGTTTGCTAAGTTCAAATTTAGAAATAGAAATTGAAGGGGTTATTGATCTTATTGATTTACTTATCAAAGCAATAGAAAGTGAAAAAATAGCAAAAAAAGAAATGGTAGAAGCTTTAAATCACATAAAAGAATTTGCATTATCAATTGACGATACTGTAAGTCAATTAACAGAATACCAAGCTAAATATACTGCAGAACAACTTCTAAGATATAAGTTAGAAAAGAATTTGAAAAAATAATTTATTCAAATCCCCCTCACCCACGCGCCACAACGTTCAACAATCCTGAAGCGCGTGCTTTCTCGGAGTTCGCTCGTGCTTCAACCCAATATAAGCCCCATATCTACTAATTTTGTTGATGTCAACAAATGTCAACCACTCACAATGTTTTAGAAAGGATCTCATGAACGAATTACAATTTTTAATCTATACCGCTGACAACGATAGCGAGACAGCTAGTGTCATCATCAAAGGCGAAACTATCTGGGCTAGTCAGAAAGAAATGGCTAGACTTTTCGATGTCGGTGTTCCTGCAATTAGTAAACACCTAAAAAATATCTTTGAAGAGGGCGAATTAGAAGAAAAGGTGGTTGTTTCCAAAATGGAAATAACCACAAAACACGGTGCAATTGCTGATAAAACCCAAACTAAGGATGTCAGCTACTACAACCTTGACGCCATCATTTCAGTTGGTTACCGTGTCAATTCCCAAAAAGCTACGAGATTTAGACAGTGGGCTACTTCAGTACTTCGTGAGTACATGATAAAAGGGTTCGCCATGGATGACAACCGTCTGAAACAAGGCGAAAACTTGCTGGAAAAAGACTATTTCCGTGAGCTCTTGGAGCGCGTGCGTTCTATCCGAGCTAGTGAGCGTCGTATATGGTTGCAGATTACAGATATTTTTGCTGAAATCTCTATCGACTATGACCCACAAAGTACGTTGACTAAGCAATTCTATGCTGATGTACAGAATAAGTTTCATTATGCAATCACTGGCCAAACTGCTGCGGAAATTATCTACACGAAAGCAGACCACACAAAAGACAACATGGGACTTACAACATGGAAAAACTCCCCTAACGGTCGCATACTGCAAGCAGATACCCAAATAGCAAAGAATTACCTTTCAGAAACAGAAATCCGTTCCCTTGAAAGAGGAATATCTAGCTATTTTGATTACCTGGAAAGACAGATAGAACAGCGAAAAGCTCAGACAATGCAACAACTAGCCCAAAGCATTGACCGCTTTTTGACTTTCCAAGAATACGATATTTTAGAAGGTCATGGAAAAATCACTTCCAAGGTTGCGAAAGATAAAGCAAAAGCAGAATACCAACTATTCAACAAAACTCAAAAGATAAACTCGGACTTTGAAAGAACTTTAAAACAGCTAACTGACGATAAAAAACTTTAAATACAAGCCTGTTTACTATAAACAAGCCCATATTAACCCCATATCCGCCTTGTTTGCTACTCTGGTACAATTTACCGTCTGACTCTTTAAAATCGAATGTGGGGCAATCTGTGAAGCCCTAACATGATATAAACCACAATCTAAAACCTCTTTAATAATAGCTTGCCTGCTGATGTATTTTAGAAAGGTTTATCATCATGAAAATAACAGAATACAAAAAGAAAGACGGGTCAATAGTCTACCGCTCAAGTATCTATCTGGGTACAGATTCAATCACTGGTAAGAAAGTCAAGACAACTATATCAGGCCGAAACAAGAAGGAACTCAAAGCCAAAGCACTACAGGCTCAAATAGAGTTTGAAAAAGACGGGTCAACAGTATTTAAAGCGGTTCAAATCAATACCTATGCCGAACTGGTGGAGAATTGGCTAGAAACATACTGCCATACGGTTAAAAAATCTACCTTAATGGGTACCAAATTCAAAATAGATAAATATCTACTTCCAGCTTTCGGAAACTATAGGCTGGATAAACTGACGCCCCCAATCATTCAAAGTCAAGTTAACCAGTGGGCAAAAGACTACAATCAATTAGGCGAAGGATTCCAAGAATATCCGCTCCTTCACTCTCTAAACAAACGCATACTTAAATATGCCGTATCTTTGCAAGCTATCCCCTTCAACCCTGCCCGTGATGTCATTATTCCACGGCGTAAACTCAAAGAAGGGCAAAAACTGAAATATCTGGATGATGAGAATTTGAAAAAGTTCTTAGCTTATATGGATCAGTTGCCAAACACTTACAAAAATTTCTTTGATACGGTGCTATATAAGACGCTTTTAGCTACTGGTTTGCGCATTCGTGAGTGTCTAGCCTTAGAGTGGTCTGATATTGACCTAAAAAATGGTACACTAGACGTCAATAAAACGTTAAATATTATCAAAGAAATCACTAGCCCTAAGACTAAATCAAGTATTAGGGTAATTGACTTGGATAATAAGACGGTGCTCATGCTACGGCTCTATAAAGCAAGACAATCCCAAATAGGAAAGAAATGGGGTTGACCTATGAGAAAGTATTCTCTAATAGCTTTGATAAGCATATAGACGCTAGAATGCTTAGTTTTAGGTTAGTAAAACATTTGGAACGTGCTGGATGTCCTCGTTTTACGTTCCACGCCTTCCGCCACACTCACGCTAGTATCTTGCTCAATGCTGGACTACCTTACAAAGAGATACAAACACGGCTCGGCCATGCGAAACTTTCTATGACCATGGATATTTATAGCCACCTATCCAAAGACAATCAGAAAAATGCTACTTCATTTTATGAAAAAGCTATTGAAAAATTAAAAAGTTCCTAAAAAAGTCCATAAAATTATTATTTCAGTTATGAGAAATAGCTATATCAAGGAATTTTAGCACTTTATCCCTTTTTGTGTTATAATATTAGGGATTGAAATGAAAACGGAGAATGAAAAAATATGGCTTTAACAGCAGGTATCGTTGGTTTGCCAAATGTTGGTAAATCAACACTCTTTAATGCAATTACAAAAGCAGGAGCAGAGGCAGCGAACTACCCATTTGCAACGATTGATCCAAACGTTGGAATGGTAGAAGTTCCAGATGAACGCCTACAAAAACTAACTGAAATGATTACTCCTAAAAAGACAGTTCCAACAACATTTGAATTTACAGATATCGCAGGAATTGTAAAAGGAGCTTCAAAAGGAGAAGGGCTAGGGAATAAATTCTTGGCTAATATCCGTGAAGTAGATGCGATTGTTCATGTAGTTCGTGCTTTTGATGATGAAAATGTAATGCGTGAGCAAGGACGTGAAGACGCCTTTGTAGATCCACTTGCAGATATTGATACTATTAACCTGGAGTTGATTCTTGCTGACTTAGAATCAGTTAATAAGCGTTATGCGCGTGTAGAAAAGATGGCACGTACGCAAAAAGATAAAGAATCAGTAGTAGAATTCAATGTTCTTCAAAAGATTAAACCAGTCCTTGAAGATGGAAAATCAGCTCGCACCATCGAATTTACAGATGAAGAACAAAAAGTTGTCAAAGGTCTATTCCTTTTGACAACTAAACCAGTTCTTTATGTTGCCAATGTAGATGAGGATGTGGTTTCAGAACCTGACTCTATCGACTATGTCAAACAAATTCGTGAATTTGCAGCGACAGAAAATGCTGAAGTAGTCGTTATTTCTGCGCGTGCTGAGGAAGAAATTTCTGAATTGGACGATGAAGATAAAAAAGAGTTTCTTGAAGCCATTGGTTTGACGGAATCAGGTGTAGATAAGTTGACGCGTGCAGCTTACCACTTACTTGGACTGGGAACTTACTTCACAGCTGGTGAAAAAGAAGTTCGAGCTTGGACGTTCAAACGTGGTATGAAGGCTCCTCAAGCAGCTGGTATTATCCACTCAGACTTTGAAAAAGGCTTTATTCGTGCAGTAACCATGTCATATGAGGATCTAGTGAAATACGGGTCTGAAAAGGCCGTAAAAGAAGCTGGACGCTTGCGTGAAGAAGGAAAAGAATATATCGTTCAAGATGGCGATATCATGGAATTCCGCTTCAATGTCTAAAAAATTAATAAACGGTGTCAATTAGGTTGGAAAAAAATTCCAACCCTTTTGGCTTTTGAAAGGAAAAATAAATGACTAAATTACTTGTAGGCTTGGGAAATCCAGGGGAAAAATATTTTGAAACAAAACACAATGTTGGATTTATGTTGATTGACCAACTAGCGAAGAAACAGAATGTCACTTTTACACACGATAAGATATTTCAAGCTGACCTAGCATCCTTTTTCCTAAATGGAGAAAAAATTTATCTTGTCAAACCAACGACCTTTATGAATGAAAGTGGAAAAGCGGTTCATGCTTTATTGACTTATTATGGTTTGGCTATTGAAGATTTACTCATCATTTACGATGATCTTGACATGGAAGTTGGAAAGATTCGTTTAAGAGCAAAGGGATCCGCAGGTGGTCATAATGGTATCAAGTCTATTATTCAACATATAGGGACTCAGACCTTTAATCGTGTTAAGATTGGAATCGGAAGACCTAAAAATGGCATGTCGGTTGTTAACCATGTTTTGAGTAAGTTTGACAAGGATGATTATATTGGTATTTTACAGTCTATTGACAAAGTTGACGATTCTGTAAACTACTATTTACAAGAGAAAAACTTTGAAAAAACGATGCAGAGGTATAACGGATAAATGGTGACCTTATTAGATTTATTCTCAGAAAATGATCAGATCAAAAAATGGCATCAAAATTTAACAGATAAGAAAAGACAATTAATGTTAGGCTTGTCAACTTCTACAAAAGCTTTAGCAATTGCTAGTAGTTTGAGACAGAAAGATAAGATTGTGTTATTGACGTCAACTTATGGAGAAGCAGAAGGACTTGTTAGTGATCTTATCTCTATCTTGGGTGAGGAACTGGTCTATCCATTTTTGGTAGATGACTCCCCTATGGTCGAGTTTTTGATGTCTTCACAAGAAAAAATCATTTCACGGGTTGAAGCCTTGCGTTTTTTGACTGATTCATCTAAGAAAGGGATTTTAGTTTGTAATATTGCAGCAAGTCGATTGTTTTTACCTTCTCCGACTGGATTTAAAGAAAGCATTATAAAAATTGCAGTTGGTGAAGAATATGACCAACACGCACTTATCCATCAGTTAAAAGAGATAGGCTATCGAAAAGTTACACAAGTACAAACTCAAGGAGAATTTAGTCTGCGAGGAGATATTTTAGATATTTTTGAAATATCCCAGTTAGAACCTTGCCGAATTGAGTTTTTTGGTGATGAAGTCGATGGTATTAGGTTATTTGAAGTCGAAACACAATTATCGAAAGAAAATCAGACAGAACTCACCATATTTCCAGCTAGCGACATAATTTTGAGAGAAAAGGATTATCAACGAGGTCGGTCAGCTTTAGAAAAACAAATTTCAAAAACGTTATCATCTATTTTAAAATCATACTTAGAAGAAATTCTTTCAAGTTTTCACCAAAAACAAATTCATTCTGATTCCCGGAAATTTTTATCTTTGTGTTATGACAAGATATGGACTGTTTTTGACTATATTGAAAAAGATATCCCAATATTCTTTGATGATTACCAAAAATTAATGAATCAGTATGAAGTCTTTGAAAGGGAGCTAGCGCAATACTTTACAGAAGAGTTACAGAATAGTAAAGCATTTTCTGATATGCAGTATTTTGCGGATACTGAGAAAATCTATAAAAAACAAAGCCCAGTGACCTTTTTTTCTAATCTGCAAAAGGGGTTAGGAAATCTCAAGTTTGACCAAATTTATCAATTTAATCAATATCCCATGCAGGAGTTTTTCAATCAATTTTCTTTTTTAAAAGAAGAAATTGAACGATATAAAAAAATGTATTATACTATTATCCTGCAGTCTAGCAATTCAATGGGAAGTAAAACATTGGAGGATGTGTTAGAGGAATATCAGATTAAATTAGATTCCAGAGATAAGTCAAGTATTTGTAAAGAATCTGTAAACTTAATTGAGGGTAATATCAGACATGGTTTTCATTTTGTAGATGAAAAGATTTTATTGATAACTGAACATGAGATTTTTCAAAAGAAATTGAAACGTCGTTTTCGAAGACAACATGTTTCAAACGCAGAGAGATTAAAAGATTACAATGAACTTGAAAAAGGAGATTACGTTGTTCACCACATTCATGGAATTGGTCAATATCTAGGGATTGAAACAATTGAAATCAAAGGGATTCACCGTGATTATGTTAGTGTTCAATACCAAAACGGGGATCAAATCTCTATCCCAGTGGAACAGATTCATCTACTTTCCAAATACGTTTCAAGTGACGGTAAAGCACCTAAACTCAATAAATTAAATGATGGTCATTTCAAAAAGCAAAGCAAAAAGTTAAGAACCAGGTAGAGGATATAGCTGACGATTTAATCAAACTTTATTCTGAGCGTAGTCAGTTGAAGGGTTTTGCTTTTTCAGCTGATGATGAGGATCAACATGCTTTTGATGATGCCTTCCCTTATGTTGAAACGGATGATCAACTTCGTAGTGTTGAGGAAATCAAGAGAGATATGCAGGCTTCTCAGCCAATGGATCGACTTTTAGTTGGGGATGTTGGTTTTGGAAAGACTGAAGTTGCTATGCGTGCAGCCTTTAAGGCAGTCAATGATCACAAACAGGTTGTCGTCTTAGTTCCGACGACGGTTTTAGCGCAACAGCACTATACTAATTTTAAGGAACGATTCCAAAATTTTGCAGTTAATATTGATGTGTTGAGTCGCTTTAGAAGTAAAAAAGAGCAGACCGAAACACTTGAAAAATTGAAAAACGGTCAAGTTGATATTTTGATTGGAACACATCGTGTTTTGTCAAAAGATGTTGTGTTTGCTGATTTAGGATTGATGATTATTGATGAGGAACAGCGATTTGGTGTCAAGCATAAGGAAACCTTGAAAGAATTGAAGAAACAAGTGGATGTCCTAACCTTGACCGCTACTCCAATCCCTCGTACCCTCCATATGTCTATGTTGGGAATCAGGGATTTGTCTGTTATTGAAACTCCGCCGACTAATCGTTATCCAGTGCAAACCTATGTCTTAGAAAAGAATGATAGTGTCATTCGTGATGCTGTCTTGCGTGAAATGGAGCGTGGAGGTCAAGTTTACTACCTTTACAACAAAGTTGACACGATTGACCAGAAGGTTTCCGAATTACAGGAGTTGATTCCAGAGGCTTCGATTGGGTATGTTCATGGGCAAATGAGTGAGATTCAGTTAGAAAATACTCTACTGGATTTCATTGAAGGTCAGTATGATATTTTAGTGACAACTACCATTATTGAGACAGGGGTGGACATTCCAAATGCCAATACTTTATTTATTGAAAATGCGGACCATATGGGCTTGTCAACCTTGTATCAGTTAAGAGGAAGAGTCGGTCGTAGTAATCGTATTGCTTATGCTTATCTCATGTATCGTCCAGAAAAATCAATCAGTGAAGTCTCCGAGAAGAGATTAGAAGCGATTAAAGGATTTACAGAATTGGGATCTGGATTTAAGATTGCTATGCGAGATCTTTCGATTCGTGGAGCAGGGAATCTCCTAGGAAAATACCAGTCTGGTTTCATTGATTCTGTTGGTTTTGAATTGTATTCGCAGTTACTAGAGGAAGCTATTGCTAAACGAAATGGTAATGCTAACACTAACACAAGAACCAAAGGGAATGCTGAGTTGATTTTGCAAATTGATGCCTATCTTCCTGATACTTATATTTCTGATCAACGACATAAGATTGAAATTTACAAGAAAATTCGTCAAATTGACAATCGTGTCAATTATGAAGAGTTACAAGAGGAGTTGATAGACCGTTTTGGAGAGTACCCAGATGTAGTTGCTTATCTTTTAGAGATTGGTTTGGTAAAATCATACTTGGACAAGGTCTTTGTTCAACGTGTGGAAAGAAAAGATAATAAAATTACAGTTCAATTTGAAAAAGTCACTCAACGACTGTTTTTAGCTCAAGATTATTTTAAAGCTTTATCCGCAACGAACTTAAAAGCAGGCATCACTGAGAATAAGGGATTAATGGAGCTTGTATTTGATGTCCAAAATAAGAAAGATTATGAAATTTTAGAAGGTGTGCTGATTTTTGGAGAAAGTTTATTAGAGATAAAAGAGTCGAAGGAAGAAAATTCCATTTGATATTTTTCTTCTATAAAATAGATAAAAATGGTACAATAATAAGTTGAGGTAATAAGGATGAGATTAGACAAATATTTAAAAGTATCGCGAATTATCAAGCGTCGTACAGTCGCAAAAGAAGTAGCAGATAAAGGCAGAATCAAGGTGAATGGAATCTTGGCCAAAAGTTCAACGGATTTGAAAGTTAATGACCAAGTTGAAATTCGTTTTGGAAATAAGTTGCTACTTGTAAAAGTACTAGAGATGAAAGATAGTACAAAAAAAGAAGATGCAGCAGGCATGTATGAAATTATCAGTGAAACACGGGTAGAAGAAAATGTCTAAAAATATCGTACAATTGAATAATTCTTTTATTCAAAATGAACACCAACGTCGTCGCTATCTGATGAAAGAACGACAAAAACGGAATCGTTTCATGGGTTGGGTATTGATTTTGATTATGCTGTTATTTATCTTGCCAACTTTTAATTTAGCGCAGAGTTATCAGCAATTACTCCAAAGACGTCAGCAATTATCAGACTTGCAAACTCAGTATCAAACTTTGAGTGATGAAAAGGATAAGGAGACAGCATTTGCTACTAAGTTGAAAGACGAGGACTATGCTGCCAAATATACACGAGCGAAGTACTATTATTCTAAGTCGAGGGAAATAGTTTATACGATTCCTGACTTGCTTCAAAGGTGATAAAATGGAAAATTTATTAGACGTAATAGAGCAATTTTTGAGTTTATCAGATGAAAAGCTGGAAGAATTGGCTGATAAAAATCAATTATTGCGTTTACAAGAAGAAAAGGAAAGGAAGAATGCGTAAATTTTTAATTATTTTGTTGCTACCAAGCTTTTTGACAATTTCAAAAGTTGTTAGCACAGAAAAAGAAGTAGTCTATACTTCGAAAGAAATTTATTACCTTTCACAATCTGACTTTGGTATTTATTTTAGAGAAAAATTAAGTTCTCCCATGGTTTACGGAGAGGTTCCTGTTTATGCGAATGAAGATTTAGTAGTGGAATCTGGAAAATTAACTCCAAAAACAAGTTTCCAAATAACCGAGTGGCGCTTAAATAAACAAGGAATTCCGGTATTTAAGCTATCAAATCATCAATTTATAGCTGCGGACAAACGATTTTTATATGATCAATCAGAGGTAACTCCAACAATAAAAAAAATATGGTTAGAATCTGACTTTGAACTGTATAATAGCCCTTATGATTTAAAAGAAGTGAAATCATCCTTATCAGCTTATTCGCAAGTATCAATTGACAAGACAATGTTTGTAGAAGGAAGAGAATTTTTACATATTGATCAGGCTGGATGGGTAGATAAGGAATCAACTTCTGAAGAAGATAATCGGATGAGTAAAGTTCAAGAAATGTTATCTGAAAAATATCAGAAGGATTCATTCTCTATTTATATTAAGCAACTGACTACTGGAAAAGAAGCTGGTATCAATCAAGATGAAAAGATGTATGCAGCTAGTGTTTTAAAACTACCTTATCTTTATTATACGCAAGAAAAAATAAATGAGGGTCTTTATCAGTTAGACACGACTGTAAAATACGTATCTGCAGTCAATGATTTTCTAGGTTCTTATAAACCAGAAGGAAGTGGTAGTCTTCCTAAAAAAGAGGATAATAAAGAATACTCTCTAAAGGATTTAATTACGAAAGTATCAAAAGAATCTGATAATGTAGCTCATAATCTATTGGGATATTACATTTCAAACCAATCTGATGCCACATTCAAATCCAATATGTCTGCTATTATGGGAGATGATTGGGATTCAAAAGAAAAATTGATTTCTTCTAAAATGGCCGGGAAGATCATGGAAGCTATTTATAATCAAAATGGATTTGTGCTAGAGTCCTTGACTAAAACAGATTTTGATAATCAGCGAATTGCCAAAGGTGTTTCTGTGAAGGTAGCTCATAAAATTGGGGATGCGGATGAATTTAAGCATGATACGGGTGTTGTCTATGCAGATTCTCCATTTATTCTTTCTATTTTCACTAAGAATTCTGATTATGATACGATTTCTAAGATAGCCAAAGATGTTTATGAGGTTCTAAAATGAGAGAACAAGATTTTTTAAATCATTTTCTCAAGAAGGAATATTTCAAAAAACATGCTAAGGTGGTGCTAGCTCTTTCTGGTGGATTAGATTCTATGTTTCTATTTAAGGTATTATCTACGTATCAAAAAGAGTTAGAAATTGAATTGATTCTAGCTCATGTGAATCATAAGCAGAGAGTAGAATCAGATTGGGAAGAAAAGGAATTAAGGAAGTTGGCTGCTGAAGCAGAGCTTCCTATTTATATCAGCAATTTTTCAGGAGAATTTTCAGAAGCGCGTGCACGAAATTTTCGTTATGATTTTTTTCAAGAGGTCATGAAAAAGACAGGTGCGACAGCTTTAGTTACTGCCCACCATGCTGATGATCAGGTGGAAACGATTTTGATGCGTTTGATTCGAGGCACTCGTTTGCGCTATCTATCAGGAATTAAGGAGAAGCAAGTAGTCGGAGAGATAGAAATTATTCGTCCCTTCTTGCGTTTTCAGAAAAAAGACTTTCCGCCAATTTTTCACTTTGAAGATATATCAAATAAGGAAAATCATTATTTTCGCAATCGTATTCGAAACTCTTACTTACCAGAATTAGAAAAAGAAAATCCTCGATTTAGAGATGCAATATTAAATATTGGACGTGAGATTTTGGATTATGACTTAGCCATAGCTGAATTATCAAAGAATATTGATGTAGAAAATGTAGAGCAGCTATTGTCTTACTCTGAGTCCACACAAAGAGTTTTACTTCAAACTTATCTGAATCGTTTTCCAGATTTGAATCTTACAAAAGCTCAGTTTGATGAAGTTCGACAGATTTTAAAAACTAAAAGCCAGTATCGTCATCCGATTAAAAATGGTTATGAATTAGTAAAAGAGTATCAACAGTTTCAGATTTGTAAATCAGTCCTCAGGCTGATGAAAAGGAAGATGAACTTGTGTTACACTATCAAAATCAGGCTACTTATCAAGGATACACATTTTCCTTTGGACTTCCTTTAGAAGGTGAATCAATTCAACAAATACCTGTTTCACGAGAAACATCAATACTCATTCGTCCTCGAAAAACAGGAGATGTTTTGATTCTAAATGGGCATAGAAAAAAACTCAGACGTCTATTTATTGATTTAAAAATCCCTATGGAAAAGCGAAAATCTGCTCTGATTATTGAGCAATTTGGTGAAATTGTTTCAATTTTGGGAATTGCGACCAGTAATTTGAGTAAAAACACGAAAAATGATATAATGAACACTGTACTTTATATAGAAAAAATAGATAGGTAAAAAAATGTTAGAAAACGATATTAAAAAAATCCTCGTTTCACACGATGAAATTACAGAAGCTGCTAAAAAATTAGGTGCTCAATTAACTAAGGACTATGCAGGAAAAAATCCAATCTTAGTTGGGATTTTAAAAGGATCTATTCCTTTTATGGCTGAATTGGTTAAACATATCGACACACATATTGAAATGGACTTCATGATGGTTTCTAGCTACCATGGTGGAACAGCAAGTAGTGGTGTCATCAATATCAAGCAAGATGTGACTCAAGATATCAAAGGAAGACATGTTCTATTTGTAGAAGATATCATTGATACAGGTCAAACTTTGAAGAATTTGCGAGATATGTTTATTGAAAGAGAAGCAGCTTCTGTTAACATTGCAACCTTGTTGGATAAACCAGAGGGGCGTGTTGTAGAAATTGAGGCAGACTATACCTGCTTTACTATTCCAAATGAGTTTGTAGTAGGTTATGGCTTAGACTACAAAGAAAATTATCGTAACCTTCCTTATGTTGGAGTATTGAAAGAAGAAGTGTATTCAAATTAGAAAGAACAATTTTTAATGAAAAAACAAAATAATGGTTTAATTAAAAATCCTTTTCTATGGTTATTACTTATTTTTTTCCTAGTTACAGCCTACCAGTATTTTAGTACAGGTAGTGTTGCAGGGAAAAGTGAGCAAATTAATTATACAGAATTGGTAAAAGAAATTACCGATGACAATGTAAAAGAATTGACTTACCAACCAAATGGCAGTGTTATCGAAGTTTCAGGTGTCTATAAAAATCCTAAAACAAGTAAAGAAGAAACAGGCATTCAGTTCTTTTCTCCTTCTGCTACAACAGTAGAGAAATTTTCAAGCATCATTCTTCCTTCAGATACGACAGTATCTGAATTGCAAAAGCTTGCTTCTGACCATAAAGCTGAAGTAACTGTTAAGCATGAAAGTTCAAGTGGTATGTGGATTAATATTCTTGTATCCATTGCGCCATTCGGTATTCTTTTCTTCTTCCTATTCTCTATGATGGGAAATATGGGAGGAAATAATAGCCGTAACCCGATGAGTTTTGGACGTAGTAAGGCTAAGGCTGCAAATAAAGAAGATATTAAAGTAAGATTTTCAGATGTTGCTGGAGCTGAGGAAGAAAAACAAGAACTAGTTGAAGTTGTTGAATTTTTAAAAGATCCAAAACGATTTACAAAACTTGGAGCCCGTATTCCAGCAGGTGTTCTTTTGGAGGGACCTCCGGGAACAGGTAAAACTTTGCTTGCTAAAGCAGTCGCCGGAGAAGCAGGTGTTCCATTCTTTAGTATCTCAGGTTCTGACTTTGTAGAAATGTTTGTCGGAGTTGGAGCTAGTCGTGTTCGTTCTCTTTTTGAAGATGCCAAAAAAGCAGCACCAGCTATCATCTTTATCGATGAAATTGATGCTGTTGGACGTCAACGTGGAGTTGGTCTTGGCGGAGGAAATGACGAACGTGAACAAACCTTGAACCAGCTCTTGATTGAGATGGATGGTTTTGAGGGAAATGAAGGAATTATTGTCATTGCTGCAACGAACCGTTCAGATGTACTTGACCCAGCCCTTCTGCGTCCAGGACGTTTTGATAGAAAAGTATTGGTTGGCCGTCCTGATGTTAAGGGGCGTGAAGCAATCTTGAAAGTTCATGCTAAGAACAAGCCTTTAGCAGAAGATGTTGATTTGAAATTAGTGGCTCAACAAACTCCAGGCTTGTTGGTGCTGATTTAGAGAATGTATTGAATGAAGCAGCCTTGGTTGCCGCTCGTCGTAATAAATCGATAATTGATGCTTCAGACATTGATGAAGCAGAAGATAGAGTTATTGCTGGTCCTTCTAAGAAAGATAAGACAGTTTCACAAAAAGAACGTGAATTGGTTGCCTATCATGAGGCAGGACATACCATTGTTGGTCTAGTCTTATCGAATGCCCGCGTTGTCCATAAGGTTACAATTGTACCAAGAGGTCGTGCAGGTGGCTATATGATTGCACTTCCTAAGGAAGACCAAATGCTTTTATCTAAAGAAGATATGAAAGAGCAATTGGCTGGCTTAATGGGTGGACGTGTAGCTGAAGAAATTATCTTTAATGTCCAAACGACAGGAGCTTCAAACGACTTTGAACAGGCGACACAAATGGCGCGTGCAATGGTTACAGAGTACGGTATGAGTGAAAAACTTGGTCCGGTACAATATGAGGGTAATCATGCCATGTTTGGTGCACAAAGCCCTCAAAAATCAATTTCAGAACAAACAGCTTATGAAATTGACGAAGAGGTTCGTTCATTATTGAATGAAGCACGAAATAAAGCTGCTGAAATTATTCAGTCAAATCGTGAAACTCACAAGTTGATTGCAGAAGCATTATTGAAATACGAAACATTGGATAGTACACAAATTAAATCTCTTTACGAAACAGGAAAGATGTCTGAAACAGTAGAAGAGGAATCACATGCACTATCCTATGATGAAGTAAAATCAAAAATTAATGACGAAAAATAACCCTGAGAGAGGCATGTCCTCTCTTTTTTGTGCAGTTGAGGAGCTAAAGGGTGCAGAATGGATGAAATGTGCCAAAAGTGTTTCTGAATCTGTTAGACTGTATCTAGAAAGGGGAAGATTATGCTTAAAAAAATGTATGAAGAAGTCCAAGGAATTGTATACAAGTGTAGAAATGAATATTACCTTCATTTGTGGGAGTTATCGGACTGGGATCAAGAGGGAATGATATGTCTACATGAATTGATTAGTAAAGAAGAAGGATTAGTAGAAGATATCCCTCGTTTAAGGAAATATTTCAAAACAAAATTCCGGAATCGAATTCTAGATTATCTCCGTAAACAAGAAAGTCAAAAACGGAGATATGATAAGAGCTTTATGAAGAAGTGGGTGAGATAAGTCATCGTATAAGTGAGGGAGGCCTGTGGCTAGACGATTATTATCTCTTTCATGAAACACTAAGAGATTATAGAAACAAACAAAATAAAGAGCAACGAGCAGAGTTAGAACGCGTCTTAAGAAATGAACGTTTCCGAGGGCGTCAAAGAGTGTTAAGAGACTTACGTATTGTGTTTAAAGAGTTTGATATCCGTACTCATTAGGAATTCATGCAAAAAAGTAAAAAAGTTTAAAAAAGGTGTTGACAAAGTTTAAAAAGCCTGTATAATAGTAAGAGTTGAAAATAACAACTCTGGTCCGTTGGTCAAGGGGTTAAGACACCGCCTTTTCACGGCGGTAACACGGGTTCGAATCCCGTACGGACTATGGTATGTTGCGGTTGAGGCATTTGATGAAAAAAAGTTAAAAAAGTTTCAAAAAAGTGTTGACAAGCGAAAGCGACTGTGATATACTAATATAGTTGTCACTTGAGAGAAGCAAGTGACAAAGACCTTTGAAAACTGAACAAGACGAACCAATGTGCAGGGCACTACAACTAAGGTTGTAGTACTGAACAATGAAAAAAACAATAAATCTGTCAGTGACAGAAATGAGTGAGAACTCAAACTTTTAATGAGAGTTTGATCCTGGCTCAGGACGAACGCTGGCGGCGTGCCTAATACATGCAAGTAGAACGCTGAAGGAGGAGCTTGCTTCTCCGGATGAGTTGCGAACGGGTGAGTAACGCGTAGGTAACCTGCCTGGTAGCGGGGGATAACTATTGGAAACGATAGCTAATACCGCATAATAGTAGATGTTGCATGACATTTGCTTAAAAGGTGCAATTGCATCACTACCAGATGGACCTGCGTTGTATTAGCTAGTTGGTGGGGTAACGGCTCACCAAGGCGACGATACATAGCCGACCTGAGAGGGTGATCGGCCACACTGGGACTGAGACACGGCCCAGACTCCTACGGGAGGCAGCAGTAGGGAATCTTCGGCAATGGACGGAAGTCTGACCGAGCAACGCCGCGTGAGTGAAGAAGGTTTTCGGATCGTAAAGCTCTGTTGTAAGAGAAGAACGAGTGTGAGAGTGGAAAGTTCACACTGTGACGGTATCTTACCAGAAAGGGACGGCTAACTACGTGCCAGCAGCCGCGGTAATACGTAGGTCCCGAGCGTTGTCCGGATTTATTGGGCGTAAAGCGAGCGCAGGCGGTTAGATAAGTCTGAAGTTAAAGGCTGTGGCTTAACCATAGTACGCTTTGGAAACTGTTTAACTTGAGTGCAAGAGGGGAGAGTGGAATTCCATGTGTAGCGGTGAAATGCGTAGATATATGGAGGAACACCGGTGGCGAAAGCGGCTCTCTGGCTTGTAACTGACGCTGAGGCTCGAAAGCGTGGGGAGCAAACAGGATTAGATACCCTGGTAGTCCACGCCGTAAACGATGAGTGCTAGGTGTTAGACCCTTTCCGGGGTTTAGTGCCGCAGCTAACGCATTAAGCACTCCGCCTGGGGAGTACGACCGCAAGGTTGAAACTCAAAGGAATTGACGGGGGCCCGCACAAGCGGTGGAGCATGTGGTTTAATTCGAAGCAACGCGAAGAACCTTACCAGGTCTTGACATCCCTCTGACCGCTCTAGAGATAGAGTTTTCCTTCGGGACAGAGGTGACAGGTGGTGCATGGTTGTCGTCAGCTCGTGTCGTGAGATGTTGGGTTAAGTCCCGCAACGAGCGCAACCCCTATTGTTAGTTGCCATCATTCAGTTGGGCACTCTAGCGAGACTGCCGGTAATAAACCGGAGGAAGGTGGGGATGACGTCAAATCATCATGCCCCTTATGACCTGGGCTACACACGTGCTACAATGGCTGGTACAACGAGTCGCAAGCCGGTGACGGCAAGCTAATCTCTTAAAGCTAGTCTCAGTTCGGATTGTAGGCTGCAACTCGCCTACATGAAGTCGGAATCGCTAGTAATCGCGGATCAGCACGCCGCGGTGAATACGTTCCCGGGCCTTGTACACACCGCCCGTCACACCACGAGAGTTTGTAACACCCGAAGTCGGTGAGGTAACCGTAAGGAGCCAGCCGCCTAAGGTGGGATAGATGATTGGGGTGAAGTCGTAACAAGGTAGCCGTATCGGAAGGTGCGGCTGGATCACCTCCTTTCTAAGGATAAGGAACTGCGCATTGGTCTTGTTTAGTCTTGAGAGGTCTTGTGGGGCCTTAGCTCAGCTGGGAGAGCGCCTGCTTTGCACGCAGGAGGTCAGCGGTTCGATCCCGCTAGGCTCCATTGGTGAGAGATCACCAAGTAATGCACATTGAAAATTGAATATCTATATCAAATAGTAACAAGAAAAATAAAACCGAAAAACGCTGTAGTATTAATAAGAGTTTATGACTGAAAGGTCAAAAAATAAGGTTAAGTTAATAAGGGCGCACGGTGGATGCCTTGGCACTAGGAGCCGAAGAAGGACGTGACAAACGACGATATGCCTTGGGTAGCTGTAAGTAAGCGATGATCCAGGGATTTCCGAATGGGGGAACCCAACAGGTACTACCTGTTACCCGCATCTGTTAAGGATGTGAGGAGGAAGACGCAGTGAACTGGAAACATCTAAGTAGCTGCAGGAAGAGAAAGCAAAAAGCGATTGCCTTAGTAGCGGCGAGCGAAACGGCAGGAGGGCAAACCGAAGAGTTTACTCTTCGGGGTTGTAGGACTGCAATGTGGACTCAAAGATTATAGAAGAATGATTTGGGAAGATCAGCCAAAGAGAGTAATAGCCTCGTATTTAAAATAGTCTTTGTACCTAGCAGTATCCTGAGTACGGCGGGACACGAGAAATCCCGTCGGAATCTGGGAGGACCATCTCCCAACCCTAAATACTCCCTAGTGACCGATAGTGAACCAGTACCGTGAGGGAAAGGTGAAAAGCACCCCGGGAGGGGAGTGAAATAGAACCTGAAACCGTGTGCCTACAACAAGTTCGAGCCCGTTAATGGGTGAGAGCGTGCCTTTTGTAGAATGAACCGGCGAGTTACGTTATGATGCGAGGTTAAGTTGAAGAGACGGAGCCGTAGGGAAACCGAGTCTGAATAGGGCGGATTAGTATCATGACGTAGACCCGAAACCATGTGACCTACCCATGAGCAGGTTGAAGGTGCGGTAAGACGCACTGGAGGACCGAACCAGGGCACGTTGAAAAGTGCTTGGATGACTTGTGGGTAGCGGAGAAATTCCAAACGAACTTGGAGATAGCTGGTTCTCTCCGAAATAGCTTTAGGGCTAGCGTCGACATTAAGATTCTTGGAGGTAGAGCACTGTTTGGGTGAGGGGTCCATCCCGGATTACCAATCTCAGATAAACTCCGAATGCCAATGAATTATGGTCGGCAGTCAGACTGCGAGTGCTAAGATCCGTAGTCGAAAGGGAAACAGCCCAGACCACCAGCTAAGGTCCCAAAAATAATTGTTAAGTGGAAAAGGATGTGGGGTTGCACAGACAACTAGGATGTTAGCTTAGAAGCAGCTATTCATTCAAAGAGTGCGTAATAGCTCACTAGTCGAGTGACCCTGCGCCGAAAATGTACCGGGGCTAAAACAATTTACCGAAGCTGTGGATACCTTTATAGGTATGGTAGGAGAGCGTTCTATGTGTGAAGAAGGTGTACCGTGAGGAGTGCTGGAACGCATAGAAGTGAGAATGCCGGTATGAGTAGCGAAAGACAGGTGAGAATCCTGTCCACCGTAAGACTAAGGTTTCCAGGGGAAGGCTCGTCCGCCCTGGGTTAGTCGGGACCTAAGGAGAGACCGAAAGGTGTATCCGATGGACAACAGGTTGATATTCCTGTACTAGAGTATGTAGTGATGGAGGGACGCAGTAGGCTAACTAAAGCAGACGATTGGAAGTGTCTGTCTAAGCAGTGAGGTGTGAACTGAGTTAAATGCTTAGTTCTATAACATTGAGCTGTGATGGGGAGCGAAGTTTAGTAGCGAAGTTAGTGATGTCACACTGCCAAGAAAAGCTTCTAGCGTTTAAACATACTCTACCCGTACCGCAAACCGACACAGGTAGTCGAGGCGAGTAGCCTCAGGTGAGCGAGAGAACTCTCGTTAAGGAACTCGGCAAAATGACCCCGTAACTTCGGGAGAAGGGGTGCTGACTTTACGTCAGCCGCAGTGAATAGGCCCAAGCAACTGTTTATCAAAAACACAGCTCTCTGCTAAATCGTAAGATGATGTATAGGGGGTGACGCCTGCCCGGTGCTGGAAGGTTAAGAGGAGTGCTTAGCGTAAGCGAAGGTATGAATTGAAGCCCCAGTAAACGGCGGCCGTAACTATAACGGTCCTAAGGTAGCGAAATTCCTTGTCGGGTAAGTTCCGACCCGCACGAAAGGCGTAATGATTTGGGCACTGTCTCAACGAGAGACTCGGTGAAATTTTAGTACCTGTGAAGATGCAGGTTACCCGCGACAGGACGGAAAGACCCCATGGAGCTTTACTGCAGTTTGATATTGAGTGTCTGTACCACATGTACAGGATAGGTAGGAGTCTAAGAGATCGGGACGCCAGTTTCGAAGGAGACGTTGTTGGGATACTACCCTTGTGTTATGGCCACTCTAACCCGGATAGGTGATCCCTATCGGAGACAGTGTCTGACGGGCAGTTTGACTGGGGCGGTCGCCTCCTAAAAGGTAACGGAGGCGCCCAAAGGTTCCCTCAGAATGGTTGGAAATCATTCGCAGAGTGTAAAGGTATAAGGGAGCTTGACTGCGAGAGCTACAACTCGAGCAGGGACGAAAGTCGGGCTTAGTGATCCGGTGGTTCCGTATGGAAGGGCCATCGCTCAACGGATAAAAGCTACCCTGGGGATAACAGGCTTATCTCCCCCAAGAGTTCACATCGACGGGGAGGTTTGGCACCTCGATGTCGGCTCGTCGCATCCTGGGGCTGTAGTCGGTCCCAAGGGTTGGGCTGTTCGCCCATTAAAGCGGCACGCGAGCTGGGTTCAGAACGTCGTGAGACAGTTCGGTCCCTATCCGTCGCGGGCGTAGGAAATTTGAGAGGATCTGCTCCTAGTACGAGAGGACCAGAGTGGACTTACCGCTGGTGTACCAGTTGTCTTGCCAAAGGCATCGCTGGGTAGCTATGTAGGGAAGGGATAAACGCTGAAAGCATCTAAGTGTGAAACCCACCTCAAGATGAGATTTCCCATGATTTTATATCAGTAAGAGCCCTGAGAGATGATCAGGTAGATAGTTAGAAGTGGAAGTGTGGCGACACATGTAGCGGACTAATACTAATAGCTCGAGGACTTATCCAAAGTAACTGAGAATATGAAAGCGTAGTGTTTTCTTGATTTGAATAGATATTCAATTTTGAGTAGGTATTACTCAGAGTTAAGTGACGATAGCCTAGGAGATACACCTGTACCCATGCCGAACACAGAAGTTAAGCCCTAGAACGCCGGAAGTAGTTGGGGGTTGCCCCCTGTGAGATATGGAAGTCGCTTAGCTTTATTCCGCCATAGCTCAGTTGGTAGTAGCGCATGACTGTTAATCATGATGTCGTAGGTTCGAGTCCTACTGGCGGAGTAGTTAATTAAAGGAGGTTTCAGCCTCTTTTTTGTTATGTAATTAATAATCTAGGCTCTTTTTCAACTGTAGTGGGTTGAAGAAAAGCGAAAAGCTAAGCTCGAGAAAGGACACATTTTGTCCTTTCTTTTTTGATATTCAGAGCGCTAAAAATCCTTTTTTGAAGTTTTCAAAGTTCCGAAATCCAAAGGCATTTCGCTTGATAAGTTTAATGAGATTATTAGTCGCTTCTAATTTAGCGTTGTAAGTTGTAATATGAAGTCTCTTCAAAGTAGGTAGGAGTTGCATTTTGAACCACTTTACAAATAGGAGCTATAAACTCTCCCTCTACTTTTCCTGAAACAATTGAAGTCCGCTCAAAACGCCGTCCGATAATATTTTCATAGACTTTCTCCTCTCTAGGAGCCCGTGCATTATAAGGACGATAGAGATAGGGGTCGATTCCCGTTTCGTCAATATAGTAGATTGGAACTAGAATAGTATGTTACAACTGCTAAATATTTCTAGAAATTAATTTGACTTTCCTAATCGATTTGTTCATCTCTTATTTCACTCTACTAGATATGCATAGCTTTATTATAACATGCGCATTTTAAACTAAGCGACTATACAAACATTAAGTATACCATCAGCTATTATAGATAATGCAAGATTGCATAGATTTGAATATCTGATAATATGCATTTTTCTTATTTTAAGATTTTTTTCCTCAGTCTCTTTTAGTATTTAACGCAGTCAATAAGGTTTTTTTATCATAGTCTAATTTAGGTAATAAATTTATTTCTATTCTGTCAACTTTTCCTATTTTTTTTCTCTTGTTGAGGTTGGTATTTTAACAATTCAGGAGTTATTAATGATTAATTAAAATTTTTTGTTAGAATAAGATCATAAAAAGTAAAGGAGTGTATGCTTATGCTACAAAATATTTATGATCAGATGACTGATTTCTATGACAGTATCGAAGAAGAGTATGCTACTTTCTTTGATAATAGTTGGGAATGGGAACATTTTCATTTTAAATTTTTTTGATTTATTATTTAGTTAGATATGGCATTGGGTGTCGTAGGGATTTTATCGTTTACCATTATCGTGTTGCTTATCGTTTGTATCTTGAAAAGATGATAATGAAACAAGGTTTTATTTCTTGTTGAGATAGTCTGAGTTAATTTCCGAACAAACTTACTTTTTTATGGCAATATAACAATAAATAGCTGGTAATTTTTCTAAATCATTTTTTAATAGTTGGAAATAGCAAATCTTTCCATTGTTTCTTCTTGATAAAAAGGCGATTTTTTCTTATAATAAATTGTAAGATATAATTGCAGGTGAGAGTCCTGCCATGTATGTGAGAAAGGAAGAGCCTGAGGGCTCAGACAAGATTATGACTTCAGTTGTTGTTGTAGGTACCCAATGGGGTGATGAAGGTAAAGGGAAGATTACAGACTTCCTTTCAGCGAATGCAGAAGTGATTGCACGTTACCAAGGTGGTGATAATGCAGGTCACACGATTGTGATCGATGGTAAGAAATTTAAGTTGCACTTGATTCCATCTGGGATTTTCTTCCCTGAAAAAATCTCTGTTATTGGGAATGGTATGGTTGTAAATCCTAAATCTCTTGTAAAAGAGTTGAGCTATCTTCATGAGGAGGGTGTGACAACTGATAACTTGCGTATTTCTGATCGAGCGCATGTTATTTTGCCATACCATATCGAGTTGGATCGTTTGCAAGAAGAAGCTAAGGGCGACAATAAGATTGGTACTACAATTAAGGGAATTGGTCCAGCTTATATGGACAAGGCTGCTCGTGTTGGGATTCGTATCGCAGATCTTCTGGATAAAGACATTTTCCGTGAGCGTTTAGAACGTAACCTTGCTGAAAAGAATCGTCTTTTTGAAAAATTGTATGACAGTAAAGCGATTGCTTTCGATGATATTTTTGAAGAGTATTACGCATATGGTCAACAAATCAAGAAATATGTGACAGACACATCTGTCATTTGAATGATGCGCTTGATAACGGGAAACGTGTGCTTTTTGAAGGTGCACAAGGTGTTATGCTAGATATTGACCAAGGTACTTATCCATTTGTTACTTCTTCAAACCCTGTGGCTGGTGGTGTTACGATTGGTTCTGGTGTTGGTCCAAGTAAGATTGACAAGGTTGTTGGTGTATGTAAAGCCTATACGAGTCGTGTAGGAGACGGTCCTTTCCCAACTGAGTTGTTTGATGAAGTGGGAGAACGTATCCGTGAAGTAGGTCATGAATATGGTACAACAACTGGTCGTCCACGTCGTGTAGGTTGGTTTGACTCAGTTGTGATGCGTCATAGCCGTCGTGTTTCTGGTATTACTAACCTTTCATTGAACTCTATCGATGTTTTGAGTGGTTTAGATACAGTGAAAATCTGTGTGGCCTATGATCTTGATGGTCAACGTATTGACTACTATCCAGCTAGTCTTGAGCAATTGAAACGTTGCAAGCCTATCTATGAAGAGTTGCCAGGTTGGTCAGAAGATATTACTGGAGTTCGTAATTTGGAAGATCTTCCTGAGAATGCGCGTAACTATGTTCGTCGTGTGAGTGAATTGGTTGGCGTTCGTATTTCTACTTTCTCAGTAGGTCCTGGTCGTGAACAAACAAATATTTTAGAAAGTGTTTGGTCCTAAGAGATTTTTAAGGTTTGTTTAAGATAGGTCGGGTATACTATAGACAGTTACAAGAAGACCTCCTAACTTGTTGTAACAAATATCCTAAACTTTTCTTTTTCATAATAATCTCCCTTAACTCCACCAAATCAGGTGGAGTTTTTTGGCTCTATTTCAGGCTTTTGGGGACTATTCTAAAAATCATTTTTCGATATTTTTCGGTATTTTTCGGATTTTGGTCGGGGAATTGGCGGGGACTTTTTGAGATTTTGGCGGGGATTTTTAGCGAATATGACTAAGAAATAGGTCTGTTGTCGCTTCAGCAAGTTCGTCCTCTACTTGATTGTAACGATCGGTCATATAGACTTTTGTATGGCCCAGCGCCTGGCTTAATTGTTCAAGCGGAACACCTGCAATAATGCTTTGAGTTGTGAAGAAGTGTCGCATCATGTGAGGTGTTACATGCAATCCTGTTGCTTCATTCACTAGATTGAAGTTTCTATTTAGCTGGTTTGGATTGATGAGACCACCTTTCTCGTTGATAGTTATATAATCCTTGTGCTGTTCCTTGATAATCCCTAACTTTCGCTTAATTTTAGAAGCTTCAGCTATCAGATAATAGATAAGGTCTGTTCCGATATCATCAAGGCAGACATATCGCTCTGAATCCTTCGTTTTAAGCCCACCTTTTCCTTTCAAGGTCTGGTTGCTTCGGCTGTCCCTAAGATGCAGTATAGCCCGTCTGCTGTCGTTCTGAGTGATGTCCATTGGACGCAATCCAAAGACTTCTCCTCTTCTCAATCCAAAAATTGTCAGATAGGTCAGAGCGTAGAATTGTTTTGGCATAATCTCTTCTGCCTTTGCTATCCAAGTCTTAAACTCTTTGAGAGTCACTTTCTTGTTAGCAGCAGGAATATCACTACGACCTATGAAAACACCTTTCAAGCGATTTGAGAGCAGATTCCCACTTTTAACGGCATCATTCAGCAATGCCATGAAGCTGGAATTGAGGGTTTGGACAGTGTATCTAGTATGGTTCTGCAACTTTTCAGCGATAAAGAGTTCATACTCATTTCTATCCAAATTTTTAAGCAGGATAGAACCAAACTTTGGCTTGATATGGTTCTTATAGAGATTGTCATTGAGGTAGTAGGAAGTGTCATTCCAGCGCCCTGTTGACAATCTCTTTTCAGAATAGATATCCCAATACTGATCAAGCGTTAGATTCGTATTGATACCTAATTCTTGTTCTTGTATTTGTTGCTCAAGCTCTACCAAGGCTGCACGAGCTTGAGGGAGAGTTGTGAAACCACTTTTACTTTTTTCTCTTTTTTTACCTCGGAAGAAAAAAGAACGTCTGACATAGTAACGCTTGCCTTTAGCAGTCTCATAGTAATAGATATTTGGGTATTTTGTTTTATTATATTTCATTGTATTCTCCTTGTTTATCGGCTTCTGGACAAGGTCTAAACATTGAGAATATTGACATCACCCCTTTCATGGTGTAAAATAGGGTATAGAAAAGAGGCCTTTTTAATGGCTGATTTTTTATAAGGATGAGCTTCACAATCAAACTTTGGCGAGGGCGATTGTGGGGCTTTTTTTTATTTTCTAAATAGTTTGTATAGTTTATACAAACTCCAAGCTGTCAAAGGGCCTGCAAGGAATGGAGCGATTGGAATACCAACAACTCCAAAAAAAACTAAGAAAATATACAGTGCTGAAAATACGATTTTATTTGCATGAAGTTTTTTCTTAGGAGATGTTTCTGAAAGATTAATATCATTTACTATATCAGCGAAACTGTCACTAACAATATTTTGTTCAATATGTTCAGCTTCAGTTGTTTTTAGTTTCAATAGCTTCAGTTTCTGTAACTTCTTTATTGAAATGTTATCATCAATCATCTCAGATGATTCGCTCTGAATTACTTCTTTTTGTGAAGAATCAACAATGGTAAGGTAAATTTCAAAACCAACATCCAAATCATTATTTGTGACAACTTTTTTTCTTCATACTCGTCCCATTCTTTATATGGACCGCCTTTTATCTCACATTCTATTAGGAAATGATATCTTTCATCATCAAAATATTTACGGATAGATTTAGCGACTGTTGCAGGGACGTATCCTACATGATTATCAAAAATCAAAACTTTTATAGCATTGGGATCATATTTATTATCCGTTTCTGGAATGAGTTCAATATTAAAAAAATATCTAAATCTCGATACTTAAAAAAACTTTTAGACCGTATTCTTCAACTTCTTCCCTGATTTCCTTAGCTGATAAATCGCCATAGTATTTTGAATACTCTGGAATCCCGTTGTCTTCAGCAATCATATTGCAAGCTTCTTTTACTGCTTTTTTATATTTTGTCACTCCAGCGACTCTGAATAATATTTTTTCAACAGTCTTTTGCATATATTTCCCCTCTATATAAATATCTTCAATGCCATTTTTAATTTACTAATGCCAAGTATTCCTCTTTTACCATGATTTCATTTGTCACGGTTTTAAGATTGTAATAAGACATGAATTTGAGGTAATCAAACTCTGTAGGGTCGTCTAAGCTTTCTATCGCGTCTTTTACGAGATGATGGATCATATTCCTATCAGCTTCGTTTTCACAGCGTAGGCGAGCGTTCTGATACTCTGAGCGTGTGTGGTCCTTGTGGCCGAGTTCGTGTAGAAGCACCTTAACTCTCTCTTTTTTGCTGAGTTTACTCGACAGGAAAGCTGTATTGGTTTCTTTTTCGTAAAATCCAAGTTCGTCAGGCATCAAATCTCCATCAAAATCGATAATACGAATCTGAAAATGACTTATAATTTCTTTTTCAGTCACTAAGCAATACCTCTAATCACCAGCTTCTTTACTCTCTCTTTTTTGCTGAGTTTACTCGACAGGAAAGCTGTATTGGTTTCTTTTTCGTAAAATCCAAGTTCGTCAGGCATCAAATCTCCATCAAAATCGATAATACGAATCTGAAAATGACTTATAATTTCTTTTTCAGTCACTAAGCAATACCTCTAATCACCAGCTTCTTTTAGATAACCTTCAATGATAGACTGGATGATTTTCTTCTTTTCATCTGTTAATTCTCGACCGCCAAACATCATGACATTAGATGCCATTTCTTCAACATTTAGGGTCTTCCCTTGCCAGCTATACTCTTTTGAATCACCAGCAATAGTAGGATTATCCGTGCGACCAAGTAAATAGTCTGCACTTACATTAAAGTAATCAGCTATTTCTTTTAAAACTTTTGAACTCGGATTGCTTCTTTTTAATCGATATAAAGTGTTAGTTCCATAACCAAGTTTTTCTTCCAAAACATTTATAGAAATCCCCTGTTTATCAGCTAATTCCTTTATTTTATCGAATGCTACGAACATTTTTTTAGAACCTTTCTAAGCAAACGAAAAAAATAATTTTTAAAAATATTTGTAGAAAAATAGTTGACATATTTAGTCAAATGTTTTAAAATAATAATCGTAAGCTAAAGAGTTAGCGAATAAGACAACTAAAAAATAAAGCCTAGTAAACTGATTGGCGTCCGTTTTCTATAGGTAAACCTTACTTTTAGTAGGTCTTTTCTCTATGTTTTCATTTTAAAACATTTGACTAGAGTTGTCAAGAAATTCGCTAACTTTTTAGATAATTTTTTAAAAGGAGGTCAGGGATGAAGGAAGAAGACCTGAAAGAATTACTAGAACTCGTAGCGACAGATTATGGACGAGGGTATCTAGATGGGTTACTTGGCGCACTTTCAATGCTTTTGAAAATTTCAAAAGAAGCAGAGAAATATAGAAAGGAAGAATATGAGTAAAGCAAAATTATTAGTCACATAAAGTAGGTAAACGAGGTAGGAAATGATAGAAACACTGGAAATAAAAATAAACAAAACAACATACTTTATATCTGCAAGGGCAGATGTTCCAATCAGGTATAAAGTTATGTTTGGCAGAGATATCTTCGATGACTTTTCGAAAAATAAAAAAACAATAAAGATGAAACTCTATCACTTTGTCTATTATTTTTGTATGACAGACAAATCGTCAGAAGAATTCTGTAAATTTTTTTATTGAAAAATAATTCATATATAACAAGTAAACATCACTATGAGGCAATAAGATTGTTTGAAAAAAACATCTTATCTCTAAGCCCGTAACATATTCACTAGAGGACATAGTTCAAATCCTAACAACATATCTAGAAAAATACTAAAACACAGATTGGAGGAAAAAATGAGTAAAGAACTAAAAATAATTAAGGCTAAAATTAAAACTCGTTTGATTGAGTTGGATATGACTCAAGCCGAATTGGCAAAACAAGTATCTGTAGCATCATCAGTTATTTCAGAGCTACTGAAATATGGCAAAGGAAGTGATTATGTGAAAGAAAAAAAGTCGTAGATATTTTTGGGTATTGAAAACCCTTGGAAAAAAATCACTGAGAGGTTCATATATGCAAGCGAAAAATAATACTGAATTGGCAGAAGAAAAAAATCACCAACTTAATCAGCTGATGATCGATAGTCTCGAGGGACTAGATGTTTGGGAAACTATTTTAACACTAGGAAAAGTAAGAAGAGGAACACTATGAACGAAATTTTTAATTTTCACGGGCAGGAAGTCCGTACTTTGACAATCGATGACGAACCTTGGTTCGTTGGGAAAGATGTTGCAGATATCCTAGGATATGCTAAACCACTGGATGCAATTTCTCGGCACGTTGATGAAGATGACTCCGTGAAATACGGACTCACCGACAATTTAGGGTCGAACACAAAAACACTATCATCATCAACGAATCTGGTCTCTACTCTCTCATTCTTTCAAGTAAGCTTCCACAAGCAAAAGAGTTCAAGCGCTGGGTGACATCAGAGGTCTTGCCAGCCATTCGCAAGCAGGGCGGTTTCATCCGTGAGGACTTGGACGAGGATGCCTTCATCGCTCTATTTACTGGCCAGAAGAAATTGCGTGAGCAACAGGCGACCATGCTGGAAGATATTGATTACCTCAAGAGCGAGCAACCGATTCATCCAAGCTATGCTAAGTCTCTCCTGAAGAAGCGCAAGGCTAGGGTCGTGGCTTGCTTGGGTGGTATTGATAGTCCAGCTTATGCAGATAAGACTTTCGCTCAGTCAGTCTTTAGACAAGCTGAGATTGATTTCAAAGACCACTTTAATATCAGTCGCTATGACTTGTTACCGAAGAAGTTTGCAGAAGCTGCTCTTGCTTACTGGATGACGTGGGAGCCAAGCACTAATACCAAGATGAAAATCATGAAATTGAACTCATTTGACGAAGGGTAGGAGGGAAAGAAGATGGACAATGTTCTACTTTCACTATCTGAATGGATTAAGTCCATTATCAAGGACACAATTACAAGGCTAGTCGAAATAGAAAAAGATAGTGATCACTATCCAGAGTTGATGGATGTGAACACTACCTGTGATTTTCTAGGAATTAAGTATGCCACATTTTCAGATAATTATCGTTACTTAAAGGGATTTCCAAAGGAATTACCTGGTAAGAAATGGTCAAAAAGAGCCATCAAAGAATGGCTCTCTAATCAAATATAATAACTTTACTAAAAGGCTTCTGGACAAGGTCTTAGCAAAATTATTTGACTATATTATAGCACAAAAGAGGATAAAAAAACATGAACAATTTACAAATTATCGCAGTAGGCACAGTAGTATCAGTGGTATTGATTGAATCACTGATGATGAACATCAAGCTTAAAATGGCCATGAGACAGAAAAAGAAGATTCAATTTCAAGCGCCACAAGTTGAAAAAGGGTTTATCGACTTTAAAACTGGCCGACGTGTGGACATTGATCCCGTGACACGAAAAGAAACATTTGTGGATTAAAACGGAGGGGAGTAATGTCTGAAATCAAATGGATTAAGATTACGACTGACATTTTTGACGATGAAAAAATACGTCTTATTGATGCACTACCAGATCATGATGCAATTTTTGGTTATATGGTTTAAAAATCCTAGCTCTCGCTGGTAAACATAATCGCAACGGGCTTTTGATGATGTCAGATAAAGTTCATTACACTGATGAAATGCTTGCTACAATTTTTCAAAGGCCTCTAAATACTGTCAGAATGGCCCTGGGAGTCTTTGAGCAATTTGGGATGATTGAGATTATTGACGGTGTCATTACTTTGCCAAATTGGGAAAAACATCAAAATATTGATGGCATGGAAAAAATCAAGGAACAAACACGGAATCGTGTGGCAAGACACCGAGAGAAGCAGAAAAATCTTGCTCTTGGTAACGTTACATGTAACGTTACAGTAACGGACGGTAACGCACTAGAAGAAGAAGGAGATAAGACTAAGAATAGATTAGATAAAGATAAGAGTATAACTACTACTAGTAGTAACGAAAATATTCTTGAATTATTCCAATCTGAGTTCCGTAGATTGCTATCAGGTTTTGAGATTGAGGAAATCAATCATCTTTTGAACGAAAATGATGTCGATTTAGTAAAAGAAGCATTGAAGATAGCTATTAATTTAGGTAAGCCTAACATCAAGTACATTGGTGGAATTTTAAGAAATTGGCAGCTGAATCAGGTTACAACAGTTGAACAGGTTCAACAATTTCAAAAACAACATCAAGAAAAAAAATCAGAACAGGGGGCTAAGGACGAATGGGGATTTTAGAACTTATTGAGCAATTTGAAGATGACTTTTATCCGATCAGCGACGAAAAGAAATCTTTGCTTATAAAACAACCTCTTTCTACCGTTACTGCTTGCTTGTCAGATATGGCTAGCTGGAAAGCTTGTGGGGGTAAGGTATCATGGTAACTGATGCACTCGAGGAGATGGCCTTATCTTACCATAGAAATACTGAACAACAGGCTGAAATTTGCGAAAAGCATGGGATTCCCTTGATCAAAATCCTCCGGACAAATGATGTCCTTTGTCGCTTATGTGAATCGGAACGGATCCATGCAGAGAATCAAATAAAGGTCAATAAGTTGGCTGATGCTGAGCATGAACGAGAGCGGAAGTTCTATCTTGAGAGATTCTCTCTCTATGATGATGTACTGAAAAATGCTACTCTTGATAACTTTGACACACCGACTGAAAAAGAAGCGGAAAAACTAGCTTTTGCAAATAGGATTTGTAGTGAGTGGGCTGAGGGGGCTAGAAACAATGTTGTTTTTCAAGGAGAAGCTGGAACGGGTAAAAGCCATCTTGCTTTGCGATGATGAAATATTTATCAGAGACTACAAAAGAAATTGCTATCTTTATCAATGTCACTGACTTACTGATGAAAAATCAAGGCGGACTTTAGTCAGGAAGAGTTCCTGGTCAATAAAAATTGCTAGTGCAAAGTTTTTGGTCTTGGATGATCTTGGGATGGAGAAGGATAGCGAGTGGTCCTTCGGTATCCTTTACAATATTCTCAACAAAAGGGCTAACACGGTTATCACGACTAATCTAACTGCACAAGAAATTCAGAAGCGATATGGTCGGCCGTTTATGAGTCGGTTGATGAAGGGTGTAGACAATGATCATCTGATGGTATTTAATGACTTGAAAAAAACAAAAAGGAAAGATTACTTTTAGAGAGGTGGTACACCTTGTTATTAAAACTTTACTTCGTCTACAATGGGCATTGCAAGTTTTTTCTTGGAAGTTTTAACAATGTGGATGAACTTATCGAACGGATGAAAGACCATCAATGGACTTTCTCAGGTATTAACAGACCAAAATTCAAAAAATATATCGGAAAAGATGATGTACGTTTTGATTATGGTGCTGTAGATTGCTATTACTTAGCGACAAAATCAACGTGCCGAGAACCACGTTAAAAGCGAGCTAGAATATGCGTCAATCGGTCGTGTGACCTGGACGAGCGACTGCCCGTATTTAGCCAAACTCACACAAAGGCAGTCGTATTTTGGGGAAAATGATATGAATGAAATTAAAGAGAAAGCCTTGGCTAAGTTGCTGGAGGAATTAAATCAACCACATGATGCTGCACTTGACCGTGTTCATAACTGGATATGCGATCAGGAAGATGAGGAATTATTTAAAGGAATCTTAAAAGAGCGATACTCTCTGAAGTGTGCTTTAAGCCATGCTAAAGAAAAAGCTCGTAAATTTGCTGAAAACGGAGTCGCTTGTATCGATGATGCTACTGTCTTCAGATGGGTTCGAGAATATTTTATCTCAAATTCACAAGTATCTAACATCAAGCAGGTACCTGTTGAATCTGTCAAGAAGAAGGTAGAAAAACCTAAAAATCCTTCTGAAAATAAAGTTGATGCGGTCAAAATTAAGAAAGAGAAAGGAGTAGTCGAAAAGCAAATGAGCATTTTCGATTTCTTGGATGAATGAAACATGAACAATGCAAGCGAGAAGCTGATAGACGATTGAAACCACCTGCAAACTTCTGGAGCTGGTGCTATTCGCAAATCACAACGTACAAATGGACCAATAAGGACAAGACCATAATCGCTTCAGATTTGAACCTTGGTCATTGTATCGAGAAACGACTAACAAAGTCGTCACGGCTCACTTTTTATGACAAGACCTACTTTTTCTCTATCATTCTCAGCACTTCGAAACGTATCGAAATACAATCTTATGAATTCAGGTCGAAGTTGGTTGAAGGAAAACAATTTATCGATTGGCATTTACAAATTTGGAGCGATTCGAAAATGACAAACATGTGAAGATTGGCCAAGATTACAACGGCCAATTTTATCCGTATCTTTTCTCTAATTTCTTTAGCGGAGGATATTATACAGGTAATAAATTCTATCCAAACAACTGGGTTGAAAAACTTAAAAAGGTATCTGAACTCAAATATTTGAAGTTCGGGAATATTTTCTACTGGGAAATTGAACGGCTTTACAAATATAAGTTTGAAATTGAATTTGCTCAGAAAATTCATGCTTACAAATTAGTTAACGAAATCATGAACCCAGGTTACACTGGATTCACCAAAAACGTAGATATGCGAACCTTGAATCGCAGATGGCTTCAGAAGAATAAACAATTTTTCAAGAATTCAAATCGTAGTTTTAATGAATTTGAGTTGAGCCGTCGATTAAAAGAACGGAACGGCCAACTAGTGCCTGGCATTGAGTATTATCTGACTTACCACGATATCAAGCATATACCGAAAGGTATCGGGATCAATAAGTTTCAGAATTGGGTTATCAAGAATCATATTGACTTCAATGAATACCTTGACTATCTCAAGATGCTACGAGAAATGGGCATTGAGCCTGAAGGTGATGCTATGCTTGTGCCAAAGGATTTCACGACCATGCATAATCACACAGTCGGATTATACAATCAATTCGTCGAAGAAAAACAAAAACTGGAAGATAAGAAGAAACGCAAGCAACTTGAAGCTGAGTTTAAACTTAGAGAAGGAATGGATAAGACCATCCAGGGATACGCATTCCATGTCCCTAGAAAAGTGGCCGAGCTGATCTACGAGGGCAAAAAGCTACATCACTGCGTAAGCTCATATACAGACAAGCATTTTAAAGGGAATACCTTAATAGTGTTTGTCCGTTTATCAAACCAACCTAAAAAACCTCTTTACACACTTGAAGTAAGGCAGGGGAAAATAGCCCAATTTCGTGGCAAGTATAACCAAGATGTACCAGCTGAAGTATGGGACATTGCCAAGGAATGGATGAAGCAAACAAAATTAGTACAAAAAGTAGCGTAGGAGGTGTGAAGGATGAAAAGGAAAAATTATATTATTTTTATCAGGCACTTGCGGAAAATAAAAGGACCTATTGAGTTTTACGAGTATATTGCTGATTCAAAATTTGGAAGAGTAGCAATTTATTTGTCTCTACTTGCGTGTGCACCATTTATTGCTTTATTATTTCCAATTGCTTACATAGAACATTGTTTTTATAAAAACAATTTTATTAGAGAGTGTATAAAAAACAAGTGGTGTTCAAGAGAACATCTTGAAGACGTTGTTGATATTAGAAGAATTGAAAGCGAGGAGTTTGAGAATGAACATACAGGGACTAATTGAACGATATGAAAAATTTAAAGCTAGCAAGAAAGATGACCTCCGTTGATTTGGTTTTGAAAGACTTACAGTCTTTGGACGAGCCAGAACCGTTGCCGTTCAAATTAAAGGATGTTGTTGGTCGAATTAGAGGGTTTGACCCAACGACACAGGCAAGATGGCTTAACGACATCCTTAAAGAACTAGGGGACGACTATGGTTTAATGAAATATCGCAGTGGTTACGAACAAGGTAAACTTGAGGGAGCGTGGGTTGGCAATCAATTGAAAGATGCTGATAAGATTCGACAAGAATTGAATAAAGTGCTTCTACCTAATTTTATGGATGACTGGATTTTCGAATGCCAACTTTTAAAAAATTTTAGTTTGCGTGATGCACTAGATAGTAACACAATTCATCTCTACGCTAAAAAAAGCGAATTCGTGAAGAAATGGCTTAATGACAAAAACAACCAAGAACTTTTCGCTCGAGCGTGGTTGACTGACTATGAGGCCGAGAAAGAGCCAAAATATAAAGTCAAGTTAAAAAATACAGATGATTATCTAAATCAAACAGAAACTGGATTCCACTTTTTTAACAATGGGAAAAACAACGAAAAATTTACACGAAAGGAACTAGAATATTCTGGTTTTGGTGAAGTGTTTAATAGTCCACTATTTGAAGTGGAGGAGGTTGAGTGATGATACAAACACTTGAAGAAGGAATGAAGAATCAAAGTAAGCGCATAAAAATCCCAATGGAAATCAGACCGTTTGATGTGGGTTATCGAATAGTAAATAAACACGGTCAAGCGCTTGCCTTAAAAAACGGAGCAAGTATATTCGCTTTACCTTCTCTAGCGGAAAAAAAGCTATAAAGAAAGAGTTTGAGAAAAAAATGATCCAGACTTTGATATCGAAAAACATTTTGTCGAAGAGGTCGCTATTGTCAATTTAAGTAAATTTCATAGTTATTTTGAGGAGGAAACAGAATGAAAAGATTTATCGCAATATGGATTTTATTGTCTGCCGGATTAAATATTTGGCAGAGTATCCACATTAAAAAACTAGAAGCAAAGCGTCCGATTGTCGTTTATAAAGCTGACAATCAAGGAGCAGAAATCAAAGGCAGAGTTTTTACAAAAGGAGAAGATTGGCGACATGTACACTATCACAGTACAAAATTACGGAATATTCGTAGTTACTAAAACAAACTATGAATCTCTAAAAATTGGAGATGAGGTAATATTGTAATGACAAAGTACAAGAAACCAACTTATATCATCATTCAAGAAGCAATGGCAGAGCGCATTAGATTTTTGGAAGATGAACTGTATGAAAGGGCCTATAAGGATATTGAGAAACTAGAAGCTCAAAATGATTTCTTAAAAGGTCTTTGTAACAATCAACTTGAAATCATCATGGATTACGAATGGAAGCAGCTGCAAGAGCAAGCGGCATTCATAAAAGCTAATACTAGGAAATGGAGAGCAAGATGCAGCTAAGACTTAAAGAACTTAGAGAAGACCTATGTATCTCTGTCAAAGATATGGCCAGAGATACAGGTGTCTCCCAAAACACAATTCATTTGTATGAGCGAGGTGGATATCCATCTATTAAGCAGATTGAAATGATTGCTAAAACCTATGATGTAAACCCTGCGTGGCTTGTTGGGTGGATAGATGATGAAATGATGCCTGGAGTCCAGGTCGTTGAAAAAGTGGTCTATAAAGAGAGCCCAACGGCAAGATTGCCAGATTATTTCAACAACAATAACGATGGTAAGATTATCAAGTGGAAGCAGTCACGAAGATATCAAGGGGGTAGGAATTGAAGAAATTAAGCGACGAAGACCTCAAAACATTAGACAGAGAACTTTTCAAATTTCAAAACATTCAACGGACAATAGATTTGAGAAGGCTAGAACTAGAAACTCGAAATCCAGATTCTCAAAGTGGGCCCAGCGTAGGAATAAGCAAACCTACCGAAACAATTGCAATCAGAATCGCGGATGATCCGACTTTAAAATTTCTTGAAGGATTTAAAGGGATTATTAACAAACTCCTGATCAATCTAGTTGATGAAGATAAGGAAATCTTTAATCTGCGCTGGAGATATCCTCAATTGAGATGGGAAGAAATAGCAGAACAGAAATTCATGAGCAAAGCTACAATCTATCGACGTAGAAGGATTATCCTAGAGCAGTACGCTATTTTGAAAGGTGAGCTATAAATAAACATGAGACAAAAGACATCTTGAAGTCTCACAAAAAAAGGGTTATTATGATAGCATGAACTTCTGAAACAAAACACACATCACACTTTAGGAGTCATCCTTAATTCTAGTCAGAAAAGTTGTCCAACAGAAGTATCGTCAAGAGTCAGCAAATGCTGGCTTTTTGTTTTGTAGAAAGGAGGCAGTTATGGAATTTGTATCACCGATAAAAGACAATGACGACATCCAGAAAATGAAAGATTATCTCAAGGAGTGGAATGAGATGTATTATATGCTATTCATTACAGGCCTGAATACTGGCTTGCGAGTTGGAGATATACTTACCTTGAAAGTTAAAGATGTTCAAGGTTGGCACATCAAACTGAGAGAACGGAAGACTGGCAAGCAGATAACAAGACGGATGACAAAGGAGCTCAAGAAAGAAATGAGGAGATATGTCGAGGACAAACCATTTCATCATTTCTTATTCAAGAGTAGGCAAGGTCAGAATAAAGCAATCACTCGTGAGCGAGCCTATCAAATCATACATGAAGCAGCTGAAGAACTTGGCATTGATAATGTTGGAACACATACAATGCGCAAGACGTTCGGCTATAAATATTACAACAAGACAAAGGACGTAGGAACATTACAGAAAATGTTCAATCACTCATCACCTGCAATAACCTTGAGATACATAGGAATAGAACAAGCAGAGCTTGATGATGCTTTACGGAACTTTGTCATTTAATTTTTTTAGATATTACTTTCACATAATGAGTTAAGCATAAACTGAAAAAAATGAAACTCTTTAAAAACCCATGCCTAGTAAGGATTTGAGATTTAGAGTGAGTTTAACAAAAATATAAGATATGTGAAAGTGAGGGATAAAATTGGTATAGTCAAGCGAGGTCAACAATGGATAATCAATATAATTTATACAGAAAGGTTGATGACCATGATGGAGTCATGTGGAAACATCAAGATTACCACAAACAGAAAGAATTAGAATTAAGGAATCCAATCTTTAGTTACTCAAAAAAAGAAAATCAAGAAAAAAATAAAAATGAGACAAAAAGACATCTTGAAGTCTCACAAAAAAAGGTTTATTATGGTAGCATAGATTTCTTGTATGAGATGGGATAGGTCAAAAAGCCTGTCCTTTTGTTTTGCAAAGGAGTATATATCATGTACAACAAACCAGTCAGACAAAGCTTGAAGACAAGGAAGTGGTACAAGTTCCGTGACAAGGTCATGAGACAACACGATTACCTTTGCCAAGAAAGTCTACGATATGGGCAGTCAGTTCCAGCTGAAATGGTTCATCATATTTACCCAGTATCTGAGTATCCAGAACTTGAGTATGTATCTTGGAATTGTTTACCGATGACCAACCGCAAACATAATACGTTTCATGACCGCAACAACGATAAGATAATCGGAAATGGAATTTATTGGCAGAAGAAAAGAAAAAAAGAATTTTTAAATTTTTTCAAAAATAAAAATGAAAAATGAAAAAAATTTTTTATCCCCCCCACTTCAAAAAATTTTTTTCGAAGTCTCTGGGAACCGGTGAAGGGAACTTTTTCCAAGTCGGGGGCCTTCAAACAAAAAGGGGGTAAAAACTAAGCGATTTTGACGAAAGGAGGTAGTTTTTGGCTAAACCAATTACAGCAAAGTCGATTAAGTCAAAAGTAGTCAAGCAGATGAAAGACTTGGGCACTTATCGTAAAGAGTTCGAAATGATCATTGATATTTTTGCAGGAATGCTCTATCAGTATCAGAAACTTGCTCAAGATTATGCTGACATGGGTTATCCAGTAACAGACACCTACGTCAACAAGGCTGGCGCAGAGAACGAACGTAAAGTTCCAATCTTGACAGCAATGGAAATTTTGAGGAAAGACATCCTCAGCTACTCTAATCAGTTGATGATGAATCCTAAGTCGCTCGGTGAGGTAGTAGAACAAGAAGGTGATTCAGTTCTTACTGAGGTCCTGAAGTTCAAGAACGAAATCAAGAAGAAGCGAGTGACTGGCAATGGGTAATCTTGGCAAAGCGAAAGAGTATGCTCAGCACGTCATATCTCACAGAGAGGAACATTGTGAGGAGAATATTCTTGCAGCTGAACGTTTCTTGCGTGATCTTGACAATCCAGAGTTTGAAATGGATGAGGATATCGTTGATTTCGTTGTTCACTTCATCGAAAACACGATAGTCCATCAGCAGGGTGATGATATGTTTGCGGTGTCTATCCGTAACAAGCCATTACTTTTGCAACCATGGCAACACTTTGTGGTTGTTAATCTATTTGGATTTTACTACAAGGGTACAAATGAGCGCAGGTTCAAAGAAGCGCTTATCATGCTTGCTCGGAAGAATGGGAAGACCTCATTTACTGCTGCAATCGCACTTGCTTATCAGATATTAGACACAGACAGCGGTTCAAAATGCTACATCGTGGCCAATTCAGTCAAGCAAGCGATGGAAGCCTTTGGATTTTTGAAGTTCAATGTTGAGCGATGGAATGACAAGAACATCCGTATCAAGGACAACAACCAGGAACACTCAATCAGTGCTAACTTTGGTGATGAAGGTTCTTTCTTTATTCAAGCTCTGGCAAATGATGAGAGCCGTCTGGACGCTCTGAATGGAAACGTTGTTGTCATGGATGAAGCTCACACGATGAGAAACAGTAAAAAGTACGGTCTTATGAAGAAAACAATGTCAGCATACCGAAACAGTATGCTTTTTGTTATCTCTACGGCTGGTGATATTCCTACTGGTTTCCTTGCTAACCGTCTTAAATACTGTCAAAAGGTCCTTAAACAATTGGTCAAGGATGATTCCTTGTTCATGTTTATCTGCAAAGCTGACCAGTCAACAGATGGAGATGTCGGTGATTACCTAGACGAGAATGTACTTAAGAAAGCCAACCCATCGTGGGGTGTGACGGTATCGCTCAAGGCTCTGAGAGAAGAAGCTGAGCAGGCTATGAATGATCCACAGACAAGAAATGAGTTTTTTAACAAGACTTTGAATGTCTTTACAAACTCAATGAACGCTTATTTCAATCCTGATGAGTTTATTGCTTCAGACAGTCGTTACGATTGGACCTTAGAGGAGCTGGCACGCTTGCCTATCCAGTGGTATGGTGGAGCAGACTTGTCAAGGTTGCACGACTTGACAGCTGCTGCTCTTTATGGTGTCTATCATGATGGTGAAAAAGATGTTGATATCTGTATCACACACGCTTTCTTTCCTCGTGTCAATGCCCAGAAGAAAGCCAATGACGATGGAATACCTCTTTTTGGTTGGCAGTCTGATGGTTGGCTAACTATGAGCAATACTCCGACCGTTCTCTATGATGATATTGTCAAATGGTTCATCAAGATGAGGGAGAAAGGATTCAAGATTGCTGCTGTCGGTATGGATAGGAAGTTTGGTCGTGAGTTCCTGACCAAGATGAAACAAGCTCGGTTTAAGATGATTGACCAACCTCAGCTATTTTATCTGAAATCAGAGGGATTCAGACGGATTGAGTTTAAAGTTAAGAATAAAGAGTTTTACTATCTTCATTCTGATGCTTATGAATACTGCGTGAGTAATGTTAGAGCTATTGAAAAGGTGGACGATGCTGTGCAATATGAAAAGTTAGACGGTGACGGTGGTACTGCAAGAATTGACTTGTTCGATGCCAGCGTTTTTGCTTGCATTCAGGCTCTTGCCAACCTTGGCAAGAATCAGAATGTCATGAGTTTCTTTGATTAGGTTGGATATGAAAGATATTTTTTTACCACTGGACAACCCTTTCCAGCTAGAGCTATCAATATTAGATCCTAAAGTTAATCCAGAACATTATAGAATTGGACAGACTGAGAAAGAGATAATCGTGAATAGAAAGGAGGTGAGAAAAGATGGGGCTTTTAGATAGGTTTTTGAAACGTGGTAAGAGTCGAAGCGGAACGAATGTTATCACTCATTCAGATTTTGGGCTTTATATTGACGGTGATAGCTATGTGCCTTTGGCTCGAAATCCTGATGTGATTGCTGCGGTCAACAAGATTGCTGACATGGTATCAAATATGACCATTCATTTGATGGAGAATACCGACAAAGGCGATATCCGAATAAAAGACGGACTGGCTCGCAAGATTGATGTGAACCCATGTGACAATATGACTCGAAAAACTTGGATTTTCAAGATTGTGCGTGACTTACTGTTGTTCGGCGATGGGAACTCTGTTCTTCATGTTGAGTATGATCCTGTGAATGATTATATTTTGAACTTGAGACCATTCGCAATGAGTGAGATCTCTTTCAAAAGTGATGATGTTGGTTATATCGTGAATTATCGTGGTATCGACTACAACCCAAGCGAAATCGTGCACTTTGTAATCAACCCAGATCCAGACAATCCATTTGTAGGGACTGGCTACAGACTTGCTCTGAGGGATATTGTTAGGAATTTAAATCTTGCAACTCAAATTAAAAAAGGTTTTATGAATGGCAAGAACGTTCCTAGCTTGATTGTTAAGGTTGATTCTTCGAATGGAGAATTGGGCACGCAAGAGGGGCGAGACAAGGTCGCTAAGAAATACTTAACAACAAGTCAGGCAGGTGAGCCGTGGATTATTCCTGATGCTTTGTTGAGTGTAGAACAGGTTAAGCCACTCAGCTTAAAAGATATCGCTATCAATGAATCTGTTGAAATTGACAAGAAAACAGTTGCTGGACTTTTGGGAGTTCCAGCTTTTATTTTAGGAGTTGGAAGTTTCGACAAAGAAGAATACAACAACTTTGTCAATACAACAGTTATGAGTATTGCTAATACAATTACTCAGACCTTAACTAGAGATTTACTAGTTTCAAACAATCGGTATTTCAAACTGAATGCTCGCTCTCTTTATTCGTATGACATTACAGAATTGTCATCAGTAGCTAAACAGATGACCCAAAATATGGCAATGCGTCGAAACGAGTGGAGAGATTGGCTTGGGATGCCACCAGATCCTGATATGGATGAGCTCCTTGCTCTTGAAAATTATCTACCGCAAGACAGACTTGGGGACCAAAAGAAACTGAAAGGGGGTGAGGAAGAGAATGAACAAACGGAATAGTTATCGTACTGCTCAGTTCAAGACACGAGAAGAAAGTGATACTGGTGATTTGATTTTGAGTGGGTACTTTATCAAGTTCGATGAAGTTACTGAATTATGGCCGGGTTACTTTGAGGTAATCAAGCGTGAAGGTGTTGAAAAAGCCATCAAAGGAGCTGACATCAGGGCATTATTTAACCATGATGATAATTTGGTGCTTGGTCGGACTGGTAATGGAACGGTCATTTTGAGAGTTGATAAAATCGGACTTTACGGGGACATCATTATCAACAAAGATGATCCGCAAGCTGTCGGAGCCTATGCTCGTGTTCAGCGTGGCGATGTGATTGGATGTAGCTTTGGTTTTATCCCAATCAAATCAACACGGAAGAGCAAGCAGATGGTTCGTACCTGGACACTATCTTAGAATTAGAAATCTTTGAAGTGAGTCCATGTACTTTCCCAGCCTATCCGCAAACGGAAATTGCTGCACGACAGAAAGACTTTGAAAGTCAACAGCGTGCCAATCGTGAAGCGCTGGACAAGCGCAAGAAAGAAATTAAGGAGAAATTTAATCTATGCACAAATCATTGATTTTAGGCGCTCGTATGCGCAACAAAGCAGACAAAGTGGTAGAGCTTGAAGAATCAATCAAAGAATTGAACAAGCGCTCAGAACTTGAAGCTGCTAAATTGGAACAAGCTGGAAATGATGAAGAAGTTTCAGCAGTTGAAAAAGAACCTTGAAGACATCCAAAAAAAGAATTGGATGAAAAGGAATCAGAAAAAGAACAACTTGAAAAAGAAATTGAAGATTTGAAAAAAATCAAGTTGAAGAACTGAATCGTAAGGCACCGACTTATCCAAGCAAAGAACATCGTGGAGGACAAAAATTGGAACAACGTGACGCAGTACTAGAATTCATCCGCTCTCGTGGACAAAAACGCACAGGTGTTAAAACAACAGATGTAGGAGCGATTATTCCGAAAGAGGTTTTTGGAACCACAAAAAAACACCTGAACGTCAGAACCCATTGCTCAACCTTATTCATATTGTCAAAGTAACAAGTGGTTCAGGTACTTACCCAGTTCTGAAAAAAATCAAATCGTAAGATGACAGAAGTTGGTGAGCTTGAAGAAAAATCCAGAATTAGGAAAAACAAAAAAATCACTGAAGTTGATTACAAAAATCAAGACTTATCGTGGTGAACTTCCTATTTCTCGTGAAGCGATTGAAGATGCACAATACGATCTCATTGGAATCCTTCAAGAAGATATCCAAGACCAAGACGAACAAACAAAATTGGCAATTGTTGCGGATGTTATGAAATCTGCAAAAGTTGTAAACGCTAGTGGACTTGATGGAATCAAAGACATTTTAAACACTAAAAATTTCATCTGTCTACAAAAAATCACTTGTTGTTACAGATACCATGTTCAATGCACTGGATAAGATTAAGGACAAAGATGGCCGTTACATGATGCAGCCCGACATCACTTCACCAACTGGATATTCATTCTCAGGTAAAACAATTTATCCAGTTGAAGATACACTACTAGGTCAAGAAGGTGAGATGAAATTCTTCATCGGTGATGTCGAATACTTCCTTACATTGTTTGACCGTATGGAATTGACCGTGAATTGGGAAGATAATCATAAATTTGGTAAGAACCTTGCATCATACCTTCGTTTTGATATCAAGAAGACAGATGAAGATGCTGGGGTATTCGGAACTTACACTGACGCAGTAGCTTAAGGAGGTAGCGTATGAGCTATAAAGTAATTCGTCCTTTCAAGGACTTGGCTGATCCTGAAAAACATGACTATGCTGTTGGCGATATCTTTCCTCGTGAAGGATATGAGCCCACAGATAGCTTTACCAATGGCCTTTTGACTGGTTCTAACACTGCTGGCTCTATCTTCCTTGAGATTTTTGGGAGATGATGAGCCCTAAGAAACCAGATCCTGAAACAAAAAGAAGTTAAGGAAGAGCCCGCAGTTGAGCAGGAAGAAACAGTTAAGGAAACAGTTGAGGAAACTGCTGAAGAGCCTGCTAAGGAAGTTGAGGAGTAAGCATGGATGAAGGTCAGCTTTTAGAATTGCTGAAGCTTAAGCTGGGTATTTCAACCAGCTTGAGAGACAAGCCGTTAGAAAAAATCATTTCAAGTGTCATCACTGAATTGACCGATAACCTCGGTATCGAGCTTGTTGGTGAGCGTGCTGACCATGAAATGTTTATCGTTGACTATGCTGCTTATCGCTATGAGGGTGGGGTGGATATGCCACGTCACCTTCAATGGCGACTGCATAATTTACAGATAGCATCAAAGAAAGAGGTCAAGAATGTGGAATCATGAAATCAAACTGATCTCTAAAAAAGTCACAGGTAAGGATAAGTTACTACAACCAATCTCTGAGGATGTTGAAGTTACTCTGTTGTGTCGTAAAAAGAAGATCACTCGCTCTGAATTTTATCAAGCAAATCAGGCAGGTCTAAAACCGAGCTTGGTCGTTGAGATTCGAAATTTTGAGTATGAGAATCAGGAGTTTGCGAAATTTGAAGGCAAGCAATATCGTATCTTGAAAACCTATCCTATCGATTCTGAAATTTTAGAGTTGACTTTGTCAGAGGTCTTGAAATGAGTAATGACCTTGCTGATTTGATAGCGAAAGAGCTTGCTGCTTACTCTGATGAGGTTACTGAAGAAGTGGATAAGATTGCAGAGCAGGTGGCTGATGAGACTGTGGATGAGTTGAAAGAGACAAGTCCGAAACGATACGGAAAGTATCGTAGAAGTTGGAAAAAGAAGAAGTTGGCCAATGGCTCTTTTGTTGTGTTCAACGCAGTTGCAAGTCTTACTCACATACTTGAAAACGGGCACCTTTCAAGAAATGGTGGTCGTGTCGCTGGTATCGTCCACATCAAGCCAGCTGAAGAAAAAGCAATTCAGAACTTTGAGAAGCGTATCAAGGAGATTGGGAAATGAAGCTATCAGACTTTGCTGCTATTTTGGAACAGGCAAACTTGCCTGTCACTTATCGAGCGTTTAAAACTGGGAACGCTCCTGACCTACCTTACCTGGTCTATTATGAATCGAGTCCAGCCATCAATGCAGCTGATAACACGGTTAATCATCAGATTAAGAGCGTGACGGTTGAGCTGGCTTTAAGAGTAAGGATGAAGATTTGGAAGAACGTCTGGAAGAGCTGTGGGCAACCCACGAGCTCTTTTTCGATGTTCAAGAAGAAACATTTATCGAGACTGAAAGACTCTATGTCAAGTCTTATACAGTCTATCTATACTAAGGAGGAATGACATGACTCAAGAAAATAAAGTAACCTATGGTTTAAAAAATGTTCACGTTGCGCCAATTAAATCAATTGGTGCAGATGGAGTGATTGCTTACGATGAAATTTTCCGCTTTCCTGGAGCAATGGAATTAACATTGGATCCAAAGGGTGAATCAACACCAATCAAAGCAGATGACATCGATTATCACTTTATGAATTCAAATGAAGGATATGAAGGTAAATTCAAAATCTCTCACATTATTGAAATGTTTGCGACTAAGATTTTGGGTGAAATCAAAGATGCTCAGACGGGTGTTTTGACTGAAAAAGCTGATGCAGAATTCACATCATTTGCCTTGATGTTCGAATTTTCAGGGGACAAGAATAAAACACGTCATGTCCTTTACTATTGTTCAGCGAGCCGTCCAGGCAATGGCTCAAAAAACCAAAAAAATGGTACAAACGTCAACGAGCGTGAACTTGGCTTTAAAGCAAGTCCTCGTCCTCTGGATTCAGTTGTTAAACGTTCTATCACATCAGCTGATAATAAAGAAATTTATGACAACTGGTTTAAGAAAGTGTATGAACCTACTGCGGTGGCAGCTTAAGGAGAAAATCTATGCGTAAAATCGTTTTGGTTGGCGTTCAGGAGTATGAGTTAGGCACAAATGGCTATACTCCTATCGCCTACAAGCAACAATTTGGGAAAGATTATTTTTCAAGATTTGTTCTCGATGTTGAAAAAAATCAATCATTCATGAATGAATTGAATAAGCTGGAGACCAACAAGGAGTTGACAGCGACTGATATTGACGTTTCGATGTTGTCAGATTTTGACATGACCTTTTTCAACCGTCTTTTTTGGACCTTTGCTAAATCTGCAAATCCTCAAATCAAGCCTTATGAACAATTCTTCATGGAAATGGAAATCTTCCCTGATTCAGGAAGTTGGGCCTGTGCTGATGGAAATGCTGAATGCGAGTATGACGACAAAAAAAGCACCAGATGAATCAGAATCAGCTAGCGAAGAAATCTTTACAGTAGAGTCTTATCTGTCCTGCTGTAAAGAAACTGGTCTGTCTATTGATGATCTAAAGCACATCTCAATCGGAATGGCTCTGGATTATCAGACAGATTATGTGAATTTACGGAGCGAGGGTAAAGGTGGCGAACGGAAAGCTACGCAAGCTGATTTTGACAGTTTTTAAAGAAAAATGAGTGCTGAGAGAGCGATTCTGAGACCAAGTTCATTGGTCTGCCTGCATTATCAGTGGTAGAAGTTCTCTCAGCGCTTTTCTATTTTTTGAGAAAGGAGGAAATATGGCAGGAAATATCAAAGGTATTAAAATTGAAATCGATGGCGACACGCAACCCTTACAGAAGGCGCTGAAAAATGTCAATAAGGCCGCTACTGATGCAAGTCAGGAGTTGAGACAGATTGACAAGGCCTTGAAGTTTGATACAGGGAACGTAACTCTCTTGACTCAGAAGCAAGAAGTTTTACAGAAGCAAGTTGCGACGACCAAGGAGAAACTGGAAACTTTGAGACAAGCTCAGTCTCAGGTGGAACAACAGTTCAAAAAAATGGGAATATCGGTGCTGATCAATACCGTGCTTTTTCAACGTGAAGTCGAAGTAACCCAAAAATGTCCTGAAGGGATATGAAGGAAAAACTAGCAAACGTAAATCAGGCACTTGCTGAGAATGGGAATGCAACTAAAAAGCAACCAAACGCAACTGAAAAGAATTGCAGAATGAACAGAGTCAACTTGCTTCAGAGATGACTAAGGTGACAAGCTCATTCAAACTGCAAGAAAGTCAGCTAGGCGCTAATGCTAGTGAAGCCGAGAGAAATGCTCTTGCCCAGAAAAAGATTGGTGCCCAGTCTGAGATTGTAAGTAAACAGATTTCAAATCTAGAACAGCAATTGGAAATTACCAAAAAAGAATTTGGTGAGAACTCCACACAAGCCAACAGGATGGAAGCTGAGCTAAATCAGGCTAAGACTGCTTTTAATCATCTCAATGATGAGATGAAGGGAACAAAGTCTGCTGCTGATGGAACTCAAGAAAGTTTAAGTGAAATCTCAAGAAATTTAAGAGCAGAACTACTTCAACAGTTTAGTGAGAAGTTGAGTGCTATTTCAGATAAGCTTGTGGAAGTAGGAAAAGAAGCGTTAGAAGCGGCTGCTCAAATGCAAGCTAGTAATGCTCAATTTACTACCGTTTTCGGAGATATGGAAACTCAAGCAAGAGAAGCGTTGAATGCTATTGGTCAGGAAATGGATATTGTCCCAGAGCGTTTACAAGGGTCATTCACTCAGATGGCTTCATTTGCTAAAACTTCAGGCTTAGATACAGCAGAGGCTTTGGACCTTACTTCTCGTGCAACTAGGGCAGCAGCAGATGGTGCAGCCTTTTACGACAAATCTATTGAGAGCGTGACAGAAAGCCTACAATCCTTTTTAAAAGGAAACTTTTCTAATGATGCGGCTCTTGGAATCTCTGCGACAGAGACAACTAGGAATGCCGCTGCAAATAAATTGTACGGAAAGTCATTCAAGGACTTGAGCGAAGCGCAGAAGCAATTGACCTTGCTTCAGATGGTTGAAGACGGGAATAAACTTTCAGGAGCACTTGGACAGGCTGCAAGAGAATCAGACGGCTTAGAAAATGTGATGGGGAATCTGAAACAAGCCGGAACCAATGCATTGTCTGCTATAGGTCAGCCACTTTTAGAAATGATGATTCCAGTGTTTCAAACATTGGCAAGCATTGTGAAGGGTGTGGCTGAACTGTTCAGTTCGTTACCTGGTCCAGTAAAAGATTTTGTTGTTATCTTAGGAACAGTTGTGACTGCTGCAGGGGTCATAGCCCCCATATTCTTATCATTGCAAGCCCTTGCTGAGTTTTTGAAAATATCTATTGGAGAAATGATAATTGCCGCATTGCCAATTATTGGAACAGCTATTGCAATTGCTGCAGCAGTTGCTGCAATTATTGTTATTGTAAAATACCTCTGGGAAACTAACGAAGGTTTTCGAGATGTGGTCACGACTGTCTGGAATGCAATTCTTGAGGTCATCAATACAGTCGTATCAGAGATTTCTAATTTTGTCATGAGTATCTTTGGAACGGTTGTTGCTTGGTGGACGGAGAACCAGGAACTTATCAGAACAAGTGCTGAGACTGTCTGGAATGCCATCTATACAGTTATAAGCACAATTCTGGAAATTTTAGGCCCACTCATTCAAGCTGGTTGGGATAATATCCAACTTGTCATTACAACAGCTTGGGAAATCATCAAGACCGTTGTTGAGACTGCAATAAACGTTGTCCTTGGTATCATTCAAGCAGTTATGCAGATCATCAATGGTGATTGGTCAGGCGCTTGGGAAACTATTAAGGGGGTATTCTCTACTGTATGGCAAGCTATCCAAAGCATTGTCCAGACCATTTTTTCAGCTATCCAGAGCTACATTTCAAATGTTCTCAATGGTATTTCAGGAACTGTATCAAATATCTGGAACGGCATCAAGGATACTGTCTCAAATGTGTTAAATGGTATATCTGGCACAGTATCAAGTGTTTGGGAAGGTATTAAGAGTACTATTTCAGGAGCTATCAATGCTGCAAAAGATGCTGTATCTTCAGCTATTGAAGCTATCAAGGGATTGTTTAACTTCAGTATCAGCTGGCCACACATCCCACTACCGCACTTTCATGTGAGCGGGTCGGCCAATCCATTAGATTGGTTGAGTCAAGGTGTTCCAAGTATTGGAATTGAATGGTATGCCAAAGGTGGTATCATGACAAAACCAACCATCTTTGGAATGAATGGAAATAACATGATGGTTGGCGGTGAAGCTGGTAATGAAGCAGTGTTACCACTCAATGACAAAACACTTGGTGCTATCGGTCGAGGCATTGCTCAGACAATGGGTGGAACTTCACCGACCATCAACATTACAATTACTGGCAACACTGTTAGAGAAGAAGCTGACATCATTCGGATTGCTGATGAGGTGGCTCAGCGTATTGCTGACGAATTGCAACGTAAAACACAATTGAGAGGAGGGTTTGCATGATAAAGCATAATGAGCTTGTGATTGACGGTGTGAGAACATCGTCTTTTCCTTTTAAGGTCATTGTCCATGATTCTCCCTCAATTTCTCTGGGAGAGAGTAAGACAGCCCTTTTGGAGCATGGTGGTATCAGTGGAGCAATTGTTCAGACGAACAAGCATAGGGAACTAGTCAAGAAAACTTATACGATTTACTTGGTCAAACCTACTGAAGAACAGATGAATCAATTTATGAGTCTGTTTATTCGTGAGAAGTTCTGGCTAGAGAGTGAGCGAGTCAAAACAACTCGTCTTTTGGTGCTATAAGGTCAATGTGAGTGACCTTGAAGAAGTGCAACCTGGTCTTTATATGACTAAAGCAACCTTCACTTGTCATCCTACCAAATACTTTAAAGACACCGACACACAGAGATTGACAAGAAGTGGGACTTTGACCGTTCAAGGTTCTGCTCTTGCATTTCCTAAAATCACAATCGTTGGTCAGAGCGCTGTTGAGACTTCGTTTACAATCGCTGGTCAGGTCATCCGTCTTGAACGACTCACTGAGTCGCTTGTGATGGTCAATAATCCTGACAATCCAAGTTTTAAAACAACAACAGGGAAGCCAGTGAAATGGTCAGGGGATTTTATCACAGTTGATCCAGCGAAAGTGAAGAATGTTGGGGTTGTTTTGGGACCAGGTATTCAATCGCTTGAAATCGAAACGGTTTGGGGGTGGGCATAATTGCTTTATTTACTTGATAAAGATGTGAGAACCGTTCGGTGGAACGGGGAGCCACTTCATGAAGCGACTTCGGCGATTGTTAAAGAGACCATGAATGGGGATTTCACCCTAACTGTGAAATATCCTATTTCTGATTCTGGTATTTATCAGCTCATCCAAGAAGATATGCTGATAAAGGCGCCGACTCCTGTTCTTGGTGCGCAGTTATTTCGCATTAAGAAACCTGTTGAGAACAATGACCATTTGGAAATTACAGCCTATCACATTTCCGACGACGTGATGCAACGGTCTATCACACCAGTGAGCGTGGCTAGTCAGAGCTGTGGCATGGCTCTTTCTCGCATGGTTCAAAACACAAAAACTGCTTTGGGGGATTTTTCTTTCAATAGCGATATCCAGGATCGTAGACCTTCAATACGACTGAAACAGAAACTCTATACTCTGTATTGCTGGACGGTAAGCACAGCATTGTTGGTACATGGGAAGGCGAGCTGGTGCGTGACAATTTCGCTCTGACAGTGAAGAAGAGTCGTGGGGAGAATCGTGGTGTTGTTATTACAACGCATAAGAATCTGAAGGACTATCAACGTACAAGGAATAGTCAGAATGTTGTCACAAGAATCCATGCCAAATCGACGTTTAAGCCTGAAGGTGCTGAAAAGGAAACGACTATCAGAGTGACTGTTGATAGTCCTCTTATTAATTCCTATCCTTACATAAACGAAAAAGAGTATGAGAATAACAATGCAAAAATCCGTTGAAGAGCTGCAGAAGTGGGCACAGGCTAAGTTCTCAAATGAGGGCATTGACAAGGTCTCTGACGCTATCAAGATTGAAGCTTATGAACTTGATGGCCAAGTAGTTCACATGGGTGATACGGTCAATCTCAAGAGCTGGAAACACAATGTCGATGCATTCAAGAAAGCTATTGCTTATGAGTTCGACGCTTTGAAGGAAGAATATATCTCTCTGACTTTTGATGATAAGGCAGGAACTGGTGGTTCTAGAGCTTCTGGTGGCTTATCTAGCGCAGCTGATGCAATCCTTGGTGTGACAGGAACCGCACAAGAAATTGCCCTTGAAAAAGGCTCTTCAAAAATGCTGACTTAGACTTTGATCATCAAGCTGGATTGCTTAGACAGGAAATTTTGGACGGTATCGAACTTGCTAGGGCTAAAGCTGAAGAAGTTAAAAGAGAACTCTCTGATACTATTAATCAGCGATTCGACAACTTTGACAACGCTTCGATACAAGAAGCCAAGCGCAGGGCTGAAGAAGCCTTGAGAAACGCTGGTGCAAGTAGCTTACTTTGCTCAGGAAGCCAAGCGGATTGGTCTAGATTCTGTTGCCAAACTTGAAGAATTCAAGAGACAGGCTACGAGTGCTCAGACGGCTTTTGTCGGGCGACTTGGATGTCTTGAAACGAACCATCGCGAACGATATTCGACCGAAGCAAGCACAGGCTGAAGCTGAGATTGCCAAGCAAGTTGAAGCACTTGTTCAGACAAAAAAAGAACTGTCTGGTGTGAAGTCGGCGCAAGCAACGTATGAAGAGACAACGACTCGCAGACTATCAGAGCTGACCAACTTGGCCAATGGTAAGGCAAGCAAGTCAGAACTCACACAGACAGCCGAGGAGCTAGCTAGTAAGATAGCGAGTGTTGAAGTTGGTGGCAGAAACCACTATCGAGATTCTGAGAAGATTCGAACAAGTACGCGTTTCTTTTCGTTTCCTTTGCATCCATATCTTTCACAAGAAAATGTCGGGGAGACTTGGACTTTATCATTTGACATAAAAATCAACGACGGTGGTGAGATTCGTCCTCTACATTTTTATCATTATCAAAATAACCGCTTCGGTCTGAAAGCTAGTGCAGACATTACTCCAAGCAAAGAATGGCAACGGTTCACATTCACGGGTCCAGTTATCTTCCCAAACGATGACCCTCGTTATTCGAGGGGAGAGATGTCCTTGTATGACTATGCTGGAAACAATAATTATTCCGTTCGTAGGATTAAACTTGAAAAAGGGACTCTAGCGACTGACTGGAGTCCAGCTCTCGAAGATATAGAAGGACAGCTTTCAACAGTTGAATCCAACTTCAGACAGCGTGCTGATTCGCTAGATGCTGGTGTGAGAAGTTTGACTGAAGGCCTCAGAACCAAAGCGGATATCAGCGCACTCAACGTGACTGCTGAGAACATTAGTCAGTCTGTGAAGAGTCTTGAGACAGACACGCAGAACAAGCTGGACCAGAAATTGAGCATGGCTGAATTTGAGGTGCAGGCTGGCTCTATCCGTCAAGAAATCCTGAACGCAACCAAGGACAAGGCAGACAAGACCTTGGTTGTGGCTGAAGCTGGGAAATTGCGAGAAGAATTTTCAAACTTACGGGTCGGTGGTAGAAATTACTATCGAGACTCTGAGAAGATTCGCACAAGTACGCGTTTCTTTTCGTTTCCTTTGCATCCATATCTTTCACAAGAAAATGTCGGGGAGACTTGGACTCTATCGTTTGACATAAAAAAATTAATGAAGGTGGCGAAATTCGCCCGCTACTTTTTTTATCACTATCAAAAATAACCGCTTCGGTCTGAAAGCTAGTGCAAACATCACTCCAAGCAAAGAATGGCAACGGTTCACGTTCACAGGTCCAGTTATCTTTCCGAACGACGACCCTCGTTATTCAAGGGGAGAGATGGCTTTGTATGACTACGCTGGAAATAATAACTATTCTGTGCGTAGGATTAAACTTGAAAAAAAGGCACTCTAGCTACTGACTGGAGCCCAGCTCTCGAAGACACTGAGGGCCTCATCACAGAAGCTAAGGCTACTTTTGAACGGACAGCTCAGGGATTGAGAACTGACTTATCAGCTATTCAGGAATATGTCAATAAAGACGGTCAGCGACAGGAAGCTTTACAGCGTTACACTCGTGAGGAAAGCGCAAAACAAGCGACGGCTTTACGTGAGCAGGTATCCAGAGACTACGTTGGGAAATCGGCTTATCAAGAAGATGTGCGAGGTCTTGAGCGTAGGTTTGAAGCTATTACCAACCCACAAAATGGCTCGATTGCCACTCAGATTGCGACCTATAAAAATGCAGTAGATGGCCGATTTGCAGACATCACTTCATTGATTGCTGGTAAGGCTAATCAGACGGACTTCCAGCGTGTGAAGGAAACTAGCCAACTCTATGAGCGTATCATTGGTAGCAATGAAAACGACATCTCTAACAAGGTCGCACGTATGGCCATGACAAATCAGCTATTCCAGGTTGAAGTTGGGAAGGCCTTTTGCGGAACATCAGAATTTATTCTTAACCTCAACGCTCACTAAAGGATTTTTTTAGGGAATAATGGAATCATTAGCGTAGCGAATGCTACACAAAAGGAGGTTACATCCGATTTCATTTCAGTAGATCCAAATGAAAAAATTATCTTCCAGCACTGGGTAACTCTGCCTGAGAATGGAATGGCTTGGACCGCTTGGCAATTTTTTTCGATAAAAAAACAAAAAAATCCTATTGATAACCGCAAACCAGGATTAAATGCTTATAAAACAACTGTAGGCAAACAACACAACATCAATCAAATCACTGTACCAACGAATGCTTATTTCGTCAGATTCTCAGCTCGTATGTACGATGATGGTTTGATAAAAGTAGAAAAGGGCTCAGCTCCATCTGATTACTCAGTAGCACCAAATGATGCTCTTGAAGCTGTGAAAACTGTCCAAAGTCAACTAGCTGGCTCATGGGCAGTTCAGAACATCAATTCAGCTGGAGATATCATTTCTGGAATAAATCTTGGTGCTACAGGTCACAACCGTATCACTGGTAAATTGACTCATATCACGGGTGAAACCTTGATTGATAACGCAGTTATCAAGTCTGCTATGATTGATAAGCTGAAGACGGCCAATTTTGAATCTGGTTCCGTCACAACTAAGATATTAGACGCTGAAGCGGTCACGGCTGATAAAGTAAAAATGAACGAAGCATTTGCTAACAAGCTAGTAGCAAGTGACACCTTCACAAATACGCTTACTGCTAAGAGAGGTTTCATCAATCAACTAGTCTCAAACAACATCTTTACAGATGGATTAACCGCTCAGAGAGGATTCATCCAAAAACTCGTCTCAAACGATATCTTCACGAATGACCTTGCTGCTAAGAGAGGTTTTATCAATCAGCTTCAATCCAAAATCATCAACACAGAAACTTTAGATGCTTTCAGAGGGCGCATTGGCGGATTTAATCTTGGGCCATTCCCACAAGGTGGTGGCCGTTGGATAGCCGGAAACAATCCATATATTTGTGGTATGGGTAATGGTGAAGGTGGTGGCGTTCGTACTGCTTTCTGGGCCAATTGGGGTAATAACTGGAATCAAGCTGGTTGGGGTTCTTGGGTCGTTACAACAGATGGGAAAATGTCTTGCAAAAACGATGTGAGTTTTTACCACAAAGCTGACTTCTCTAATACATGCACTGTTAATTTTTATAGCCGTCCATCATTTTCAAACGGAGCGGTTATAAATGGTGATTTGAAAGTGACAGGTCGTATCGCTTATGACCGTGGTGAATGGGTTTATTCGCCTAGATACAAACAATTAAGGAAAACAACTGAACAAGGAAGTGATTGGTTGTACTTGGACATTCAAGGAAATAACGGGAGTGACTGGATTCATATGAATAAAGTAATCTCAGACCGTCGCTACAAATCAAATATTCAAGATAGTCAAGTATCTGGTCTAGATGTTATCGAAAAACTGAAGACTTACAGTTACCGCAAAAAGTACGATGGCAAAGTTGAGGATATCTCTTGCGGAATCATGGCTCAAGATGTACAAAAATATGCTCCAGAAGCTTTTTATAAAAATCCAGATGGAGCATACACATACGAGACATTCGCTCTAGTTCCTTACTTAATCAAAGCCATCCAAGAATTAAATCAAAAAATCAACTTAATGGAGGAAAGATATGAATCAATCATTTGACCAATTAGTAACAGAATCGCTAACTAAACGCTTATCTGAAGCAGAATTGCGTTGCGCTCAGTTAGAGGCGCTTTATACGCTAACTGCCAAGGAATTGCAAGAAACTAACGAAGTATTGGCTTACGACTCGGCCTTGAAAGAGTTATTTGAAGAAGTGAAGAAACAGAAAGCAGGTAATTAAGATGACAGTAACAAATTATGAATTGAACTACAAAAATTTACGTGGACGTGATACAACGCTGGTTTCAATCAAACTTGAGGACAAAGGTCGTTATTCAACTCACGAACGTGAATTGGCAGGCGACCGTATGAATGAATTAGACGAAACGTTGATTGAAGCGGTATTAGATATCATTCGTACTGAAATGGATCCAGCTGGCGCTATCGTGAAAGTCCAAGCGAAATTGGAACAGTCTGATCAAAAATTGCTGAATCAGAAATCAAGCAGAATGAGCAGGGCGAAATCATGAACCTTATCAACAAGGTTATTCGTGTCATTGCTCTTGACTCAATCATGGGAGAGAAAATTTCGTACGGTACAACATACAAAGAATTGGTAGCACTGTTCCCACTTGCAGAAATTGGAAAAACATATCCGCCTCAAGGCTTGTTTACCATCGAAGACCCTAACCTTACAGAAATCAATGGTGAAGGTAAACGTGTATTGATTCAGGTCAATCGTGAATTTACATACAACGGTGAACCACTGAGCGATTTCTTAAAAGATGGAAAATATGGACAGAATGGCGTTGGTTTAGCTTGGAAATTTGATGTGAAAGGGTAGGAGGAATAAATGAAAATCGAATTGTTTAACTTTTTTAGAAACCTGATTCAAACAGAAGATGGCTTGGTTTGTACGCTCTTAGCTTAATTGTCATTATGGAAATTGTTGATTTTGCATCAGGAACGTTCGCAGCGATTGCAAATCCAGAAATTGAATACAAGAGCAAGATTGGTATTAACGGTCTGATTCGAAAGATTCTTGGTGTTCTCTTGTTAATGGTATTGATTCCGATGTCTGTCTTGCTACCTGAGAAGACAGGGTTCGCATTTCTATACTCGATTTACCTGGGATATTTGCTTTTCACATTCCAGTCACTCATCGAAAATTACCGTAAGTTGAAAGGTAATGTGACTATCTTCCAGCCTATCATTAAGGCATTTGAGCGTTTATCTGGCGATAAAAACGATAAGAACGAAGGAGAACAATAATGGATATTGATACAAGTAGACTAAGAACCAATCTTCCGCAGGTTGGAGAGCAACCCTATCGTCAGATTCACGCTCATTCGACTGGGAATTCACGGTCCACTGCTCAAAATGAAGCAGATTACCATATGCGCAGACCAGCTGAATCTGGCTTCTTCTCGCACGTTGTTGGTAATGGTCGTGTAATGCAGACATGGCTTACTGACCGCGGTGCCTGGGATGTAGGTGGTGGCTGGAACGTTGAAGGATATGCGCACGTCGAATTGATTGAGAGCCATGAAACTCAAGAAGAATTTGATCGTGATTACTGGTTATACGTCGAACTTTTGAGAAATCTAGCCGATGAAGCAGGAATTCCGAAAACTCTTGATTCCGACAGCCTTGCAGGTATTAAGACACATCAGTATTGTACGTACAATCAACCACGGAATGCGAGCGACCACGTTGACCCTTATCCTTATCTGGCCAAATGGGGCATTAGCCGTGAACAATTCAAGAAGGATATCGAAGGTGGTATCTCTACTGAAGCTGGCTGGAAACACAATGAGACAGGCTGGTGGTGGGAAGAGTCGGATGGCTCTTATCCAACAAACGATGGAAGCAAATAAACAATGAATGGTTCTACTTTGATGATCGTGGCTATTGCTTTATCAATCGCTGGTTTAATGATGGGAAAGATTGGTTCTATCTTGATAAGCGTGGGGCAATGGTTACAGGATGGATGTTCCTTAACCATCGCTGGTATTTCTTCAAGTCAGATGGCCGTATGGCTACTGGATGGGTGAAATATCGAGAAACTTGGTATTTTATGGAAGAAAAAGATGGTTATATGCTATCTAAACAGTTCATTAAGTCAGGCGATGGCTGGTACTATTTGAAGGCGAACGGCGAACTTCACACAGACCCAGCCTTCAAAACCGAACCAGACGGGCTTATCACTATAGTTGATAAACCAAAAGAAGAAAAATAAAAACAGAAAGGACTTTCAAATTAGATTACACCAACCGCAGGCAATAGCTTGCGGTTTTTTGTTTGCTCAAAATAGAAAAAACAGTGATGATACTCACTGTTTTTCTTGTAGTGTATGGGCGTAAGAAGTCATGCTGATAGCGTGTTTTAAACGCATGTTCATGATATCTGATACACCGTTTTTATACTTATCTACTGCCTGAATAGATACGCCACAGTTTTTGCTGATAGCATAGGCTGTGGCGTTGTCTAAAAGCCAGCGGATAGCTTTAATATCTACTGACATATATTACCTCATAAAATACCAAACTGCAAATAGGAGTAGAAAAAGTCCAATAATAAATTCAACTTTTTCACGCTTGGTGGTTTTTCTAATTTTTAGATTTACTTTCATTGTTTTTCCTGTTATAATTTAAGTACACCCCCGAAGGGGTGGATAGTGATTTCTCACTATCCAAATTCGATGTGCCATTCAAAGCTGATTATAAATAAGTTTATTTTGACTACTAGCTTATTTGTTTTTACTTTGAGTGGCTTCTTTTTGAACTTAAACATTTTGTTTTCCTTTCTACTAGTTTCCTTGTCTAAGGTTTCCTCCTTAACCTTATGTATCTATTATACAACTAAAGTTGTATAATGTCAATAGTTTTGATGAAGTTTTTTAAATTTTTTTCAAAAAAATAGACCTTGTCCAGAGGTCGGGGAGTTGGAGGGGACACCCTCCAAGAGCGTTGATTTAATAAGATTTTATTTTACCTTTTTCATAATAATCTCCCTATAAAGTCACCGCATTCGGTGGCTTTTTTTGTCTTGGGATTCATGATATAATAATAAAATCGATAAGTAGTAAAAGGGAAATTGATGAATTATACAGTTGAAGAAAAAGAAGTCTTTATGAGGGAAGCTTTGAGAGAGGCTGAGATTGCTCTTGAACACGATGAAATTCCAATTGGTTGTGTGATTGTCAAGGACGGAGAAATCATTGGCCGTGGGCATAATGCGCGTGAGGAACTGCAGCGAGCGGTTATGCATGCGGAGATTATGGCCATAGAGAATGCGAATCTGAGTGAGGAGAGCTGGCGCTTGCTTGATTGCACGCTTTTTGTGACCATTGAGCCTTGTGTTATGTGTAGTGGGGCGATTGGACTCGCCCGTATTCCAAACGTGGTCTATGGGGCTAAAAACCAGAAATTTGGCGCTGCTGGGAGTTTGTACGATATCTTGACAGATGAGCGTCTCAATCATCGTGTGGATGTTGAAACGGGAATTTTGGAAGATGAATGCGCAGCTATTATGCAGGATTTTTTTAGAAATAGACGGAAAAAATAATTTTGCTTTTAAAATGAATAGGAATGTGATATAATTAATAGTGGAGCAACAGTTCTGCGTGAAGCGGGTCAGGGGAGGAATCCAGCAGCCCTAAGCGATTTGAATTGTGTGCTCTTTTTTTCGTGCTTTTTCCGAATAAATAAGATAGAATAATCTAGAATAAATGATAATAGAAAAGAGAAGATGATGAAAATTCGTGGTTTTGAATTGGTTTCTAGTTTTACAGATGAAAATTTATTGCCCAAGCGTGAAACAGCGCATGCGGCTGGTTACGATTTAAAGGTGGCGGAGCGTACGGTGATTGCACCAGGAGAGATTGTCTTGGTTCCGACAGGGGTTAAGGCTTATATGCAGCCGACTGAGGTACTCTACCTCTATGATCGTTCTTCAAACCCTCGTAAGAAGGGCTTGGTTTTAATTAACTCTGTGGGTGTCATTGATGGGGATTATTATGGCAATCCTGGGAATGAAGGGCATATTTTTGCTCAGATGAAGAATATTACAGATCAAGAAGTTGTTCTCGAAGTTGGGGAACGTGTGGTCCAGGCTATCTTTGCACCTTTCTTAATTGCAGATGGAGATGCAGCTGACGGCGTGCGGACTGGTGGATTTGGATCGACTGGGCACTAGAATGAAGATTATCTTTGTACGTCACGGGGAGCCAGATTATAGTATGCTTGATAAACTTGAAAATCCGCAACTCTATAGTGGTTTTGGTCGTGATTTAGCACCATTGACAAGAAAAGGTCGCAGTCTGGCAAAAGAAGTTGCTAAAACTGCATGTTTTGGAAAGGCAGAGATTATTATTTCATCGTCTGTGACGAGGGCTTTAGAAACAGCCCATTATATAGCAGTTGAAACAGGATTGGACTTATTTGTGGAGCCGTTTTTTCATGAGTGGCGTCCAGACTTAGATGGCACTAACTCTGATTTAACTAGTGTATTGGTAGCTCATGAATATTATCTAAAACATCAAGGAGGTTTATCTGAAGATTCTCCTTATCGCTATGAAACAGCTCTGGAGATACGTCATCGTTTTTTAAGAACTTTGGAAAAATATAAAAATTATAAAACTATTATCATTGTAACTCACGGAATGCTCATGCGCCAGTTTGTGCCAAATGAGAAGATTGATTTTTGCCAAGTGATTGAGTGTGAGTTAGAGATATAGAAAGAGGTTTATCATCGCAAAGAAAAAAGCGACATTTGTATGTCAAAATTGTGGCTATAATTCCCCTAAATATCTGGGACGTTGCCCCAACTGTGGGTCTTGGTCTTCTTTTGTAGAAGAGGTTGAGGTTGCCGAGGTCAAGAATGCGCGTGTGTCCTTGACAGGTGAGAAAACCAAGCCCATGAAACTAGCTGAGGTGACTTCTATCAACGTTAATCGAACCAAGACGGAGATGGAGGAATTCAACCGTGTACTTGGGGGAGGAGTGGTACCAGGAAGTCTCGTCCTCATCGGTGGGGATCCTGGGATTGGAAAATCAACCCTTCTCCTACAAGTCTCAACCCAGCTGTCTCAAGTGGGGACGGTTCTCTATGTCAGTGGGGAGGAGTCTGCCCAGCAGATTAAGCTACGAGCAGAGCGCTTGGGTGATATTGATAGCGAGTTTTATCTCTATGCAGAGACCAATATGCAGAGTGTTCGAGCTGAGGTGGAGCGCATCCAACCAGACTTCCTCATCATCGACTCCATTCAGACTATTATGTCTCCTGAGATTTCAGGAGTGCAGGGGTCTGTTTCTCAGGTGCGTGAGGTGACAGCTGAACTTATGCAGTTGGCCAAGACTAATAATATCGCCATCTTTATCGTAGGTCATGTGACCAAGGAAGGAACCTTGGCTGGGCCGAGAATGTTGGAGCATATGGTGGATACGGTGCTTTACTTTGAAGGGGAGCGCCACCATACCTTTCGTATTTTGAGAGCGGTCAAAAACCGTTTTGGCTCCACTAATGAGATTGGGATTTTTGAGATGCAGTCAGGTGGCTTGATTGAGGTCCTTAATCCGAGCCAAGTTTTCCTAGAGGAGCGTTTGGATGGGGCGACTGGTTCGTCAATCGTTGTGACTATGGAAGGGACGCGTCCGATTTTGGCGGAGGTTCAGGCTTTGGTAACACCGACCATGTTTGGAAATGCCAAGCGTACTACGACAGGACTTGATTTTAATCGTGCTAGCTTGATTATGGCTGTTTTGGAAAAGCGGGCAGGTCTTCTCTTGCAAAATCAGGACGCCTATCTCAAATCTGCTGGCGGTGTCAAATTGGATGAACCTGCGATAGACCTGGCCGTTGCGGTTGCTATTGCTTCGAGCTATAAAGACAAGCCAACTAATCCTCAGGAATGTTTTGTCGGAGAACTGGGCTTGACAGGAGAAATTCGACGCGTGAATCGTATCGAGCAACGCATCAATGAAGCTGCTAAACTGGGCTTTACTAAGATTTATGTGCCTAAGAATTCCTTGACAGGAATCACTCCGCCTAAGAAAATTCAGGTCATTGGCGTGACAACGATTCAGGAAGTTTTGAAAAAGGTCTTTGCATAATCCGTGACAAATCCTCTTAAAAATGATAAGATAGGAGAAATATTTGACTATCAAATTTTCAAGGAGGGAATCGTGTCGTATTTTGAACAGTTTATGCAAGCCAATCAGGCTTATGTTGCCCTACATGGGCAGTTAAATCTGCCACTTAAACCCAAAACTAGAGTAGCCATTGTGACCTGTATGGACTCTCGTTTGCACGTTGCGCAAGCTTTAGGTTTGGCACTTGGAGATGCTCATATCTTGCGGAATGCAGGTGGTCGAGTGACAGAAGACATGATTCGTTCGCTGGTTATTTCCCAGCAACAAATGGGGACAAGAGAGATTGTGGTGTTACACCATACAGACTGTGGTGCTCAGACCTTTGAAAATGGTCCTTTTCAGGAGTATTTAAAAGAGGAACTAGGTGTCGATGTGTCAGACCAGGATTTCTTGCCCTTCCAAGATATAGAGGAGAGTGTACGTGAGGATATGCAACTCCTTATCGATTCGCCCCTAATACCAGATGATGTCATTATCTCTGGTGCTATTTACGATGTGGATACAGGAAGTATGACAGTCGTAGAATTGTAAAAAATTCATTTAGAAAGAAAGTGTATGAAGAAAAACAGTATTTTATTTATTTTTATTTTATTGCTATGTATTGGTTTGCAGTATGAAACCATCTATTATACGGATGGTTCGATGTCAGGTGCGGAATATGGACTAATGGGAGTTTCTATCTTTCTAGCTCTCTTTTACATGATTCCGGCTCTTTATTTCCTTTTCCGTATTGGGAAAAAATGGGAATTACCAAAGAAGGCCTTGATTCTGTCTTTATTGGGTGGGATGTTTCTCTCAGGATGGTTGTCTAGTTTTGCTAATACTTATATCCATGATTTACTGGGCGTTCTTTTCTCAGATAGTACATTTTTAAATGCCTTTGAAAGTGCTATTGTGGCTCCTTTGGTAGAAGAGCCCTTGAAATTATTGCCACTTGTCTTTGTTTTAGCTTTGATTCCTGTGCGAAAATTAAAATCATTGTTTTTACTAGGCATTGCTTCTGGTTTGGGATTCCAAATGATTGAGGATATTGGCTACATTCGTACAGATTTGCCAGAGGGCTTTGACTTTACTATTTCGAGGATTTTAGAGCGTATCATCTCAGGAATTGCCTCTCACTGGACTTTTTCAGGTCTAGCTGTAGTGGGTGTTTACTTGCTTTACAGAGCCTATAAAGGGCAGATAGTTGGCAAGAAACAGGGGCTTATTTTCTTAGGTTTAGCCTTGGGGACTCACTTCCTGTTTAACTCTCCTTTTGTAGAATTGGAGACAGAGTTGCCGTTAGCGATTCCAGTGGTTACGGCTATTACTCTCTATGGTTTTTATCAGGCTTATCGCTTTGTTGAGAAGCACAATGAGTTGATGAACTAGAATATTTCTCAAAAGACTGATGGCAAGGGTACAAATATGGTGCCCTTCTTTTATTGGCTCTTTGTCAACTGTAGTGGGTTGAAGAAAAGCTAAGATCTAGAAAGGACGAAATTTGTCCTTTCTTTTTTGATATTGAGAGCGATAAAAATTCGTTTTTTGAAGTTTTCAAAGTTCCGAAATCCAAAGGCATTTCGTTTGATAAGTTTAACGAGATTATTGGTCGCTTCCAATTTGGCGTTGGAATAGGGTAGTTGAAGGGCGTTGACAATCTTCTCTTTATCCTTTAGAAAGGTTTTAAAGACAGTCTGAAAAAGAGGATGAACCTGCTTTATATTGTCCTCAATAAGTCCGAAGAATTTTTCAGGTTCCTTGTTCTGAAAGTGAAAAAGCAAGAGTTGATAGAGATTGTAGTGGTGTTTCAACTCATCTGAATAGCTCAAAAGCTTGTCTAGAATCTCTTTATTCGTTAAGTGCATACGAAAAGTAGGGCGATAAATCGTTTATCACTCAGTTTATGACTATCTTGTTGAATGAGTTTCCAGTAGCGTTTGATGGCCTTGTATTCATGGGATTTTCGCTCAAATTGATTCATGATTTGGACACGTACACGACTCATAGCACGGCTGAGATGTTGGACAATGTGGAAGCGGTCGAGAACGATTTTAGCGTTAGGAAAAAGTTTGCTGGCAATATCGTAGTAAGGGCTAAACATATCCATCGTAATGATTTTCACCTGACAACGAACAGCTCGCTCGTAGCGCAGAAAGTGATTTCGGATGATAGCCTGTGTTCTGCCTTCAAGAACAGTGATGATGTTGAGATTATCAAAATCTTGTGCAATGAAACTCATCTTGCCCTTAGTGAAGGCATACTCGTCCCAGGACATAATCTCAGGAAGACGAGAAAAATCATGCTTAAAGTGGAAATCATTGAGCTTGAATGACAGTTGAAGTTGAAATGGAAAGCTGATGGGCAATATCGGTCATAGAAGTCTTTTCAATTAACTTTTGCGCAATCTTTTGGTTGATAATACGAGGAATTTGATGATTCTTCTTGACGAGTGAGGTCTCGGCGACCATCATTTTCGAGCAATGATAGCACTTGAAACGACGCTTTTTCAGAAGAATTCTAGTAGGCATACCAGTCGTTTTGAGGTAAGGAATCTTAGACGGTTTTTGAAAGTCATATTTTTTCATTTGACTTCCACAATAAGGACAAGATGGAGCATTGTAGTCCAGTTTGGCGATGATTTCTTTGTGTGTATCCCTATTGATGATATCCATAAATTGGATATTAGGGTCTTTGATATCGAGTAGTTTTGTGATAAAATGTAATTGTTCCATATGATTCTTTCTAATGAGTTGTTTGATCGCTTTTCATTATAGGTCATATGGGACTTTTTTTCTACACAAAATAGGCTCCATAATATCCATAGGGGGTTACCCACTACAAATATTATAGAGCCCTTTTATTTTTGATTGAAAAATAGTGCAAAAAGCGCTACAATGGTAGATGGAAAATCTTGTGAAAAGCACAAGTGATACATATATACCGGAGGAAATCATGTCTTTTTCTGATTTAAAGCTGTTTGCCCTTTCTTCTAATAAAGAATTGGCAGAACGTGTGGCGCAGGAGATTGGGATAGAGTTGGGGAAATCAAGTGTTCGCCAATTTTCAGATGGAGAGATTCAGGTCAACATCGAAGAATCAATCCGTGGGAAACACGTCTTTATCTTACAATCAACTAGTTCGCCTGTAAATGACAATCTGCTTGAAATTTTGATTATGGTGGATGCTTTGAAGCGTGCGAGTGCAGAATCTGTCAATGTTGTCATGCCTTACTATGGGTATGCACGTCAGGATAGAAAGGCGAGAGCGCGTGAGCCAATCACTTCAAAACTTGTCGCAAATATGCTTGAAGTAGCTGGAGTGGATCGTTTGTTGACTATCGACTTGCATGCTGCGCAGATTCAAGGATTCTTTGATATTCCTGTGGATCATTTGATGGGAGCTCCTCTGATTGCGGATTATTTTGAGCGTCGTGGCATGGTTGGTTCTGACTATGTGGTTGTCAGCCCAGACCATGGAGGGGTGACTCGTGCCCGTAAATTGGCAGAATTTTTGAAAACATCTATCGCTATCATTGATAAACGTCGTAGCGTTGATAAGATGAATACTAGTGAAGTTATGAACATCATCGGTAAGGTCGAAGGCAAGACTTGTATCTTGATTGATGATATGATTGATACTGCTGGAACGATTTGTCACGCGGCAGATGCCCTTGCGGAAGCTGGTGCTGTTGAAGTCTATGCAAGCTGTACGCACCCAGTTCTTTCTGGTCCTGCTATGGACAATATCCAAAAATCAGCTATTAAGAAATTGGTTGTTTTGGATACCATCTATCTGCCAGAAGAGCGTTTGATTGATAAGATTGAACAGATTTCGATTGCTCATCTACTGGGTGATGCTATCGTCCGTATCCATGAAAAACGCCCACTTTCTCCACTTTTCAGTATTGAGAAAAAGATTTAATGACCAAGCCTGAGATGATTCTCAGGTTTTTTTCGTCTCTTTTCCGAATAAATAGATAGAGTCAGTGAATCTAGTAAAACTAGATTTAATACTCTTCGAAAATCTCTTCAAACCACGTCAACGTCGCCTTGCCGTATATATATGTTACTGACTTCGTCAGTTTTATCTGCAACCTCAAAACAGTGTTTTGAGCAACCTGCGGCTAGTTTCCTAGTTTGCTCTTTGATTTTCATTGAGTATAAGACTATGGTATAATAAAAGGAGGAAAAGGATGATTCTCAGACATCCGGGCATCAGCCCAACCAATGATTTAGTTGCTAAGAAGATTTTTAGCAATCCAGAAATCACTTGTCAATTTATCCGCGATATGCTGGATTTACCAGCCAAAAATGTGACGATTTTAGAGGGAAGCAATATTCATGTCTTACCTTCCCTGCCTTACTCAGCGCAGGATTTCTATACCAGTATAGACGTCTTGGCGGAATTGGATAACGGCACTCAGGTTATTATCGAAATACAAGTCCATCATCAGAATTTTTTCATCAATCGTTTGTGGGCTTACCTGTGCAGTCAAGTCAATCAAAACCTAGAAAAAATTCGCCAACGAGAAGGTAATACACACCATAGTTATAAACACATCGCACCAGTATATGCTATCGCAATCGTGGATAGCAACTACTTTCAAGATGATTTAGCTTTTCACAGCTTTAGTATGCGAGAGGATACGACGGGTGAGGTTTTAACAATTACAAACAACGGTCAGGAAAACCATCTAGTCAAGATGGCATTCTTGGAACTAAAAAAATACAGAGAAACCAGCAAAGATAAGGTTCGCAAACCGTGGTTGGAGTTTTTCGGTAATAAACCCTTTACCCAACAACCCGAGCGAGCCATCAGCCAGGCAGACCAACTGCTAGACTATAAGAGCTGGTCCGAGGAGGACAGGAAAATGTTTAGTCAACTACGTATGCGAGAAGAACAAGCCTTGTTAGCACAGGACTATGCCTTGGAAACAGCTAGGGCGGAAGGTGGTTTTGTTATGTTAGCAAATCTAGTCCGCCAAGGTCTTCTGACCTCTGAGGTAGCTAGCCAACAATTAGGCATGACCGTTGCTGAATTTGAGTCGCTATTGAAAGAGCATCACAAATAAGAACTAAAAAAATACAGAGAAACCAGCAAAGACGAGGTTCGCAAGCCCTGGTTGGAGTTTTTCGGCAACAAACCCTTTACCCAGCAACCCGAGCGAGCCATCAGCCAAGCAGACCAACTGCTAGACTACAAGAGCTGGTCCGAGGAGGACAGGAAGATGTTTAGTCAACTACGTATGCGTGAGGAACAAGCATTGTTAGCGCAGGACTATGCCTTGGAACAGGCTGAAGAAAAGGGCTTAGAACGTGGTCGAGCTGAGGGTCTTGAACAAGGTTTAGAGCGTGGTATTGAACAGGGACTGGAGCGTGGGAAAGTTGAAGGAAGGGAAGAAGGAAAACTCTTTGCCTTCTTAGACATGGTTCGCCAACATGCTTTAACTTCCGAATTTGCTAGTGAACAATTAGGAATGACAGTCTCTGAATTTGAGGCACTGTTGAAAGACCATCATAACTAAGACCTAAAAATGCAAAGAAACCAGCAAAGACGAGGTTCGCAAGCCGTGGTTGGAGTTTTTCGGCAACAAGCCCTTTACCCAACAACCCGAGCGAGCCATCAGCCAAGCAGATCAACTGCTAGACTATAAGAGCTGGTCCGAGGAGGACAGGAAAATGTTTAGTCAACTACGTATGCGAGAAGAACAAGCATTATTGGCTTATGACTATGCCTTGGAACAAGCTGAGGAAAAGGGCTTAGAGCGTGGGAAAGTTGAAGGAAGGGAAGAAGGGAAACTTTTTGCCTTCCTGGGTATGGTTCACCAAGGTCTTCTGACCTCTGAGGTTGCCAGCCAGCAGTTGGGCATGACCGTTGCTGAGTTTGAGGCTTTATTATGAGTTCGATCTTTCATCTAATAGTAGGAAGTTGATGAAATGGCAAGTGTTATCCAAATACTTGCCGTTTTTACTTGACTTTTACAAGGGTTTGTAAGATAATACCAAAGAAGTGAGTTCTGTCTAACTATCTATATAGTTTGGATATAAAAGATATCATCTGAGGGATGAGTATTTGCGAAATGTCAACTTGGAGGCTAGAGTATTTCAGGGGGGATTTTTTCGCGAGTAAGTTTTCTTCTCCTTTTTTCTAAGAAATAGGTAAAAAGTTTAAAAAACATAAGAAAACTCTTGACAAATCCTGCAAATATTTATATACTGTATGGTAGTAAGATAGTCTTACGAAAATAATATAATGAAAAACAAAGGAGATAAAACGATGAAAAAAGTTTTATTGACAAGCGCAGCAGTTGTAGCTGCAGCAGCAGCTCTTAACGCAGCTCCAGTTCATGCATATGGCAACTGGTCAGGATGGGATGGTAGTGCAGGAAACCCAACACACCACGATGGTGTAGTTGCTCCAGCTAACCAATACAAACCAGCTAAACCAGTTACTAACCCACGTGGTTCTAACGACAACGGTTACGGTACTCCAACACATACACAAGGTACAGTTACTGTAACAATTATCGATCTTTCAACTGGTAAACCAGTAGCGGGTGCTACTATTGATTTCAATGCTGGTGGTAAAGTTTCATCAGTAACAACAGATGCTAATGGTGTTGCTAAATTGGCAGATGTTAAACCAGGTACAGCCGTTGCGTATCGTTTGAATGTTCCAGCTGGATATGAAGAAGACTCATACCATGGTCATGTTACAGCCGTTGCTGGTGATGTTCCTGCAACATTCTCAATTCGCCCAGCAACAGTTCAAAACAACCGCAACACAATTCATCCAGCACAACCAGGTCAATCATATGGTGAAGAAGTTAAATCACCATGGGTTAAAGATGATAAAGGTCAATGGAGCTATGTTCTTGATGAAAAAGGAACAAAAGCTACTGGTTGGAAACAAATTGATGGCAAATGGTACTTCTTTAACGCTGAAGGCGTAATGCAAAAATGGTGGGTTAAAGTTGGTAACACTTGGTACTACCTAAACGGTTCAGGTGAAATGCAAACAGGTTGGTTGCTTGACGGTGGTAAATGGTACTTCCTTGAAGCATCAGGTGCTATGAAAGCTAGCCAATGGTTCCAAGTAAAAGACAAATGGTACCACGTTGACGGTTCAGGTGCATTGTCAGTAAACACTACTGTAGATGGTTACACTGTAAACGGAAACGGTGAATGGGTTTAATTTTAAATAATTGAATCATAACAGGAGAGAAATCTCCTGTTTTTTTTGATTTAACAATGGTAGTGGGTTGAGTTTTGTCTATATGACTGGATGGCAAAAAAATGATTGTAAGAGCTACTACCTTGAAACGGATGGCTTCAAACAGTTGGGATTGGTAAAAGTTGCTGATAAAACTTATTATTTTGTTGAAAATGGTGAGAAGAAAATTGGATTTATCAAAACAGAAGAAAAAACTTACTATCTAAAAGATGGTATTCTGACACCCAATATTGCTGTAATTGATGGCAAAAAATTCTTTATTGATAATGAAGGGAACCGATCAGTTGGATGGAAGAAAATTGACGGTGACTGGTATTATTTCTCTAAAGAAGATGGAATGAAGACAGGTTGGCTGAAAGATGGAGGTAAATGGTACTATGCTTATAGTTCAGGTGCCCTTGCTGTTAGCACTACAATCAATGGTTACACAGTAAATGCTAATGGTGAGTGGGTGTAATGGATATAATAAAGAAATAAGGAGAAATTCCTCTTATTTTTTTGTCAATAAGGAGGTTATTTGTTGGAAAAAAATTGAAAAAGTGTTGACAAAGGTATTGACAAAATATCAAAAGATTACTACACTAGTGGTAGGGATTATATTTAGTCTCACGATTGTTTTGAATAGGATTAAATAAATGAATATAATTGAGTCATTAAAAGAATTTTTTGGGTACAATGTTCCATTGGGAGTCTGTATTATAGTGGCGTTAGGTGCTTATCATTTTGTTTTTAAATTACAAGAAGAAAGACGGAAAGATTATGAGACGACCTTTAACAGTCAAGCCAAGGTTATTAAAGAGCTCAATAAAATAATTGTTAATAGAGATAAGAGAATTAACGATTTAGAAAAAAATATTTCATAATAAAAAGGAGGTAGAATAATATGGGTACAATTTTATTTTTAATTATTGTTGTATTACTTGGTTTCTTTTTCTATCTACAAGATACAAAAAAACATAAGAAAATGTTTGTATATAATCTTCTATACACACTTTTCCAAGAAAAATATATAATAAAAGACATGATTTGTGAATACGAAGAGAAATATCCAGCTTTAACTAAAGTTGTATTGTCTTTTGTAGAGACACAGTCAGATGTTTCAACGATAGTGAAAAATTCGAAAAAAGTTGAGGGTTCTCTGAAGCAACAGTTAGATAAAGAAATAGATGAAATAATTGCATCCAAAAAAAATCCTGAATTATTGCGAGTAATGCATTGGTATTTCTTAGCTTGTATTACAATCTCAACTCTTCGAACTCACGATAATATAGATATAATCAAGAAAGATTCTATCAATTTCGAAGAAGGGGCAATATCTAAATCCGATTTAAAAGGCAATTATTGTTTTGCGTAATTATGTAATTATATAGAGGCTGAGAAAAAATTCACTTCTAAATATCAAAAAATAAAGATTATACTTGATACATTAAAAAAGATTGGTATAATAGACTCATCAAATAAAAATTTTAAATTTTTGACGGGGCAGCGGTAAGACGGTGTCCTATTTTTTGTGTATATAATCGCGTGAGGGCTTTGTTGGATAGCATAAAATAAAAAGTGAACAGGATAGTATTTTAGTCCTGTTCACTTTTATGTTATTAGTTATTGTATGGTCTTACAAGAGCTCCTCAAACTCAGCGACAGTCATGCTCAACTGCTAGCTAGCAACCTCAGAAGTCAGAAGACCTTGGCGTACTAGATTTACTAAACCTACTTTTAATCCCTCTTCGATACCCTCCGCCCTAGCAGTTTCCAAAGCATAGTCCTGTGCTAACAAGGCTTGTTCTTCACGCATACGTAGTTGACTAAACATCTTCCTGTCCTCCTCGGACCAGCTCTTGTAGTCTAGCAGTTGGTCTGCCTGGCTGATGGCTCGCTCAGGTTGTTGGGTAAAGGGCTTGTTGCCGAAAAACTCCAACCACGGCTTGCGAACCTTGTCTTTGCTGGTTTCTCTGTATTGTTTTAGTTCTTATTTGAGATGCTCTTTCAATAGTTCTTCAAACTCAGAGACAGTCATACCTAACTGCTGGCTGGCAACCTCGGAAGTCAAAAGACCTTGACGAACGAGATTTACTAGACCTACTTTTAATCCCTCTTCGATACCCTCTGTTCGTCCTCGTTCCAGTCCTTGTTCAATCCCCTCAGCACGGCCACGCTCTAGACCTTGTTCGATACCCTCCGCCCTAGCAGTTTCCAAGGCATAGTCCTGCGCTAACAAAGCTTGTTCTTCACGCATACGTAGTTGACTAAACATTTCCCTGTCCTCCTCGGACCAGCTCTTGTAGTCCAGCAGTTGGTCTGCCTGGCTGATGGCTCGCTCGGGGCGCTGGGTAAAGGGTTTGTTCCCGAAAAACTCCAACCATGGCTTGCGAACCTTGTCTTTGCTGGTTTTTCTGTATTTTTTTAATTCCAAGAACGCCATCTTGACTAGATGATGTTCCTGTCCATTATTGGTGATGGTTAAGACCTCACCTGTCGTATCCTCTCGCATGTTAAAGCTATGAAAAGCTTGATCATCCTGGAAGTAGTTACTATCTACAATTGCGATAGCGTAAACAGGTGCGATGTGTTTGTAACTTTGATGAGTATTGCCTTCTTGTTGGCGAACTTTTTCAAGATTTTGATTGACCTGACTGCACAAATAAGCCCACAGGCGATTGATGAAAAAATTCTGATGATGCACCTGAATCTCAATAATTACTTGAGTACCGTTGTCCAACTCCGCCAAGACATCTATACTAGTGTAAAAATCCTGAGCTGAGTAAGGTAGGGAAGGTAAGATGTGAATATTGCTTCCCTCCAAAATGGTCACATTTTTTGCAGGTAAGTCCAGCATATCGCGGATAAATTGACAAGTGATTTCTGGATTGCTAAAAATTTTCTTAGCAACCAAGTCATTGGTTGGGCTGATGCCCGGATGACGTAAAATCATATTTCTTCTCCTTTCATTATATCACATTTTTAAATCTAGGTTTACTAGATTCTCTGGCTCTATCTATTTATTCGGAAAAAGTGTGAAAAATATTGGGTATGGCTCTTTCCAATGGTATTTTTTGGTGCTTTCCTTTATAATGGGTGTATGGATAAGAAAAAATTATTATTGATTGATGGGTCTTCTGTTGCTTTTCGGGCGTTTTTTGCGCTCTATCAGCAGTTGGACCGTTTTAAGAATGCGGCTGGTTTGCATACCAATGCGATTTATGGCTTTCAGTTGATGTTGAGCCATTTGTTGGAGCGGATTGAGCCTAGTCATATTTGGTGGCTTTTGATGCGGGAAAGACGACCTTCCGGACAGAGATGTATGCGGACTATAAGGGTGGTCGGGCTAAGACTCCGGATGAGTTTCGTGAGCAATTTCCTTTCATTCGTGAGTTGCTGGATCATATGGGGATTCGTCACTATGAGTTGGCTCAGTATGAGGCGGATGACATTATTGGGACACTAGATAAATTAGCTGAGCAAGATGGTTTTGATATTACCATTGTCAGTGGGGACAAGGATTTGATTCAGCTGACGGATGAGCATACGGTGGTTGAAATTTCCAAGAAAGGTGTGGCTGAGTTTGAGGCCTTTACGCCAGAATATCTTATGGAAAAGATGGGCATCACACCGACTCAGTTTATCGATCTCAAGGCGCTCATGGGTGATAAGTCGGATAATATCCCTGGAGTGACTAAAATTGGTGAAAAGACTGGTATCAAGCTCTTGCTGGAGCATGGTTCGCTTGAGGGAATTTATGAGAATATCGATGGGATGAAGGCTTCTAAGATGAAGGAAAATCTCATCAATGATAAGGAACAGGCCTTTTTATCAAAAACACTGGCGACCATTGATACCAAGGCACCGATTGAGATTGGTTTGGAGGATTTGGTCTATAGTGGTCCAGATGTTGAAAATCTTGGGAAATTCTACGATGAAATGGGCTTCAAACAGCTCAAACAGGCTTTAAATGTGTCGTCAGCTGATGTGGCTGAGAGTTTGGACTTTACTATCGTTGACCAAATCAGTCAAGATATGCTGAGTGAAGAGTCTATCTTCCATTTTGAGCTTTTTGGTGAGAATTACCATACGGATGATTTGGTTGGTTTTGCCTGGTCTTGTGGAGATAAGCTCTATGTCACAGACAAACTTGAACTTTTGCAAGAGCCGATTTTCAAGAACTTTTTAGAAAAAACACCTCTGAGAGTTTATGACTTTAAGAAGGCTAAAGTTCTCTTGAATCGCTTTGGTGTGGATTTGCAAGCACCTGCTTTTGACAGCCGTTTGGCTAAATATCTCCTTTCGACTGTGGAGGACAATGAAATTGCGACCATCGCTAGTCTTTATGGTCAGACTTACTTGGTTGATGATGAGACTTTCTATGGTAAGGGTGTCAAGAAGGCCCTTCCTGAACGCGAGAAATTCTTGGAGCATTTAGCTCGTAAGCTTGCTGTTTTGGTCGAAACAGAGCCTATTTTGCTTGAAAAACTTAGCGAAAATGGTCAGTTAGAGCTTCTTTATGATATGGAGCAACCTCTGGCTTTTGTCCTTGCCAAGATGGAAATTGCTGGGATTACGGTTAAGAAAGAGACCTTGCTTGAGATGCAGGCTGAAAATGAGCTTGTTATTGAAAAACTGACTCAAGAGATTTACGAGTTGGCTGGTGAGGAGTTTAATATCAATTCGCCTAAGCAGTTGGGTGTACTTCTCTTTGAAAAATTGGGACTTCCTCTAGAATACACTAAGAAAACCAAGACAGGTTATTCGACAGCGGTGGATGTCTTGGAACGTTTGGCTCCTATTGCTCCGATTGTTAAGAAAATTCTAGACTACCGTCAGATTGCCAAGATTCAGTCTACTTATGTGATTGGCTTGCAGGACTGGATTTTGGCTGATGGCAAGATTCATACTCGCTATGTGCAGGATTTGACCCAGACTGGGCGTCTGTCTAGTGTGGATCCAAACCTGCAAAATATCCCTGTGCGCTTGGAGCAAGGTCGTCTCATTCGTAAGGCTTTTGTGCCTGAGTGGGAGGATAGTGTGTTGCTTAGTTCGGACTATTCACAGATTGAATTGCGCGTTTGGCGCATATTTCTAAGGATGAGCACTTAATTAAAGCCTTCCAAGAGGGGGCAGATATCCATACTTCGACAGCCATGCGGGTCTTTGGCATTGAGCGTCCTGAGGATGTGACTGCAAATGACCGTCGTAATGCCAAGGCGGTTAACTTTGGAGTGGTTTACGGGATTTCAGACTTTGGCTTGTCTAATAATCTAGGCATCAGCCGTAAGGAGGCCAAAGCCTACATTGATACCTACTTTGAACGCTTCCCAGGTATTAAAAACTACATGGATGAGGTGGTGCGTGAGGCGCGTGATAAGGGCTATGTAGAGACACTTTTCAAGCGTCGTCGTGAGTTGCCAGATATCAATTCGCGCAACTTCAATATTCGTGGTTTTGCGGAGCGGACAGCTATCAACTCACCTATTCAGGGTTCGGCAGCAGATATTCTCAAGATTGCTATGATTCAGCTAGATAAGGCTCTAGTTGAAGGTTGTTATCAGACCAAGATGCTGTTACAAGTGCATGATGAAATCGTCCTTGAAGTTCCTAAATCTGAACTGACAGAGATGAAAAAATTGGTCAAACAAACTATGGAAGAAGCCATTCAACTCAGTGTTCCCCTCATCGCAGATGAAAATGAAGGGGCAACCTGGTACGAGGCCAAATAAAAAGGGGGCTAGTCCACCTTTTTTGTAGTAGAATTATGCAAGCCTTTTCAAAATGTGCTATACTGATGAAAAAGGAGGATTTCTATGAGTCAAGAATTTATCAATCCAAGTGATGGTGTGATTCGTCAGTATCTCGCAACGAGTAAAACCCTTGCTGTGGTGGGCTTGTCAGACCGTGAGGAAACAACCAGCAATCGAGTGACCAAGGAAATGCAGGCTCGAGGTTATAAAATTATCCCAGTCAATCCCAAGGCGGCAGGTGGCGAAATCTTGGGTGAAAAGGCTTATGCTAGCCTAGCGGAGATTCCTTTTCCTGTAGATATTGTCAATGTTTACCGTCGCAGTGAGTTTTTGCCTGATGTGGCGCGTGATTTTCTTAAGGCTGATGCCAAGATTTTTTGGGCACAGCTAGGACTTGAAAGTTTAGAAGCGGAAGAAATCTTGCGTGCTGGTGGATGTGATGACATCGTGATGAATCGCTGTATCAAGAGAGAACATACACGCTTGATTGAGGAAGCATAAGAAAAAGGTAGCTGGTGGGCTACCTTTTGTGTTATATTCAATGAAAATCAAAGAGTAAAGAGGAAACTAGCCGCAGGTTGCTCAAAACACAGTTTTGAGGTTGCAGATAGAACTGACGAAGTCAGCTCAAAACACAGTTTTGAGGTTGTGGATAGAACTGACGAAGTCAGTAACCATACCTACGGCAAGGCGACGTTGACGTGGTTTGAAGAGATTTTCGAAGAGTATTAGAAAATGCCAATAAGGGTCTGCATACCAAGACTAGTGAGGATGATGGCAATCCAGCAAATAGCTCCGAGAACAATGGATTTTCCACTGGATTTGATCATAGCTAGCAGATTAGTTTAAGCCCGATAGCACTCATGGCTATGATAATAAGGAATTTAGAGAGTTGTTTGAGAGGGGTAAAGAAATTACTGGACACACCGAGAGAGGTGAGTAGTGTAGTGAGGAGAGAGGCAAGGATGAAGTAAAGGATAAAAAGTGGGAAGACTTTTTTCAGTTGCAATCCTTGCTTATTTTTTTGCTCGCGACTTTGCCAGTAGGAGAGAAAGAGAGTGATGGGGATAATAGCTAGGGTGCGTGTGAGTTTGACAATGGTTGCGGATTCGAGGGTATTAGTTTGGTAGAGACTGTCCCAGGCGCTGGCGGTAGCCGTTACAGAGGAAGTATCATTGACCGCAGTTCCTGCAAAGAGGGCGAAGCCTTCATTGGATAGATGAAGCCAGGTACCTAGGGTTGGAAATATGAGCGCAGCCAAGACATTGAAGAAAAAGATAACAGAGATGGCTTGGGCGACTTCCTTTTCCTTGGCATGGATAACAGGCGCTGTTGCTGCAATGGCAGAACCCCCACAGATAGAAGAACCTACTCCAATCAAGGTGGCCAGTTTTGTGTCCAGTGCAAAGAAGCGCTGGAAGAGGTAGGCAACAATTAAGGCTATTGAAATGGTGGACAGGATGACAGGGAGCGAAGATTGCCCAACTGCGAAGACTTGCGAGATATTGAGACCAAAACCAAGCAAGATAACGGCATACTGGAGCAATTTCTTGGAACTAAAGGTCAATCCAGCATCCAGTTGTTTATAGGGTGAGAGAAAGGGATGGAGAAGCATGCCTATGAAAATGGCAAAAACGGGCGCGCCAATCACAGGGAAGAATCCTCCTAAGTACCAAGATAGGATGGAAATGAGAAGGCAGGCCAAGATGCCTGCTCCATTTTTTGATAGAAATGACATAAAAACCTCCAAATAGAATCTGTTACCATTATAGACCTGTAAACAGGAAAAGTAAAATAGAAAGTGGAGCTAACAATTATTTGACAAGTAGTGCTAATTATGTAATAATAATCCTACAAGAACTGTAACGAAGTCTTGGCAAAAACAAAAATACCAGAGCTCCACCTCTGGTATTTCTTTTTGTCCAGTTATATTAGAACTAAACTCAGGTTATATTTTTTGTCGCGCTTATCTAACCACTTTCTGACTATCCACTCAGAAATGACATTACCGGTAATAGTAATCAGTAATGGTGCTAGAATAGTTGTAACGAAGATTATCAAAACCTCAATACTCGTCGAAAATCTCATGATACGTTGTCATCTTCGGCTTACCTAACTTTAGTTATGCTTTCACCTCGATTCCTAGTCTCATGAGATTTTCATTGAGTATTCTAAAAACATAGTATTGCAATGAATTTAAATTCACCTACTTCAATTTGTTATGCTAGCGTTATTCTATCATGTATTTTTGCGGTCGGGGGGCTTTTGTAGTATAATAGAGATACGTTTTTACAGTAGGAGGTATCTATGGACTTAACTAAGCGCTTTAATAAACAGTTAGATAAGATTCAAGTTTCGTTGATTCGTCAGTTTGACCAGGCTATTTCGGAGATTCCTGGGGTCTTGCGTTTGACCTTGGGGGAACCTGATTTTACAACGCCAGATCATGTCAAGGAGGCGGCCAAGCGAGCGATTGATCAGAACCAATCCTACTATACAGGGATGAGTGGTCTGCTGACCTTACGTCAGGCGGCCAGTGATTTTGTTAAGGAAAAGTATCAACTGGACTATGCTCCTGAAAATGAAATCTTGGTTACAATTGGGGCGACAGAGGCCTTATCTGCTACTTTGACAGCTATTTTGGAAGAGGGAGACAAGGTACTTTTGCCAGCTCCTGCTTATCCGGGTTATGAACCGATTGTCAATCTAGTTGGGGCAGAGATTGTCGAGATTGACACAACTGAAAATGGGTTTGTCTTGACTCCTGAGATGTTAGAGAAGGCCATTTTGGAGCAAGGTGACAAGCTCAAGGCGGTTATTCTCAACTATCCAGCAAATCCGACAGGAATTACCTACAGTCGGGAGCAGTTGGAGGCCTTGGCAGCTGTTTTACGCAAGTATGAAATTTTCGTTGTCTGTGATGAGGTTTACTCAGAATTGACCTACACAGGCGAAGCCCATGTGTCTCTGGGAACTATGCTGAGAGACCAAGCTATTATTATCAATGGTCTATCTAAATCGCATGCTATGACCGGTTGGCGTTTGGGGCTGATTTTCGCTCCTGCGACCTTCACAGCCCAGTTAATCAAGAGTCACCAGTACTTGGTGACTGCCGCAAATACTATGGCTCAACATGCTGCGGTAGAAGCCTTGACGGCTGGTAAAAACGATGCGGAGCCCATGAAAAAGGAATACATCCAGCGTCGGGACTATATCATCGAAAAAATGACTGCTCTTGGTTTTGAGATTATCAAACCAGACGGTGCCTTCTATATCTTTGCTAAGATTCCAGCAGGATATAATCAAGATTCTTTTGCTTTTCTGAAGGATTTTGCTCAGAAGAAGGCTGTTGCTTTTATCCCTGGTGCAGCCTTTGGGCGTTATGGAGAAGGTTATGTTCGTCTGTCTTATGCAGCCAGCATGGAGACTATCAAAGAAGCCATGAAACGACTTGAGGAGTATATGAGAGAAGCATGATTCAGTCTATCACGAGTCAAGGCTTGGTGCTCTACAATCGCAATTTTCGTGAGGATGATAAGCTAGTCAAGATTTTTACTGAGCAGGCTGGTAAGCGGATGTTTTTCGTCAAACATGCTGGACAGTCCAAATTGGCTCCTGTTATTCAGCCCTTGGTGCTGGCACGATTTCTCTTGCGAATCAATGATGACGGGCTCAGTTACATAGAAGACTATCATGAGGTCATGACTTTTCCCAAGATTAATAGTGACCTCTTTGTCATGGCTTATGCGACCTATGTGGCAGCTCTTGCAGATGCTAGTTTGCAGGACAATCAGCAGGATGCCCCCTTGTTTGCTTTTTTACAAAAGACCTTGGAGTTGATGGAAGCGGGCTTGGATTATCAGGTTTTGACCAATATTTTTGAAATCCAAATCTTGACTCGATTTGGAATCAGCCTCAATTTTAATGAGTGTGTATTCTGCCATCGGATCGGTCAGGCTTTTGACTTTTCTTTCAAATATGGAGCCTGCCTCTGTCCAGATCATTATCATGAAGATGAGAGACGTTGCTATCTCAATCCCAATATCCCCTATCTGCTCAATCAGTTTCAAGCCATTGATTTTGAGGTCTTGGAGACCATTTCGCTCAAGCCTGAAATCAAGCAAGACTTACGCCAATTTATGGATCAACTCTACGAAGAGTACGTTGGGATTCACCTAAAATCAAAGAAATTTATTGATTCCCTATCAGACTGGGGACAATTACTAAAAGAGGAAGACAAATGAAAAAAATCGCAGTAGATGCCATGGGAGGCGATTACGCACCTCAGGCCATCGTTGAGGGTGTCAATCAAGCCCTAGCTGACTTTTCAGATATCGAGGTTCAACTCTACGGAGATGAAGCTAAAATCAAGCAATATCTGACAGCGACGGAGCGCGTCAGCATTATCCATACGGATGAGAAGATTGATTCAGACGATGAACCTACTAGAGCTATTCGGAAGAAGAAAAATGCCAGTATGGTATTGGCGGCCAAGGCTGTCAAAGATGGAGAGGCAGATGCTGTTCTCTCAGCTGGGAATACAGGTGCCTTGTTGGCAGCAGGATTTTTCATCGTGGGTCGTATCAAGAACATCGATCGTCCTGGGCTTATGTCAACCTTGCCGACTGTAGATGGGAAGGGTTTTGACATGCTGGACCTCGGTGCTAATGCAGAAAATACAGCCCAGCACCTCCATCAATATGCGGTTCTAGGTTCTTTCTATGCTAAAAATGTCCGTGGCATTGCGCAACCACGTGTTGGCTTACTTAACAATGGAACAGAGAGTAGCAAGGGTGACCCGCTTCGTAAGGAAACTTATGAATTACTGGCGGCTGATGAAAGTTTGAACTTTATCGGAAACGTGGAAGCACGTGATTTGATGAATGGCGTTGCGGATGTTGTCGTGGCAGATGGTTTCACGGGAAACGCTGTGCTCAAATCCATTGAAGGGACAGCTATGGGAATCATGGGCTTGCTCAAGACAGCTATTACAGGTGGTGGTCTTCGAGCGAAACTAGGCGCACTACTTCTCAAGGACAGCCTCAGAGGTTTGAAAAACAACTCAACTACTCAGATGTTGGTGGAGCGGTCTTGTTTGGTGTTAAGGCACCGGTTGTCAAGACTCATGGCTCAAGTGATGCCAAGGCTGTTTATAGTACAATCCGCCAGATTCGTACCATGCTAGAAACAGACGTAGTTGCCCAGACTGCGCGTGAATTTTCAGGAGAATAAAAGAGATGACAGAAAAAGAAATTTTTGACCGTATTGTGACCATTATCCAAGAGCGACAGGGAGAGGACTTTGTCGTGACAGAATCCTTGAGTCTGAAAGACGACTTGGATGCTGACTCAGTTGACTTGATGGAGTTTATCTTGACACTGGAAGATGAATTTAATATCGAAATCAGTGATGAGGAAATTGACCAACTCCAAAGTGTAGGAGATGTGGTTAAAATCATTCAAGCAAAATAAAGATAAGAAGTTCCAAGGCATTTGCTTTGGAATTTTTCTTTGGTTCAAATGACCGTTTAGGAACAGATTTAGTCTTTCTAGGAACAGGAGAAATCTGAGTAGAAATAGGGGATATAATGGAGTTAGAAAAAATCAATCTCCAAAAAGGAGAAAAAGAAAGGATTTTTATGATGAAAAAATATCTTTATTCTAGTTTGTTAGTTCTTGCAGGAGGCGTTCTCCTAGCAAATACTACGGTAGCCTATGCTGATTCCCCATCAGCAAGTGAGAAAGAAGCGATTGCTCAATTAGTTAATCAAGGCAAGATAAAAGCTGAAGAAGCTGATCAAGTAAAATTGATTGGTTTTGAAGATAAAGAAACTCAAGCAGAGGGCAATCAAGAGAAGAAAGCTTTCAATCAATATCGTGATCCTAAAGGAACATGGATGCAAACCAATGATAAATGGTGGTTTAAATACGGTTCAGGTGGGTATGCTAAAAATTGGGAACAATTAGATGGCAAGTGGTACTATTTTGATGACCAAGGATGGATGAAAGAAAATACTTGGATTCAACCTGATGGCAATTATTACTACTTATCTGCTAGTGGTGCTATGGTCACTGGTTATCAACGTGTGAATGGTACACCATATTTCTTTAGAGAAAGTGGTGTATGGGTAGAGAATCGTGGGCAAGCACTTGGTGAATATGCCGAGACATTTGTAGGGAAATCCCATATGTTTGGGGTGGGGCAGATTTGAATAGTGGCGTAGATTGCTCAGGATTTACGATGGCTATTCATGCTAAGTTTGATATTAGTATTCCTAGAGTGACTTATGGTCAAGCAACAGGAGGAAGCTATGTAAGTAATGGTTCTCAACAAGCTGGAGATTTGATTTTGTATAATAGTGAAGAGACAAATGACCATGTAGGTATTTATGTTGGTGGTGGAAAGGTAGTTCATGCTCCATATCCAGGTCAATATGTTTCTTATATGGATCAATATGGTATTACTCAAAATACAATTCGTAGATATTGGTAATATTGTCTAATCTTTCACAATATTATTGACTTTGATTATGAAAAGTATTAGAATATAGCTAAATAAAGAGGGGAAACCCTCCTGTAGCTATTCAATAAAGGAGGAAATGGCTATGAAAAAATCTAAACTACTCACTCTTGGTTTGCTTGCAGGTGCTGGTCTGCTTTTGTCTATCAATCAAGCACAGGCTGCAGATACTTGGGTTAAAAATGGTTCTGACTGGAATCTTTCACAAGATGGCAGTCTAGCTAAGGATAAATGGGTACAAAATGCTGGCTCATGGTATCACTTCGACAGCACTGGTAAAATGCAGACAGGTTGGCTCAAAGACGGCAATACATGGTATTCACTAGCAGATAGTGGCGCTATGCGCACAGGCTGGTACAAGGAAGGCAACACCTGGTACTCACTAGCTAATAGTGGTGCTATGCGTACAGGTTGGTACAAAGAAGGATCTACTTGGTACTACCTAAAAGGCAGTGGCGCTACGGCAACAGGATGGGCGACTGCAAATGGTAAATGGTCTTACTTTGAAAAATCAGGTGCTATGGTCGCAGACAGAGCTGTCCCAGCCAGTGATGGGGAAAGTTATGTCATTGGTAAGGATGGCTATCTAGCAAATAGAAAAGATGCTGGATACAGTATTCATGATATTGTCAAACTTGGAGATGGGCAAGAATATTTGCTAAATGCTAAAGGTGACGATGTTATTATTGAAAAAAATGCTTGGTATATCAGACCAGAGTTCAAGAAGTTTTCTAATAAATATGGAGATGAGGTTGCAAATACTACCTTAGCTTTAGTGGATAATAAAGAAGAAGGACAAGAAATTGATCCTAAGGCAGTTGTACAGAACTTCCAAAACTTACCAAATCGCTACTACTTTGATGAAAATGGACATCGTGTGGTCAATATCCCAGCAATGACCACCTATTCAGAGATTAAAAAAGTTGGCAATGATGTCTATTTAGAAAATCCAGGTGCACGACTTCGTCTTGGAGCTACCAACTTTACAATCAATAATAATAAACTATACTATTTAGAAAATGAGAAAGGTAAGCTCAAAACAGGTTACTTTGTATTAATTGATGATGGAGCAACCACTACTCATCATCACATTCTAGCCTATGCGGATCAATCTGGTGAGATTCTTAAGATGAAACGCTTGCCATCAGGAGTTTCAGATTATCTGGATAAAGAAATCGATGGTTTATACGGTGAAAAAATTAAGATTGAATCTCCACACTCAAACGAATATTATAAAGTGGTCGTGGTTAAATAAAAATAACATCTTCACAACTAATTGTTAACACTCTAACCAATATACCATTTTCAGGAGGCTTTAGATTTCTTGTATTTTAAAAGGAAGCTAAAGCCTTTTGTAGATGGAGCAGGGAATAGAGTTATCTATAAAATAATAAAAAGGAGTCTGTCATGGAAATGAAAAATACATTTGTAGAATTGGAACAATTTGAAGAGTTAACCCCAGAGGTATTGAAGGAAGTGAATGGTGGAGGGATTTTTGAAGATATTTACCATTGGCTACATCTACTCCCAGAGCCAAGATAGTATTTTGATTAAAATGTGTTAACTAAACAGATTTATGATTATATTACTTGAATTTTTAGTGTTTATATTGATTTTAATCAATATTTTGGCTCCTCCGATTTATCTAGGTAGTCAACTCTCTAAAGCATTTTATGACAAACGCTCTATATTTCTTTGGGTAGTTTTTCAGCTATTTGCTACCTTCGTTTTTCCGAGTTTCTTGCATGTTGCCAATTTATTATTCTTTTATATAATATTTTTGGATTGTGTTAAAGAAAAAGAAGAAGGAAGCTCTCTTGCTTGCCCTTTATCTATTTATGTTTTATCAAAGTATTCGATATTTGGTTTTGACATTTATAATACGATTGATATTTGACTACTCTGAACTATCTGATTTCTTGCATAGTGGATTTAATTCTGTATTTAGTTTGATTTCGTTGTTTTTGTCTGTTGTCATTTTAAGACGATGGGGAATTGATTTCAATATATTATTTTTAGATAAATTTCAATCATTAGTGACGAAAAGTATGTGGATCTTATCCTTATTGTTTGGTTTCAGACTGTTTTCATCCATCATGTCTGGAGGATGTAATCCTTTCTATGTTCGTTTTGACACGACCATTTCTCTCCTGATTTTCATTCTCTTTTTCTCTTGGCTCTTTTACATCAAGCATTTGGAGCAGGTTTATCGTGATGAGCAAACCATTCAGAGACAGGAAGATGAAAATCGTTCCTTGCAAGGAATAGTGGATAAGCTAGGTCATCTCTATGATGAAGTTCGAGGTTTCCGTCATGATTTTGCAGGAATTGTCGCCAGCATGGAGCCTGCCATAGCGAATCAAGACATGGCTGAGGTGTCTACCATTTATCAAGATGTTTTTCTAAAGACCAATGAAAAGCTGAGAAAGGCAGATTACACAGCCTTTAATCTTCACAATATCCATGACATAGCCATTCGCAATACCTTGGCAAAAGCCATGATTGTGGCAGATAAGCAGGGAATTCATTTTAGTTTGGAGACGGTGGGGGTTGTCGAAGAGCTGGCATTGCCGATGTTGGAGGCTATCCGTATCCTCTCTATCCTCACGACAAATGGCTTGGAGGCAGCTAGTGAGGCAGAAAATCCGCAGATTCGGGTTGCTTTGTTGGCAAGTGATAGGAGTGTCCGTTTTATCATTGAAACACTCGTAAGAAAGAAGAACTGAATCCCAGCATTCTCAGTCAAAAGGGTTATTCGACCAAGGGTAACCACAGTGGACTGGGCTTAGCGACCTTGGAGGATATGGTTTTTCATTATGATTTAAACTTAGATACCCAGCTAGGAGAGACGACTTTTAGACAAGATTTAGAATTGCCATTTAAGGATGAGAAACGAGGGGGAGAGGAATGAGAATTTTAGTTTTGGAAGACGATAGAGTCCAGCAAGGACGGATAGAGCAGACTTTACTAGATATTGGTCGCTCTCGCAATTTAAGATTGGAAATTGATATTGCCAAAAACTATGGAGATGTTGAAAAGTATTCTCAGTATTTTGATCATTACCAGCTCTATTTATTGGATTTAGAGATTGATGGAGAGCGTGAACGGGGCTTTCAGGTTGCTCAACAGGTTCGGGAGCGAGATCCCTTTACAAGTATTGTCTTTGTGTCCACACACTCGGAGGCCTTGCCACTAGCTTTTCGCTACCACTTGTCTGCCTTGGATTTTATTTCCAAGGATCAGCCAGAGGAGGATTACCGTCATCAGTTGGAGCGCTGTCTGAACTATGTACTGGCAGTGGATAAGAGGGAAAATATGCGTCTCTTCACCTATAGTTTTGAGGGAAGACGGGGCTTTACTCTGCCCTACCATGAAATTTTAGCCTTTGAAACTTCAGTGGAATCCCACCGTATCAAGGTCTATTATGCCAATCATTCTATCAAGACCATTTATGGCAGTCTTAAGGATATTGCTACCAAGGCTGAAAAAGATTACTTTGTCTATGCCAATCGCAATACTTTAGTCAGTTTACAGGCTATTGAAGAGATGACTGCCACAGAAGTGACCTTGTTAGAAGGCTTGCATTTCCCCGTATCACGAACAGCCAGAAGAACCCTAAAAAAACATCTCAACGTCTAATATCTGTTAGACTTGGGTGAGTTTATCAATAAGAATGTCGGAAAAGTTTCTGATATTCTTATTTTTTTGACTTCTTTTTCGAATAGATAAGTAAGAGGAAAAAAGAAAGGAGCCTAGTTCATGTTTATATCAATGTTCTACCCATGGTTCACTGAGTTATTTTTTAAATAAAATTTGATTTAGTTGTTTATTTTCGAAATTTTTTTCGAATAGATAAGTAAGAGGAAAAGGAAAGGAGCCTAGTTCATGTTTATATCAATGTTCTACCCATGGTTCACTGAGTTATTTTTTTAAATAAATTTAATTTAGTTGTACATTTTCGAAATTTTTTTTCGAATAAGATAAGTAAGAGGAAAAAGGAAAGGAGTCTAATTCATGTATCTACCAATTTTTCTATCCATGGTTTACTAAATTATTTTTTTCAAATAAATTTAATTTAGTTGTATATTTTCGAAATTTTTTTCGAATAGATAAGTAAGAGGAAAAGGAAAGGAGCCTAGTTCATGTTTATATCAATGTTCTACCCATGGTTCACTGAGTTATTTTTTAAATAAATTTAATTTAGTTGTACATTTTTGAATTGTTTTTCGAATAGATAAGTAAGAGGAAAAGGAAAGGAATAAAATAATGAAAGAACATTACTATGGATTTGTTGAGCTAACTTCGGAAGAATTGACCGATATTCAAGGTGGAGAAAGTTGGGCGAAGACCCTTGCAGATTGGTACCTTGGATTTCGTAGAGGTTTTGGTTTTTAGGAGGATAAGAGATGAATGAAATGAATGATAAGTATACTATTGAAGTATTAAAGGAAAGCGACTTAGCCTTGCTGGTGGGTGGTAGCAAGGAAAGCTATCAACGGGGTCTAATTACAGGTCTATTGTTACGCGGTGTATTTATTGGAACCCCATTTTTTAGAAGATAAGATTTAGAAAAAATAGAACAATAGGAGAAAAAGATGACAAATTTTGACAAAATGGAGCAGAACTTTGTAGCTCTTACAGAAGAAGAGTTGGTGAATGTAGATGGGGGAGCATTACCTCTTGTAGTCGCTGGAGTGTCTATTTGGAAGATAGGTGCAGCAGTAGCAGGTGGAGCAGCAGCGCTTTTTGCTGGAGGAGCAGCTTTGGGGTATTATGCGAATAGACCATAATCTGATTGTAGTCAGAGAGGCATTTCTATGTTTTTAAAAAAAGAAGTGATATTATTAGGGGTATTGTTATCGCTACGTATTATTTTTACTATCGTTCAAATTTTAATTGATTATAAAATATTATCTGGACAGTATAGTATAAATTTTATGGATATTTCAGAAGTATTTACCTATCCAATACTCATTTTAATCATTTACATAGCAATAAAATATAATATAAAGGAGTAATGACGAACATGAACTTAGAACAATTTTATCAATTATCTGACGATGAATTAGTGGGAACAAAAGGTGGTTTTGGTCTTGCGGAAGCAGTTGGGATTGCAGGAGTACTGAATGCTGCTGTACAAATTTTTAATGCTGGTTACAAATTTGGTTCAGATTTTGCTCGTCGTGGGCGTTAGATAATGAACAGTTGTAACCTTAATCTTAATACATTGTTACCTAAACTAGCCACGATATGTCCTTTGTTGGGAATAACTCTTAATCTCGCGCTTCATGTGATTCGTACAGGTTCGTTAGTATCCTTTAATTGGCAATGGACTTTGGTTGGTTTGCTTTTCTCAGCATATTTTGGTATTTTTCGCAAAGATTTATCAAAAAATAATCAAAATCATAAATGAAGAACATGAATCAAAAGGATTTTGTGCATGTGAATGGTAGCGTTTTTCCGCCATTCTTGTCAGGTAATTAGGAGTTTCTTATGAAAACATTTTTATTAGGTTTTGCTGAGGGTTATTTTACCGTATCACTCATTATCTACATCGCAACGTATTTGATTTTGAAAAATCCGATCAATACCCTATTTTATCCAGAAATTTACCCCGTTTTATTTGGGCTCTTTTATCTAGGATATAAGGTCAATAAAAAGCAAGTAGAGTAAGCGGTTAAGAATGACTTGTTAGTCTGTGCTAAAATGGTTAGGGTAGAATCTAAGAATGCATCACATTGGAGTTTAAAAGGAGTAACTATGAATCGTAATTTAGAACGGTGTTATCTATTCTGACTATGAATAGATTATACCAGAGATGGCTTAGAAATAGCAGGGACATTAAAAATTGAATAGGATGTCGTAAAGGTTACTATCAATGATTTATTTGTCCCAAGCTTGCCTAGGGTGACAGTAAAAAATCAATTTCCTTTCATACCATATTTTTAGTAGGTAGGACGTTTGTTCTGCCTATTTTTTTATCCAAAAAGTGCAGTTGGGAGGGAGATAGGCGCATTTGGGAAGGAAGTCCAGTTTTTGTTTGGGGATTGGGGTAAGATAGTTGTTATCAGATGAGTTTAGGAAAAGGAGATGAATATGAAATTTGGGAAACGTCACTATCGTCCGCAGGTGGATCAGATGGACTGCGGTGTAGCTTCATTGGCTATGGTTTTTGGCTACTATGGTAGCTATTATTCTTTGGCTCACTTGCGAGAATTGGCCAAGACGACTATGGATGGGACGACGGCTTTGGGATTGGTCAAGGTGGCAGAGGAGATTGGCTTTGAGACGCGGGCCATTAAGGCGGATATGACGCTCTTTGACTTGCCAGATTTGACTTTTCCTTTTGTTGCCCATGTTCTTAAGGAAGGAAATTGCTCCACTACTATGTGGTGACTGGGCAGGATAAGGATAGCATTCATATTGCCGACCCAGATCCTGGGGTGAAATTGACCAAACTGCCACGTGAGCGTTTTGCGGAAGAATGGACAGGAGTGACTCTGTTTATGGCCCCTAGTCCAGACTACAAGCCTCATAAGGATCAAAAGAATGGTCTGCTCTCTTTTATCCCTATATTAGTGAAGCAGCGTGGCTTGATTGCTAATATCGTTTTGGCGACGCTCTTGGTAACCGTGATTAATATTGTGGGTTCTTATTATCTACAGTCTATCATTGATACCTATGTGCCAGATCAAATGCGTTCGACACTGGGGATTATTTCTATTGGGCTGGTCATTGTCTATATTCTCCAGCAGATCTTGTCTTACGCTCAGGAGTATCTCTTACTTGTTTTGGGGCAACGCTTATCGATTGATGTGATTTTGTCCTATATCAAGCATGTTTTTCACCTGCCTATGTCCTTTTTTGCGACACGTCGTACAGGGGAAATCGTGTCTCGTTTTACAGATGCTAACAGTATTATCGATGCGCTGGCTTCGACTATTCTTTCGATTTTCCTAGATGTGTCAACGGTTGTCATTATTTCTCTTGTTTTATTTTCACAAAATACCAATCTCTTTTTCATGACCTTATTGGCGCTTCCTATCTACACAGTGATTATCTTTGCTTTTATGAAGCCGTTTGAAAAGATGAATCGGGATACCATGGAAGCCAATGCGGTTCTGTCTTCTTCTATCATTGAGGACATCAATGGTATTGAGACTATCAAGTCCTTGACCAGTGAGAGTCAGCGTTACCAAAAAATTGACAAGGAATTTGTGGATTATCTGAAAAAATCCTTTACCTATAGTCGGGCAGAGAGTCAGCAAAAGGCTCTGAAAAAAGTTGCCCATCTCTTGCTCAATGTCGGTATTCTCTGGATGGGGGCTGTTCTGGTCATGGATGGCAAGATGAGTTTGGGGCAGTTGATTACCTATAATACCTTGCTTGTTTACTTTACCAATCCTTTGGAAATATCATCAATCTGCAAACCAAGCTTCAGACAGCGCAGGTTGCTAATAACCGTCTGAACGAGGTTTATCTGGTAGCTTCTGAGTTTGAGGAGAAGAAAACGGTCGAGGACTTGAGCTTGATGAAGGGAGAGATGACTTTCAAGCAGGTTTACTACAAGTATGGCTATGGTCGAGATGTCTTGTCGGATATCAATTTTACCATTCCCCAAGGTTCTAAAGTAGCTTTTGTGGGGATTTCAGGATCAGGTAAGACGACCTTGGCCAAGATGATGGTTAATTTTTACGACCCAAGTCAGGGAGAGATTAGTCTGGGTGGTGTCAATCTCAATCAGATTGATAAAAAAGCCTTGCGCCAGTATATCAACTATCTGCCTCAACAGCCCTATGTCTTTAACGGAACGATTTTGGACAATCTTCTTTTGGGAGCCAAGGAGGGGACGACTCAAGAGGATATCTTGCGGGCGGTCGAGTTGGCAGAGATTCGGGAGGATATCGAGCGCATGCCACTGAATTACCAGACAGAATTGACTTCGGATGGGGCAGGAATTTCAGGTGGTCAACGGCAGAGAATCGCTCTGGCGCGTGCTCTCTTGACAGATGCACCGGTCTTGATTTTGGATGAGGCGACCAGCAGTTTGGATATTTTGACAGAGAAGCGGATCGTAGATAATCTCATGGCTTTAGACAAGACCTTGATTTTCATTGCTCACCGCTTGACCATTGCAGAGCGGACAGAGAAGGTTGTTGTCTTGGATCAGGGCAAGATTGTTGAAGAAGGAAAGCATGCTGATTTGCTTGCACAGGGTGGCTTTTACGCCCATTTGGTCAATAGCTAGAAAGAGGAGAGGATGAAACCAGAATTTTTAGAAAGTGCGGAGTTTTATAATCGTCGTTACCATAATTTTTCCAGTCGGGTGATTGTACCCATGTCGCTTCTGCTCGTGTTTTTACTTGGCTTTGCAACTATTGCAGAGAAGGAGATGAGTTTGTCTACAAGAGCGACTGTCGAGCCTAGTCGTATCCTTGCAAATATCCAGTCAACTAGCAACAATCGCATTCTTGTCAATCATTTGGAAGAAAATAAGTTGGTTAAGAAGGGAGATCTTCTGGTTCAATATCAAGAAGGGGCAGAGGGTGTCCAAGCGGAGTCTTATGCCAGTCAGTTGGACATGCTTAAGGATCAAAAAAAGCAATTGGAGTATTTGCAAAAAAAGTCTGCAAGAAGGGGAGAACCACTTTCCAGAGGAGGATAAGTTTGGCTACCAAGCCACCTTTCGCGACTACATCAGTCAAGCAGGCAGTCTTAGGGCTAGTACATCGCAACAAAATGAGACCATCGCATCCCAGAATGCAGCAGCTAGCCAAACCCAAGTCGAAATCGGCAACCTCATCAGTCAAACAGAGGCTAAAATTCGCGATTACCAGACAGCTAAGTCAGCTATTGAAACAGGTGCTTCCTTGGCCAGTCAGAATCTAGCCTACTCTCTCTACCAGTCCTATAAGTCTCAGGGCGAGGAAAATCCGCAATCTAAGGCCCAGGCTGTTGCTCAGGTAGAAGCACAGCTCTCTCAGTTAGAATCCAGTCTTGCTACTTACCGTGTTCAGTATGCAGGTTCAGGTACCCAGCAAGCCTATGCGTCAGGCTTAGGCAGTCAATTGGAGTCTCTCAAATCACAACACTTGGCTAAGGTTGGTCAAGAATTGACCCTTTTAGACCAGAAAATCTTGGAGGCAGAGTCAGGCAAGAAGGTTCAGGGAAATCTTTTAGATAAGGGGAAAATTACGGCGAGTGAGGATGGGGTGCTTCATCTTAATCCTGAGACCAGTGATTCTACTATGGTAGCAGAAGGTGCCTTACTAGCCCAACTTTATCCGTCCTTGGAAAAAGAAGGAAAAGCCAAACTAACAGCTTATCTTAGTTCAAAAGATGTAGCAAGAGTCAAGGTCGGTGATTCTGTTCGCTATACTACGACTCATGATGCCAAGAATCAGCTTTTCCTAGATTCTACTATTACAAGTATTGATGCGACAGCTACCAAGACTGAAAAAGGGAATTTCTTTAAAATTGAGGCGGAGACTAATCTAACTTCGGAGCAGGCTGAAAAACTTCGGTACGGGGTGGAAGGTCGCCTGCAGATGATTACGGGCAAGAAAAGTTACCTACGTTATTATTTGGATCAATTTTTGAACAAAGAGTAATGTTCGTGTTTTTAGAGTTAAATGATTTTTAAACTGTGAGAAAGATTCTTCTTGCAGTTTTTTTCTTTACTATTTTCGATGATAATCTTATATTTATTCGTTTAAATTCTTGTATTTTTAGGTTTTTTGTGGTAGAATGTGCTCAAGTAATACGAAAGGCGAACTTTAAAATGTCAAAACAATTGATCTATTCGGGAAAAGCTAAAGATATCTATACAACTGAGGATGAAAATCTTATTATTTCAACTTACAAGGACCAGGCGACTGCTTTCAATGGTGTCAAGAAGGAGCAGATTGCAGGTAAGGGAGTGTTGAATAATCAGATTTCATCTTTTATTTTTGAGAAATTAAATGCGGCTGGTGTGGCGACTCACTTTGTGGAGAAACTTTCGGACACGGAACAACTCAATAAAAAGGTTAAGATTATTCCTTTGGAAGTCGTGCTTCGCAACTACACGGCTGGTTCCTTTTCAAAACGTTTTGGCGTAGACGAAGGTATCGCATTTGAGATTCCGATTGTCGAATTTTACTATAAAAATGATGATTTGGATGACCCCTTTATCAATGACGAACATGTGAAATTCCTACAGATTGCGGATGACCAGCAAATCGCCTACTTGAAGGAAGAAACTCGTCGAATCAATGAACTTTTGAAAGGTTGGTTTGCTGAAATTGGGCTTAAGTTGATTGACTTTAAGCTAGAGTTCGGTTTTGGAAAGGATGGCAAGATTATCTTGGCAGATGAATTTTCACCAGATAACTGCCGTTTGTGGGATGCGGATGGCAACCACATGGATAAGGATGTTTTCCGTAGAGGTCTGGGCGAATTAACAGATGTTTACGAGATTGTTTGGGAAAAGTTGCAGGAATTGAAATAATCTATTTGCAAGACTCTCAAGGTCATTTGGAAACATTGCAAGAGCTGAAATAAAGGAATAAGAATTGATGGATAAACGTATTTTTGTTGAAAAAAAGGCTGATTTTCAGGTCAAGTCAGAGAGTTTGGTGAGAGAGCTCCAACACAACTTGGGACTTTCAAGCTTGAAAAGTATTCGCATCGTGCAAGTGTATGATGTATTTGACTTGGCAGAGGACCTGTTTGCACCTGCAGAGAAGCACATCTTCTCTGAGCAGGTGACAGACCATGTCTTGGACGAAACTGCTGTGCAGGCGGATCTTGCTAACTATGCTTTCTTTGCCATTGAAAGCCTACCAGGACAGTTTGACCAGCGTGCGGCTTCTTCACAGGAAGCCTTGCTTTGCTGGGAAGTTCGAGTGATGTGACAGTCAATACAGCCCAACTGTACTTGGTCAATAAAGATATCGATGCTACTGAGTTAGAAGCGGTCAAGAACTACTTGCTCAATCCAGTGGATTCTCGTTTCAAGGACATCACGACAGGGATTGCCAAGCAGAAATTTTCAGAGTCAGACAAGACCATTCCTAAATTGACTTTCTTTGAAAACTATACAGCAGAAGACTTTGCTCGCTACAAGGCTGAGCAAGGGATGGCCATGGAAGTGGATGATTTGCTCTTTATCCAAGACTACTTTAAGTCAATCGGGCGCGTGCCAACTGAGACGGAACTCAAGGTTTTGGATACTTACTGGTCTGACCACTGCCGTCACACAACTTTTGAGACAGAGTTGAAACACATCGACTTTTCAGCTTCTAAATTTCAAAAGCAATTGCAGTCAACCTATGACAAATATATCGCTATGCGCGATGAGTTGGGGCGTTCTGAAAAACCGCAAACCTTGATGGATATGGCCACTATTTTCGGTCGTTATGAGCGTGCTAATGGACGTTTGGATGATATGGAAGTGTCAGACGAAATCAATGCTTGCTCAGTCGAAATTGAAGTGGACGTTGATGGTGTCAAGGAACCTTGGCTCCTAATGTTCAAGAATGAAACTCACAACCACCCAACGGAAATTGAGCCATTTGGTGGGGCGGCTACTTGTATCGGTGGTGCTATTCGTGACCCATTGTCAGGACGTTCATACGTTTACCAAGCTATGCGTATCTCAGGTGCCGGTGATATTACAGCACCGATTTCGGGAAACGCGTGCTGGGAAATTGCCACAACAGGTCATTTCTAAGACAGCGGCTCATGGTTATTCCTCATATGGTAACCAGATTGGGCTTGCAACAACCTACGTTCGTGAATACTTCCACCCAGGCTTTGTAGCTAAACGTATGGAACTTGGTGCCGTTGTTGGTGCGGCTCCTAAGGGCAATGTTGTCCGTGAAACCGGAAGCGGGTGATGTCATTATCCTCCTTGGAGGTAAGACTGGACGTGATGGTGTCGGTGGTGCGACGGGCTCTTCTAAGGTTCAAACGGTTGAGTCTGTGGAAACTGCTGGAGCTGAGGTTCAAAAAGGGAATGCCATCGAAGAACGCAAGATTCAACGTCTGTTCCGTAATGGCGATGTGACACGTCTTATCAAGAAGTCCAATGACTTTGGGGCAGGCGGTGTCTGTGTAGCCATCGGTGAATTGGCAGACGGTCTTGAAATCGACCTCAACAAGGTTCCTCTTAAATACCAAGGCTTGAATGGTACCGAAATTGCCATCTCTGAATCACAAGAACGGATGGCGGTTGTGGTTCGTCCTGAGGACGTAGATGCATTTGTTGTAGAATGTAACAAAGAGAATATTGATGCTGTTGTTGTTGCGACAGTGACAGAAAAACCAAATCTAGTTATGCACTGGAATGGTGAAATCATTGTCGACTTGGAACGTTGTTTCCTTGATACAAATGGTGTACGTGTTGTTGTAGATGCTAAGGTCGTTGACAAGGATGTCAAGCTTCCAGAAGAACGTCAAACATCTGCTGAAACACTGGAAGCAGATACTCTTGAGGTTCTATCTGACCTCAATCATGCCAGTCAAAAAGGCTTGCAGACTATCTTTGACTGTTCTGTCGGTCGTTCAACGGTCAATCACCCACTTGGCGGTCGTTACCAACTTACACCAACTGAGGCTTCTGTGCAGAAATTACCAGTTCAACACGGTGTGACTCATACTGCGTCAGTCATGGCTCAAGGTTTCAACCCTTATCTAGCTGAATGGTCTCCATACCACGGTGCTGCCTATGCGGTGATCGAAGCAACTGCTCGATTGGTTGCTGCTGGTGCCAACTGGTCTAAGGCTCGCTTCTCTTATCAAGAGTACTTCGAGCGCATGGACAAACAAGCCGAGCGTTTTGGTCAGCCAGTAGCAGCTCTCCTAGGCTCTATCGAAGCTCAGATTCAGCTTGGCTTGCCATCTATCGGTGGTAAGGACTCTATGTCTGGTACCTTTGAAGAATTGACGGTGCCACCAACCTTGGTTGCTTTTGGAGTGACAACAGCAGATAGCCGTAAGGTGCTCTCTCCAGAATTTAAAGTTGCTGGTGAAAACATCTACTACATCCCAGGTCAAGCTCTTGCTGCAGAGATTGATTTTGACTTGATTAAGAAAAATTTTGCTCGGTTTGAAGCACTTCAAAAGACTCACAAAGTGACATCTGCATCAGCTGTCAAATATGGTGGTGTGGTTGAAAGTTTGACACTTGCTACTTTTGGAAATCATATCGGTGCAGAAGTAACCTTGCCTGAACTTGAAACGGCTTTGACAGCTCAATTGGGTGGATTTGTCTTCACATCGCCTGAAGAAATTGCTGGAGTAGAGAAAATCGGTCAAACAAGTGCAGACTTTACACTGACTGTCAACGGTGTGAAGCTAGATGGACACAAGCTTGACAGTGCCTTCCAAGGAAACTGGAAGAAGTTTACCCAACAGAATTTGCTCAAGCCAAAGAACTGGCTGAAGTTCCAGCTATCGTTACTGACGTAATCATCAAAGGTAAAGAAAAGGTTGAAAAACCGGTGGTTTACATTCCAGTCTTCCCAGGAACCAACTCAGAATATGACTCAGCCAAGGCCTTTGAAAAAGAAGGTGCAGAGGTCAATTTGGTGCCATTTGTGACCTTGAATGAAGAAGCTATTGTCAAGTCAGTTGAAACTATGGTTGACAATATTGGAAAGGCTAACATTCTCTTCTTTGCAGGTGGATTCTCAGCTGCGGACGAGCCAGATGGTTCAGCCAAGTTTATTGTCAATATTCTGCTTAATGAAAAAGTGCGTGCAGCTATTGATAGCTTTATCGCTCGTGGTGGCTTGATTATCGGTATCTGTAATGGATTCCAGGCCCTCGTCAAATCAGGCCTCCTACCATACGGAAACTTCGAAGATGCTACTAGTACTAGCCCAACCCTCTTCTACAATGATGCCAACCAACACGTGGCCAAGATGGTGGAAACTCGCATTGCCAATACTAACTCACCATGGTTGGCTGGGGTGCAAGTGGGCGATATCCACGCTATTCCTGTTTCGCACGGGGAAGGGAAGTTTGTCGTGACGGCTGAGGAATTTGCGGAGCTCCGTGACAATGGTCAAATCTTTAGCCAATACGTTGACTTTGACGGCAAACCAAGTATGGACTCTAAGTACAATCCAAATGGTTCTGTCCATGCCATCGAAGGAATTACTAGCAAGAATGGCCAAATCATTGGTAAGATGGGCCACTCAGAACGTTATGAAGACGGTCTTTTCCAAAACATTCCAGGAAATAAAGACCAGCACCTGTTCGCGTCAGCGGTTAAATATTTTACTGGAAAATAAGACTTACAGATTTTCTAATAGATAGTATCAGTAATGTAAAAGTCATGTAAATTTAGCTCTTGGTGCTACACAAATAAAAATTAGGTATATAAAATGACATACGAAGTAAAATCTCTTAATGAAGAATGTGGTGTTTTCGGTATCTGGGGACATCCAGATGCTGCTAAATTGACCTATTTTGGTCTCCATAGTCTTCAGCACCGTGGTCAAGAGGGGGCGGGAATCCTCTCCAATGACCAAGGGAAACTAAGCGGCATCGCGATATGGGTCTTCTATCAGAAGTCTTCAGAAATCCTGCTAACTTAGATAAATTGACAGGAACTGGTGCGATTGGGCATGTGCGTTATGCAACTGCTGGCGAAGCTTCTGTAGATAATATCCAGCCTTTCCTCTTCCGTTTTCACGATATGCAGTTTGGGTTGGCTCATAATGGAAATCTGACTAATGCAGCCTCTCTCAAGAAAGAACTGGAACAAAGAGGCGCGATTTTCAGCGCGACTTCGGACTCGGAAATCTTGGCTCACCTCATTCGTCGTAGTCACAATCCTAGTCTGATGGGCAAAATCAAGGAGGCACTCAGCCTTGTCAAAGGTGGTTTTGCTTATATCTTGCTATTTGAAGATAAGTTGATTGCGGCTCTTGACCCAAATGGTTTTCGTCCGCTTTCTATCGGGAAAATGGCTAACGGAGCAGTAGTCGTTTCTTCTGAAACCTGTGCTTTTGAAGTCATTGGTGCCGAGTGGATTCGTGATTTGAAGCCAGGTGAGATTGTGATCATTGATGACAAGGGCATCCAGTATGACAACTATACAGATGATACCCAGTTAGCAATCTGTTCTATGGAGTATATCTATTTTGCCCGCCCTGATTCTAATATCCACGGTGTCAATGTCCATACGGCTCGTAAACGTATGGGTGCCCAATTGGCGCGTGAATTCAAGCATGAGGCGGATATCGTGGTCGGTGTGCCCAATTCGTCCCTCAGCGCGGCTATGGGATTTGCGGAAGAGTCCGGGCTACCAAATGAAATGGGCCTCATCAAGAATCAATACACCCAACGCACCTTTATCCAACCGACTCAAGAATTGCGGGAGCAAGGGGTACGGATGAAACTCTCTGCTGTTTCAGGCGTTGTAAAAGGCAAGCGTGTGGTTATGATTGATGACTCTATTGTACGTGGAACAACCTCTCGTCGTATCGTTCAGCTCTTGAAAGAAGCTGGTGCGACTGAGGTTCACGTTGCCATTGGCAGTCCAGCGCTAGCTTATCCATGCTTCTACGGGATTGATATTCAGACCCGTCAGGAGCTGATTGCGGCCAATCATACTGTTGAAGAAACTCGCCAAATCATTGGTGCGGACAGTCTGACCTATCTTTCAATTGATGGTTTGATTGAGTCGATTGGGATTGAAACAGATGCACCAAATGGTGGTCTCTGTGTCGCTTATTTTGATGGTAATTACCCAACGCCTCTCTACGACTATGAAGAAGACTATCGTAGAAGTTTAGAAGAAAAGACTAGTTTTTACAAGTGAGTTACTGAGATTCTCCATAAAAGAAAAGGAATAAAGAAATGGCAAATAAAAATGCGTACGCTCAATCTGGTGTGGATGTTGAAGCGGGTTATGAAGTTGTTGAACGGATTAAAAAGCACGTGGCTCGTACGGAGCGTGCAGGTGTCATGGGAGCTCTGGGTGGCTTTGGTGGTATGTTTGACCTTTCAAAGACTGGGGTTAAAGAACCCGTCTTGATTTCAGGAACTGACGGTGTCGGAACCAAGCTCATGCTGGCTATCAAGTACGACAAGCACGATACCATCGGTCAGGACTGTGTAGCCATGTGTGTCAATGATATCATCGCTGCGGGTGCGGAACCCCTCTATTTTCTCGACTATGTGGCGACAGGTAAGAATGAACCAGCTAAGCTAGAGCAAGTCGTTGCTGGTGTGGCAGAAGGTTGTGTGCAGGCAGGCGCTGCCCTCATTGGTGGGGAAACGGCTGAAATGCCTGGCATGTACGGCGAAGATGACTATGACTTGGCTGGTTTTGCGGTCGGTGTGGCTGAAAAATCTCAAATCATTGATGGTTCAAAAGTGGCAGAAGGAGATGTTCTTCTCGGACTTGCTTCAAGTGGGATTCATTCCAATGGTTACTCTCTCGTCCGTCGTGTCTTTGCGGATTACACAGGTGAGGAAGTCTTGCCAGAATTGGAAGGCAAGCAACTCAAGGAAGTTCTTCTTGAGCCGACTCGTATCTATGTCAAGGCTGTTTTGCCACTCATCAAGGAAGAGTTAGTCAACGGCATTGCCCACATCACTGGTGGTGGCTTTATCGAAAATGTCCCTCGTATGTTTGTAGCTGACCTAGCAGCTGAGATTGAAGAAAGCAAGGTACCAGTTTTGCCAATCTTCAAAGCCCTTGAAAAATACGGTGAAATCAAGCATGAGGAAATGTTTGAAATCTTCAATATGGGTGTGGGGCTTATGTTGGCAGTTAGCCCTGAAAATGTAACTCGTGTCAAGGAATTGTTGAATGAACCAGTCTATGAAATTGGTCGCATCGTCAAGAAAGAAAACGAAAGTGTCATCATCAAATGAAAAAAATAGCGGTTTTTGCCTCTGGTAATGGCTCAAATTTTCAGGTGATTGCCGAAGAATTTCCAGTGGAGTTTGTCTTTTCAGACCATCGTGACGCCTATGTGCTCGAACGTGCAGACAAGCTCGGCGTTTTGTCCTATGCTTTTGAACTCAAGGAGTTTGAGAGCAAGGCTGACTACGAAGCAGCCCTTGTCGAACTTTTGGAAGAGCACCAGATTGACTTGGTTTGTCTAGCTGGCTATATGAAAATCGTTGGACCAACCTTATTGGCAGCCTATGAAGGCCGAATCATCAACATTCATCCAGCCTACTTGCCAGAATTTCCAGGAGCTCATGGGATTGAGGATGCTTGGAATGCTGACGTGGATCAGTCTGGTGTGACCATTCACTGGGTAGATTCTGGTGTGGACACTGGTAAGATCATCAAACAAGTCCGTGTGCCACGGTTAGCTGATGATTCCATTGACAGTTTTGAAGAACGGATTCATGAAGCGGAATATCAGCTCTATCCAGAAGTGTTGGAATGTTTGGGAGTAGGGAGAAGATAAGAAGTAAATCAAATTTTGATTGTGCAATCTTGCTAGGAGAAAAAATGATTGAGATAAAATTAGTAGATGAGAGCAGTTTTCAGGCAGTGCTGGATTTGAAATATCTGAAGCTGATGAACGAGCACGTTTCGTGTCTCCAAATGTACGCTCTTTAGCTGACGCATGGCTCTACCGAGAGAATGGGGATGTGTTTCCAATGGCAATTTATTGGAATGAGCTTGTAGTTGGTTTTCTCCTGTTGGAAATAGATAAGGATGAAGCGGAATACTTTATCTGGCGGATAATGATTGGCCAGCAGTACCAAGGAAGAGGTTATGGACGAAAAGCCGTGGAAGTTCTGATCAAAAAGGCTCAGATGGATAGCGATTGCAATCATATTATCGCAGATTATGTGGTTGGAAATGAAAAAATGAAGCACCTGTTGACTAGTTTGGGTTTTCAGGAAACAGGATTTATAGAAGAAAATAATGAAGTCGCTATGCGCTTGGACCTAAAGAAAGAGGAATAGAATGACGAAAAAAGCTTTAATCAGTATCTCAAACAAAGAGGGTATTGTTGAATTTGCCTAAGAACTTAAAAAAACTCGGTTGGGACATCATCTCAACAGGTAGAACCAAGGTTGTCCTTGATAATGCTGGGGTGAGCACCATTGTCATTGATGATTCATATGATATCTTTGATTTTAAATTGGAGTCAGTGATTGTCGAAGACGGCTTCAAACGGAGGTATTTGTAATGTTAGAATCTAAAAAAACAACTCGATATGTATTTTATGTCTATCTGATGTTATTAACTTGGGGAATCTTATTTAAGTTTGAGACCAATCCTGAATTTATAGCATTTTTCTTAGCTCCAAGGTACATCAATTGGATTCCATTTTCAGAACCACTAATAGTAGATGGAAAAATTGTTTTTGCTGAAATGTTATTTAATCTGATTTCCTTTATTCCATTAGGTGTTTGTTTCCCTCTGATAAAAACTAATTTATCTAGTTTAAGAATAGTCGGGACAGGTTTCTTGATTAGTTTATTGTTTGAGTGCTTACAGTATATTTTAGCAATAGGCATAACAGATATAACGGATTTGACTTTAAATACGCTAGGTGTTTGTGTAGGCTTACTGATTTATCAAATTTTTATAAGAGTGTTCAAATCACAGACTAGAAAATGGATCAATATCTTAGGTATGCTTAGCCTTGGTTTTGCTTATCTTGTTTTACTGTTACTGCATTTAATTGGTGTTTAACTAATGATTAAAAAGGAGAATATAATGACTAAACGCGCCTTAATCAGCGTCTCAGACAAAGTCCGTGTGCCACGGCTGGCTGATGATACCGTCGAAAGCTTTGAAGCTCGCATTCATGAGGCAGAGTACAAGTTGTATCCGGAGGTGCTGGATAGTTTGGGAGTAGGGAGAAGGTAAGAAGTAAATCAAGTTTTGATTGTGCAATATTGCTAGGAGAAAAAATGATTGAGATGAAATTAGTAGATGAGAGCAGTTTTCAGGCAGTGTTGGATTTGAAAATATCTGAAGCTGATGAACGAGCACGTTTCGTAGCTCCAAATGTACGCTCTTTAGCTGACGCATGGCTCTATCGGGAAAATGAAGATGTGTTTCCGAGGGCAATCTATTGGGATAAGCAAGTGGTTGGCTTTCTCCTGCTGGAAATAGACGTGGATGAAGCGGAATACTTTATCTGGCGGATAATGATTGGTCAGCAGTACCAAGGAAGAGGTTATGGTCGAAAAGCCTTGGAAGTTCTAATCAAAGAGGCTCAGATGGATAGAGCTTGCAGTCATATTGTTGCAGATTATGTGGTTGGAAATGAAAAAATGAAGCACCTGCTGACTAGTCTGGGGTTTCAGGAAACAGAATTTATAGAAGAAAATAACGAAGTCGCTATGCGCTTAGACCTAAAGAAAGAGGAATAGAATGACGAAAAAAGCCTTAATCAGCGTCTCAGACAAAGCGGGCATTGTTGAATTTGCCCAAGAACTCAAAAAACTTGGTTGGGAAATTATCTCGACAGGTGGAACCAAGGTTGCCCTTGATAATGCTGGGGTGGACACCATTGCCATTGATGATGTGACTGGTTTTCCAGAAATGATGGACGGTCGTGTCAAGACCCTTCATCCAAATATCCACGGAGGTCTTCTTGCTCGTCGTGACCTTGATAGTCATCTAGAAGCGGCTAAGGACAATCAGATTGAGCTCATCGACCTTGTGGTGGTTAACCTTTACCCATTCAAGGAAACGATTCTCAAACCAGACGTGACTTATGCTGATGCGGTGGAGAATATCGATATCGGCGGGCCATCTATGCTTCGTTCAGCAGCTAAAAACCATGCCAGCGTGACGGTTGTGGTAGACCCTGCTGACTATACAGTGGTTTTGGACGAGTTGTCAGCCAATGGTGAAACTACTTATGAAACTCGACAACGTTTAGCGGCCAAGGTTTTCCGTCACACAGCGGCTTATGACGCCTTGATTGCAGAGTATTTCACAGCTCAAGTGGGTGAAAGCAAACCTGAAAAGCTGACCTTGACCTATGACCTCAAGCAGGCCATGCGCTATGGGGAAAATCCTCAACAGGATGCAGATTTCTACCAAAAAGCTTGCCGACTGACTATTCTATTGCATCGGCGAAACAGCTTAACGGGAAGGAATTATCTTTTAACAATATCCGTGACGCTGATGCGGCCATCCGTATCATCCGTGATTTCAAAGACCGTCCAACCGTTGTGGCTCTCAAACACATGAATCCATGCGGTATTGGTCATGCAGATGATATCGAAACTGCTTGGGACTATGCCTATGAGTCCGACCCGGTGTCTATCTTTGGTGGTATCGTCGTTCTCAATCGTGAGGTGGATGCTGCGACAGCTGAGAAGATGCACGGGGTTTTCCTTGAAATCATCATCGCACCAAGCTATACGGATGAGGCGCTAGCTATTTTGACCAACAAAAAGAAAAACTTGCGCATTCTTGCCTTGCCATTTGATGCTCAAGACGCTAGCGAAGTGGAAGCAGAATACACAGGTGTAGTTGGTGGACTTCTGGTGCAAAACCAAGATGTGGTCAAGGAAAGCCCAGCCGATTGGCAAGTGGTGACCAAACGCCAGCCAACTGAGACAGAAGCGACTGCTCTTGAGTTCGCTTGGAAAGCTATCAAGTACGTCAAATCAAACGGTATCATCGTGACCAATGATCATATGACGCTGGGTGTTGGACCAGGTCAAACTAACCGTGTGGCTTCTGTTCGTATTGCCATCGACCAAGCCAAAGACCGTCTGGACGGCGCGGTCCTTGCTTCCGATGCCTTCTTCCCATTTGCGGATAATGTGGAAGAAATTGCCAAAGCAGGTATCAAGGCGATAATCCAGCCGGGTGGGTCCGTCCGTGACCAAGAATCCATCGAAGCAGCGAACAAGTATGGCTTGACTATGGTCTTCACAGGAGTGAGACATTTTAGACATTAAGAATGCTAAAGGGAAGAAAACAGTTTCTTTCCTTTTTTTGCGTAAAAACGCGGAGTGAAACAAGATTAAAACGAACGTTTGTGATATAATGTTAGTAAATAATTCGCAAAGAGGTTGAGAGATGAAGCTGTTAGTTGTCGGTTCGGGTGGTCGTGAACATGCGATTGCTAAGAAGTTGCTTGAGTCAAAAGAGGTAGAAAAGGTTTTTGTTGCCCCTGGGAATGACGGGATGACCTTGGATGGTTTGGAATTGGTAAATATCTCTATTTCCGAACATTCTAAATTGATTGAGTTTGCAAAAGCCAACGATATTGCTTGGTCATTTATCGGGCCAGATGATGCCCTTGCTGCTGGTATCGTGGATGATTTTAATGCAGCTGGTCTCAAAGCCTTTGGTCCGACAAGATTGGCAGCTGAGCTAGAGTGGTCCAAAGATTTTGCTAAGGAAATCATGGTCAAATATGGCGTTCCGACAGCAGCCTATGGCACATTCTCAGATTTCGAGGAAGCCAAGGCCTATATCGAAAGCAGGGTGCGCCTATCGTCGTCAAGGCGGATGGCTTGGCGCTTGGGAAGGGTGTCGTCGTTGCTGAGACGGTTGAGCAAGCGGTCGAAGCCGCTCACGAGATGCTTTTGGACAATAAATTCGGTGACTCAGGTGCGCGTGTGGTCATCGAGGAATTCCTCGACGGTGAGGAGTTCTCTCTCTTTGCCTTTGTCAATGGGGACAAGTTCTACATTATGCCAACGGCTCAGGATCACAAACGTGCCTATGATGGCGACAAGGGCCCTAACACGGGAGGGATGGGTGCCTATGCGCCAGTTCCACACTTGCCACAGAGCGTGGTTGCCACAGCGGTTGAGACTATTGTCAAGCCAGTCCTAGAGGGGATGATTAAGGAAGGTCGCCCTTATCTGGGTGTTCTTTATGCGGGGCTTATCTTGACAGCTGATGGACCTAAGGTTATCGAGTTTAACGCTCGTTTCGGAGATCCAGAAACGCAAATTATCTTGCCTCGTCTGACATCTGACTTTGCACAAAATATTACGGATATCCTCGATGGCAAGGAGCCAAACATCACCTGGACTGACAAGGGTGTGACTCTGGGTGTGGTTGTCGCATCCAATGGTTACCCGCTAGAATATGAAAAGGGTGTTGAATTGCCAACCAAGACAGAAGGCGACATCATCACCTACTATGCAGGGACTAAGTTTTCGGAAAATAGCAGAGCACTGCTGTCAAATGGCGGACGTGTCTATATGCTCGTCACCACAGCAGACACCGTCAAAGAATCCCAAAACACCATCTACAGCGAACTTAACAAACAAAACACAGAAGGCCTCTTCTACAGAACAGATATCGGAAGCAAGGCGATTCGATAAAGATATAAGAAAAGGCGACGTAGTCGCCAAACACGATAATGGTCGCCGTGGTGAAAAGACCAGAACAGATTCTGTTCTGGTCGGGGGAAAATTTGAGACCTTAGGCTCAAAGTTTAGGAATGAAACCGAAGGTTTGCTTCCGTCCCCACCACCTAAGACCATTATCAAAAAAGAAGAAAAGGAAAAATTATGACTAAACCAATTATTTCCATCATCATGGGCTCCAAATCCGACTGGGCAACCATGCAAAAAACAGCTGAAGTCCTAGACCGCTTCGGCGTTGCTTACGAAAAGAAAGTTGTCTCTGCCCACCGCACACCAGATCTCATGTTCAAGCATGCAGAAGAGGCCCGTAGCCGTGGCATCAAGGTTATCATCGCAGGTGCAGGTGGCGCAGCTCACTTGCCGGGCATGGTAGCGGCAAAAACCACTCTTCCAGTCATCGGGGTACCTGTCAAATCACGTGCACTTAGTGGCGTGGACTCGCTCTACTCCATCGTACAGATGCCGGGTGGGGTGCCTGTTGCGACAATGGCTATCGGTGAAGCTGGTGCGACAAACGCAGCCCTCTTTGCCCTCCGTCTCCTTTCAGTAGAGGATCAGACTGTTGCGACAGCATTGGCAGATTTTGCAGAAGAACAAGGAAAAATCGCAGAGGAGTCTACAAATGAGCTCATCTAAAACAATCGGCATTATCGGTGGTGGTCAACTGGGTCAGATGATGGCCATTTCTGCTATCTATATGGGTCACAAGGTTATCGCGCTGGATCCTGCGGCGGATTGCCCGGCCTCTCGCGTTGCGGAAATCATCGTGGCTCCTTATGACGATGTGGATGCCCTTCGTCAGCTGGCGGACCGCTGTGATGTTCTCACTTATGAATTTGAAAATGTCGATGCTGACGGTTTGGATACTGTCATTAAGGATGGACAACTTCCTCAGGGGACAGACCTACTTCGCATTTCTCAAAATCGGATTTTTGAAAAGGACTTCCTCTTAAACAAGGCACAAGTCACTGTGGCTCCTTACAAGGTTGTGAATTCTAGTCAAGACTTGGCGGAGATTGACCTGTCCAAAAACTATGTCCTAAAGACTGCGACTGGTGGCTACGATGGGCATGGGCAAAAGGTCATTCGTTCAGAAGCAGACTTGGAAGAAGCCTATGAACTAGCAGACTCAGCAGACTGCGTTTTGGAAGAATTTGTCAACTTCGACCTTGAAATTTCTGTTATTGTATCAGGAAATGGCAAGGATGTGATAGTTTTCCCAGTTCAGGAAAATATCCACCGAAACAACATTCTTTCAAAAACCATTGTGCCAGCCCGTATTTCAGAAAGTTTAGCTGAAAAAGCTAAAGCCATGGCAGTACGAATTGCTGAACAGCTGAACTTGTCTGGCACCCTTTGCGTGGAAATGTTTGCGACAGCTGATGACATCATTGTCAACGAAATTGCCCCACGTCCACACAACTCTGGTCACTACTCGATCGAAGCTTGCGACTTCTCCCAGTTTGACACTCATATTCTCGGCGTTCTCGGAGCACCATTGCCAGCTATCCATCTACATGCGCCTGCTGTCATGCTCAATGTCCTTGGACAGCATGTCAAGGCTGCTGAAAAATATGTCACAGAAAATCCAAGCGCCCACCTCCACATGTATGGTAAAATAGAAGCGAAGCACAACCGTAAAATGGGACATGTGACTTTGTTTAGTGATGAGCCGGATGAGGTTGAGGAGATAAAAGTTAATATCAGTATCTGTCAGGTGTCTGGGGGTATTTAATTTATTGTCATATGGAAATAGAAATTAAATGTTTTGTAAGAATATATATTAAAAAAGACTGATCAGTATAGATTTTAAGTGAGGAAATTATGAAAGTTAAAATTACAAATTTGAGAGCATTATATGATACTAGTGATATAAAAATTTCTCCAATTACAGTTCTTTTGGGGAAAAATAGTGTGGGGAAAGCACTTTTGCCAGATCATTTTCTCTGATGAAACAGAGTTTATTTATTAATAGAAGTGAACCGGTCTTGTGGTACTCGCCAGATTTAGTAGATTTTGGTTCTTTCAAAGATAGTGTTACAAAGGGATATGATGAAATAGGATTTGAATATTCTTTTAAACTTTCAACAGAGGAATTGGAGTTATTTTCTAGATACAATTTTTTATTGAGAGTTCTTTCATTAGCCAATAGTATTGATGAGAACTTTAACAAGGGGATAACAGTAAGATTTTCTGTTAAAGAAAACCAAATAAGTTATATAAACATATTATTTCTTGACTATAATTATCAAATAAAAATATGACAATAGATATAAAGTTGAATCTTTTATTATAAACAATATTCCGACTTCTTTAGGTGAATTGTATAGTAGAAGTGATTTTAGCCTAGGAGAGATTATTCCGCAGATTAATCTTAAAAATCCCCCCGAGGAGTTATCTGGTAGTTTCTCATTAGGCGGTAGAGCATTTGCTTTAGCAAGTTGGAAAGAAATCGAACTATTATTTTCTAAGATTAAGGATGGTCGAACAAATAAAAATACAATCCAGAAGATTTTAAAAAAAGTAATACTAGGAGATTACAAGAGTTTTGAAAAAGATTTTGAAAAAACGATAAAAGGATGGAAAACGATTTATCAAAAATATTTAGGTTTAACATTAGATGAACGCCAAAGTTTTACATCTAGATTGTATAGCTTAATTGGACAGGTTTACTATAATTCGGTTGTTGATTTAATTAATGAATATTTAAGTGATTACTTTAGTGAAGTACAGTACATAGCACCTATTCGAGCTACCGCTGAAAGGTATTACCGAATTCAAGGAGTATCTCTTAATGATATTACTTCTCAAGGTGAGAATGTTCCGATGATTTTATACAATTTGAAGCCATCTGAAAAAAAGGATTGGAAAGAATGGACAAGAAAAAACTTCGACGGAATTGAATTTGACGTAAAACAGGATTCATCAAATCTATCATTAATTTTAGCTAAATCAGGTCAAGTTATTAACTTAGCCGATACTGGATTTGGTTATTCGCAAATACTGCCAATTTTATTGTATTTATGGCGAAAAACTAAAATGAAAAGAACTTATTTTAGACGAGGATTTTGGAACACAAATAGTAACCAGTCGTTGCTTATTATTGAACAGCCAGAATTGCATTTACATCCAGCATTACAAGCTAATTTAATTGATTCGTTTGCGCGAATAGTGAAAAATGAAAAATTAGATGTTTCGATAATCATTGAAACACACAGCGACACAATTGTTAATAGATTGGGAGAACATGTGATTTCAAACAAATCAAATATTGATAGTGATGATGTGAATTTAGTTTTCTTTGAAGAGGATAAGGAAAACAATGGACTTGCAAAATTAAAGCAAATAAAGTTTGATGAGCGAGGGCGCATAAGTGGCTGGCCAGTTGGTTTTTTTGAACCAGGACCAATTAAATCATTTTTAGGAGATGTACAAAATGTTGATTAGTATTTCTCCGGAAGTAATAGAGTCTCTGAATAAAAATGAAATTGAAGAATCTGTATCAAATTATTTCACAAGTTCTCTATCTCAGATTATTGAATCTAATGAAAATATGCTTGTTCTTAGAGAAAATCCCACTGCAGAAGATTATTATTACCACTTACTTAAAAATGATAGAATAAGTGCTAGATTGAGAGAGATTATAAGTTTTTTATCAAAAGAATATAAGCATACATCGAACATGTTTGAATATGTTAATAGATATGTAGAGATTACAGTTAATCGTACAGAGTGGTGTGAGTTTAATGATAAGTGTATTTTGTTTTTAAGCTTAGATTACATCTATAAAAATGATATAAAATTACAACTTCCGATGAAAATTTTGGGTGAAAATGATTCAGATTCAGAGTTTTTCAGGGATTTAGGTGAATTATACAAAAAATCGATAGTTGACTCTGCAAACAATCCAATGTATTATGACACGTTGAAATTTAAAATCGGTTCAGGTGGTGGTGGGACTATTGATCAACGCATTATAACTGAAGTATATACTAATAAAGAGATTACAGTTGCTATATCCGATAGTGATATTAAATATCATGGTGGAGAATGTGGAACTACAGCTAAAAACTTGGAATTTGGAAAGCAAGAATTGATAAATAAACATAATATGTACCACTTTGAAACAATTGTATTAAAAGTTCATGAGAAGGAGAATCTGATAAAACCTTCTGAATATTTACGTATGGGATTAAACGCTCAATATATAAATGATTATCAAAATATAGAAAATGATGGAAATTTGATAAAATATCTTAAATATTTAGATTATAAGTCAGGTATGAATAGATACTATAATGGGTTGTCGCCCGATAAAAAGTCTCAGTACGATATGTATTATTCTAATTTAGAAACTTATTTTGATAATTATCGACAGTTTAATCTAGGAAGGACATGCTTTTCTGTAGTAAAGGTTTCATCCCTTGATTTGAATTCTCCAGATATAATTGTATCGATTCGAAAAGAATTGAGTAAAATCTTTTGGTCATGGGGAATTTCAAAAAAAAGCCAACATTTGAGTTACTCTTAAAGTGAAACATCAAAAGAAAGGAAAAAATAACAACATGATCAACCGTTACTCTCGCCCTGAGATGGCGAACATTTGGAGTGAAGAAAATAAATACCGTGCTTGGCTTGAGGTGGAAATCTTGGCTGACGAGGCATGGGCTGAGTTGGGAGAAATCCCTAAGGAAGATGTGGCTTTGATTCGTGAGAAAGCGGACTTTGACATCGACCGTATTTTGGAGATTGAGAAGGAGACTCGCCATGACGTGGTGGCTTTCACACGTGCGGTTTCTGAGACTCTTGGCGAAGAGCGAAAGTGGGTCCATTACGGCTTGACATCAACTGACGTGGTGGATACGGCCTACGGTTACCTTTACAAGCAGGCCAATGACATCATTCGTCGTGATCTTGAAAATTTCACCAACATCATCGCTGATAAGGCTAAGGAGCACAAGTTCACCATCATGATGGGGCGTACCCACGGTGTGCACGCTGAGCCGACAACTTTTGGTCTTAAATTGGCAACTTGGTACAGCGAAATGAAGCGCAACATCGAGCGTTTCGAACATGCGGCTGCTGGTGTGGAAGCTGGTAAGATCTCTGGTGCGGTTGGTAACTTTGCCAATATCCCGCCATTCGTTGAGCAATACGTCTGCGACAAATTGGGTATCCGTGCCCAAGAAATCTCTACACAGGTCCTTCCTCGTGACCTTCACGCTGAGTACTTTGCAGTTCTTGCCAGCATCGCGACTTCTATTGAACGTATGGCGACTGAGATTCGTGGTCTTCAAAAATCAGAACAACGCGAAGTGGAAGAGTTCTTTGCCAAGGGACAAAAAGGTTCATCTGCAATGCCTCATAAACGCAACCCTATCGGTTCTGAGAACATGACAGGTCTTGCGCGTGTTATTCGTGGTCACATGATTACAGCCTATGAAAATGTTGCTCTCTGGCATGAACGTGATATCTCTCACTCATCAGCTGAGCGCATCATCACACCGGATACAACCATCTTGATTGACTACATGCTCAACCGTTTTGGAAATATCGTCAAGAACTTGACGGTCTTCCCAGAAAACATGATCCGCAACATGAACTCGACATTTGGTTTGATTTTCAGCCAACGCGCTATGTTGACATTGATTGAAAAAGGCATGACCCGTGAGCAAGCCTATGACTTGGTGCAACCAAAAACGGCCTACTCTTGGGACAATCAAGTCGACTTTAAACCACTTCTAGAAGCAGATCCAGAAGTGACCTCACGCCTCACTCAAGAAGAAATCGATGAAATCTTCAACCCTCTTTATTACACTAAACGAGTGGATGATATCTTTGAACGTCTTGGTTTAGGATAATTAAAATAAAATCGAAGTTCTATTACTCTATTTACTGGAGTAGAAGAACTTCGATTTTTCTTGTTTATTAAAGCTTTTTTGCTAAAAAGATTCCCTATATTTTAGTAAAATTTAAACAAATTTAATCTATCTTCATTGACATATAGAAAATACAGTTTTGATGGGATATAATAATCATAGAAAAAAGCCCAAGCGATGAGGCTCAGGCTTTCTTCTTAGTGATCACGGTCACATGAAATGAATTTGATTTTGTAGTAATCTGCGCGTTTATATGTTTCGCTGTAAGCGAGAACCTGACCAGTAGACTCTAATTTAGTAGTCTTGGTTTGTAAAACGCTAGGGAATTGTTCATCGACTCCGAGGACCGAAGCTGCATGTTCTGGAGTTGGAAATGCTATTTCATTGATTTCTTCAAAATGTTCATCATTCATGTGGATGTGATAATCCAATTTGAAACGGTTATAGATAGAGCTATAATATTCAAGATTTGGATAATTTGCGTTGATGTATTGTTCTGGAATATAAGATGTGTGATAGATGTATACGACACCATTTGTTTCGCGTACACGTTCAATCTTGTAGTAGAATTGGTTACCGCGTAGTCCAAGTTTTTCTAAGTAGCTTAGTTTGTTTCCACGCTCAATAGAAAGGACGGTCACTTTATCATCTTTAGTTTCAAAAACTTCTACATCAGAAAACTCTACGAGTTTGTGTTTGCGTGCGCGTGAAACGAATGTACCCTTTCCTTGTTGGCGGACAATATAGCCGTCTTTGGCAAGGTCGTTTAAGGCGCGGACAACTGTGATAGAACTTACATCATACATTGCAATCAATTCAGCTTCAGTGTAAAATTTATCTCCACTAGCGAATTGGCCAGAAATGATTTTGTTCTTTAATTCATCTTTTATATATTGATACTTTGGAATTGCCATAATTTCACCTCGATTTTCCTTCTCCGTTAAAGATTTTACCATAAAACCGGAAAGAATAGTAGTCTTTTGAATAAAAAAATTAGAATAATAGGCTATAAGGTTAATTTACATAAAAAATAGGAGGTTTTATACATTTTTATACATGCCACCTGTTTGAAGCTATATGTCTGTAAATTTTATATCTTTATAAGTTTTTTGTGTAAAATTTAGTGAAAAATGAAAAAAATTGTGAAAACCTATTGACAAATGTAAGATATTGAGATATATTTAATATATCAACAAATGAAAGCGAAAACTTTAGTTGTCAGAAGGTAAGAATATGACACGATTTGAGATACGAGATGATTTCTATCTCGATGGAAAATCATTTAAGATTTTATCTGGCGCCATTCATTATTTTAGGGTTCCTCCAGAAGATTGGTATCATTCGCTCTATAACTTGAAGGCTCTTGGTTTTAATACGGTAGAGACTTATGTGGCTTGGAATTTACATGAGCCTCGTGAGAGTGAGTTTCACTTTGAAGGAGCTCTGGATTTGGAGCGATTTCTACAGACAGCACAAGATTTGGGTCTCTACGCTATCGTTCGTCCTTCGCCCTTCATCTGTGCGGAGTGGGAATTCGGTGGCTTACCAGCTTGGCTCTTAACCAAAGACATGAGGATTCGTTCCTCAGATCCAGCCTATATTGAGGCTGTCGGTCGCTACTATGACCAGCTCTTGGCACGATTGGTGCCACATTTGTTGGACAAGGGTGGCAATATCCTCATGATGCAAGTTGAAAATGAGTATGGTTCTTATGGAGAAGATAAGGCTTATCTGAGAGCAATTCGACAGTTGATGGAAGAGCGTGGTGTAACTTGTCCCCTCTTTACATCAGATGGTCCATGGAGAGCTACTCTGAAAGCTGGAACCTTAATCGAAGATGACCTCTTTGTAACAGGAAACTTTGGTTCTAAGGCACCTTACAACTTTTCACAGATGCAGGAATTCTTTGATGAGCATGGTAAGAAATGGCCACTCATGTGTATGGAGTTCTGGGACGGCTGGTTCAATCGTTGGAAAGAACCGATTATCACACGGGATCCCAAAGAGTTGGCAGATGCAGTTCGAGAAGTTTTGGAACAAGGCTCTATCAATCTCTACATGTTCCATGGTGGTACAAACTTTGGTTTCATGAATGGTTGCTCAGCTCGAGGGACCTTGGATCTGCCACAAGTTACATCTTATGATTACGATGCCCTTCTGGATGAAGAAGGAAATCCAACTGCCAAATATCTGGCAGTCAAGAAGATGATGGCAACACATTTCCCAGAGTATCCGCAGTTGGAACCACTCTACAAAGAGAGTATGGAGTTGGATGCTATTCCACTAGTTGAAAAAGTTTCCTTGTTTGAAACCTTGGATAGCTTATCTAGTCCAGTAGAAAGCCTCTATCCTAAAAAGATGGAGGAGTTGGGACAAAGCTATGGCTATCTACTCTATCGAACAGAAACAAACTGGGATGCAGAAGAAGAAAGACTTCGTATCATTGACGGTCGAGATAGGGCTCAGCTTTATGTCGATGGTCAATGGGTCAAAACCCAATATCAGACAGAGATTGGGGAAGATATTTTTTATCAAGGCGAAAAGAAAGCGCTATCTAGGTTGGATATCTTGATAGAAAATATGGACGTGTCAACTATGGGCATAAGTTCTTAGCGGATACGCAACGTAAGGGAATTCGGACAGGGGTTTGTAAGGATTTGCACTTCTTACTAAACTGGAAACACTATCCACTCCCACTAGACAATCCTGAGAAAATTGATTTTTCAAAAGGATGGACCGAAGGACAACCAGCCTTTTATGCTTATGACTTTACAGTCCAAGAGCCAAAAGATACTTACTTAGACTTGTCTGAGTTTGGTAAGGGAGTTGCCTTTGTCAATGGGCTGAATCTAGGACGTTTTTGGAACGTCGGCCCAACCCTCTCGCTTTATATCCCTCATAGTTATCTCAAGGAAGGTGCCAACCGCATCATCATCTTTGAAACAGAGGGCCAATATAAAGAAGAGATTCATTTAACTCGTAAACCTACACTAAAACACATAAAGGGGGAAAATTTATGACAATTGTAGGATGCCGTATCGATGGACGTTTGATCCACGGACAAGTAGCCAATCTATGGGCTGGAAAACTAAACGTTTCACGTATTATGGTTGTAGATGACGAAGTTGTCAACAACGACGTTGAAAAGAGTGGTTTGAAACTTGCGACACCACCAGGTGTGAAATTGAGTATTTTGCCAATTGAAAAAGCGGCAGCCAATATTCTTGCTGGAAAATACGATAGCCAACGTCTCTTTATCGTGGCTCGTAAACCAGACCGCTTCCTTGGTTTGGTAGAAGCAGGTGTACCACTTGAAACCCTTAATGTTGGGAATATGTCTCAAACACCAGAAACTCGTTCTATTACACGTTCTATCAACGTAGTAGACAAGGATGTGGAAGACTTCCACAAACTAGCAGAAAAAGGTGTTAAACTTACTGCTCAAATGGTTCCAAATGATCCAATTTCAGACTTTTTGAGCTTATTAAAATAGGAAAAAATTTTTAGGAGGTCATTGTTATGATACAATGGTGGCAAATTTTACTTCTCACTTTGTACTCAGCTTATCAAATCTGTGATGAGTTGACGATCGTTTCATCTGCAGGTTCCCCTGTATTTGCTGGTTTCATTACTGGTTTAATCATGGGAGATGTGACTACTGGTCTGCTTATCGGTGGTAACTTGCAATTGTTCGTTCTTGGGGTTGGTACCTTCGGTGGTGCTTCTCGTATCGACGCAACTTCTGGTGCGGTTCTTGCGACAGCTTTCTCTGTTTCACAAGGAATTGATACAGCGCTTGCGATTACAACAATCGCTGTGCCAGTAGCAACTCTCTTGACTTACTTCGACGTTCTTGGACGTATGACAACTACTTTCTTTGCTCACCGTGTGGATGCTGCAATCGAACGCTTTGACTATAAAGGTATTGAACGCAACTACTTGCTTGGTGCGATTCCTTGGGCTTTATCTCGTGCCCTTCCAGTCTTCTTTGCGCTTGCCTTTGGTGGTGAATTTGTACAACACGTAGTAGATTTCGTTACAAAATACCAATGGGTTGCAGATGGTTTGACACTCGCAGGACGTATGCTTCCAGGTCTTGGATTTGCAATCTTGCTTCGTTACCTTCCAGTTAAACGTAACCTTCACTACCTTGCAATGGGATTTGGTTTGACAGCTATGTTGACTGTTCTTTACTCATACGTAACAGGTCTTGGTGGCGCTGTTGCTGGTATCGTAGGTACTCTACCGAAAGATGTTGCTGAAAAAATTGGTTTTGTGAACAACTTCAAAGGTTTGTCTATGATTGGTATCTCTATCGTAGGTATCTTCCTTGCAGTGCTTCACTTCAAAAATAGCCAAAAAGTAGCTGTAGCAGCACCTTCTACACCATCAGAAAGTGGGGAAATCGAAGATGACGAATTCTAATTACAAACTTACAAAAGAAGATTTTAATCAAATCAACAAACGTAGCTTGTTTACTTTCCAATTGGGTTGGAACTACGAACGTATGCAAGCTTCTGGTTACCTGTACATGATCTTGCCTCAATTGCGTAAAATGTATGGTGATGGAACCCCTGAATTGAAAGAAATGATGAAAGTTCATACTCAATTCTTCAATACTTCACCATTCTTCCACACCATTATCGCTGGTTTTGACCTTGCCATGGAAGAAAAAGATGGTGTAGGTTCAAAAGATGCCGTTAATGGTATCAAGACAGGTTTGATGGGACCATTTGCTCCTCTTGGAGATACAATCTTTGGTTCACTTGTACCTGCTATCATGGGATCTATCGCAGCAACTATGGCTATCGGTGGTCAACCTTGGGGTATCTTTCTTTGGATCGCAGTTGCAGTTGCTTATGACATCTTCCGTTGGAAACAGTTGGAATTTGCCTACAAAGAAGGGGTTAACCTTATCAACAACATGCAAAGTACCTTGACAGCTTTGATTGACGCTGCATCTGTACTTGGTGTCTTCATGATGGGTGCTCTTGTAGCAACAATGATCAACTTTGAAATTTCTTACAAATGGGCAATCGGTGAAAAGATGATTGACTTCCCAAGACATCTTGAACCAAATCTTCCCACGCTTGCTTCCAGCAATCTTTACTGCCTTTATCTTCTGGTTGCTTGGTAAGAAAGGTATGAACTCTACTAAAGCTATCGGTATTATTATCGTACTTGCTTTGGCTCTTTCTGCCTTTGGTAAATTTGTACTTGGAATGGGCGCATAATTTATGGCTAAATCATTAATTTTGGTGAGTCATGGTCGCTTCTGTGAAGAACTTAAAGGTAGCACTGAAATGATCATGGGGCCACAAGATAATATTCATACAGTAGCTCTTCTTCCAGAAGATGGCCCAGAAGAATTTACTGCAAAATTTGAAGCAGCTATTGAAGGCTTGGATGATTTCCTAGTCTTTGCGGATCTTCTCGGTGGAACACCATGTAACGTGGTAAGCCGTTTGATTATGGAAGGTCGTGACATCGAACTCTACGCAGGGATGAATCTGCCAATGGTGATTGAATTTATCAATGCGAGCCTTACAGGTGCAGATGCGGACTATAAGAACCGTGCTGCAGAAAGTATTGTGAAAGTTAATGACCTGTTAGCGGGCTTCGATGATGACGAAGATGAATAAGATGTGACAACGTGAAAATCACAGGGAAAATAGGCGATAGGAGGATGGAGCGATGCTCCGACGATAATCGGTCTTTTTCCCAAAGATTTTAGTTGGAACTCGATTCAATTCATGTGACAACGTGAAAATCGTTAGAGCATTTTATATAGAATATACATGGGAATGGGGCTTACTCCCATTCCCATATTTAATAGAAAAAGAGGAATTCAATGCTACATTATACAAAAGAAGACTTGCTCGAATTGGGTGCAGAAATCACTACACGTGAAATCTACCAACAGCCTGATGTATGGAAAGAAGCTTTTGAATCTTATCAAGCAAAGCGTGAAGAAATTGCAGCCTTCCTACAAAGGATTGCTGATAAACATGACTATATCAAGGTTATCTTGACAGGTGCTGGAACTTCTGCTTATGTGGGAGATACCTTGCTACCTTACTTTAAGGAAGTCTATGACGAACGCAAATGGAATTTCAATGCTATTGCGACCACAGATATCGTTGCCAATCCAGCAACCTATTTGAAAAAAGATGTGGCGACTGTCCTTGTATCTTTTGCTCGTAGTGGGAATTCGCCTGAAAGTGTGGCGACTGTTGACTTGGCCAAAGCCTTGGTGGATGAGCTTTATCAAGTGACGATTACTTGTGCAGCGGATGGTGAGTTGGCTCTTCAAGCCCATGGTGATGACCGCAATCTTTTGCTTTTGCAACCGGCTGCCTCTAATGATGCAGGCTTTGCCATGACTTCAAGTTTTACGTCTATGATGTTAACAGCTCTCTTGGTCTTTGATCCTACAGAATTTGCTGTGAAAGCTGAACGTTTTGAAGTTGTGTCTAGTCTTGCCCGTAAAGTTCTAGACAATGCAGAAGATGTCAAAGAACTTGTTGACCTAGACTTTAACCGTGTCATCTATCTAGGTGCTGGTCCTTTCTTTGGCCTTGCTCATGAAGCTCAGCTCAAGATTTTGGAACTGACTGCTGGTCAAGTTGCGACCATGTATGAAAGTCCAGTCGGCTTCCGTCACGGTCCAAAATCTCTTATCAACGAAAATACAGTTGTTTTGGTATTTGGTACAACAACAGACTACACTCGTAAGTATGACTTGGACTTGGTTCGTGAAGTTGCTGGTGACCAGATTGCTCGTCGTGTTGTGCTTTTGAGTGATCAAGCCTTTGACCTTGAAAATGTCAAAGAAGTGGCTCTTGGTTGTGGTGGTGTCTTGAATGATATTTACCGTGTCTTTCCTTACATTGTTTATGCCCAACTCTTTGCCCTATTGACTTCACTCAAGGTAGAAAATAAACCTGATACACCGTCTCCTACAGGTACAGTAAATCGTGTGGTACAAGGTGTTATCATCCACGAATATCAAAAGTAAGACAATATTTATGAATTCTTGACAAGAGGATTTGTAAACTATCAGATAAACCATAGATTGTCAGTAGGCTTTCTATGGTTTGTTTGCTTGAGAGAAATAGTAAAAGGAGAACAGAATGAAAGTATACACAGAGCGTGTATTTGGAAATGTTGAGGGACAAGATGTTTTGGCCTATCGATTTGAGACGGACGGTGGCTACCAGCTTGAGGTTATGACTTATGGTGCGACCATCTTGCGCTATGTCACACCTGACAAGGCTGGAAATTTTGCCAATGTTATCTTGGGTTTTGATGATTTTGATAGCTATGTAGGCAATAGTCCCAAGCATGGAGCTAGTGTAGGTCCTGTGGCAGGCCGTATCGCAGGTGCGACCTTTGAGCTCAATGGCAAGGCTTATAATCTTGAAGTCAACAATGCTAGCAACTGTAACCATAGTGGCTCAACTGGTTGGGATTCCAGCTTGTTTGAATTGGTCGAGGTGAGCGACCATGGCTTGACCCTCTACACAGAGCGTACAGATGGGACAGGAGGATTCCCTGGTAACCTCAAGATCTGGATCAGCTACCACTTGGAAGAAACTGGTGCCTATGAAATCAGCTACAAGGTAACAACAGATCAGGATACGCTGGTCAATCCAACCAACCACAGCTATTTCAACTTGTCTGGTGATTTCACGCAGACGATTGACCGTCATGTCTTCCAGCTAAACACAGAGGGAATTTATCCAATCGCTCCTGACGGTGTTCCTGCCAAAACTCCAGATGCCAATCGTGATGTGGTCAAACACATCTACAATGGTGCCTTGTTGAAGGATATCTTTGCAGAAGAAGATGAGCAAATCCAGCTGGTGTCTGGTTTGGACCATCCATTTGCCCTTCCTGCAGGTCATGACAATGCTGGTTTCCTTTATGACCAAAACTCAGGTCGCTTCCTGCTTTTCAAGACAGAAGCTCCTTGCTTTGTGGTCTACACAGCAAACTTTGTGGATGAGAGTGTCATCATAGGAGGTCATCCAATGGTACAGCACAATGGGATTGCCCTTGAAGCGCAAGCGTTGCCAGATGCCATTCACAGTGACCTTAAAGACCAAGTCATTCTCAAAGCCGGTCAAACCTTCACAAGTAAGACACGTTATGAACTTGTTGTGAAGTAAAGAATGAAGCTTCTACTTTTCGGAGGAAATAGCATTTGCCTCATGACATTGGTAGAAACGGGCAAAGAGTAGGGAAATATGGTATAATTTAATATTGAAAATACCTGTCCTATCTAGAGGATAAAAGGAGAAAAAGATGAAGAAAATTGTATTTGCTAGCGCCTTGGCTTTGACCTTGGCTGGAGCAGTTTTGACAACTGATGTTTTTGCTAATGACAGATTGGTGGCAACACAATCTATTAATGGTAAAAATGAAAATATATTGACCTCAGAGGTGCTAAAACCTGCTAGTGGCAATGTTTTGGTTGGAATCAAGGGAGAATTTTTAACTCCAAATAAACAATCTATTTTGGACGCGATTAATAAGATTCGTAAGGAAGCGGCTGATGAAGGTTTGGTAGATAAGTATGTCCCTATTAAATGGTCTACTGATCTTGAGAAAACTGCTTTTGTACGAGCTACTGAGGTGTCAGTAGCTTTAAAACCTGAGCGTCTTTCTACGAAAGAAATCTGGACTGCTTTTCCATCTAGCAATAGTATAAGAGGAGAAGCTTTAGATGTGAACTATGAAGGTTTTCTAAAAGCAATTGAAAACTGGCATGCTGAGAAGGCGAATTATGTAGCGAAAAAGAAGGGTGGAACCTCTAAAGAATTTACAGGTTATTATGAGGTTTTGATTAATCCTAAATTTACATATGTGGGTCTTGCAGCTTTTAAAAACGCAGCCAGCTCTCAGCAAGTAGCAACGATTTCTCTAGCTTTAGGTGATGATGCTTCTTCAGAAGAATTGGCTGGTGGATATGGTTCTGCTATTCAGTATACAGAAGTAACTGCCTCAAACCTTTCAACAGTTAAAAGTAAAGCTACGGTTGTAGAAAAATCGTTGAAAGATTTTAGAACATCTACATCTAGTCAGTCTGGCTGGGTGCAATCTAATGGTAAATGGTATTTTTACGAGTCTGGTGATGTGAAGACAGGCTGGGTGAAAACAGGTGGTAAATGGTACTACTTGAATGATTTAGGTGTCATGCAGACTGGATTTGTAGAAGTTGATGGAGTATGGTATTTCCTTGATAGTTCGGGCGCGATGTTTACAGGCTGGGGAACAGATGGTAGCAGATGGTTCTATTTTGATGGCTCAGGAGCTATGAAGACAGGCTGGTACAAGGAAAATGGTACTTGGTATTATCTGGATCAATCAGGTGTCATGAAGACAGGTTGGTTTAAAGTAGGCAAGTACTGGTACTATGCATATGGTTCAGGAGCTTTAGCAGTCAGCACAACAACACCAGATGGTTATAAAGTAAATGGCAATGGTGAATGGGTAAACTAGGCTGAAAATAGCAAGTCATAGGTAAAGTATTCATTAGAAAAAAGAATGAACGATAAGAAAGAGGTTGATGGCAAACATTGACCTCTTTTTGTTAGAATAGAGGCTTCAAGTTGTCTGACTTGACTTTCTTGATGGGAATGATATAATAGTTGTAACAAAAATTATTACAACAGAAAAGAGGACTATTTATGACCTATGAATACAAGAGCCATATTTATTTGGCAGAGGCAGTTTTAAATGTAAAGGATTTGGCAAGTCAAACAGCCTTTTATCAGCAAATCATTGGTTTAGAAATCCTATCTCAAACTGAGACAGAGTCCATTCTAGGACTGGGTGGAAAAGCCTTGGTACAGCTGATTCAAGCTCAAGAGAGTGGAGAAGTAAGGGAACATTATGGCCTTTACCATCTGGCCATTCTCTTGCCGACACGAAAGGCTTTGGCTGATGTCTTGAAACACCTGACAGATTTACAGATTCCTCTTGTTGGCGGTGCAGATCACGGTTACAGTGAGGCTCTTTACTTGGAGGATTTGGAGGGGAATGGCATCGAGCTCTATCGAGATAAGCCAGTTTCCACATGGGATATTCGAGAAGATGGACGCATTATCGGGGTGACAGAGGCTCTTGCGGCGCAGGATATCTATGAGTTGGGGGAAAGAGTAGAGCCCTTTATCCTAGCAGAAGGTACGAGAATGGGGCATATTCATCTTTCCGTTAAGGATAGTCGAAAGTCCAGCCAGTTTTATCAGAAGGTGTTAGGGCTAGAGGATAAATTTAGTGTGCCTAGTGCTAGTTGGATTGCAGCTGGGGATTACCATCATCATTTGGCAGTCAACGAATGGGGAGGAAAAGGCCTAGCTCCGCGTAAGCAAGGCTTGCCAGGTTTGGCCTATTATGTTATTGAAGTCGCACATAAAGAAGAACTGTTAACGATTGCGCAACGAGCACAAGAAGTTGATGCACCAATCAAGTGGCTGACATCAAGCCAGTTGGAAGTGACAGATCCAGACGGAATTGTGACCCGTATTCGTTTAGCAAGATAGAGCGAATGTGATGAAAATCAGAGCATAAACTGTAGAAAGTATCTCTTATCCTAGTCAGATATGTAGAAAATTTGATATGATAGTAGGGAATAAGGAGAAGAATACAATGACCAGTGAATACCAGAAAATGATAGCGGGAGAGATTTACCGTCCATCGGACCCAGAACTGCGGGCCTTGGCTCAGACTTCTCGTCAAAAACAGGCTGCTTTTAACCAGGAGCCAGACTCCTTGAAAGGGGCGGAGATTATCAAGACTTGGTTTGGCTCGACTGGGAAAAATCTCTATATCAATCCACGCCTGATGGTCGATTATGGGGTTAATATCCATCTAGGGGAAAATTTTTATTCTAATTGGAATTTGACCATGCTGGATGTCTGCCCGATTCGTATCGGAGACAATGCTATGATTGGTCCCAACTGTCAGTTTTTAACCCCACTCCACCCACTAGATCCGCAGGAACGAAATTCAGGTGTGGAATACGGCAAGCCTATTACTATCGGAGACAATTTCTGGGCTGGAGGTGGCGTCATTGTCCTTCCGGGAGTGACACTAGGCAATAACGTAGTGGCAGGAGCGGGGGCTGTAATCACCAAGTCCTTTGGCGATAACGTTGTTCTAGCTGGCAATCCTGCGCGCGTGATTAAGGAGATACCTGTTAAATAGAAGTAAAAAGGAACAGTGGGTGTTGTTCCTTTTTTGTAGGTTTCATCATCTTTTACCCAGCCCACATTTACCTACTCTATATCTTAGCAAGTGTACTTCATTAAGCAATTTTAAAGCATCTCTAACTGGGATGGTTTTTGATACAAGAAGTACTAGTGTAGGAGAAAGTTTTTCTAAATGAGTAGGTGATGTCAATGATTTTTCTATTTATTTTCAGTCAAAGATGATACAATAGTAAGGTCGCAAACAC